>Ga0075014_100000025_pt1 | contig 60088 bp, 55 predicted proteins | sample AleBraG_ABR_2014_FD_71472 | JGI IMG/M metagenome (GOLD analysis project Ga0075014, IMG submission 71472) | Freshwater sediment microbial communities in response to fracking from Pennsylvania, USA - Alex Branch Run_MetaG_ABR_2014 | ecosystem: Environmental > Aquatic > Freshwater > Creek >... | reverse complement strand
CGCCGCAACTTGTGGCAGACCAGCGGACACGAAGGCTATTACGCGCAGAACATGTTCGACATCATGGAGCTCGACGATGCGGAATACCGCATGAAGCCCATGAACTGCCCGTTCCACATCCTGATCTACAAGGACTCGCTGCGGTCGTACCGCGATCTGCCCGTACGCTTGGGCGAGCTGGGCACGGTCTACCGTTACGAGCGTTCGGGCGTGATGCACGGCCTGCTACGCGTGCGCGGCTTTACCCAGGACGACGCACACATTTTCTGCACGCCGCAGCAGATCGAAGACGAAATCATCGGCTGCATGGATTTTGCGCTGGCGACCTTGACTTCATTCGGCTTCGACAAGTTTCAGGTCGAGTTGTCCACCTGGGACCCAAACCAGCGCCAGAACTTTCTTGGGACGGACGAGCAGTGGGCGTTTGCCAACCGCTCGCTCGAGAATGCGCTCAAGAGCCGGAACATCGAATACAAAATCATTCCGGGCGAGGCTGCCTTCTACGGCCCGAAGATCGACGTCAAGCTGGTGGATGCGATCGGACGCCTGTGGCAACTCTCAACCATCCAGTTCGACTTCAATCTGCCGCAGCGCTTCGATCTTGAGTATGTGGGCGAAGACGGCCAGCGCCATCAGCCCGTCATGGTTCACCGCGCCCTGTTCGGATCGATGGAGCGCTTCTTCGGTGTGCTGATCGAGCACTACGCTGGTGCGTTTCCGGTATGGCTGTCTCCGGTTCAGGCGGTGATCATTCCGATCAGCGAGCGGCACCTGGAATATGCGGGCAAAGTCTCCACCGCGCTCAAGGCAATCGGCGTGCGAGTTGATGTAGATGGACGCAACGAAAAGATGAACGCCAAGATCCGCGAGCACGCGATGCAAAAAGTGCCCTTCCTGCTGGTGGTGGGCGACAAGGAAGCCGAAGCGGGGAAGGTGAATGTCCGAATGCGCGGCAAAGAGAAGACGGAAGATTTCGCGCTGGCGGATTTTGTTACGCGGATCGGGAAGCTGATCGCCGACAAGAAGCCAACACTCGACTAGGGTAGCTCACTCTCCCGGCATGGGATGGCTGGCTTCATTCGCGTGGGGCACCAGTTCCATATAGACGCGATCCCTAACGTGCGTTGCCCAATGACCGCTCCACTTGGCATAGCCCACGACTCCGAAGAACAAGAGCGCAATACCTGCGGCCATGGCCCAATCGGGAACTCTCCGCCCGCTCGTCGATTTCGCAATGACCCTGGGCAGCGATGCGTACAGCGCGCCTTCAGCCGGACATACCGCGACACATTCCATACATCCCGTGCACTCGGCCGACTTGATGGTGATGAGCTGATCCACGGGCAGAACCGACGGGCACACCTTCGCGCACTTGGCGCAGTCAATGCACGGCTCAGTTTCACGACGAATACGCAGCGGACTGATGAGCGACGCGAATCCCAGCAGCGCGCCGTAAGGACAAAGATAGCGGCACCAGAAGTTCTGCACGAAGACAGATGCAATCACCAGGACAGTTAGCACCACCGCCGCCGCCGTCGACAGAAAGCGGAAGAAATTCAGCATCTTTACGTCGGCGATCAGGCCGTAGGGACTCTGCAAGAACTGCGCGATGCCTTCGGCGCTCATGGTCGAAACTGCCCACAGAAAAAATCCGAAGAGCAAGTACTTCAGCCCGCGCAAAGGGATGTCGAGCCAACGCGGCAGCACGAAATTGCGCTTAAAGGTCGAGCGGCCCAGCTTCCACAAATATTCTGAGACCGTGCCGACCGGGCACAGCCAGCCGCAAAATGCCTTCCGAAAGAAGAAAGAAATAGCGACGAACGTAATCAGCAGGAACATGGCCGCCGGATGGACCGACGGCACATGCCCCGTGATCAGGAGGAACTTGGTGTTCATCAGTCCGGCAATGGGCAGCCAGCCTTCCACGCCTGGCGGCCGCGACACAAAACGGGATTGACCTGCGGTTTCGAAGTGCCGCACCCAGAAGTAGAATTGCGCTCCCAGCCAGACGTTCAGAATCAGAAACGCGATCTGGAAGCCGCGCCGGAGCTGCTGCGAGTAGTCACGTTCGGTGCGGCGAACGAGTTTCTTCTTTGGGGAAGGCGCGGGTGCGTTCGTCGCGCTTGGCTCCGGGGTTTCAACTTGAATGCTCGCCGTCATGGTCGATCTGCCACCAGCCTAGAAGGCGTGATCACGCTGCGATATGACCTAGGTCACACATGTAAGGTATTGATTCCAAATAGGTAACCGTGTATCCGTGCAACGGGCCGTCGCCGGCTGACGGCGAAGCGAGCTTCGTGATACACCTGTTGCCTTGACCTTGGCTCAAGCCATCTTCCTGTTTTTCGCCGGCGTGGGTGGCGGCGCGCTGAACTCGGTTGCGGGCGGCGGCAGCTTCATTGGCTTTCCGGCGTTACTGTTCACGGGAGTACCCGCCATCCCGGCCAACGCCACGAACACGCTAGCCCTGTGGTGTGGGACGACGGCGAGCACGCGTGCGTACCGCGACCGGCTCACGGTAGCGCGTCGCGTGTTGCTGCCGCTCGTGGTGACCAGTGTGATCGGCGGCGTGGCGGGTGCGTTTCTGCTGCTGCGCACGCCGCAGCATACGTTTCTGCAGATCGTCCCCTGGCTGATGTTGGGTGCGACCTTGCTGTTTGCGCTTGCGCCCTGGTTTGCGGGGCGCAGGTCGAGCCTTGCGCATGATGCTTCAACGGCGGCCATTGCGGGCGCCAGCGTATTTGAACTTTTCGCCGCCCTTTACGGCGGTTACTTCGGCGGCGGTCTCGGAATCATGAACCTCGCTATGCTCGCCGCCATCGGCATGACGGATATTCACGAGATGAACGGAATGAAAGCCCTGCTCGGCAGCATCGTGAACGGCGTCGCGGTGTTGACCTTCATCCTGGCCGGCGCCGTGTACTGGAGGCAGGCTGGCGTAATGATAGGCGGCGCGCTCATCGGCGGATATTTCGGCGCGCACTACGCTCAGAAGCTGCCGCAGAAGCTGGTTCGCGGCGTGGTGATTGCGACCGGCGCCGTGATGACGGTCTATTTCTTCCTGCGGAAAGCCTGAACTGTAACGATTGGCCGGGTTGGAGCACTACTGTTACGTAGTGAGATGAGGCAACCCATGAAAACGGCAGGAAGGTTCGTAACGACGGCGCTGGTCGCGCTCGCAACTGTGTCGCTGATGATCCAGCCCGCATTTGCCGCGATTACGCTCAACGGCACGGTGCCTTTGGGCCAGCAAGGGCTTGTGATCATTCAGGCTAATAAACAGATCAAAGCGTCTGGCGTTCTGAAGTTCAAACTCTCAGCGCCCCAGGCCGGCGCCTACGCCTTCAACTTCTGCATTGGACCGGCCAGCAATCCCTGCGGATTGCCGACTTCCTACGTAGTGGTAGTGCCGGGTGGCGAGGAACGGCTGGCCGTGGTCGACGCCAGTTTCTTCACGAACAAGGTGCTGACCGTTAGCCAGGGCACCACGAATCCGCTGCCGTTCTCGGTGACGATTGAGTAAGTCGCCTGGACTAGCTCGCGCCGGAACGTGATGTGAGTTCTCTCCAAGTTGCGCTCAAACCTGGACGCAACCATAGAGGGCAGACCCAAGCCTGAGCCTGCAGCCCAGTTGAAGTCTGCCCTCTCTTCCTGCGAGCCTTCGACTACGGCATCGGCGCCGATACGTGCTCGTGCACGATCAGCCACTTGTCGCCGCTTTTCTCAAAGACGGCGGTCCAGCGGAAGGTCGACATATCGCGCTTGCCGCCCTTGGTGGTGGCGTCTTCTTTGACGGTCGCGGTGACCCACGCTGTGTCGCCCAGGCCGTGGACCTTGGCGTCGTCGTTCACCGTCAGTTTCAGAGTTTTCAAGTCCTTGAAAAATGCCTGCACTCCGGCGTCGTATTCCTTCCAACCGTTGTACTTCAGCGGAGCCACGTCGAAGAAAGTGTGGTCGGGTTCCTGATTGTAGAATCCGGCGACGTTCGCGGTATTCATTGTGGCCCAGCCATCCCAGATCTTCTGCAGATAAGCGACATCCGGACCACCACCCGCAGCTTTCTTGGCGGGCTTGGCGTCTTTGGCGAAAGCGGCAAGAGTGAGAGCAAACAGGGCAAACAGCACGACTGACAAGCGTTTCATGCGATTCCTCCGAGGGGACCGGGAGCGATTTTCGCACAAGCAGCCGCCGGACACAAACCGAAACCGGTCAGGGTTCAAGCGCGAAACCGGCCACGGGACGGGCCTATCCGAGGGACATGATTATCGCTCATCCGCGATAGAACATGTAATAGACAACGCCCAGCGTGACCAGGATGAGCAGGACCGCAATCGGCAGAGGGCGGAGCCAGGCAGCTTTCAGCGCAGCGAAGAAGGCGTTTCCGCCGGATTCGATTTCGGTGGCTTTGAACTGCGGAGCCTGCAAGTCCTGTGAAGGAATGGCCGGTTTGGCAGCGGCAGGTTTTGCGGCGACCGTTTCCGCCGGCGGTGTCACCTGCTCTGTTCGCGGTGTCACGGGCGCAGGTTTCTCTGCCACCACGGCCTTCGGTGAGGGAGTAGCTGCAGCAGATAGAATCTTCCTATCAGCCTTTTCAGGCGCTGGAGACGAAATCGCCGGAGCGACCGCAAGTTCTTGCAAGGCTGCCGGCGGAACGGCCGGTGTGACCGGCGCCAGCGGCGTTTCAGGCGCGGCGACAGGCTGCCCGGTGGGACCCGGGGGCACGGCCGGTGCTTCCTGAATAGGGATCGCCGCCGCTGCCGGCGTTGTGGCCTTGAGCACCAGGCGCGCGAGTTGCTGCAGGGCAGAGACGTGGTTCAGGTCGAAGGTTTCAGGCTGCGTCGAAAAAACTTCCAGAACTCCATCCGCAACGCCGTCGCGGGAAATCGCGACCAGGGCTACCGATCTCAGGTCCAGGCTGCGACAAACCTCGGCGTCCACGCGAGGATCTGCCTCCGTATCTTCCACCAGGATGGGCTCCCCGGTGCGCAGACACTCGCCCGAAATGCCCGAGTTGGCATCCAGTTGCGTGCCCAGGGGCGGGGCGCTATCCCCGCTGCGAGCCCGGCAGACTACATCGCCGTTCTCGCGCAGCGCGATAGCGGCTCCGGAAGCTCCAGTGAACGATTGCGCCGCGATGGCGATGCGTTCGAGAACGGAGTCGAGGCTCTCGCCGTCGGTGGCAATTTTGTCGGTCAAGGCATCCAGGAGGGTTGAAAGGTAGTCGCGCCCCGTGCTATCCGGGTTTTTGCTGGTTGCGGAATTCTCCCCGGGATCGGGAACAGGTTGGCTGGCTGTGCCGTGCGGGGTCATTCAGTAATTTCTATCGAGCAGATCCCCTCCGCGCGCAACCGCGCAGAATGTGCCTGGAATTCAGTGTGCGCCGGGCAGGACTTGAAAGTCAAACCCGCTAGGGTGACCAATGTCACTGTGCTACGACGCGCGATCTGCCGTCTGCCGGGTGCCGGTGAGAATTTGACGCTTCGGATTCAAGCCATTACAATCAAATGGTTTGCCTGTAGGAGCGGTTCCCTTCTGGAGCCCACCCGCTTGGCCGCCGACCAGCGCCGAGCCGGAAAACAGCAAGCGATCAGGATTCCGCATTTGGCCCGCTGGCGCCGTGTGCGCCGCGAAGGTGGGGATTGTTTTGGAGGCGAGGGTATGTACGCGGTCATCCGCTCCGGCGGCAAGCAGTATCGGGTAGCTCCCGGAGACGTTATCCGGGTAGAGAAGACGGGCACTGGGGTCGACAGCACGGTCGAATTCAGCGACGTGCTTGCCGTTTCCGCCAGTGAAGGCAGCGTCGCCAAGCCGACGGAAGCGCGCGTGGTTGGCCGCGTGATGGATGAAGACCGGCACGCCAAGATTCTCGTATTCCAGTTCAAACGGAAAAAGCAGTTCAAGCGCCTGCGCGGACACCGTCAGCCGTTCACCGCAGTCCGCATCACAGAGATCACGTTCGATGGGCAGAAGTTCACGGCCCCCGAGCTGCCGAAGAAAGTAGCAAAGCCGAAAAAAGCTGCGCCCGCGGCAGAAGTGACCGAGAAGAAAGCGGAAGGAAAGGCGAAAGCCGCTCCAAAGAAAGCAGCCGCCAAGAAACCGGCCGCAAAGAAAGCGGCCCCAAAGAAAAAAAAGTAGTGATCCCGCTTCCCTTGCTCTTAGGCGAGGGAGCTAAGAGCTAAAGGCTAAGAGCTGAGGTTGTTATGGCACACAAAAAAGGTTTAGGCAGTTCGAAAAACGGTCGCGACTCCAATGCGCAGCGGCTTGGCGTAAAAGCATTTGGCGGACAACTCGTGCACGGCGGCACCATCATCGTGCGCCAGCGCGGCACACCGATCAAGCCTGGGCTGAACGTCGGCCGCGGCAAGGATGACACCCTGTTCGCCAAGGTCACCGGCCGCATCAAGTTCGTGAATAAAGGCTCCATGGGACGTTTCGTCCTCGTCGAGCCCGCCGAAGCGAACTAGGCAGCGAATCCTGAGCTCTTATGCTGTTAGCTCTTAGCCTTTAGCTCAAACCCATTTCTTCGAGACTTAGCCCGCTACAATTCTGCTGTAAACACACATGCTCGCCATCGCCAAACCTCTTCGCGGCTAAGAGCTAAAGGCTAAGAGCTGCTGCCCCATGTTCATCGATGAAGCCAAAATCCGCGTAAAAGCCGGCGACGGCGGCAACGGCTGCATGGCCTTCCGCAGGGAGAAGTATGTCCCGCGCGGCGGCCCTTCGGGCGGCGACGGTGGGCGTGGCGGCGACGTCATTATGGAAGCCAGCGAGAGCCACAACACGCTCATCCACTTCCGTTTCAATCCCGAATACAACGCCCAACGCGGACGCCACGGCGAAGGCTCCGACTGCACCGGTCGCGAGGGCGAAGACGTGCTGCTCAAAGTTCCGGTGGGTACGATTCTCTTCGACGCGGACACAGGTGAGCGCATCCACGATTTTTCGCGCCCTGATGAGCGCATGATCATCGCCAAAGGCGGCCGAGGTGGCCGTGGCAACGCGCGTTTTGCCACTCCGGTGCATCGCGCCCCTCGCGAGCACGAGCAGGGGCGTCCCGGTGAAGAGCGCCATTTCCGGCTGGAGTTAAAGCTGCTCGCAGATGTGGGCCTCGTCGGCTATCCCAACGTGGGCAAGTCCACGCTGATTTCGCGCATTTCGGCGGCGCGGCCCAAGATTGCCGACTATCCCTTTACCACGCTCGAACCGAACTTGGGTTTGGTGGCGGTCGGCGAGCAATTCAGCGACGAGGAAACCAGCTTCGTAGTAGCCGACATTCCGGGGTTGATCGAAGGAGCGTCACAAGGCGCCGGACTTGGTACAAAATTCCTGCGCCACATCGAGCGCACTCGCCTGCTGGCGCACCTGGTCGACGTCTCGGACTCCGGCGGCCGTCCCAGCGCGGTCAAGGACGTCGAAGTCATCACAGGGGAACTGCGCACGTTCGGGGCGCATCTCGAAGAGAAACCGGTGATTCTGGTCGCCTCGAAGATCGACGCGGCCAACAAAAAGAAACTCGATGAACTCAAGAAATGGGCGAAGAAGAAAAAGCTCGCCCTCTATGAGATCTCCGCGGTGACCGGTGAAGGTATCGAGAAGCTGAAGTGGGCCTTGGCGAAGAAAGTCGAAGAAGTCCGGGCGGAAGAAGTGACACCGCCGGCGACCGCCGAGTAGCCCAAGCCGATAGGATCGAAGCGTACATCGGAAGTTGCCTCGCGGCAACCGTTGCAGCCCGTGCGCTTGGGGTGTATAGTAGCCCCGTTTTCTGGTCAATAAGGACAATCTCGCTAAAACTGATGGAGGTAGGCCATGAAGAAGCTGCTGCGGTGTGGGCTGCTAATGGCAATGCTGGCGCCTGTTCTCGCTCTGGCACAGGATGCCTTTAACGGAACATGGAAGATTGATCTCAACAAGGCGGAGATGCCAAAAAAGCCCGACGAGTACCTGTTGAAGGACGGGATGTATCACTGCAAGACCTGCGTTCCACCGATCGACATCAAGGCGGACGGGCAAGACCAGAAGGTCACCGGACACCCGTATTACGACCTCGCTGCCATCAAAATCGTAGACGACCACACGATTGAGGAGACGGACAAGAAAAATGGCAAGGTCGTGGTGGTGGCAACAACGCGGATTTCATCCGACGGCGACACTGCCTCTTTTGATTTTACGGACAGCAGTGCGACGAATGCGGACCCAGTGACCGGGAAAGGCGAGGCGATGCGCGTCGCCAAAGGCCCATCCGGGTCGCATGCCATCTCCGGTTCCTGGCGCACCACGAAGCTCGAGAATTTCTCCGACAACGGGCTCACGTTCACCTACAAGATCGAAGGTGACACTCTGAGCATGACGAACCTGACGGGGCAGACCTACACGGCCAAACTGGACGGGACGGATGCGCCCTACAAGGGCGATCCCGGCACCACCAGCGTCTCCGTGAAACGGATCGGCAAGAATGTGTTGGAGGAAACCGACAAGCGGGATGGCAAGGTCATTAGTGTCGAACACATGACTATAGCGCCGGACGGCAAGAGCATGACCATCGCAGTCGATGACAAGCTGCACGGCACCACCAGCCAGTTTGTGGCCAAAAAGCAGTAGAGGTCGACAGCAGCGTAGGCAGGAGGGCGAGGGGATTTCGCGCAACCCCCTACGCGTCCGCGTGCGAGCCGTGGTGGAAGTGGTACTGCAGGATCTTCGCCGCCAGCGCGGGATGCGGCAACTCACCGGCCTCACTGATCGTGCGCACAACCTCACCTTTGCAAAAAACTTCCGCAGCGGAGAGGCCGCCGATTTCCGCCGGCAGAACCAGCGTGATCTCCAGCTTGCCTTTAGGCACGACGCCCTCTTCGGCCTGGAAGAGCAGACCGGAGCGCGAGATATTTTCCGTGGTGCCGCGGTGCCAGGTCGGCTCTCCTGAGACGCGGTAACGCAGGGGCAAGTTCAGTTTGTAGCGTTGAGCACGGGGCATAAGGTTCTCCTTGATCGCGGATAGATCGGCTGGCGCGGCCACGTCCGCCGGGATGGAACCAAGCACTTCCCTCACTTTCGCCACTAGGTTGCTCATGCTGAATGGTTTCTGCAATAGAGTGACGCCGGCATCGAGCGTGCCGTCGTGGCCAATCACATTTTCCGTATAGCCCGACATATAGATGACCTTGATGCCGGGCCGCAGAGCCACCACCCGTTGCGCCAGTTCCCGGCCGTTCATGCCGGGCATGACAACGTCCGTTAGCAGCAGGTGAATCGTATCGGGATGGCGGGCGGCAATGTGAATCGCGGCAGCGGAGTCGTCGGCTTCGAGCACGGTGTAGCCGCGCCGGTCCAGATACTCGCGCGTGAGATGGCGAAGATTGACTTCATCTTCCACCAGTAGAACAGTTCCGAGTACGGCGGGCGCGGGCTGGGCTACCACCGGCTGCGCCGCTACGTATTCTCCGCTTTCCGTAACCCGCGGAAGATAGATCTTGAAGGTTGTGCCCCGGCCCACTTCGCTGTACACCCAAACGTAGCCGCCACTCTGCTTTACGATGCCGTAGACAGTCGATAGACCCAGACCGGTTCCCTTCAACCCTTTCGTGGTGAAGAACGGTTCGAAGATGTGCGACTGCGTCTCCATGTCCATGCCGTGCCCGGTGTCGCTGATGGCCAACATCACGTATTCACCCGGCTTCACGGACGGATGATGGCGCGCGTAGCTCTCATCCAGCGAGACATCGGTAGTCTCGATAGTGAGCTTGCCGCCGGAAGGCATGGCGTCGCGCGCGTTTACGGCAAGATTGAGAATGACCTGCTCGATCTGACCGGGATCGGCCTTGATCCGGGGCGCCTCTGCCCCCGGAACCATCACCAGTTCGACGTCTTCGCCGATGAGGCGGGTCAGCATCTTGATGTTTTCCGTGACCAGGTTGTTCAGATCGAGGACCCGGGGATCAAGCATCTGTTTGCGGCTGAAGGCAAGTAATTGCCGGGTGAGTGCGGTGGCGCGCTCGGCGGCATGCGTGATCTCCCGCGCCGGACCGCGAATGCCTTCGTCGTCGCCTGCTTTTTCCTGCACGAACTCGGCGTAACCGAGGATCACCATGAGCAGATTATTGAAGTCGTGGGCCACGCCACCGGCCAGCCGGCCAATGGCTTCCATCTTCTGCGCCTGGCGGAGTTGCTGTTCCAGGGCGCGCCGCTCGGTCACATCTTCCGCGAACAGCTCGCACGAAATTTCCCCGTCTACCTCACGAATCGTCCGCCCGGAAAGCCGCAGCGCGATCACGCTAGCGTCCTTGCGCGTCCACTCCACAATGAGTCCGTGAAACTCACGCCCAGCGCGGAAATATTCGGCCAGCACGGGCCATCTGGTGGGATCGGGATAAAGGGTAGAAAGACTCCGCCCGCCCAGTTCTCCAGCGTTCACATGCCCAAGCAAATTGAGAAAGGCGGGATTCATGTCGAGCAGGCGCCCGTCCATGGTTACCCGGCAGATGCCATAGGGTGCGTTCGTGACCAGCGAGCGGAAGTTGCTTTCGGAACGGCGCAAGCCGTTCTGCGCGGCACGCAGCGCCGCATTGAACGAGCAGATGAGCAGCGCCACAAAGACGAATAGCACGAGGTGAGTGATGGCGCGACGGTACTCCAGCGGGGAGTGAGCAGCGTGCAGCGAGAATATCGAACTAAGCGTTACCGCGAAGGCGGTCGCCACCAGGCCTGGCTTCCAGCCGCCATACCATGCGCTCACCATGACGGCGACCGAGAAGACTACGAGGCGGCTTTCAAAAACGTCGGAAAGCAGCAGCGCAGGAATGAGTGCGAGCGTGGTGCTCAGCACGGCTACGAAGTAACGTAGCGCCGGCGCGCTGGAAGGCGGAACTAGGCGAGATCGCAGGGGAAGGCTCACTCGAACCCCACTCTAGTGCCTCTGAGGGTAATGACACTAGTTACGGGGGGCCGTTACCGCGTTGTGCAGAAGGCCCATGGACGAGTGGCCAATTACCTTTCATCATATAGGCCATGTCCAGTCGGCCATGGGAGGCCGAGTGTTTTTCCGTAGTTCGGAGTGGTTACCGCTGCAAGACGCCGATGTACTGTTTCCAGGGTCCCACCGGAGTCGCGTAGCGCTTCGCCATCACACGGCTGATTTGCGCCAGATGCGTGAGATCGTGCGTGGTCCAGGTAGCGAGCAACTGCTCGACAGTGACCGTCCCCAGCGCTGGATGCCTGCCGCGCAACTGCATTTGCGCCGGGGTCAAGTTCAGGCCAGCGAGTATTTTCAGATTTTCCGCGCGCAATGCAGCAAAGCGCTGAATGAGTTGGTGCAGGGTCTTTCCTTTGGAGTTGAGGAACTGGGCCTCACGATCAAACGGGTCAAACGGCCGCGCATCTCCATGCGCAAGAATGATCCGCAGCCGCGGAATCCAGTCCGTCTCTTCGCCGTGAATAAGGTGTCCAACTACGTCGAACGGCGACCATCCATTCGGCTCGGTGTTCGCCCGCGTCCAGGGGTCCGAAAGATCCCAGAGCAGAGCCCGCACGACCGACGGAGTGCGTTGAAGAATCTCGACCGCTTCAGCCAGGACAAACGCCATGGAATGCTCCTCCTCGCTGCAACCAGCGAATCAACCACAACTAGTAGATGAGCTTGAGCGAGAATTGGATTTGACGGGATGATCCAGCTGTCTTGCTGATGAAGCCGAAGCCGCTGCCGCGAACCACGTTCGAAGGCAAACCGAAATTCGTGATGTTGAACACGTTGAAGAACTCGGCCCGGAATTCCAGAGTCGCAAATTCACCCGCACCACGCCGCCCGAACGGTGTGTCCTTGATCAACGCCACGTCAAAATTCCGGAAGGCTGGCCCGCGAAACGTGTTCCGGCCAAGCGTCCCAAAGCGGCCGTGATTGGGTCCGGTACCTCCGGGCACGTTGATCGGAATATTGAAGAACGTGAAATTATCCAGTCCGCGGCCAAAATAATCTTCGCGAACGGCGCGACCCGTTGATAAGTGCGGCATGGTGACCAGGTCGGGCCGATCGGCTCCGCCGGCGCCGACGCCCGTCTGCTGCTCGCCGGAATAAACAGAGAAGGGAGCACCGCTCATGAGCGTCGTGATGTTCAGGAACTGCCAACCTCGCGTCACGGTGCGACCCAGCGGCTGCAAGAACCGCACGCGATCCAGGGGAAGCAGTTGAATCACGCTCGCAGTGAACACGTGCGTGACATCAAACGTTGAAGGACCTTTCTCCGCCCCCGGATTCCAGGGATCCTGCGGTCCAGTCTGCAGCACAGTGCCGGTCGCGCCAAACAGCCCGCCCAGCACGGAACTCGTGTCATCTAGCGATTTGGAGTAGGTGTAGCTCACCTGGAAACCCAATCCCGCGCGCGGCGAGTTCTTGGTGAGGCCAGCCTGCAAGGCGTTATAAGTCGAGTGCGAACGGCTGGTCAGCACCGCCTGGGAAGCAAATCCTCCGATGGCTCGGCCGGAAGAGTCGAACTGTGTGAACGGAGCGAACGCCGGGTCCGCCCCGCCGTAGCTGTTCGGCGAATAGACATAAGGAAGTTTCACTCCGCCCGTCGCAACGTAGGCCGCGCTGAACTTCACGTTGCCAAAATCGTGGTCGAGTCCCGCCGTGTAACTCGTGATGTAGCCATTTCTGAAATTCTTGGCGAACCCAATCACGCTGAGCAACTGCAGTTGATTGCCGGGCGTCAGTGCCGCCAGGTCCTGCTGGTAGCGCACCAGGTCGATGGGCGTGTTGGGCGCGGCAACCGGCTTGCCCATGGGGAACAGGAGCTGCCCGGAGGTGGTGTAGGCGTCTGGCAGGTTTACCGCTACCGCCGTGTTGTGGAACGGCAACGGCACACCGGGCAGAGCGCTGGCATAGAGGCTGGCAGCATAGGGCAGGCTGCCGGTCACGAAGTTGTCCTGCCAGAGATTCGGAAGCAAGGTGGTGATAGCCGCGCCAGCGTGCAGCACCGTGTGATTCTTAATCCCGTAATCAAGACCGAGTCGCGGCCCCCAGCCGTTCCAATCCTGATCGTAAGGGGGATTGGGGTTGTACAAGAAAATCTGCTTCGCCGTGTGGTCCCAGTAGGGAACATCCTTCCCATCGGCGCCGACAAACCTGGGCAGCGAGGTACGCCGCTGCACTTCATGAATGCGGCTGTTCACCTCGTAGCGCACCCCATAATTCACGGTGAGGTTCTTTGTAGCCTTCCAGGCATCCTGGAAATAGAAGTTGCACGCTTCGCGCCGCACGCCCGCCTCGTCGAACTTAGCGCCTCCCGGGGTATAGCTGGCTGCCGCGATGACGCTGTACTCATGCGGCGTGGCGGTCAGCAGGCCCGTCAACGAATCAGGCAGCAGGTCGCCCACTTGAATGTCATGCGTGCCGCTAGCCGAAGGAATATGAACCGGCGAATAGGCTGGCCCGCCACCGAAACCGTAGATGCCGTTGATATTGACGCCAAAAATGGTCGCATCACGATTGAAACGCAGTTCAAATCCCCACTTGAAGGAGTGTGCCCCGCGCACGTAGCTCATGTCGTGACGGAGCTGGTAGAGGTTGCCGTAGGAGCCGAAGATCGAGCCATCAGCCGCGTTAAAGCTCTGGAACAGGCCATCAGCGAACGTGAGCGAAGGATCGGTGCGATTGATAGTTGGGAAAAACGGCGTGCTGCGAATGAAGCTGAGTGACGTGTCAGATGTGAGACGCGAAGTTATGGTTCGCGAATAGTGCACTCCACCGCTGCGCTGGTGGTCGAAGAACGTCACTCCAAAACTCGGATCAATCGCCGTCTGGTCGGGATTGTTCACCGGGCCCAATACCTGGTTCAGGCTGAAGCGCGTCATGAGCGTGGCCTTGTCGGAGAGCCGGTGATCCACGCGAACCGAAAACTGATCGGTGCGAGTTGAGACCTTGGACGAAGTGGCGAAAGTACGATCGCCGAGGGTTCCGGCAGGATAGTTGGGCAGTGGGAAACGTGCCAGAAGCGGCGCGATCAGTGGGCTTACGGGGATGGTGAGCGTGTCTACGCTATAGTCAGGGAAGGTCAGCGTGTGGATTCCCCGCCGCTCGGCTTCGGTCGGCACCGGGAACACCTGCGTTGTGCCGAGCACTTGCCGGAATCCCTGATACTCGCCGAAATAGAAAGTTCGGTCACGGCCATTGTAGAGACCGGGCAGCACCACTGGTCCGCCGTTTGTGAAGCCGAACTCGTTGCGCACAAACGGAGGAATGCGGCGATGGTCCGTGGGATTGGGATGATCGAAATAGTTGCGCGCATCGAAGGCCGCATTACGCACAAACTCGAACAGGCTGCCATGCACCTGGTTGGTGCCGGACTTGGTCACAGCGTTCGTGTAGCTCGCCGCACCGTGGCCGATGTCGGCAGTCATAACGCCTGCGTTCGACTGCACCTCCTGAATGGCATCCACGTTGAAGTTAGAAAACGTAGCGCCGCCCAGTTCAGAATCCGTTGTGTCGAAACCGTCCAGGGCGAAAACTGTGGCTGAGCCACGCTGGCCATTGACCGCAAACTGCTGCGTGAAATTGGCGGCGCCGTTGGCGTCTGTCATGGTGCCCGCCGCAAGCAGGAGCAGTTTGCTGAAATCGCGCGCATTGAGAGGCAGACCCGATACTTCGCCGCTGGAGAGGCGCTCTCCGCCGCTGCCGGCAGGCCGTGAGATGTCGGCCCCCGGGACAGTGCGAACGTCCTGCGTTGTAGAGGAAATCTCGAGCGCCCCTGCAAACGAAACCCCGTTGGCAATCGTGACCGGAGCAGCCGACTTCCACACGAGTCCGCCGACTTGCACGGAGAGTTCGTAGGTGCCGGCGGCAACGCCGCTGAACGCGAAACTGCCGTCTGGGGAGGTCTTCGCTGAACGCTGCACCCCGGCCGGTCCATTGAGGTGGATGATGGCTTCCGCGACGGACTTGCCACGGTCATCGCTCAGGCGCCCGTTCCATGACGCGGCGGCAAACCCCATCGTGGTTTGCATGAGGACGAGCAGGAGCATCGCAAGGCGTGCGGGTGGGATTCGTAGACGAACAAACATCGCATCGAATTATAACGGCGCTTCCCGTATGCTGTTGTGGCAATCACAGGCGTTATTCGCCTGTGCGATCTGAAAAATGAAAATCGGCTTATTTGGCGGCACCTTCGACCCGGTACATCTCGGCCACACGGCTCTGGCGCGCGCTGCTCAGGAGCGCTTCGGTCTGCAGCGCATCTGCTTCGTTCCCGCGCATGTTCCGCCGCACAAACAGAAGCGGGTCATCACGGCATTCGCGCATCGCTACGCCATGCTGGCGCTTGCCACGGCCGGTGAAAAGAGCTGGATACCTTCTCTTCTCGAAGCACCCGAAGAAGCAGTTGTCACCAGTTCCGGCAAGACCCCAGTGCGACCCAATTACAGCATTGAGACGGTTCACCGCCTAAAATCCAGCCTGAAGAAAAGCGATCAACTCTTCTTCATGATCGGTATGGACGCCTTCCGCGACATCGCCAAGTGGCATCACGCCGAAGCGCTCCTGACCGAGTGCGAATTCATCATTGCCAGCCGCCCGGGATACTCCCTGGCGGATGTTGCCAACGCCCTGCCGGAGAAACTGCGTCCTGCGGAAAATGTCACCAAGCCCTTCGCTAAACAGCCCGCTCGCGGCGACCTGGTTTTCCGCGGCATGATCCTTCATCTGCTCGACAACGTGAATAGCAATGTTGCCGCCACCGCTGTTCGTGAGGCTGTCGCCGGCGGCAAGGGTTTGGGCCGGATGCTCGAGCCGGCCGTTGCCGACTACATCAAAAAGCACGATCTCTATCGCTAGCTGGACCTGACCGGTCTCTCAGGCAGCTACAATCGAGATTTGAGAATCTAACCTCTGGTGCTCGAAATGAAAAGGTTTGCCCTCATCCTGCTGCTAACGGTGTTTACTGCCGCGCAAACTGCGCCTTCGGCCCCTGCATCACAGAACGAAAACGCCCGCAAGGCGCGCGAAATCATTGATCAAGGCATTGCGGCTCTTGGCGGCCAGGCCTACCTGAACGCCACCGAAAAGAGCGAGGAAGGTCGTTTCTTCACTTTCCATCACGGCGAGCCCACCGGCACTCCGGTCCTGTTTGGTCTCTATACCAAGTACCCCGACAAGGATCGCCTGGAGATCATCCACCTGCGCTCCTATCACTTCCTGATTTTCGATGTGGGCAGCATTCCGGTGAAGGACAAGTCCGACATCATCGTCATTCACAATGGCGACAAGGGCTACGAGATCACTTACAAGGGCACCGCCATGGTCGAACCAGAAGACCTGGCCGCCTACCTGCGCCGCCGTGAGCACTCGCTCGACGCTGTCCTGCGGCGCTGGATCAACGAACCAGGCGTTGCCTTGTTCTACGACGGCAGCGCGATTGCAGCGGGCAAACCTGTGGTACAGGTCACCGTGCTCAATACCCAGAATGACTCGGTTACGTTGTTCTTTGACCAGAACACGCATCTGCCTGTAAAAAAGTCCTACTCCTGGCGCGACCCCACGGACAAATACCGCAACACCGAAGAAGAAATCTACGACAACTACCGCCAGACGGACGGCGTCATGGCGCCACACTCGCTGACCCGCTACTACAACGGCGACATGTCGTACCAGCGGCTGCTCAACACCGTGAGCTTCAGCCAGAAACTGGATGACAACCTCTTCCAGGCAGGCGCCACCTATGACCCAAAGGCGCTGAAGCGTTGACACTTCCGGCTCCATTCTCACAATGCTTTACAAATCATTACGAATCAGCAAGTTATAGACAGTTACGTGTTAGGAACTTGCGGCTGGGCCACCACTTCCTGTGGCGAATTTGCCACAGTCAGACTTCTCATCCCGGGCGTACCCTGTGCCTTCATGTCTTCCAGACTGCGCGCCCTTTGATCTACGAGCAGACAATTCGCTCCGCTGTCTCCTGCAGTGGCGTGGGTCTTCATAGTGGCGCGCCGGTGCGCATGAAATTGTTGCCCGCGCCTTCGGGAACCGGCATTGTCTTTCGCCGCACGGATCTCGATGGCTTTCTCATCGAGGCTCACGGGTCGAACGTCGCCAAGGTGAGTTACGCCACTAGTTTGATGAAGAAGGGCGTGCTCATCTCGACGACGGAGCATCTGCTCTCTGCGCTCGTAGGCGTGGGCGTCGACAACGCCTTTGTCGAACTCGACAACCTCGAGCTGCCCATCCTCGACGGCAGCGCTCAGCCCTTCGTCGACATGATTCAGCGCGCCGGCCTGAGGAAACAGCGCCGCAAACGGTCCTACCTGCGGGTGCTGCAGCCGATCGAATTGCGTGAAGGGTCGAAGTTCATCGCGATCTATCCCGCCGACCACTACTCTGCCTCGTATGCGATTGATTTTCCGCATCCCATGATCGGCAAAGAGACGTTTGAAGTGGCGCTCTCGAACGGCAGCTATCTGAAAGAGATCGCGCCTGCCCGCACCTTCGGCGCGCGTGACGATGAGGCGGCCATGCGCCGCATGGGTTTGATTCGCGGCGCGTCGCGCGACAACTGTATCGTGCTCACTCGCGATGGCATTGAAAACGGTCCGCTGCGTTTTCCGGATGAGTTCGTCCGCCACAAAGTGCTCGATCTCATCGGGGATTTGGCGCTGATCGGTCGCCGCATTCTTGGCCGCGTTGTGGCTAACCGCGCCGGACACGCTATGCACACCGCCCTGGTTTCGCGCATTCTGAAAGATCGCGCGCTTACGGCAGAGGCCTTCCTGGAAGAAGAAAGACTGTTCGCGACGCCGCTTGCGTCCTGTTCCGCGACCGTCTGAGTTCACCTTATCCCAGTAACCACTGCGCCGCGAACACGGCCACGAGCAGCTTGGCCAGCCAGCCCAGGGCGTGAGCCACACTCACCAGCGGATGCAGCTTGATCCAGATTCCGTCCGTCACGATCATCGGAACACACGCGACGAGCCAGATCGCCATGGCAAAGGAAAATTTGTAGTGCAGCGTGTGCAGGTCAAAGTGGTCGCAGGCGTGAATGAACATGGCGCAGGTAAAGAGCGTAAGAAGCGTTGACCCGGCAACTTTGCCCATCTCGCTGTCTTGCCGCGGACGCCACACCTCCGGATACGTATTGTTCTTCTCATGGAACAGAACGCCGAAGAACAGCCAGTCCGTGACCAATGTACCCACTCCGGCGAGGAGAAGGGCTGCGAGAAAACGGGACGTGTGCATTAGCGCTGCCTCCTGCGAAACGAACCAGTCAAGGCGCTACACGATAGGTGGGACAGAAAGCGCTGTCAAGCGCAGCGCCTGGCTAGTGCGTCCGTGACTTCGCGGAGAATTAAGGATTCCCCAGCTTGATGGTCTTGCCAGTTCTCGCCGATTCCCGCGCCGCCTCCAGAATACGAACGACCGTAACATTCGTGTCGAGCGCCGACAGGCCGCTGGGCTGGATCGTCCCCGATACCACCGCAATCAAGTACGAGATCGGATCGTGGTCCGGAGAGGCGAGCACGGGAGCGCGCTGCTGTTCCTCGTGTTCATCCCCCTTGCGCCGCACCCGAATCTCCTCTCGCCGCACCGTGATTGCCTGACCCGATTCCCCGTAAACTTCCATATCCTTGCGGTCGAACGGCCAATTCCATGAAGCCTGGATGATGGCTTGCGCCTTGGGATACGTGAGGACAATGGTTGCCTCATCATCCACGAGCGGATAGATCTCAGGCTTGATCTGCTGCGTGACAGCGGTAACGGTGAGCGGAGTGGCGCCCTGCATCAGCCACGTCATGAGATCGGCGCCGTAGCAGCCAAAGTCGAACAGCGCTCCCCCGCCGTCGCGCACCGGATCCGTCAGCCAGTCGAGAAACTCAGGAGCAACGTTAATTTCCTTCGGCCCGCGATGGCCATCATGCACAACCACCTTGCGCACATCCCCGAGTGCGCCCTCGCGCACCAGCCGGTAAACCGCGCCGTTGCTGGGATACCAGGTGGTCTCGTAGTTCACCAGCACTGGGATGTGTGCCTCATTCGCCGCTCGCTGGATGGCCAATGCATCTTCCACAGTGACCGCCAGGGGCTTCTCCATCATCACTGGAATGCGCTGTCGCGCAGCGGCCTCAACGATGCGCCGATGCTCGCGCGTGTCGGAAAACGCCAGCACCGCCTGCGGGTGCGTCTTGGCCAGCATCTCTTCCAGATCGCTGTACAGAAGTTGCGGATCTACTCCGAACTGGCTCGCATACCGGTGCGCAAGTTGCTGGTCCGGTTCGGCAATTCCGACAATCTGAATGTCGCTGCGCTTGAGCGCCGGACCAAGAAATCCCTCAACATGCCCGTGCACCATGCCTGCAATCGCGACGCGCAGCGGTTGACTCGAAACAGCCTCGGAGGATTGGGCGACCGATGCAGCCGTCAGACCAAAAACGACGGAAACGAGCCCCACGAAACCCAAAAGTTTTTCCATCAGGATCTCCCGCGGACTTTCACGCCGACGCAGCGCCACGTTGGGGCGGTCGGGCCGACCCAGAATACAAGACTCAGAGAAATGCGGGGCTATTGCGGGAAGAACGGGGCCGACAGGCTAGCCGGCCGGCTACGCGCGTGCGCGCAGAGGCTTGGTGGCTACCACTCTCGAACCGGGCGTCTTGCCCGCGCTCGGTGCAGCGGGGCTCGATTTGGGCAAGGCTGCGGGGGCTGGGGAAAGTTGTGCCGGGCCCCTGTCCGCTATAGCCGATAGCTCGGGAAATTTTGCCGCGAAGTTTTCCGCGAGCCAGGTTTCGAGCTGCGCGCGGGTCTTCTTGGGAACACCAACAAAACGAATTCCCACCCGGCCTTTTTCGTCGGCCCAGGCAACTTCCGCCTTCAGTTCCATCGCTGAGGCCATGCCCAACGGAGTAAACTTCACCAGGGACAGCCCTCGTCTCGGCAGGGTTTGCTTCAACTCCGCCGCCAGCCCGCCATCACTCACGTTGGTGGCCTTGGCTTCCAGGCGAAGGTCTTCGCCGAAGAAGAGTGTGACGCTCATGTCGATGGCATGGCGATAGTAACGACGCCGCTCGCGCGCCATCATGCTCACCGCGGCGCTGGCGCAACGTACTGCATTTACCAGCGTGACCGGTTTTTGCAGCACAAAACTCGCGCCCAGATCGAATGCCTGGCGCATGCTGGTCTTCCCGTTCAGCACCGCCAGCGTGACGGAACTGCGGTTCGGCGCTCCTACGCGCGCATGCTTCAGCACATCGAGCCCATCCTGCAGGTCATCGCAATCTACGATGACCGCATCGAACCGCTCACTGCTCAGGATCTCCCGTCCCGCATTGGGACCGACGCAAATTTCCATTCCTATGGTGAAGCGTTCCAGGGCCGGTTGGAGCGTCCTGGCCAACTCCGGGTCCCGGCTAACGAGTAGGCTTTCCAAGCGCATACGGGAGTCATCCTACGGCGATTGCGATCTGCTGCAAACGTCACAGACGTAATGCTCACGCGGTTCCTTTTGGGAATCGGGCACAATGGTGAGCGCACGTGCGATTAGCTTACACCGATAGGAACGACAAAAATGCCGACGCGTGTCTACTTATCGCTGGGTTCCAATCTGGGAGACCGCGCAGCGAACCTTCGTCACGCCATTGCGGAACTGGAGCGCCAGGAGTCCATTGCCGCCGTTTCGTCGTTCTATGAGACTGAGCCGGTGGAGCTTACCAGCCAGCCTTGGTTCCTCAATTGTGCCGTCGCCGTCGACACCAAGAGCAATCCCGACGAACTGCTCCAGTATCTGCTGACCATTGAAAAGCACATGGGCCGCGAGCGAACTCAGCCGAAAGGGCCGCGCATCATTGATATCGACATTCTGCTCTTCGGTAACGCAGTCGTGAAACTTCCGGGACTAACGATTCCGCATCCCGCGCTGCACCACCGCCGCTTCGTGCTCGCGCCCCTCGCCGAAATCGCCCCCGAGGTGCGGCATCCCATCCTGCAACTCGGCATGCAGGAATTGCTGTCGCTGTTGCCCGCTGGGCAAGAGGTAAGAAAGCTGAGCTAGGATCTTGTAATTTCGTACTAGAAGCCATCTCATAAAAGAAATTGTCATGCTGAGCGGAGCGAAGCATCCCTTCAGCCCTACGATTCCGTTTGGGGAGTAGGGATTCCTCGCTCCGCTCGGAATGACAATTTGGGTTTACTTACGTTTATGAGATGGGTTCTAGGCAAGGGCCTAGCGAAGAAGATTTGAAATTACAAAATTACAAATCACAAATTCATCTTCACGGCACAATGATCCTGCTCTCTGCTTCCTGCGGCGCCAACACGCCTGTCTTCTCTGGGAACTGTGCCAGCAGAAAATCCACGTACGCCCGCGACTTGGGACGTCCCGAGGTCCGCGCATGCGCCAGCCGCACCAGAAAAACAATCGCTTTCAGGATCTCGCTGTCCCGCAGAGTGGAATAGCCCAGGTTCTTGGTTTCCACTTCGCGGAACTCCGTCAGCATCTGGTGCACCTCGGCAATGACCGCCTGGTGCCCGGGATTCGTCGCCGGCTGCTCATAGTGCAGCCCCGATTTGACCAGAGTTTCGAGGGTTTTCCCGCACGCGGTCAAAGCTGCGATCAGGTCCTGATCATTCAGGCTGTGATTGGCGCGGGCGCAGCGCGCCAGGGCGAAGCTCAGCCCCATGAGCAAATGCTCGCGCTGGTACAGCAGGTGCTGATCCACCTCGACGTCGGGAAAAAGCGCTTCCCGGTCCAATTCCTCGGCTGCTCGCGACTTTTCGTTCGCCCGCGCCTGCTGCAGATAGACGCAATCGGAAGGGCATTCGATTGTGACTTCGCGCTTCTCGCCACAACACTGCGGACAAATGCGCCCGTGCACCGCCGGGCAGAAGCGTTTTTCCTTGCGGGTTTCGCAGAGCGCGCAGCTCAAGCCAATTTTTCTCCCCGCCCATTATGTCACCCCAGGGACCACTTCTGACCGCTTCCGGACCGTCATCGCGTCTAGTGTCCATGCGCCTGCCGGAGGGGTTCCCCATGGCAAAGCCGCTGCCAGCGTGCCTAATTCGGTACTACCAGCCAAAAAACCGCTAAAAATGCGCCTTTGGCACTTCTTTTCCACAGGCGTGTGCGCTAAGATGACCTTCGCCATACCAATGGAACTTGAGAGGAGCAATTCATGGCTGCAAATATGACCAAGAGCCAGGTGATTCGTCATCTGGCGGAGAAGCTGGAATCCAACAACAAGACCGCGGCTGCGTTTCTGGAACAGCTGGTGGATCTCGCGGTAAAAGAAGCGAAAAAGAACGGCGTGTTCGTTCTTCCCGGCCTCGGCCGTCTGAAGAAGGTGCATCGCAAGGCCCGCATGGGACGCAACCCCCAGACCGGCGAACCGATCAAGATCGCGGCCAAGACAACGGCGAAGTTCTATCTCGCCAAGGCCACCAAAGAAGCCATCGCTCCCAAAAAGTAGTTTCGGCTGTGGAATGAAGAAGGCCGGCTCGCGCCGGCCTTTTTCTTTGCTGGTCAAGAATCTGCTAAAACGCGTTACACGCCGGCCATGAACACAGCGTTCCCGACAGTCGTCGTCAGCCGAAGATGTTTGAGTTCACGGTAGTCTTCCGAGTCGTACCAGCGGCGCGCATCTTCCATGGTGGGGAATTGGATCAGCACGGGAAAAACGACTTGGTACGAGCCTTCGACCGTCTCGGCGCGTCCGCCCACCACCAGATAGCGTCCGCCAAACTTCTCCACCACGGGCGTAACCCGAGCTCTGTACTCATTTTGGCAGCATCTTTGACTTCGCGAAGGTCGAACAGGCAATACGCGGGCATGGGATTCACTTCAGGAGAGTTGGATTCTAACAGGCGTCGGGCAGCAGCGTGAGCGGCCGGAAAAGCCAGTCTCTATCCTGTAGTTACGATGACACCACTGCACAGGTGCCTGCCAATTCCGCGGTACTTGTGTCGTACCGCTGCGTCGAAATAGACGGCATCGCCGGACTCCAGCGTGTGGGCCTCCGAGCCGATGGTCAATTCCAGGTTGCCGCTGATCAGGTAAAGCAGTTCGACGCCGGGATGCTGGTGCGCTTTCACCTTCTCGGCGAGCACCGGTTCAAATTCCGCGTAGAGGGCATTCAGCTTTCGCTCCGTGGCCTTGAAGTCAAGACTCTCGAAATGGTAGGCGACTGGCCCGCCGGAGTTCTCGGGAAAGCGTATGCGTTCCTTCTTACGGGCAATCGCAACCACGTGACGTTTGCGTTCGTCCGTGAAGAAATAATCCAGCCCGACGCCGAACACCATCGCGATGCGCAGGAGGGTGGGCAGCGTCGGGAAAAGCTTCTCCCCTTCCAGTTTCGATAGCATTGCCGGTGAGAAGCCCGCGTGTTTGCCCAGTTCAACCAGCCCCATGCTCTTCTTCAAGCGCAGCGTCTTGAGTTTCTCGCCCAGTCCGTACGGCTTGAGCCCATCCACGATGGTCTTGTTGGCCACGGTAAGCCCCCTTTTTTCCTGTCCAGAACATAAGCCGCGCCTTTTTAACTGCCAGGCAAACGACTTTGCGATCCGCGCATAGTTTTCATTACAAGCAAATAAATGTTCTCTACAGTTAGTACATCGCACGGACAAACTATGCAACTGCAAGACGGAGAAACCCAAAAAGGAGATGAAATGAAATCAGCTGGCTTTGCGCTCATTCTTAGTGTGTTGATGGGTGTTACCCCTGTCAGCGCTGGTACTGCCAACAAGGACATTGTCGACACCGCCGTATCCGCCGGGTCCTTCACCACTCTGGTGGCGGCTCTGCAAGCGGCCGATCTGGTCGACGCCCTGAAAGGTCCCGGGCCCTTCACCGTTTTCGCTCCGACCGACGACGCCTTCAAGAAATTGCCCGCCGGGACCGTCGAAACCCTACTCAAGCCGGAGAACAAGGAAAAGCTGCGCGCCATCCTCACCTACCACGTCGTGAGCGGCAACGTCACGGCGGCGCAGGCCATGAAGCTCTCCTCCGCCAAAACGCTCAACGGACGGGAACTGAAGCTCAGCACTCACGCCGGCACCGTCATGGTGAATGACGCCAAGGTTGTGAAAGCCGACATACAAACCTCCAACGGTGTCATCCACGTGATCGATACCGTAATCCTGCCCGAAAGCAACTAGCGGGGCAGGGGACAACTAAAGCAGACGAAGAAATGAAGAAAAGAGGAAAAACGATGAAAACACTGGACGTAATTGCAGCTGTACTCTTGGTGGTTGGTGGACTCAACTGGGGCTTGGTGGGCGTAGCCCACTTCGACCTGGTGGCGACGATTTTCGGTATGAAATTCGGTGAGACTTCAAGCCTTAGCACAGCCGTGTACTTGCTCGTCGGACTCGCCGCTCTCTACCAGGCGGTTTCCTTCAAGGCTATCCAGCACCGCTGGAATCACGCATCCATCCTGTCCGCTCGCTAGACCCACATCAGAAACGGAGGGAGGCGCCGAGGGACCTCCCTCCTTTTCGAGGGTATGAACATCCTAATTACAGGGGCGACCGGATACGTCGGCAGCAAGTTAGCGCAGAAGCTGCTTCAAGCGGGCCACCAGGTCAGGTGCATGGTTCGGGACCGCTCGCGAGCGAAGAAGCTCACACTTTCAGGTGCAACCCTGGTGCAAGCGGACGCTCTGGACGCCGCTAGCCTGGGCCCGGCCCTGCGAGGCATTGACGTAGCGTACTACCTGATTCACTCCATGGGCGGCGACCCGGCCGGATTCGAACAGCGCGATCAGCTGGCCGCGCGTAACTTCGCTGCCGCGGCGAAGCAGGCCGGTGTACTACGCATTATTTACCTGGGCGGTCTGGCGTCAGAAACGTCCGACATCTCTGTGCATCTCAAGAGCCGTCAGGAAACCGGCACGGCGCTGCGCGAATTCGGACCCTCACTCACCGAGTTCCGCGCGGGAATCATCGTGGGTAACGGCAGCGTTTCCTTTGAAATGATCCGCTACCTGACGGAGCGCCTGCCAGTAATGATTTGCCCGCGCTGGGTCGTAACTCGCACCCAGCCGATCGCCATCGGTGATGTTCTTGAGTATCTGGTTGACGCACTCGAGGTACCCGCTTCCAACGGGCAAGTGATCGAAATCGGCGGCGCCACGGTCGAGACCTATCGGAGCATGATGCTCACCTATGCGCGGGCCAGGGGCCTACGGAGATGGTTACTGCGTGTCCCGGTCCTTACTCCGACACTCTCTTCGTATTGGCTCAGGCTGGTTTCGCCGATTCCTGCCGCCATCGCTCGGCCCCTTATTCAAGGCCTACGAACCGAGGTCGTCTGCACCAGTTCCAAGGCCCAGGAGCTTTTCCCACGCCTACGCCCGATGTCTTACGCCGCCGCTGTTGCTGCCGCTATCTCGCGGCCGGTTCCCGAGCCCTCGTTCCAGGACACGCTTCCCGATGAAATGCCACATATATCTCTCAGGCGCGAGGGTTTGATCTGCGACATCCGTCAGATCGCAGTCCATGCACCTGCGGAGCACGTCTTCAAGCTCCTGGAGAGCCTCGGAGGGGAGCGCGGCTGGCTCTATGCCAACCTCTTGTGGCAAATGCGAGGCTTGGCGGATGGTTTACTGGGTGGCGTGGGTATGCGGCGGGGAAGGAGTTGCAACGAATCGCCGCGCGAGGGCGATTCCGTCGATTTCTGGCGGGTCGAAGAAGTGAAGCCGAACCACAGTCTCCTCCTCCGGGCAGAGATGAAGTTGCCGGGCCGCGCCTGGTTGCAGTTTGCGCTCCGGCCTGCGGTCTCCGGCGGGACTCTTCTCCGTTGCAGCGCCTGGTTCGAACCCCGCGGCATCGCGGGCGAGATCTATTGGTGGGGGCTCTACCCAGTTCACGTGATGATCTTTCGAGGTCTGGTGAAGGCGATTCAACAGCGTGCTGAAGTCAGTTTCCGTTCGCGCGATGACTCACCGACTCCGTAGAGACTAAGACCGGAGAGCACGGCACGCCGCGCTCGGTCCGGTGCAAGTTGGCAGTTCCCCGCCATTCGTGCACGCGATATCGTCGCGCGCATCAACTTGCTTGCGGCGTGACAAAGCTAGCAGGTACCATCCCCAAGCATGAAAACAGCGCAGCTGCTCCTGCTCGTAGCTCTAACCGCCCTCGCCCAAGCCCAGACTCCCTTGACTTCCAAAGAGGTTGACGCCGTCTTTCCGGACGCTCACGCGCTCTACCTCGATCTCCACCAGAATCCAGAACTCTCTTCGCATGAGATCCAGACGGCGGCGAAACTCGCCGACCATCTGCGCAAACTCGGCTATGAGGTCACCGAGCACGTCGGCGGTACGGGCGTCGTCGCGATTCTCAAGAACGGACCCGGGCCGACCATCATGCTGCGCACCGAACTCGACGCGCTTCCGGTGGAGGAAAAGACCGGTCTGCCGTATGCCAGCAAAGTCCACGCCAAGGATGACGCCGGACATGATGTCCCGGTCATGCACGCCTGCGGGCATGATGTGCACATGGCAGCGCTGGTCGGAACCGCCGCCATCATGGCCCAGAGCAAGCGCACCTGGCACGGCACGCTAATGCTCATCGGCCAGCCTGCCGAAGAAGCCATCTCTGGCGCAAAAAAGATGATCGAGGACGGGCTCTTCACCCGTTTTCCAAAACCTGCCACCGGCATCGCGCTGCACGTGGGCAACTACCTTCCGGCCGGACAAGTCGGCATCACTCCCGGCATCTACAACACGAATTCCAATAGCATTCGCATCACCGTCTACGGCAAAGGCGGCCACGGGTCGATGCCGAACGCGACCATCGACCCGATCGTCATCGCCAGCCGAATGATCCTCTCGTTCCAGACCATTGTTTCCCGAGAAGTGAAGCCCGGAGAGATGGCCGTTGTTACCGTCGGCTACATCCACGCCGGGTTGAAGGAGAACATCATTCCCGACGAAGCCGAAATGGGGCTGACGGTGCGAACCTACAAAGCCGAAGTGCGGCAACAGGTTCTAGCCGCGATCACACGGATCGCCAAGGCCGAGGCTCAGGCTGGGGCGGCTCCGCAGGAACCGCGTATCGAGCAAACCAACTCGACCAACTCGGTCTACAACGACCCGGCGCTGGCGGAGCGGTTGCGCGCGCCGCTCGAGGCCGCCCTCGGCAAGCAGAACGTGATCACCACCGAACCGATCGCGCCCTCGGAAGACTATTCCTACTTTATCGAGCAGGGCGTTCCGTCGCTGTACTTCAGCCTGGGCGGTGCAGACCCGCAGAAGTACGCCGAAACCAAGGCGGCGGGGACGATGCTGCCCTCGAATCATTCGCCACTGTTCGCACCAGACGCCGATCCCGCCATTCGTACCGGCATCGCTGCCGAGGTGGCCGTGCTTAGGAACCTGCTGCAGGGCGACGAGAAAAAGAAGTAGCTCGATTGTGTGGCGCGGGCACCCGTTCGGCTCGCTGCGCTTGCTCAGGGTTGGCTTCTTGCCCGCGTGGTCTTCGCAGTGGAACGCGATCAGGACTGAAGTCTCTTCGGCGCGCGACGCCCGGAAACAAACGGATTCCCTTTCACGATATAGCGCAGCCGGCGCTCTGCCGCTTTGACGATTCCGATACGCGGCGTGATCGTAACTCGCGGCGCAGGCAGATCGTCCTCCGCCAGCCACAGGCCAGAAAGCGAGTCGGTCATATCTCTCCCGTTGTACCGCGTTCGCGTAATGGAAAACGCCTGCGCCAGCCGTCCGGGCCCGCTCGTCAGCCACACCAAGTCTTCAACTCGGCTCGCGTCCCCTCGCGCCTGGGCCATCGTTTTCAATCCCGCGAGTGGTTCGAGCGCACGGATGAGGACGCATCCCGCTTTTCCGTCAGGTTCGCAGGTAACGTTCAGGCAGAAGTGATTGCCGTAGATGAAATAGACGTATGCGTGGCCGGGCGGCCCGAACAGCACTTCGTTGCGCGTGGTACGTCCTGCGGCTGCGTGCGCCGCGGCGTCGCCCATGCCGAGATAGGCTTCGGTTTCCACGATCCGCGCCATTCGCCGCTGCCGTCCCTCGTCGCGGATGAGCAGCTTGCCCAGCAGCTCGCGCGCCACCCGCCGCGGATCGCGCGCAAAGAACTCCCGCGGCAGTGGCCGCGTCACGCGTGGCTGGACTTCTTGAAATCCATTTTTCACATGCAGCTCTGGGCTCTCTGGTATCTTTCTGAGTGTATCCAACCCCATGGGAGGTAGTTCTGTGTTCAGGAAAACTTTTAAGCTGATATCCCTGTTGCTGGTGCTCGCCGCCTTCGCGGTGGCGCAGACGATTCCAGCCGGCACCAAGATTGTCGTGCGCTCCAGTTCTGAATTGAGCTCCGCGAGTGCCAAGGCCGGCCAGAAATGGATGGGAACGCTGGGCAAAGATCTGGTCGTAGGCGGCAAAACCGTTGCCAAGTCGGGTTCCGCGGTGAGCGGCACCGTCACCTCCGCCAAGCCCAGTGGCCGCCTGCACGCGCCCGGACGCATCTCGGTCCGCCTGACCTCCATCGAGATCGGCGGCAAGGCGACCCCGGTTTCAACTTCGGCTTATGGTCTGGTCGCCAAAGACCAGACGAAGAGTTCCGCCATTAAAGGTGGCGGCGGTCTGGCAGCTGGAGCCGTAATCGGCGCCATCGCCGGCGGCGGCAAGGGAGCAGCGATTGGAGCGCTCGCGGGCGGAGCCGCTGGAACGGGTCTCGCGGCCGCCACGGGTAAGCGCGAAGCCGTGATTCCTGCCGAATCCACGATCACTTTCACCACGGCCGCAGCAGCCGTGAAGAAGTAAACCCGAGTTCACCACGGAGGCACGGAGCCACGGAGGAATTCTTGAATTTGGTTCTCTCTGTGCCTCAGTGACTCCGTGGTGATTTGGTCTTACTCTTTTTTCGCTTCCTTCAAATACGCCAGCACTTCCTCGGCGTGACCATCGGCTTTCACGTTGTTGAAAATGTGCTGGATCTTGCCCGTTGGCCCGATCACAAACGTGGTGCGGGCAATCCCCATCACCTTCTTGCCGTACATGTTTTTCTCTTTGATCACGCCGTAGGCGTTGCAGACTTTCTTGTCCACGTCGGCCAGCAGGGTGTAGGGCAGGTCGTATTTGTCCTGAAATTTCTTTTGCCGGGCGCTATCGTCGGAGGAGATGCCGAGCGTAACGGCGCCGGCAGCTTGCATTTTCTTGTATGCGTCGCGGAACCCGCACGCTTCTATCGTTCAACCGGGAGTATCGGCCTTCGGGTAGAAAAACAGGACAACGGTCTTCCCGGCAAAGTCCTTCAACGCAACCTTATTGCCGTCTTGATCCTCCAAGTTAAAGGCAGGGGCTTTATCATTGACTTGCATGGCATCACCTTCCTCGCGAACGTTATACCGTACCGCGGCGCTGGCCGTCATCTGCGCCCTGGGGCTCGGCTTGGCCTCCGCGCAAATCATCACCAAGCGATCACGTGCTTCGAAAGGCCCACGCGCCATTGGCGTGCTCGAACTCTTTCCTAACGGCAAGGCCTGGCTGCGGCCTGTCGCCATCATGATCGATGGCAAGTTCTACGACGCCAACTTCTACAAGGCCACACCGGTCCCCATGGCGCTTGACGGAGACATCGTCTACGAAGCCACGCGCAACGGTGAATCGAAAGGGCAGTTCACCGTCACGGGTGTACGGCAGAACGATAAGACCTGGGTTGCCGAAGGACACTGGCGAACCGCCGAGTCGCTGAAGCCGAGGCCGGCCGCGCCGAAGAAAGTTGAAGTCGAGGACGACAGGCCGGTATTGCATCGCGCGCACAAAGAAGCGCCCAAGGCCTCGACGCCTGCTCCGCCAGAAACGACGAAGCCCGATGCTACGAAGCCGGACGCAACGAAGCCTGATGCGACGAAACCCGATGCAGCGAAAAAAGACGAACCCAGGCTGATCATCGCCGATCGAGGTGCGTCTGCCCCTGAAGATCCTGACCGGCCGATCCTGCGGCGCGGCAAGCCGACCGGGCCGTCGGAAAGCTCCGTGGGTGTCGCATACCCGGCGCCGGCAACGCCACGCGACTTGTATCCCGCGTTCTCGGATGTGGCTGGCGCGGAGACTCGTCCCTACACCTACGAGTGGAAGCCGGGGGAAGAGCAAACCTACCGCAACCGTCTGCTTGCCATGGCCGCCGCGGAGATGCAGCCGAAGGCGACGCCAGCGAAACCGAAACCCGGAGTCAAGCCGGCCGCTAAACCGCCTGCCCTGAATTTCCAGAACGTGAAGCTGCGCGTTTTCGATCTCTCGCTCAGCAACGAGCCTGTGATGGTGCTCGAAGCGTTCGTTCCGCCCGGCCCAGTCGGCCCGGGACCAGCGTCTTCAGCGAAGTACGTGATCGTGGTCGCGCGCATCGATACCTACGGCGATCTGCGCAAAGTTCTGGTGCAGGTGACTGACGACCAGCATCTCGACCTGACGCCACGGCTGGAGCTGATTGACGCCATGGATGCTGACGGGGATGGTGTGGGCGAACTGCTCTTCCGCAAGACCACCGACGCGGCGCAGGGCTACCTGATCGCGCGCGTCACCTCTGACCAATTGTGGCCGCTGTTTGACACGTTTGCGGTGCGGTAGGTGGCTGCACCGAAGGCTGTCTGGCTGGCGGTGCGACGGGGGAAATTGGGTTTTCTCCAACAAGCCCTTTCTTTTCTATTAGATATAGCTTAATCGCGATGCTTTGGTCGGCGGGCGCTCCCGAAACGCCAACCGGACCCCTGCGTAAAATGGTCCGCGCGTGCGTTTCTGAGACCGCAGGCGCATAGTTAGACCGTCGGACGACCCACAAAAGCCAACCAAGACCCGGTCGCCCCTTAAAACGCGTTTAAACGACCTGTTGGTAGCTCTGAGCTATGGCCTCGAGTCATTTCGGACTTTGGCCCGGCCCGGCTTGACCCTGCATTTACAATTCGCCCAGATTCTCTTCGGGGTGATCGATGATTGGCACGCGGATGACTCGCAAGGTAATGGTGGCGGTGGGTTTCGTTCTGCTCGCGTTCTCCTGCCTGGGCTTGGCCCAGGAGCAGGACTTCAGCAAAGTTCAGATCAAAGTCGAAAAAGCGGCGGGCAATGTCTACATGCTCACCGGAGCAGGCGGCAACATTGGCGCCTCGGTCGGCGATGACGGGATTGTGGTGGTGGACGACCAGTACTCACCACTTGCCGAGAAGATTCGCGCCGCACTCAAGGGCATTACGGACAAGCCGGTGCGTTTCGTCATCAACACGCATTATCACTTCGATCACACCGGCAGCAATGCGTTCTTCCAGAAAGAAGCGCCGATCATCGCGCACGACAACGTCCGCAAACGGCTAGAAGAAGCCGGCGTGGCAGGCAACGGGCCCGGCGGCTCGGTGCATATGGAGACGAAGGCCCAACCGAAGGAAGCGCTGCCGATTATCACGTTTGATCACGACGTGACGGTGCACCTGAACGGCGAAGACATTCGCGCGCTGCACTTTCCAGCCGGACATACCGATGGCGACTCGGTGATTTTCTTTCCCAAGTCGAACGTGGTGCACATGGGCGATGACTTTGTGACGTATGGCTTTCCGTTCATCGATGTGACGTCTGGCGGCTCGATTGACGGCATGATTGCGGGTGTCGAAACCGTGATCGGGCAGCTTCCGGCGGATGTGAAGGTGATTCCGGGGCACGGACCGCTCTCGACGCTCGACGACGTGCGCGCTTACCTGAAAATGCTCAAGGAGACGCGTGCGGTGGTGGCAAAAGCGATCGAGGAGAAAAAATCGGTCGACGACATGAAAAAAGAAAAAATTCTCGAGCCCTGGAAGAAATATTCGGGCCAGTTCATTTCCGCCGACGCCTACATCGAGACGTTGTACAACTCGCTGACCGGGAAGAAGGAAGGGCCGTTCATCAAGCATAATTGAGCGGACGGCTCACGCGCTGTCTCGTAGGGGACAGATTGCCGGAGAAGCTCTTAACCGCGGTGCCCGCGGAGAACTCCGCAGAGGGCGCGGAGAGAACCGCTCCATTACGACCTTCAGGGGAGCGTCACAAACCAGCTTGCTGAATCGCCGCCAATTCCTGCTCCGCAGCCTGCCCTTGCTCGGGATTGGCGTTGCCGCCCGGGCGCTGCCGTTGTTCTCATTCGCTTCAACTCCGCCTGCATCGCAGCTGATTCGCTTTCCCGCGGGTTTCTTTTGGGGCACGGCTACGGCTGCTTACCAGATTGAAGGCGCGTGGAATGAAGACGGCAAGGGCGAATCCGTCTGGGATCGCTTCGCGCACACGCCGGGCAAGATTCTCGACGGCTCGAGCGGCGCCGTAGCCTGCGATCACTACCATCGTTACCGCGAAGATGTGGCGCTCATGCGTTCACTGCACCTGAACAGCTACCGGTTTTCGATTTCCTGGCCGCGCATTCAGCCAGCGGGGCAAGGTGCAGGCAATCCTAAGGGACTCGACTTTTACCAGCGGCTGGTGGATGCGCTGCTCGAAGCGAAGATCCGTCCGTTTGTCACGCTCTATCACTGGGATTTGCCGCAGACGCTGGAAGATGCGGGCGGCTGGCCGAACCGCGACCTGGCGGCGCGCTTTGCCGACTATGTCGCGATCATGGCGAAGGCGCTGGGCGATCGCGTGACGGATTGGACGCTGTTCAACGAGCCGAGCGCTTTTACCGGGCTCGGGTATCTCGACGGAACGCATGCTCCGGGGCGCAAGAGCGTGGTGGACTTCTTGCGCGCGACGCATGTGGTCAACCTGGCGCAGGGCGAGGGATTCCGGGCGCTGAAGGCAGTGCGTCCGAAGAGTCGCGTGGGGACGGCGTTCAACATGTCGCCGTGCGAGGCGGCGACGGCATCCGAGGAAGACAGGCTGGCGGCGGAGCGCGCGCACGCCATCATGAACGTGTGGTTCTTGCAGCCAGCGTTGCAAGGGAGCTACCCGGAGGCATTCACGTTTCTGCCGGAAAGGATTATGCGCATTCAGCCGGGCGACATGGAGCAAGTGAAAGTCGCGCTGGATTTTGTCGGCATCAATCTCTACTACCGGGTGATTGCGGCGGCGACTCCGTACCGTTCACGCGTTCTTGATCCCCAGGCGTGGTTGTTTCCGGTGATCCGCTCCGGGGGTGAGGCGGGGCCGAAGACGGATTTTGGCTGGGAGGTGTGGCCCAATGCGTTGCATGACATGGTGATGCGCATTACGCGGGATTTTGGGCGGCCCGTGATTGAGATTACGGAGAGTGGGTGCTCCTACAACGATGGTCTGGATTCAGCGGGGGCGATCAACGACGCGCGACGCATTGCATATCACCGGGAGTATCTGGCGGCGCTGGCACGGGCGATCGAAGAAGGCGGCGACGTGCGCGGGTACCATGCTTGGACGCTGCTCGACAATTTCGAGTGGGCCGACGGGTTGAGCCAGCGTTTCGGGTTGGTCTACACCGATTTCCGGACACAGAAGCGGACGATCAAGGAGTCGGGGTATTGGTATGGCAAGGTAGCGGCAGAGAATGCCTTGCCGCCGGCATAGTCTCCCAAAGAGGGCTACCCAACACAATCCAGGGTGAAGACACTGGGGTTGGACGGATTCAGGTTCGTCTCATAGCCGCTCGTTCGCAGCGGCAGGTGAAGCTTGCGCCAGGTTGAGCAGACAGGCCACCACCACCACGGCCCGACGCGACCGCCGGAGGACCATCGTCCTCTGTTCGTGACGTTCCCAACGCACCGGCGCTGGAAGTTGCCGCCACCGGCGCGGGACATCGTGCTGGAGCGCATCCTCGCGGAGAATGATGAAGCGTTTGTGCTGCACGCGGCGGTCGTCATGCCAGACCACGTGCATTTGCTGGTGTCTCCGCTGCGGGACGAATCCGGCGGGCATGTGTCGATTCCGGAGATTGTGCGCAAGATCAAGCTCGACACGGCGCAGGCCATCAACCGGGCTCTAGGGCGCATTGGGGCAGTCTGGCAGGACGAACGCCTGGAACATCTTGCGGGGAACGAGACGCCGGAGAAGAAAGTGGAAGCGGTGTGCCAGAATCCCGTGCGGGCAGGACTGGCGGGGAAGCCGGCGGACTATCCGTGGTTGTGGCGACAGTCGGGGGAGTAGGGGATTGCGGCGAACTTCTTTTCCGCGCGCGGACCACGCGGATTTCGCGGATCGCCTTGATCGGTCTGCTCGGTTGAAAGCCGGAATAGATCCAGCCTCACCGCTCGCATCTTCCGCTGAAGCGGAAGGATGCGGCACCTGCTTCGAGGTTTATAATGGATGAAGCCATGAACATTGATGAACGGCTAGAGCGGCTCGCCGAACGGCACGAAGCGCTAACGCAAAGTGTCGAACTCCTCCTGCGTACCGTCACCGAGCAAGGCAAGTATCTGGGGGAACAGGGCAAAGTGCTGGGGGAACAGGGCAAAGTGCTGGGGGAACAGGGCAAAGTGCTGGGGGAACAGGGCAAATATCTCGCTCAAATCATGGAAGGCACCGCGCGTCTGTTGCACGTCGCCGAGATTCACGAACAGCGCATCAGCCGGCTTGAGAAAAACCAAGAATAAGCGCGGAATCAACTGCTAGCTGGCGAGTTTCTTCTCCAGCAACTCATTCACCAGCGCCGGGTTTGCCTGACCCTTGGTAGCCTTCATTACCTGGCCGACAAAGAACGCTTTGACTGTGGTCTTGCCGGCACGGTACTGCTCCAACTGCTTGGGGTTTGCGGTCATCACTTCGTCGATGATCTTTTCAATCGCGCCGGTGTCGGTGATCTGCTGCGGTTTTTCTTTCTCGTAGATGGCGGGGAAATCCTGGTTGCGCTCGAAGCAGAGGTCGTAGAGGTCTTTGAGAATCTTGCTCGAGATTGTTCCCGCTTCCGCCAAGTTGGCGGACAGGGCGACACCTTTCATTGTGATGGGCGACTGGGCGATTTCGAGGCCGCGGGCTTTCAGGCGTCCCATCAATTCGCTCTGCACCAGGTTGGCAACGCGCTTGGGATTCTTGGCGGCACGGGCGGCTTCTTCGAACTGATCGGCCAGTTCGCGGGTTGAAGTCAGCACTCCGGCGTCGTACTCGGTGACGCCGTATTCGGAGACGAGGCGGGCGCGACGCGCTTCCGGCAACTCCGGCAGTTTCACGCGAATCTCGGCCTGCCATTTGGCGTCCACCACGAGCGGCAACAGGTCAGGCTCGGGAAAGTAGCGGTAATCGTGCGCCTGTTCTTTCGAGCGCATGCTGTAGGTGCGGCCTTCGGCGGCGTTGTAGAGGCGCGTTTCCTGCGTGATGGTGCCGCCCGACTCGATGACTTCGATCTGTCGCAAGATTTCGTACTCCAGCGCCAGCTTGATGAAGCGGAAGGAATTGACGTTCTTGATTTCGGTTTTTGTCCCGAATCTCTGCTGGCCTTTGGGGCGGACGCTGATGTTGGCATCGCAGCGCAGCGAGCCTTCCTCCATGTTGCAGTCGCTCACGCCGGTGTAGAGGATGATTTCCTTGAGGCGCGTGAGGTACTCGTAAGCCTCGTCGGGCGTGGCGATGTCGGGCTCGCTCACGATTTCGATGAGCGGCACACCGGATCGGTTCAGGTCGATCGCGGTGGCGGTGGAGGCGTCGGGGAAGCCGTCGTGCAGGCTCTTGCCGGCGTCTTCTTCCATGTGCAGGCGCGTGATGCCGATTTTCTTCGGGCCGTTGGCGGTTTTGATCTCAATGGCGCCGTGCTCGGCGAGCGGCTTGTCGAACTGCGAAATCTGGTAGCCTTTGGGCAGGTCGGGATAGAAATAATTCTTGCGGGCGAAAATGGAGGTCTCGCGGACCTGGCATTTCAGCGCCATGGCAGCGAGGACGGCGTACTCCACGGCTCTGCGATTCAGTACCGGGAGCGCGCCCGGCAGGCCGAGGCAAACAGGGCAGACGTGGCTGTTCGGCGGCGCTCCGAACCGGGTGGAGCAGGAGCAGAAGATCTTGGTGTCGGTCAGCAGCTGGACGTGCACTTCGAGTCCGATGACGGGCTCGTACTTCGAGCGAGCTGCTGACAGTGTGTCGGCCGGGGTCGCCATATCGAGTGATTATAGCGGCCCATCTTGGGATTGAAGCTGCGTATTGTTCGTGGCCGTGCACGAGCTCTCAGTCGTCCCTACGGGACTCGTCAGGCTTGAGGCCCGCTTCCCGCCACTGAAGTCGCGGGCTAAATTCAAAGCGTCCCTCCGGGACGCAGAACACGGCGAGCCCTCGCTGAAACCGGTGCGCTCAAGAGGAAAAACGAGATGATCGACTTCTCGCGCTTTGAGTTTCTGACGTTTGATTGCTACGGGACGTTGATCGATTGGGAGACGGGGATTCTCCGGGCGCTGCGGCCGCTGCTGGAGCGGCATGGCGTGAGGCGCGAGGATGAGGGCATCCTTGCGCTCTATGGGGAGCTGGAAGCGGCGGCGGAGGCCGGCGCCTTCAAATCGTATCGTGAAGTGCTGGAAGCCGTGGTGCGGGGCCTGGGAGGGAGACCGAACTTCGCTCCCTCGGAGGAAGAGGTGCGGCGGTTGCCGGAGTCGGTGGCGGAGTGGCCGCCGTTTCCGGATACGGTTGCATCTTTGCAGAGGCTGGCGACGCGGTTCAAACTCGCCGTGATTTCGAATGTGGACGACGATTTGTTTGCTGGATCCGCGCGGTTGCTGCGGGCGCCCTTTGCGCATGTGATTACGGCACAGCAGGTGCGGAGTTACAAGCCGTCACACAATAATTTTCAGATGGCGCTCGCCCGGCTCGGTGTTCCGAAAGAGAAAGTGTTGCATGTGGCGCAGAGCCTTTATCACGATATTGCGCCGGCGAATGCTTTGGGATGGACGTCGGTGTGGGTGAACCGCCGAGGGAGCAAGAGTGGGGGCGGGGCGACGAAGGCGGCGGTGGCGAAGCCGGATCTTGAGGTGCTGAGTTTGCAGGCGCTGGCGGATTTGGCGGTGCGCGGGTAATTGCGTGACAGAGAGCGACGGTGGCGCGAACGATCCACCGCAGCAAGCTTGCCGCGGGCGGGGACGCCCGCGGCCACATGTTCGACTGCCGTACTCAGCGCGGGTAGCGGTGGGCCATCCCGCGAACGGAGATGTGGTTGTGGATGGCGTAGGCGACGATTTGCGCGGTGTTGCGCAAGTTGAGTTTGCGCATCAGGTTGAATTTGTGGGTCTCGACGGTCTTGGTGCTGATGCCGAGCGTCGAGGCCACGTCTTTCACGGGATTGCCCTCTGCGACCAGGCGCATGACATCGAGCTCGCGCGGGGTGAGGCTGGTACGCGAGGGTTGCGCGGCGGCCGAGTAGCCCGCGCCTTCCGTCCAGGAACTGCCGCGAACCTCGGCAAAGAGCACGCCGGCGGGCGCTTCCTTCGAGGCGTACGATGTGGCGCCGGCATCGAGGCAAAGCTGCAGGCGCGGGTCGTCATCGGTGGCGAGCAGGACGATGGAGATTTCAGGAGCCTGTGCGCGGATGAGGCGGACCGTCTGCGGGATATCGCCCGGCAAAGACAAGTCGAGCACGACGACGTCAGGTTTGGTAGCGACCACCAGTGAGAGAGTTTCGTCCAGAGTATGGGCTTCGCCGCTCACTTCGAAATCGGGCTGGCTTTCGAGAAGACGGCAGAACGCCTCGCGGACCAGGGCGTGCTGATCGGCAACGAGGCAGCGGCGCTTCCGTCCAGGATGCTTGCCGAATTCAGACTTAACAACACTGCGCGCTGCGGGGGATGAAATTTCCGGCACTGGGCCCTCCACCGGCCAGTAGGAAGATGATGAAACAGACGAGCGGCGCTGAAACTGAGCCCGACGCTATCGCGTGTGGCGTGGCCTGATTGTAGCGCGCGCGGGGCGCTGCTGTTCTACTCATTAGGACACTGCGACGGTAGTTTCTTGGGACAGGGTACCTTTGGACGCGGGTACCGTGTTTTTCGGGCAATCGGCTACAATCCAGAGTTCATGTTGAGGTACTTCACAACGGGGGAATCGCACGGGGAGGCGCTGGTCGGGGTGCTTTCCGGGTTACCGGCCGGCGTGGCCGTGGATCAGGCCTTCGTCGACCGCGAGTTGTGGCGGCGACAGCAGGGCTATGGGCGCGGCGGGCGGATGAAGATTGAAACGGATACCGCGCACATTCTGTCGGGCGTACGGCACGGGAAGACGATTGGGTCGCCGATTGCAGTGCTGCTGGCCAACAAGGACTGGAAGAACTGGACGGAGTCGTTGCCGGTGGAGGCGGGGGATCCGGCGAAGCATAAGCGGGTGGCGTCGCCGCGGCCGGGACATGCGGACCTCGCGGGAGCGCTGAAGTACAACTTTCCGGAAGCGCGGTACGTGCTGGAGCGGGCGTCGGCACGGGAGAGCGCGGCGCGGGTCGCGATCGGAGCGATTGCGAAGTTGTTTCTACGGGAGTTGGGGATTGAGGTGCTCAGCCATGTGATTGCGGTAGGGCCGACGAGTGTGCAGGGAGAAGTCGCGTGGGAGAAGATCCGCGAACTGCATGCGAAGAGCGAGGTTTTGCTGAACTGCGCTGATCCTGAAATAGAACAAAAGATGAAGGGCGAGGTGGACGCCATTCTGCGCACGGGCGATTCGCTGGGAGGGATTTTCGAAGTCGTCGCGCATGGAGTTCCTCCGGGGTTGGGGACGCATGTGCAGTGGGACGAGCGGCTGGATACGCTGCTGGCGGCGGCGCTGATGTCGCTGCAGGCGGTGAAGGCGGTGGAGATCGGGACGGGAGTAGCGTCGGCGACGATGCCGGGTTCGGCGGTGCATGACGAGATTGGCTACGAAAAAGCGAAGGGCTTTGCCGGGTTCACTCGGCCTCGCAATCATGCAGGCGGGATCGAGGGTGGGACTTCGAACGGCGAGGAGATTCGGGTGCGCGGGTATCTCAAGCCGATTTCGACCCTGCGCCGTCCGTTGCAGTCGGTGGATTTTGACACGCGGGAGCCGGTGAAGGCGGCTTACGAGCGCTCGGATGTGTGCGTGGTGCCAGCGGCCGGTGTGGCAGCCGAAGCGATGGTAGCGTTGACGCTGGCGCGGTGCGCGCTCGAAAAATTCGGTGGCGACTCGCTGACCGAGACCTCGCGAAATTTCCGTGGATACCTGGAGCAATTGAAGAACTACTGATGATCTACGCTATCGTGAAATTTGGTGATCCGGTACTGGAAAAGCCCACGGCCAAGGTCACGGTTTTCGATGACGACCTGCGGAAGCTGATCGATGACATGTTCGAGTCGATGTACGCAGCGCACGGTGTGGGACTGGCGGCGCCGCAGATCGGCATCGCCAAGCATCTGGCGGTGATTGACGTAACGTTCAAGGAAGATCCAAAACAGAAACTGGTGCTCATCAACCCGGAGATCATCAAGGTGGAAGGGAAGCACACGGCGAGCGAAGGCTGCCTCAGCATTCCCGAGTTTCGCGAGAATGTGACACGGCCGCAACGGGTTACGGTGCGGGCACAGGATCAGTACGGGAAGTTTTTCGAGCATACGGGGGAAGAATTGCTGGCGCGGGCGCTGTGCCACGAAACTGATCACCTGAACGGGAAGCTGTACATCAGCCATGTCAGCGCGCTGAAGCGCGACCTGATCAAACGCCGCATCCGCAAACTGCAAAAGGCAGGCGAGTGGTAGAGGACCGCAAGCTCACGCTGGTTTTTTGCGGCACGCCGCGGTTTGCCGTGCCTACGCTGGAAAGGCTTGTGAGCGCGGGATTCGCCGCCGCGCTGGTGGTGACCCAACCGGACCGGGCGAAAGGGCGCGGGCTCGAGGTTGCATTCTCTACAGTAAAAGAGTCCGCGTTGCGGCTGGGACTTCCCCTTGTGCAGCCGGACAAGATCAAGAACAATGCGGGATTTCAGGCACAGTTGGCGGCGCTCAAGCCGGACGCGATCATTGTCGTGGGATACGGGCGATTGATTCCTGACTGGATGATTGCGTTGCCACCGCTTGGCAACCTCAATCTGCATGCTTCGTTGCTGCCGAAGTATCGCGGGGCGGGACCGATCCAGTGGGCGATTGCCTGCGGGGAGACGGTCACGGGTGTGACCACCATGCGGATCGATGCGGGACTCGATACGGGAGACATCCTGTTGCAGCGCGAAGTTGCGATTGCGCCTGAAGATACCGCGCTGACGCTGGCGCCGCGGCTGGCTGCGATTGGAGCTGACTTGATGGTTGCCACGCTGCGCGGGTTGCAGGCAGGCACGGTGCAGGCGCGTCCGCAGGATCATGCGCTGGCGACGCTCGCGCCCATCCTCAAGAAAGAAGACGGCCTGATTGATTTTCAGCGGCCGGCGCAGGAGGTGTGTAATCGCATGCGCGGGTTCCAGCCGTGGCCGGGAGCGTTCACGACGTTTCGCGGCCAGCAACTGCAGGTGATCGCGGCCAGGGCGATGTCGGGCGCGAGCACTCAACCCGGCAAGATCGAGATCCAGAATGGAGAGTTGCTGGTGGGCTGCGGAAACTCGACGGCGCTGCATCTTCTGGAAGTTCAGCCGGAAGGCAAGAAGAAGATGACAGCGCGGGATTTTCTGAACGGGTATCGTCCCCAGGCAGGTGAGAAGCTGGGTTAGCTAGTCCTGCGCAATCAGCAGTTGTCATGCTGAGCGGAGCGAAGCATCCCTATCCCCACTATGAGCGCGGCTATAGGGATTCCTCGCTGCGCTCGGAATGACAACCCGAGACACACCACTTCCTTGAAGCAGAACAGTCGTCTGGCTGGACCATCTCTGTGCCCTCTATGGTTAACGCTTTACGCCTTGGCGACTTTGCCGCTGCGGAGGCAGGAGGTGCAGACGCGCAACCGCTTGGTGTTGGCGCCGACGCGGGCGCGCACCGGGCGCAAGTTGACGTTCCAGCGCCGCTTGGTCACGTTGTGCGCGTGGCTGATGTTGTTTCCCGAACGCGGCCCCTTGCCGCAGATATCACATACCCGTGCCATAACAGAAACCTTCCAGTCTGTGCGAACAAAGTTCTTATTTTACTGGGATTTGGCCACTTCGACAACCCGGGGCGCGTTAGGCTACAAATGGGGGATGCAGATAAGGCGCGAATTCATAGCAGGGCTCGTCTTGATTCTATTCGTGTTGTGGTCAGGCGCGGCGGCGCAGACCGTCTGTGCGGGGCAGCCGGATAAGGTTCCCCTCTTCCAGCACGTTCTCATCGTGGTAGAGGAGAATCAGAGTTATGAGGATGTGATTGGCAATCCGGACTTCCCGTACCTCAACCAACTGGCCCGGGAGGGCGGTCTTCCGCGGCAGTTTTATGCCAGGATTCATCCTTCAATTAACAACTACTTCTTTCTGACCGCGGCGAAGCCGGCGACGCGGCGTCCGGCGGCGGTGGCGGATCTGTTCAACGGGAGAGTGCTGGGTCCAAACGTCGCAGAGATTCTTACGCGGCACGGCAAGACGTGGAAGTCGTACGCGGAAGACTTGCCGGCGACGGGATACGTTGGGGGGAACATCGGCTTGTATGCCAAGCGGCACAATCCGTTCGCTTACTACAGTAGCGTGCTGGATGACCGTCCGGCTTCCGGCCCGAGTCAGCGCGACAACCTGGTGCCGTTTTCGCAGTTTGCCGAGGACTGGAAGGCGGGAACGCTTCCCAACTATGCGTTCCTCGTTCCGAATCTTAATAATGACGGGCACGATAACCCGCGCACGCGTCAAGGCGCGTCCTGCCCTGATAAGGAAGCGGCACAGATAACGGACCGCTGGCTGGAGGAGAATCTGAAGCCGCTGATCGAGTCGGATGCTTTCCGCCGCGACAGTCTGCTGGTGATCACGTTTGATGAAGGATGCAACCGGCGCGGGCGTGACGATCCCCGCCTGGGGCCGAAGCAGCGGACCGGCGGCGGCGGTCGGATCGCCACCATCCTGGTGGGCGCGCACCTGCCCGCTGGGGGCTGCGTTTCTGACACGGTCTACCATCACGAGAGCGTGCTACGGTTGTCGCTCGAGGCGCTCGGTATCGCCGAACTCCCGCCCGGAGCGGCAAGTGCGCCTGCCATGGGCGAATTTTTTGTGCTCAAGAAGTAGTCGGATCGGCGTTCCTCGTATGGGACGTGCGGCGGGTTCATTTGCCCGGCTCACAGCCCAAAAGGCGCGTGCCGTGCGACTCCCCTCGCGCCACGATCCCTAGCATGGAGGTCAAATTTTATGCGGTTCCTGATACCGCTGTTCCTGATGTGTGCTGCGCTGGTGCAAACACCAGTGCGCTCCGAATCCCGCAACGTGAATGTTAACGGCGAGGCCGAGGTGAAGGTTGCGCCCGACCGCGTGCGCCTCAGCCTGGGTGTCGAGGCGCGCAACAAAAACCTGAATGCCGCCGTGGCGCAGAACGACGCCGCGATTCGCCGCGTGATTCAGTCGGTACGCGACCTGGATATCGCCGCAGCTGACATTCAGACCGATTTCTTTCATGTTGATCTTGCCTACGACAACAATGACCACACCTTGGTGGACTACTACCTGGTGACCAAGAGCGTCGAGGTCCAGTTACGGGATGTGACGAAGTTGGAGTTGCTCATGAAAGCAGTCTTGCTGGCAGGAGCCAATCACGTGTACGACGTGGAGTTCAGCACTTCGGAATTGCGCAAGTATCGAGATCAGGCTCGCGGGCTGGCGATGAAGGCTGCTATAGAGAAGGCGAATGATCTGGCGGCAGCCGCCGGACTCAAAGTGCGGGAAAAACCGCTGAACGTTTCTGCCTACAACTATGGCGGTGGGTCGTGGTACGCCATGTGCTGCGGGTCCCGCTACGGGACCTCCATGTATCAGAATGTGGTCCAGAACGTTGGTGGGCCAGGAGGCATCGGCGCGGGAGGCACGTTTGCCCTGGGCAAGATCAGCGTGACGGCCAGCGTGAGCGCGACCTTTGAACTGGAGTAGCAGGGCGCCACAGAGGTCGGCGGGCCGTGCGATACTCAGCATATGGCGCTTGCTGATTCCCGTCCGGCCGATTCCGCGCTGCGAGCCGATCCTAAGTCGGTGAAGGTGCGCATCACCGAAGGCACGGGCATGGATATTGAGTGGAAGGACGGGCACAAGTCGGCCTACACGTTTGCTTTTCTGCGCGATGCCTGTCCGTGCGCGCTGTGTAACGAAGAGCGCGAGAAGTCGGGGCGGGAACCGGGAGAGGCGCCAAAACTGGCCCCGGGGGCGTTGCCCATGTTCAAGCCCACGGCGAGGCCGACTGCGGTTGAGCCGACGGGGAGGTATGCGATCCGCTTCAAGTGGAATGATGGGCACGACACGGGGATTTATTCCTGGGCGTTCTTGCGTGAGCATTGCCCATGCGCGCAGTGCAAGGCGGGGCGCAAATCCAGTTGATTTCCTGCGCCAACTCTCATCGATCCGACTCGCCGACCATTGTCATGCTGAGCGGAGCGAAGCATCTCTATCGCTATGACGCTCTCCGGCGCGAGCAGTTCCGGCGCGGGTAGGGATTCCTCGCTGCGCTCGGAATGACAAGGCCGTTAGGTAGAATCTACACAGAAGGTTAATCGGTACAGGCTAGCCTTGTCTTTTCTCGATCAACTCAATCCGCAGCAGCGTGAGGCCGTCGAATCTGTGCACGGGCCGTTGCTGATCCTGGCCGGTGCGGGCAGCGGGAAGACGCGCGTCATCACGTATCGCATTGCGCACCTGATCGAGAAGCATGGGGTAATGCCCGAGTCGATTCTGGCGGTGACGTTCACCAACAAGGCAGCGTCCGAGATGGGCGAGCGCGTGGACAAGCTGGTTGGCGGCAGGAGCATTGCCCGGCCGGTGATTTCGACGTTCCACTCGTTTTGTGTGCGCGTGCTGCGGCGGGATGTTGAGCAGCTTCGCATCAAGTCGGCTACAGGCGAGGCCATTGGGCTGACCAAGAATTTTGTGATCTACGACGAGAGCGATCAGGAATCGGTGGTGAGGGCTGCCATGCGCCGGATGGGGCTCGACGTTAAGGAACTCACGCCGCGAACGGTGCTTTCGCGCATTTCCTGGGCGAAGAACCACATGCGCAATCCGCAGGAGGTCTATCTCAACTCCGCCGATCCCAAGGACGAAAAGATCGCGCACGTCTACGAGGTCTACCGGCGCGAACTGTTGAAAGCGAATGCGCTCGATTTTGACGACCTGCTGTTGGAAGCCGCCCGCTTGCTCAAGGCTGTGCCGTCGGTGCGCGAGTACTACAACCGGCGCTTTCAGTTTGTGCAGGTGGATGAGTACCAGGATACGAACCGTCCGCAGTATGAGCTGATGCGGCTGTTGGTCGAGGGGCATCACAACGTGTGCGTGGTTGGGGATGAGGACCAGTCGGTGTATTCGTGGCGCGGCGCGGATATCAGGAACATTCTGGAGTTCGAGCAGGACTTTCCCGAAGCGAAGATCATTCGCCTGGAGCAGAACTACCGCTCGACGCAGAACATTCTGCAGGCGGCGTCGGCGGTGGTGGCGAACAATGTGCGGCGCAAGGGGAAGAATCTTTGGACGTCGCGGCAGGGCGGGACCAAGATCGGATTCTACGAGGCGCCGGATTCCGAGAACGAAGCGTTGTTCGTGGCCGATCGCATTGCCCGCTATGTGCGCGAAGCGACCGAACGCGGAGAGGCCCCACACGCGGCCGTGCTCTACCGCATCAACTCGCAGTCGCGGCTGTTTGAAGAGGCGCTGCGGCGCTATCAGCTGAAGTATCACGTGGTGGGCGGGGTCTCGTTCTACGACCGCATGGAGATCAAGGACATGATCTCCTACCTCAAGGTGGTGCAGAACCCGCACGATTCGGTCTCGCTTCTGCGCGTGGTGAACACGCCGACGCGGGGCATCGGTAAGACCACGATGGAAACGGTGGAGCGGGTGGCGCTGGAAACGGGAGTGTCGCTGTGGGACGCGCTGGAGCAGACGATCGAGCGGCAACTGGTTCCAGCGCGGGCGGTGGCGGCGCTGACGATTTTTCGCGACCTGATTGAAGATGCGCGGGCCATGCTGCTGGGGAACATGGTGGCGCGGCTGGAGGAGACGGCGCGGGCGGAAGAGACAGAAAGTCCCCACCCAAGCAAAGAACGCTTGGGTGGGGCACCCTCGGAGGCGACGGCTGCGGATGAGAATATTGGATTTGATCCGACCCAGTTCGATTTTGGGGCGAGCAACGAAGAGTCCGAAGTGCAGGCCGGGTTGCCGCTGGAGCCTGCACCGGATGCGCAAGCCGCCACCGAGGCGCCAGCTTCTTCTGCAGGAGCAGCGGAGCTTTTGAAGTTTCTGCTCGACCGCACGAAGTACATCAAGCAACTGGAGGACGAAGACACGCCGGATTCGCTGGCGCGCGTGGACAACCTGCGCGAGTTGATGAATGCCGCCATGGATTCGCGTGATCGGGCTGAGACGCTCGACCAGTTCCTGGACCACGCAGCGCTGGTAGCCGACACCGACCAGTACGACGAGCGCTCGCAGATCACGCTGATGACGCTGCATTCGGCCAAGGGACTGGAGTTTCCGCTGGTCTTCCTATGTGGTCTGGACGAAGGGTTGTTTCCGCACTCCCGTACCTTGCTCGCGCCCGATGACATTGAAGAGGAGCGGCGTCTTTGCTATGTGGGCATGACGCGAGCGATGGATACGCTGGTGCTGACGCGAGCGCGGTATCGGCGGCGCTGGGGGACTGATCTGCCGGTAGCGAGCGTGGCGTCGCGGTTTCTGGAGGAAGTGCCAGCGGAATTGATCGAGGACGTAGGCTCGCCGCGGGGTTACGGAGACTCCCGCACCAGCAAGGTGGCGCGGCAGTACCACGATTCCGACTCGACGCACTACTCCTACGAGGACGAAGATCAAAGCGCGGCGCATGTCCCCAAGGCGGCGAAGGCCAAGTACACCGGTCCCGCCTACAACTCGATCAGCAACATTGCGGAGTTTTTTGCTTCGCGCGGCAAAAAGTTCAGCGTGCCGAAAATGGCGGCGCCGGGACCCAGCGGCAAGCGCGGCTTCCGCCCAGGACAGAAAGTGCGCCACCCGAAATATGGCGAGGGAACCGTCTATCGCCGCGAAGGAGAGGGTGAAGACGCGAAGATTACGGTACAATTCGAAGGTTTCGGGCTGAAGAAGCTGGTGGAGCGTTACGCCCAGCTGGAGCAGGTCTGAACCGGCGCTCGATTACCACAAGCTCGGCCAATCACACGAGAGAAGGAAACGAACAGCATTCATGGCAAACACCTCGAAACTAAGCAGCGAAGAACGTAAGAAAGCAAAGCGCGCAGCGCGCAAGAAGCACAAGGTGGAGCATCCGCTGAAGCCGCGGGAGTACGCGCGCGGCTCGAAGAAGCGCAAAGTGAAGAAGCTGATACGCGGCCAGTCGAAGCGCTAAGTTTTGTGGGGCGGGCCTCATCAGCCCGCCCTGTTTGATGTTGGGCAATTCACAGTTGTTGTGGCCTGCTTTGAAAGGGTGCGGCTTCAGCCGCACCGATGGGAGTCTCCAATCATCGGCCTTCAGGCCCTGAGGGGGCACTCCCTCAGCGGCTAAAGCCGGGCTGATCTGGTTGCCTCTCGGCACGCCTGAAGGCGTGCCCCTTCAAAGCCACGACGCCTGCCGCTCTGACTCGACCTGCGGTGGCGGTTATCGAGAGCGGGCGGTTTGGCGGTAGCCGCGAGAGTGCGGCACACTCTGTGGTTGGGAGAACATCTCTGGACAACCAACTTCTCGCCTGCAAGTCCATCGACAAACTGATCGCGGACTCGGAAGCGCCGGGGCAGCGCCTGCAGAAGTCTCTGGGTCCGTGGTCGCTGACGGCGCTCGGCATTGGCGCCATTATCGGGTCGGGCATCTTCGTGCTCACGGGCACGGCGGCGGCGGGCGAGTATTTTCAGGCGCCGTCCATCACGCACGCCCAGGTGATGGACCTGGTGATCAACCTCATCCGCACGGGAAGCACTTCCGGCGCGCTGATGCACGGGCGTCCTGCCGCGGGGCCTTCCATCGCGATTTCGTTTTTCCTGGTTGCCGTCGCGTGCAGCTTCGCCGGATTGTGTTATGCAGAGCTGGCGTCGATGATTCCCATCGCGGGGAGCGCGTACACGTACTCCTACGCGACGCTGGGCGAAATCTTCGCCTGGATTATCGGCTGGGATCTGATTCTTGAGTACGTGGTCAGCAACATCGCGGTGGCGGTGGGTTTCAGCGGCTACACCAAGGCGCAACTGGCAGCCTTTGGCGTTCACATATCCGACAAGTGGTCAACCCCCGTGTTTGCGGCTGGAAGTTGGACCGGAGCTTATTTCAACCTGCCCGGGTTCCTCATCGTCTTCATTCTGACGGTGCTGCTGGTCCGCGGGGTGCGCGAGTCGGCTAAGACCAACAACATCATGGTGGCGGTGAAGATTGGCGCCATCCTCGTTTTCCTGGTTGTGGGCGGCATGCTGGTGCAGCCGGCCAACTGGAAGCCGTTCGCGCCCTCAGGATTTGCCGGCATCGTGACCGGCGGAGCGATTGTCTTTTTCACCTACATTGGCTTCGATTCGGTGTCGACCGCGGCGGAGGAGTCGCGCAATCCGCAGCGCGACTTGCCCTTCGGCATCATCGCGTCGCTCATTGTCTGCACCATTTTGTATGTGGGCGTGGCGATCGTGCTGCTCGGCATGATGAAGTACTCGACCTTCGTTTCTGGACCTGCGGCCGAAGCACCGGTGGCTTATGCACTGCAGACGCTTGGCGCCAGCCGTTTCGCGCGCAGTGTGATCATCATCGGGGCGCTGACTGGCATGATTTCGTCGCTGCTCGTGTTCCAGTACGGACAGGCGCGAATCTGGTATGCGATGTCGCGCGACGGGCTTTTGCCCAAGCTCTTCTCCGCCGTGCACCCGAAGTTCAAGACGCCGCACTGGTCAACGTGGATTGCCTGTTTTGCCGTCGGCATACCGGCGGGGCTGGTGGATATCGGCTCAGCGGCTGATCTCTCGAACATCGGCACGCTGTTTGCGTTCGTGCTGGTATCGCTGGGTGTGATTCTGCTGCGCCGGAAGCAGCCGGATCGTCCGCGAGCGTTTCGTGTTCCGTTCGTACCGTGGTTCCCGCTGATCTCGATCGTGCTGTGCGGCGGGTTGATGACGGGGCTCACGGTCATCACCTGGATTCGGTTCGTGGTCTGGCTGGGGATCGGCCTTTGTATCTACTACTTCTACAGCCGCCACCGCAGCGAGTTCGCCAAGCCGCGAGGGTAGAACTCCCTTGTTTGTCATTCCGAGCGCAGCGAGGAATCCCTATCCCCGGCAGTGCCGTTGCTGTAGGGATGTTTCGCTGCGCTCAGCATGACAAGCGCGAGGGTTATCGCTATCCTCTAAGCAGGTGATTCCCATGAAAGCGCCGGTCCTGATTGCCCTTTGTCTCTTCGCGAGTTCGATCGCGTCAGCCCAGAAGCAGAATCCCGTCAGCAGCGTGGTGAAAGAGATTCTTCCGCGGCAGGAGCACAACATCGTCGCGGCGCTTGAGAGCATGCCGGACGACAAGTTCGACTACAAGCCGACACCGGAGCAGATGACGTTTGGGCATCTGGCGACGCACATCGGCGAGGCCAACTACTCGCTGTGCGCGCTGGCGGGCGACGTGCCGCCGGCGAAGCCGGTTGAGATCAAAGACACCGCGGGCAAAGAAAAGCTCGTTGCCTATGTGAAGGAGTCCTTTTCGTTCTGCACCAGGGCGCTGGAGAAGGCCGACGACAGCAAGCTGGGCGAAACGATCGAAGCTTTCGGCGGCCGACAGGCGCCGCGCGCCTGGGCCTTCATCGCCCTGACGAACAACTGGTCCGATCACTACAGCATGGCGGCGATGTATCTGCGGCTGAACGGGATTTTGCCGCCTACCGCGAAGCCGAAGAAATAGGTAGGGCTCGTCTTCATTCACAAGCCGTTTGCGGGTTAGCGGTGAAATTGCATCTTACGCGCATCTCAGTTCGTAAGAGTGAGTGTCCCAAGCCGGCGATTACACCAGCTGAGAGTCGTTGGTGCAATTCATTCCATAACAATGTCGGCGATGTCTTGACAAGCGGGGATCAGGGCTTGGGGAACTCGTAATTCGTTGCGCACAGAGGGACACACTCTGAGGATTTCTGTGGGTTATAGAGCACAAGCACGCAGTCATTCTCAACGAGCGTCCCATAAATATCCGCGTCATGTCCCCGCACAACACTGCCCTGCGAATCTCTGAATTCGTAGGTAATCCCCTGCGTGCCCACGGAGTGAGACTGAGGGGTTACATGTCCGAGTGCAACCTCCCCATTTTTCAAGAGGCTGAGTTGCCGTTTGTTCTCCAAGCCGCGGGGTAAGAGGAACCACAAACTCGCTCCACATCCCAAGATGATCGTAGCCCACACTCGCGCTTCAACCGGTCCATGAGCAGCAAGACTGATGGGATGACTAGGCCGAAGCATGTCATGGATGCCCCATAGCCACATTCCGACAGGCAAAATTCTGACCAGCGTACGGGCGGATCGTGTTGCCTGGTTGAGCTGCACTTGCCGCGGGCATGCTAACGAACGCACATGCTCAAAATTGGCCAGGGTTCGAGCGTCCGGTTGGGGAACAATTCTTTGCCGGCCGTTCGTGCCGCTGGCACCTATAGAAAGTCCATCCAATGTGCGGGAGTCTCGGGACAACTTTCGCCACGCGACCATCCCTAAGAAACTTAGCAGCGCGACGACGAGGAGACCGTCTTCCAGACTATTTTGGCGATTGGGCGAGAACGCCACAAAGACAGAGAGCACGACAGCAAAGAATATGAGAGCAACGATCATTCCGCGGCGTCGAAACGCCAGGAACCCCTGTGCACGAGCGACGTTCCATCCGCAGGATTGGCAGTAGGCTATGGCATTCGCAGCTTTGCTCTGAAGGTGCCGGGTCGCTCCGCCGCAACAGGGGCACGAAGACGAAGATGATGCCATGTGGGCGTCCTCCGCACGCACACTACGCGAGCCACCAGTCACCTTCGATTTTGGAGCGAGCAAGTCCGGTGGGGCCAGATCACTGTCGTAATCAAGGACGATTACACCAACAACGCGACGAACAGCTTGAGATCACCGCTAGTCCGACTGTATCTGCACCAGATCCGGCACCCGTGCAGGCGCCGGCTGCTGCGCGTCGCGCCAGTTGTCGAAAATAGACACCTGGTGCACGCACGACACGGTGCAATGCGGGGCACAACTTTTTTCGGTGAAGTACTCGCGCCGCATGTCGTCGCGGGTGTAGGTTTCGAGCGGTACCCCGGGATAGCCGCGCTGCTGCGAGCAGTAGTGAACCAGGCCATCCTCGCAAATGTAGAGGTAGCGCGCTCCGGCGCGGCAGCGCCATTGGTTGGGACGGCCCAGCGCGATGTTGTCCTGGAAGGCGTTCACGCGGGTGAAGCTTCGCTTCTCGAGTGCCTTCATCTCGTGGTAGACGCGGCGTTCGATCTCGCCGAGCGGACGCAACTGGCCGGTGCCGTCGTGAATGATGCCGATGGTGGAGGTGAAGCCCAGTTCCAGCGCCCGGCGGCCGATGACGAGCGCGTCGTCGGGCTTGTGTGTGCCGCCTCCGACCACGGAATTGATGTTCACGTGAAACGCGGCGTGCTCCGCCAGCAATTGCAGCTTCTTGTCGAGAACTTTCAAGCTCTTCTTCGAGACGTCGTCGGGCTGCACGTTATCAATCGAAATCTGCAGCCACTCAAGCCTGGCTTTGTTCAGGCGCTGAATGCGTTCGGCCGTCAGCAGATAGCCGTTTGTGATGAGGCCGGGGATGGAGCCATGGCTGCGGATGCGGTGGATGATGTCGTCTAGGTCAGGGTGGAGCAGAGGTTCGCCGCCGCTGATGGTGACGACGGCGGTGCGCAGTTCGCCCAGCTTATCGACCCGCCGGAACATGGTTTCGGTGGGTACGGGCTTGGAGAAATCGTCGTACTCGTTGCAGTAGGTGCAGGCGAGGTTGCAGCGCCGCACCGGGATGATGTGCGCCAGCAGCGGATGCTCGTTTGACGCCACCGCCCGGAGCACGGCCGCCACGCCGCGCACATTGCGCGAGAGGTCCTTGAGCCGGCGGCGGAGGCGGAGCGAGGCGGAGGGCATGGGTTAGAGCGTCCCCATCCAAACAGGTTTGCCGGCTAAGTGCAACGTTTTCAGCATCCTTTGGCCGAAATTCGCGGGTGAATGGCGGCTGGCGGCGGCCGGGCCACTCTGTATTTCCCTGTGGAAAAAGTATAGCAGGCGTCAGGTTCGTTGCCAGCCGGGACAAATGCGAACGTCTGGCTAACGGCCAACCGTGGCGGACATCACCGACACGCCTCATCTCGGCACGTCAACATACTTGGTTGCGCGCCCGGTGCGCGCGGGAGGAATGCATGGAGCCGTTTCGTCAGCACGTGTTTGTCTGCACGCAGGAGAAACCGGAGGGTGTGCCTTGTTGTCCGGGCAGCGGATCGTGGCGGATTCTGGGGGCGCTGGAGCGGGAACTGCGGGCGCAGGGAATCGACGACGAGGTGCAGGTGAGCACGTGCGGCTGCCTGGGCTTGTGCGATGACGGGCCGGTGATGATCACGTATCCGGAAGGGGTCTGGTATCGCAAGCTGCAGGAAGGAGACGTGGCGGAGATTGTGGGATCGCATCTGCGGGCGGGGAAAGTCGTGGAGCGGCTGGCCTGGACAGACGCGCCGGCGATGAAGGCGGCGGCGACGGAGCATCGCGATCGCTACCGCGCGATGGTGAAGGGGCGCGATGAGGGTGGCATTCTGCCGGATGATTTGAACGAGCTGACGCGCGGGTTCATGACGAGTCGCGCGATGCTCACGGCGCTGGAACTGGATGTGTTCACGGCAGTGGGGAGTGGCGGGACCGCGGAGCAGGTCGCGCGGAAGATTCAGGCGGATGCGCGCGCCACGGAGATGCTGCTGCATGTGCTGGTGAGTCTGCAACTGCTGGAAAAGCGCGACGGCGTGTTTCTCAATACGGCCGCGAGCGGACGGTTCCTGGCGGCGGGATCGAAGGACAATGCGCGCGACGGGCTGCTGCATACGGCGAATCTGTGGCATCGCTGGTCGACGCTGACAGAGTGCGTGCGGGCGGGAACGCAGGTGCAAGGGCACAGCCGCGACGACAACTGGGTGAAGGCATTTATTGCCGCGATGGACCGCAACGCCAAAGAGCGCGCGGGGTTGGTGGTGAAGGCGGTGGCGAATGGCGCGATGCGGCGGATGCTGGATCTGGGTGGAGGATCGGCGGCATACTCAATTGCCTTCGCGCGTGCCGTGCCGGGGCTGAAGGCAAATATTCTGGATGTGGAACAAGTTGTGCGCCTAGCGCAGGAGAATATCCGGAAGGCAGGAATGACGGAGCGGATCGTGACGCGGGTGGGCGACATGCTGAGCAGTCCGCTGGGTGAGAATTACGACCTGATTCTGATCTCGGCCATCTGCCATATGTTTTCTCCGGAGGAGAATCAGGCCCTGTTGCGGCGGGCGCACGCGGCGCTGGCGCCGAACGGGCAAGTGGTGGTGCAGGACTTTATTCTGGAGGCGAGCAAAACGGCTCCGCGGTGGGCAGCGCTGTTTTCGCTGAACATGCTGGTAGGGACGTGCGCCGGCAGCAGCTACAGCGAGCCCGAGTACGAAACCTGGCTGCGCGAAGCGGGATTCGCCGACGTGCGGCGCGTGCGGCTGCCGGGGCCGAGTGGGTTGATGGTGGGGGTACGCGGATAAGAAACTAACGCGAGGCCACACGATCGAATGGTTCTAGTCTTTGTGCGCGTGGCGCAAAAACGCGACCACCACCACGCCGAGGCCGAGCGTCGGGAGCAGGAACCATTTAGCGATCGGGATGCTGGCGAGCCCGAAGATGACAAAACCCATCACGAAAACCATGCCGATACCCTCAAACCGTTTTCCTGCAAAGTGCAGCAGCAGGACCACACCAAGCCCGAGGGCGAGTGTTGCGAGCAGGAAGAATTTTGCCAAAGGCAGGCTGACCAGCGCGAGGACAACAAAGCCCACGGCCACGAGGAGGCCGGCGGATTCGGCGTCGACGGGCATCATGCGCATGATGCCGGGATGGCGGCTGGCGTCGCGCTGGGTCATGGCTCGATTGTCTCACCTGCAGGGTTCGAGAAGCGCGGCGAAACGCGTTTCGCTGGCGGCTGGGTTTGCGGGCGTAAGCGTTATTTGCCTGGCGGACAGTTTGCGGACAAGAGTGTCCGCGCCACACCGTAGGAGTCCGGCGGCCCGCGCTCGCGAGTCCTGACAATTTGCAGTAATCAAAAGAACGGGGCCGGATTTCTCCGGCCCCGGAAGGATGAAGCGATCAGGTTCTCAGAACGTGAACCTGATCTCGAGGCGCAAGTTGCGCGCACTCTGGTAGAAGACCGGCTGACCATACCGTGCAGCCAAGGTATTCGGTTTCCCGTTCGTGTTAGGACCGCCATACACAATGTGGGAGACACCGGCCTTGTCGACCACGACTTTCGTGGTCTTATTGTTCATGAGCCCCATGTAGTCGAAGGTATTCATCAACGACAGGTAGTCCCATCCGAGCGCCGTCTGCGGGCCGGAGGTTACCGTGGGTGTGGTATAGCCGCCTGCCAGCGGGCTGTTGAACACCGTGACGAGTTGGTGCTGGTTGAACAGGTTGAAGGCGTTGACCCCGAACCTGAGACGCATCGCCTCGTTGGTCTTGCTGACCTTCAACTCATGGGTCAACTGCAGGTCGGTCTGGACCAGCCAAGGCGTACGTTTGCCCTTCGAGATGCTGTCCTGCACGATGTCGCCGGTGGTGGCATCCTGGTGGAAGTTGATCCAGTTGCCCTGGCCAGCAACGAACATGCAGCTCGACGCGCTATCCACGGTCGGCAGGCACGTACTCTCAGGCACTCCAGACTCAAAACTCTGGTTGGCCCCAATCAGCGTCTCCATGCCAAGCCATTTCAAGCGGTAGTAGCCGACTCCGGAGATCACGTGCGGGCGGTCCGTGGCAAGCGGCCCACCGATCGTGTGTCCCTGGCCGTCAAACAGCATTTCTGGCAGATCGAAGGCGCGGCCGTTATTGGGCTCGTGCCGGCCGCCGTTGCCATCCAGGAAAGCGGTATCGTTCAATCCTGCATAGTTGCCGTAGAGCCGGCTGTAGGCGTACTGAACCTGCGTAAACCACTTTCCCGTATCACGTCGGACCAGACGAAATTCCAGTCCGTCGTAGTTCCGGATGGCCTTGGGGAGGTTCGGGCACGCGGGACAAAGGGGTACGAGGAGGCCCTTGTTTGCTTCCGAGGCTGCGGCGCTCGGAAGAGCGCGATGCAGCAGCTGGCTGTAGGCCGTTCCTGGATTGCCGATGTAGTACTGTCCGTCATCGAGAGACATGTCCTCGATCGTCCAGTCGAGGCGCTTGCGCGCGTAGCGCGATTCGAAGCCCCAGTTGTGGGCAAGTTCCAGATTCGCGCCAAACACGTACTCGTGGGTGGACATGGGATGCATGTGCGGATCAACAACGGGATCAGTTGGATCGCCAGGAGCGCTGGCGCGCCAGTTCTGATTCTCGATGAAAGTGCCGGGTACGGTGCCGGCAGCCTGCCCAGAGTCGGGACAGAACTTACCGCCAATGTTGGTGGGAACAATCTGGGTGAAGTTGGGACTGTCCAGCGTGTAGACGCAGTCGTGCCAGCGATCGCCACCGAACGAGCCACGCGGCAAGGAGTACTTCATGATGTCGTAGAACTTGCCGTACGAGGCATAGATCTTGACCTTGCCGTTGTGCAGAAGGTCGTAAGCTCCGCCGATGCGGGGCGCGATCTTCTGGCCGAAGCCGAAGGAAATGGACTCCGCGCCCGGACGATACGGGGGCAGGAATTCTTTGTCCAAACGAACTCCCGCGTTGATGGTCAGACCCTTAATCGTCCAGCCGTCCTGGATAAAGATGGAGTGGTTGAGCGCGGAGACTTTACCGTTGGTCAGCACGCCGTCGCGCAGGATGTAATAGCCGTACGGACCGGCGCACCTGCCATTGGCCGCAATCACCGTGGCGCAGATCGTCGAGGTCGGACCACTCGCGGTGGTGTATGCGTCGGTTCCGGTCATGAAAACAAGGACGTTCGACGTGTTGAAGGTGTTGACCACGTCTTCCGCCTGCCGCATAACGGAGTAGCCAGCCTTGAGGTTATGCGTGCCACCGAGGAAGTGCCCGACGAAATAGGCGGCGTCGGCGGTGAACTGGCGGCGAGAGAAGACGTCGTGCGCCTGCTGCTGGTTGTTGCCGATGTTGGCAAAGCCGGCGGTTTGCCGCGAGGCTGTGGGCAAACCACAACCGAACGGGGTCTTTATCGGGTCGACGCAGGTGCTGTCATCCTGCCAGACATAGCGGGTACCCGTAGTCTTCCCGCGATCTTCGGAGTTGACGTAGAACGATCCGTAACGGGCGGTAACTACAGCTTTGGAGCCCAGAGAGATGTCGCCGCCGAAGTTGAGGATGGTCAGGGGCTGCACGAATCCCGTATCCGGACGCAACGTAGTCGGGTCGGTTCCCGCGGTGGTGTTTACCTGTCCGAGTGCGGAATCCGGCCTCGGCATGTTGACGTTGCCGACAACGCGCTGGTAGCCGCTCTGCCACGCAGCGAACAGGCGGATCGAATCTGTCAGACGATAATCCAGCCGGTTCATGAAGCTGTGAATCGTATTGCTCTGGTTGAAGTTGTAAGGGCCAGGGTTATTGCCCGTGAAGTTTACGGTGCGGGTTACCTTAGAAATCGTGGGAACGTAGCTGCTGAACAGCCATAAGCGGTTCTTGAAGAGAGGGCCCCCGATTTCGTATCCGGGTTCCACGGTACTCCATTTGTCCTGCTTGGTGACGTACTGCTGAGCGACGCCGTCTTGGCGGTCGGCCCACAGATTCGCCACCGAGCCGCCGTTGAGGCTGGTGCCGGGAGTGAGACGAAGGTTACAGGAAGCAGCATACAAGGAGAGGATAGAGCGATCGAGACAGTTGTCGTTCGCGGTGATCGGACTCCCCTGATAGTAGGTGAACACGCTGCCGTGCCAGTTGTTGGAGCCGCGCTTTTGAATGACGTTGACCACACCACCGGTCGCGCCGCCGAATTCGGCTTCAAAGCTGGACGTCTTGACCTGAACTTCCTGGACGAATTCCATGGGCACGTTGGCGCCGACACCGCCACCGTAAATGGCCGTCGTGTTCAGGCCTTCGCTCATGTAGACGTTCTCAGCGTCAGACGCGCCGTCAATCTGGAAGCCATTCAAACGGCCCGTGTCATCGCGCTTGCTCTGCATGGGTTCTTGCCGCGCGCCAGGAGCATATCCAATCACCGACTGGAAAGAGCGCCCCTTGGGGATGTTCTCCAGAACTTCCTGCGTGATGGTCACGGCCACTTTGCTCTGCGTGACGTCGACGATCGGCGCCAGTTCCGTGACCTCCATGATTTCGGAAGCCTGACCCATTTCCAGCTGAACATCCAAGCTCGGCAGACGTCCCGCCTCAAGAGCGATGCCAGCCCGCTTGGAGACCTTGAAGCCCTTGGCAGTAACGGTCAGCGTATAAGTACCCGGAGGGAGGTTAGAGAAGCGGTACGAGCCCGCCGAGTCGGTTCCCACTTTCTTGGCACCGATGAGCGCCGCCCCAGACACTTCGACAGCCGCGTTGGCCACGACCGCACCTGTCTGGTCTTTCACGACGCCTTGAATGCCGGCGGTGGTTTCCTGCGCCATGGCGACGGATAGAGCGAGCGCGAACAATACCAATAGACAGAGAACAAAACGAACCTTAATCGAATGTTTCATGTGGACTCCCTTTTTCTGGTAACACAACGAAATGGACATAATGTTTAGGTAAGGCTTGTGCAACAGCTGGTCAATCAATAGTCAATGGAACGCAGGTTGCGAGCTCCCGCACGACAGAACGAACGGATTGACCGGAGGTTCTGGGATCTGAATTGACATTCGACCCGCCAAAGTACGGTTAAAAAAAGGCCTAAGTCGGGGAGAGGATGCAAAGCGAACGCTCCTATCCCCTGCGCGATTGGTGCAGTTATCCCACCAAACTGTAAATATTCGTAAACGCAACTAAACAATTGACATAACGAAACAAGGTCTGCCTATCCGTGCTTGATATACCAAAAACAATATATTCTCGCAAGTTTGGATGTGTTTTTTAATAGGAGGAACTTGGCAAAAGCAGGGATTGGATTTGGCGCTTCAAGGGGCTGCGGGGAGTCACTTTCTCAGCGGATGTCTTTACCTGGAAAAGGGGAGAGAGAGGCAAACCGTGAGCCCGTACCTTACGCTCGGCTGTACTCAGGGGGCTGCTCGCTACATGGCGGCGGGCTCTTTGCCTGATTCTAGAAAACGGACGCAAACCATACCCTTGAAGAACCGAGCTACACGACTGCTCCTACCCGCCTACTGCCGCAGCATGCTGTCGATCAGCGAGAACAACTGGCTGCGATCGACGACTTCCACGAAGGGCTTGCCGGTTTTGCCTTCGCTGACGACATAGATCGTCGGCGTGTGCTCCAGTCCGATGCGGGTGCCGAGGTCGCGGTCGGCTGCGATCTGGGCGGCGAACTTGCCTTGCGGGTCTACGACAAAGGGTAGCGAGACCTTGTGGTCAGCAGCGAACTTCTCGGAGAGGCTGCGCAGATTGTCGGGGCTGATTTCGAGCTGGTGCTCGAAGCAGTAGTCACGGTACGCGTTGCCGAGTTGCTTGGAGATGGTGTCGAAATAGCGTGCGTTCAGGGCGGCGTTCATCGACCAGTTGTGCTTGGGCAGCGGGAAGTCGTGGCGGACGACGGGAATCTTGTAGGTGCGGCCGGCTTCCTCGAGTAGAGGTGCGGCGCGGCGGCAGTCGGGACATTGCAGGTCTTCCCAGACGAGGATGGCGACTTTCGAGCCTTTGGGGGGCTTCAGGATGTTCGGATCCTGGGCGAAGGCGAGGGTGGCGGCGAGGAGGACGACGATTCCGAGGAAAAGCTGCTTCTTCATAGTGCGAGCACCTTAGTTGCGCCCTTGAGAGGGCTGATTGTTAGATGCGGCTAGTGGGGGGCCGACCAGCCTTGCAGTTATGTTACTTGAAGGGATGGGGTGGGGGGAACGGGCACGTAGCCTTATTCGTGGCTGCGGTCTTCTGGCCTTGTCCCTGGCGGGTCGGGGGTGGCAGAAGGTCAGGGCCGGATGGCGGAGGCGTAGAATCGCCAGCAACGTGCGGTACGACCTGCTGATTACGTTGCAGGAAACCAACTGCCATCTGCAAAATCAAACGAGAGAATGAAGCGCATTAGGAGTCGTGTGAGGTGGACGCTGGCGACGGTTTACCTGGTCGCGCTGGCGGCGTCGTACTACCAGCGGGCGACGATGAAACCGACGCCCGAGGTGCGGGCAGAGGACCGGCGGGAAGTCCACGTGGAGGCGGTTCAGGGCGAGCGGCGGGTTGGCGGGGACGTGCGGGTGGTGTTTCGCGATGTGAAGGCGAACGGCAGCACGGGCGAGGACCCTTCGGTCGCTGGCGCTCTATCAGGGCAGGCTCAGAATCGTGCCTCCATCGATTCACCAGGGTCACAAGCTCGGATTCCGGTCGTGCTGGTGCATGGCAGTCCGGGGGATGCGGAAGTATTTGATCTGCTGGTGGAGAGATTGCGCGGGCCGCGGCGATTGATTGTGCCGGATCTGCCGGGGTTCGGGCAGTCTTCGCACGATCTTCCTGACTACTCGTTTCTCGCGCATGCAGTCTACCTGTGGGAGCTGCTAGACCAGCTGGGCGTACAGCGCGTGCACCTGGTGGGGTTCAGCATGGGGGGCGGGGTCGTACTGAACATGGCGCGGCTGGCGCCGGAGCGAGTGGCTTCGGTGAGCATGCTGTCGGCGATCAACGTTCAGGAAATGGAACTGCTGGGCGACTACCACCTGAATCATGGCATCCATGGGGCGCAGTTGGCGGGATTCTGGCTGCTCAAGACGCTGGTGCCGCGCTTCGGCAGCTGGAACCGGTCGGACATGGGGATTCCGTATGCGCGGAATTTTTATGACTCGGACCAGCGTCCGCTGGCTGGGATCCTCGACACGTACGCGGGGCCGATGCTGATTCTGCATGGGCGGAAGGATCCGCTGGTGCCGTTTCGGGCGGCGCTGGAGGCGGAACGGCGGGTGCCGCAGAGCGAGCTTGTCGCGTTCGACTCGAACCACTTCATGGTGTTTCGCGATCCGCGGCCGCTGGTGGCGCCGCTGGCGGAGTTTCTGGGCCGCGTTGAGGCCGGGACAGCGCGGACACGCGCCACGGCGCTCCCGGAGCGGGTTGCAGCCGCCACCATGCCGATGGACCGCAAACACTGGCCGGAGCCGGGGTTTATCACGAAGGCTGTTTTGTTTCTGACGCTGGCCGTGGGGACCTTTGTGAGCGAGGACCTGGCGTGCGTCAGCGCGGGCATGCTGGTCGCGGAGGGGAGAGCGGGGTTCCCGCTGGTGGCGTGCGCATGTTTTGTCGGGATTGTTGTAGGGGATGTGCTGCTGTTCCTGGCTGGGCGGTGGATTGGGCGGGCGGCGCTCGAACGGGCTCCGCTGCGCTGGGTGATCAAGCCGGAGGCGATTGATCAGGCGTCGACGTGGCTGCATCGCAATGGGGCGACTGTGGTGGCATTGTCTCGTTTCACTCCGGGAACGAGATTGCCGACGTATGTGGCGGCGGGAATCCTGCATGTGCCGTTCCGGAAATTTCTTGGCTATTTTCTGTTGGCGGCGGCGGTGTGGACGCCGCTGGTTGTCGCGCTCGCCACCGGGCTGGGGATGCCGTTCATGCACAGCGAGTGGCTGGGACGCCAGCCGTTGTCGCTGAAGTTGCTTGTGGGGGCGGTGGTGCTGTTTGTGATCACGCGGCTGGTGTCGGCGTTGCTGACATTCCGCGGGCGGCGGGGGCTGGCGCGGCGCTGGAAGCGGCTGACGAGATGGGAGTTTTGGCCTCCGTATGTGTTTTACCCGCCGGTGCTGGTGTACGTGTTCTGGCTCGGATTGAAGCACCGGGGGTTCACGCTGTTCACGGCGTCGAATCCGGCAATTCCGGCGGGCGGGTTCATCGGGGAGTCGAAGAGCGAGATTCTGAGTAAGCTGCATGGGGCGGACGAATGGCTGCCGAAGCATGCGCTGATTGCGGAGGGCGACGCGAGCGCGCGAGTAGCCGTGGCGCGGGAACTGAT
>Ga0075014_100000022_pt1 | contig 62478 bp, 44 predicted proteins | sample AleBraG_ABR_2014_FD_71472 | JGI IMG/M metagenome (GOLD analysis project Ga0075014, IMG submission 71472) | Freshwater sediment microbial communities in response to fracking from Pennsylvania, USA - Alex Branch Run_MetaG_ABR_2014 | ecosystem: Environmental > Aquatic > Freshwater > Creek >... | reverse complement strand
GATGAAGGCATCGTGGGGGTGCTGGCCATCCAGCGTGTTGGTCTGAAGCCATTCTTCGCCGCGCGCAATCCGGTCGGCCGCCGGGTAGGCCTGCACGCTGAACTTGTCCGGCATCAGGTTGGCAATGACTGCCTGGCCGGCCAGCGGCGACAGGGTGGCGTTGTCGGATTCATACTTCGGGCACGTCACGATCCTGCCCGTGATGCCTGCCTGACTCCCATCCCCGCCCACAGCGTTCGCCGTAACTTGCGCAGAAATCGGGCAGGCGTCCAAACCCGTGGCGGGATCGATGGTTCCGGCCAGGGAGTTCGACAACGGCTGGTTGAACATGTCGTGGGTATCCTGTCCGGTAAAATCGCCGAGTCCGCCATAGGTGTCCCACAGGACGAGTTCGAAACCGCCAAGGCCGGCCTCGAGGGGTGCAACCGTGCCGGAGCCGCCCCCGCCATCATGCTCGCCATTGACTGGGAAGTCGTCTTCAAATACGAAGACCGCAAGCTTTGCCGGAGGAAGCGGAGTGGGCAGCACCTTCACCATGACGGGTGCGAAGGCAGCGGTGCTGGTAGAGGTACACCCAGTGGTAAAGATGTTGCAGGCCGGTGGGACCGGAGCGCCGCTCATGGTGTGGCCGCATTGCGTGTTCAGAGCTCCGTTCACTACCCCGCCTGCTGCGCAATTGGTCGGCGGGCTGGCATTGCCTGGAAATGGGTTGGCCGCGTCGCCGGGCAACACCGAGATGTAGTAGCGCTTGGTGGGATCGAGATGGACCGAGCTCGGCATCACAGGTGTAGTGCCCCCGCTTGTCAAGCACGGGAGCACTGTGCAGTTCGGATCGGGCCGGCAGGCGCCGTTGCCAAGGTCGCACACCGCGGGGATGTGCTGCCCCAAGGTCGGGCTGCCAGTGCGGGTATCCAACATTGTCTGGCCGCCTTCGCACGAGAGCGGCCCGGTGCATCCCTGGGCGACGAAATCCATGTGGCTGGCGTGGAAATTCGTGCCAAAGGTGGGCACGGTGCCTCCGGCGGCCACAACAGCAGGGCAGCCCGGCGTGGTGACCGAGTTGTTGGCGGTGCAGTTCGGGTCGACCCAGAAGGTTTTGTCTTCTTCAATGATCCAGCGGTAGTCGCCGATGGGCGCCAATCCGCTGATGCAGGTGCTATTGCCTTGGCAGTCGCTATAAGCCTGGGCGTCGACCACGGTGACCTGGAGATTGCTGGGCGTTGGGAAGGTGACGGTCGCGTTTCCGGAAGCGGTCCGCCCCTGGGAGTTCTGCACCGTGTAGCTGAAGGTGGTCGAGGCAGTCCCCGATGCGACCGACGCCGTGAACCCGCCACCGGCATCCAGCACTACACCGGTGGGTGGCGCCGCCGGGACGGCAATCGTCAGAGGCAGGTTGTTCGGGTCCGAGTTCCCTATCAGCAGGCCAGGCGATGGGATCTTGATATACGTGCTAGTCTTCGCCATGTAGCTCTGGGCGATCGCGGTGGGGCCACCAGTGAGGTTCGAAGCACCAAGGGTGACCGTAGCGGTGATACCGGAGGAGCATACGGCCGTTGTCACACTACCGTTGGCGCAGTAGGTGAAGGTATCCGACGTGGCGGTTCCCGTAGGGGTCCATGTGAATGTGCCGTTCGCGCAAATCCCTGCAGTGGGGTTCTGCGGTTGTGCCTCGCAAGTCAGCGTGCCGCTGGTCGGGGCTGCAAGCAGTGTGACGCCGTAAACATTAACGTCGTTGGCGATCACACCTTTGGAAACATCATTCACGCGTAAGGGCTCCCCTGCAACCAGAGCGTCGTAGAGATCGTTGTTGGCTACCGCCGGGGCGAAAATACCCGTCCCTGCCGTAACCGGGAGTCCGGCGCCATTGACACCAATGTAGGCCAGCATTCCAGTATCACGGTCGGAAGAATTGCCCGACAGGCTCAACTCGCGGTCGTAGACCGGCAGGGCAGGCGCCGTCGATCCGGCAGCGGGCGCGTTGATCATCACGTCAAAAGTCTTGCCCGCGGCCATAAAGACGTCGGTCTGCACACGAGGAGCTGCGGGGGCAGCGGCCGCGCCGGCAACTTGTACGCCCGGGACCGGGTTACCGTCTTCCGCGATCAAGGTGAATCCGCTCACCGTAGCAGCTGCACCCGCTCCGTTGAAACCCGGTGTGAGCGATCCGACGATGGAGGGCACGTGCATGCGCAAGCCGGCATTCACCAGGCGCACCAACACGGTGCCGGTGATTCCGGTCGTGACGGGTAACGGTGTTCCGCCATAAATACCGGCGTAAGGCGGGTTCACCGAAGCCGCTGCATTGGTCTTGTTGAACGCGAGCCCGTTAATGAGGTAATAGAACGGCGTGTAATTCACCGCCGGGGGATAGCACGCGTGATAAGTGGAGGACGCCGGGTTGCCGCAGCCGGGATTACCCTGCGGGTCGACAGGCAAACCGGACCACACCCTCGTCTCGCTGAAACCCGCCGTGTTGACGGCCGTGTTGACAGCCTTGTTCTGCACCGGGTCAATTTCACTGAATTCCAACGGAAGCTCAGCGTTGTAGGTGACCGCAGGTACCGCGGCGGTGGTGGTTGTAGCCGCCGCTCCTGGATAAGCCGTGCCCGCGATAGTCGCCGAGGCCGGGGTGGTGACCACCAGGACGCCGATCAAACCCATGGGAACCTGAATCGAAGGATGTGTGCCGGACTCGAGCAGGTAGGTGCCGGGACGAAGATTAGTCCAAGTGAGCGCACCTGGGGAAGCAACCTGGGGGGCTACAAGTGTTGCGCCGGCGGCTGCCACTTCCGTGCTAAACGACTGCACGCGGTTCCCCTGGGCGGGCGGTGTGGCCAAACCTGCGTTGTTCGCGCCCGTGCATGGGGTGCCTGGCGGGTTGGCGGCGATGAACCACGAAGGGCACCCTTGCGCGTTGGAGTGGTCGGGACTCAGCGTGGTGGTGCGCAGCGCCGCGTTGCCGAGGCCGCCGCCCACCTGTCCCACAATGACAATGGAGGTCGGGATGGTATTCGCCGTCGTCGCCCCTGTGGGCGTAAAGGACAGGTTATTCGTAAGATTGATCGTTAGGCTGGTCGCCGTTCCCGGGGCGGCGGCGGGTACAGTAATGACAACGGGAGACCATGTCGCCGGCGTAGTGCCTACCGCCAGCGAGCCCGGGTTGAGCGCGGCGCATGCCGCCGTGGAACCGGTAACCGCCGTGCCGCAGAAATAACCCCACATCGGCACGACAGTGCCATCGGGCATGGTCGCGGTGGTAGGGGCCGCGGTCAGATTAATCGTCTGCTGGCCAAACGCCGCAACCGCCGCGAAGACAAGCAGCACGAACACTGCCGCTGCGGTCTTCAGTGTAGCCTTGCCTTTGGAATCACTGATCCGGATCATGGTTCTCGCCTCTCGTTGTCGGTCCGTCCTGGACATACGCTGAAATTCTTGTTTGCTTTATCCGCCGGTTGGGGGGGCAACCTGGCCTTGGTAACGGGCAGGAAACAAAACCTGCCCTGCCTGAGTCCTCACATGCTTTCGTCAATCACAAATTCCCGGGAATCGACCAGCATCATCATCAGCATGCCGCCCGGGAAGACATTGTTCGTCGTAATCTCGCGCTCGTTATGCGAGTGCCACATGAACGCCCAGCCACGCTCGCTCGCGGGGTTCAGCTGCAAGTTCGCCGGACTCAAGGTCGTGCAGTTGGTGCCCGGGGTTGCGGTGCCGGTCAGAGCGTTACTGGTGCAGGCGGGCGTCGTCGAGCGCGACACCGCATCCGGGCCGAAGTATGGGCTTCCGCCGTACCAGGGGCCGTTGGTTAGGATATTCGGATCGGGCAGAGTAGCCGGGCCGCCCACTGGCACATCGCCAAAGGGATTGACTTGTACCGGTTTGTCGTGGTCCTGGCACCACTCCATGAAGTTAACCGCCGTGGGGGCGCTTGAGTTGTAGCCGTTCGCGTCCGGCGTGCAGGAAAGCGTAGCCAGCGGATCGTTTGAACTGGAGACAGGATGGTGACCGTAGGGATCCCAGTTCAATCCCCTGCCGGTAAAGTAGAAAATCCCGTCGAACGACTGTCCCGGCGTCGTGTCGGTGTTGAACATCAGGCTTCCGGCAAGTCCCCGTCCCGCCACCGCGGTACCTCCCGGCGTGGTATATGAAACCGGGGTGGTGGAGCCGCTGAGAACCAGGTTCCCGTCGCGCGCCAGGATGCGCACGTGGTTGGCGTGCTCGTGGAAGGGGTGTTGCCAGCGCCCCTGACCTATGGTGCGGACCAGCGTTAGCTCGCCCGGATGCATGTGCGGATTGCCGTTGTAAGGCTGGTGCGGATACTCGCCGGCGAAGTTGGGATCCATGAGGTCCGGCATCGAGCGCCCATTGATCAGGAAGTAGGCGGGATGGTAGGGCTCGGTCTGAACGTCGAGACTACATCCCACAGCGCCAGCAGTGCAGCCGCTCCTCGCCTGAACTTGTGCTTGTGCCTGGCGGTGAATTCTGGAATCCATCTCGGCCCACTGGAACAGGTATTCCCGGTCGTAGCAGCTCCCGGGATGGTCATACGCAGCCCCTTTGCCACCCGTCGCGTTCGTGAGTCGGAAGTCGGTTTCAACCCAATGCGCTTGCGCGGTCGCGTTCAGGGCATGGTAGCCGGACGTGCAGTTCGCGGGGATGGTCGCCGGAAGAACGATAATGGCGCCGTAGAGGCCCATCTCGATCTGCAGGTCGCCCTGCGTCCCGCTGTAATAGGCGTGAGTACCTGGTGCGGAGGCAAGAAAGCTGTAGGTCACCGCCCCGCCGCCCGGCGCCGCCTCCTGCGTCAGAAGGCCGGTTACGCCTCCCGTCGCGGTCACGTTGAAGCCCGGAAACAGGATCGAGGTGTTTCCGGCGGCTGCGGGAAGACCGTTCAGTAGGCTGACCGTGACCGTTTGGCCTTCCGTAACTATCAGTGTGGGGCCGGGCACCTGCATGGTGGGGCAGGTTTGGTTCGGCAACGCGGGCTGAAAGCCCGTCGGCGTGCCGGTACACCCGTAGCCCCAGGAGTAGATCGCCTCCCCGTCCGGCTGGTTGAGGAAGGCCTGTTGCGCGGTCAGGTTGAAACCTGGGCCGGTGATGCCGGGAACCGCAGCGAAAGCAGCCGGCGCGAGAAACAGCGTTGCGGCCACCGTAAGTGCCACGAACAGTTGTGTCTTGAATGTCGCGTTTTTCATGTTCATCGGCCTCATTGGTGCTCTCCTAATTGCAGGTGTTACCGAACGTGTTGCCGCCGGTGACGCTGTTGCAGACATGAACTTCCGTCATCAGACCGCCGAAGTTCTCTGCGTCGTTCGAGAGGTGATCGAGTTGCGGGGTGTAGAGGTAGAAGACACTGCCCGCCGGATAGAGCGTGGCGGCGCAGCCCGTGGACCCGCAGCTCGCGTCGCTGGCATCCAGAATCACGTCAAGCGACTCGCCGCCGCCAAGCGTGATGGAGTTGGTGAAGAACTCGGTGTTCATTCCCGCCTGGTCGCGCAAGAGCTTGGCGTTAAAGCCGACCTCTTTCATCGGAATCCCCAGCGATTGCAGGGTGTGATATTCCGATACCGACAAGTTCACCAGGCGCAGGAGCGCCTTCCCACCAGCCGGAATGTTGATGATGGCCGGCATGGGCTGCGAGTAGTGCATCTTGCCATCGGTCGAGACTGTCGCTTGCGGGCCGGCCGCGACCGTGTCGGGGTAGCTCCGCCCATTGAGCAGGAAATACTTGTCCTTCATGTCCACGAACATTTCCGGGTTGAACGTCATGCCCACAAAATGGAAATTGGGGTCAAAGCCGTGCATCTGGAGGGGATACTCGACGTCATAAGCCGTCGAACCGTCGCCATCGTTGTAGGTGTACCTTTGCGTGTTGCCTAACTTGTCGGTGATTTGAACAGCCCCGGTATTCACCGCCGGCATAGTCGCGGAGCAGAGGATATCGGCGCCGGGGGTGCAAACCGTACGGAGATCGGCGACTGTCCCTGTAGGCAGACCGATCCCATTCTGAAACCCGAGGTACGTGTAAAGATTTCCGCCGTGAAGGGTGTCTAAGGTCGCGAGTGGCACCCGGTCCTGCCGTGGGCGCACATGAAGCTGTCCCACCATGCCCATCTGCAAGTGCTCGGGTGGGGTGATGTGGCAATGCCAGAAGTAAGTCCCGGCGTCGGGCGCCAGGTAGTAATAGGTGAAGCTGCCGCCGATGTTGATGGCCACCGAAGCGTCCGGCACGCCATCGTAGAAGCTGGACGCGTTGGGGTAGCCGTGGAAGTGGATGGTGTGCTGCTCGAACAAGTCCGGGCGCATGATCATGCCCACGTTGGTCAAGGTGAGGAACATTTCGTCGTCCTCGTCGAAGGCCACCAGCGGCGCTGGGATGTTGCCGTTCATCACGCCGATGTCGATGATGGGGCGGGGATCGACGTGGCCATCCAGCGCCGGGGGGGTCGATGCGGTCGGGCCGTTCAACGCCGTTTGTGCGGCCAACCCTCCGTTTGGATCCGTGTACTGGAAGGCATATTGGGAAGATCCCTCCGGAGAGATGACGTTGGGGTCCACGCAGGTGATGTTGTAAGTGCCGAGATAGCCCCCCGGAATTGGGGTAGCGCCGATGAGATTAGGCGCCTGGTTGATGTTCACCTGCGCGCCCACCGGAAGGCCGATCGGCTCAAACAGGTAAACGGTCACGGTGTTCGCCGTCGGAGCGGGGCAGTGGGGTGCGGTTGCCGGCGCGGTGAGAGTGCCCTCGATCAGGTCAGAGACAGATACCGTTTGCACCACTTCGGGAGTAAGACCTACCGCGCCGTTCCAAGTGAACGGCGCCACTGCCGTGCCACCAGACCCTGGAGAAGCACCGTTTACTGCCCCGTCGCTCGTGGCCGGATCGCCGCGCACCAGCGTGCCCGGATACGTGGTGTTGAAGACGTTTGGGAACTGGGTACCCGGACGGCCAGCCGCGATATCCGCGAGGCCGGAAAGCGGTCCGAAGGAGAACATGAACGTCTGCGTGCCATCGCCCATGGTCGCGTAGCCGTCACCACCCGAAACTTGCTGACACTTGATGGCGCCGTTCACGTTCGCGGACGGTGTCACATAGCCATTTGGACCGAGCGTGAAGGCCGTTGGTCCGGCGTACGCAGGTTCCACATTGACATTGGTCAGGTTCGAAGGGTGAGTAATCGTGCTGGTCGGACACTGAACGCGAAAGGATTGAGCGCTCACACTGATCGTCGCGAAACACGCGAAAAATATAGACAACCAAACCTGGAGAGACTTTCTCATAACCGTGTAACCTCCTGCTCCACGTGTCGCCGTTAAGCGGGCGCTCTCGTTGTGAACTTGTTACCGCGCACAGGACGGAGCGACTGACGGCTTGTTCCACTTTTCTATCGCCGGACGCTTCTGCCGTCAGCGCGCCAGCGCAGTGCCGGGCCACGACACTCGTGCCTCAAGCTTTTTGCGATCAAAAACTTGTTGTTGCTTGCCGACCCACAGCGACGTTTAGGGGAGAGTTTTGTTTATTTGCGCGAAAGCAATTCAGGGAAACATCGGGACCCTTGGGGGAGTCTCGCTTTCGCCAGCGGAACCGAGCTTAGGGGGATGTGCTTCTTACTGTCTACGTCCACTTAGGTAGGGAAGTTTGTCTTTACGCGCAATTTACAAGCCGCGCCAAGGAAAGGTGAGCCGATGGTGTTCACGGAGGACCTCTTGCAATCCGTTTCATGTTTGACTTTGATCTGATCGCTCACGCCGGAAGCTCGTAAGTGTCCCTTACGGTCACCCGACTTCTGGCTCGGCAACGAGCTTGAAGCCTCCCGCAAGGCGATGCTTCTAAATAACAACGAGACCAGTTGGTTCTGGCTGCGCGTACCTGTTTTGCGGAAAATGTTCTTCATATGAAAGGAAAGCGTATTCCGGCTGATGCTCAGAGGTTCGGAGCAATCCTGCAGCGCCACTCCGTCCATCAACAGGTTGGTCAGGCGACTCTCGGCGCAGGTCAGACCGAAGAGTGCGCTCAGGAGAGAGGACGGGGCCGGATTGTTCCGCGCCTGGTCGAGCAGCAAGATCGGCACCGTCAGTCCGGAAACGCTCCCTTGGAAAGAGGCGGTGCTGGGCTGACACACGAACATCGTGAAAGCTCCGCCGGAAGGTCGGCGAAGAGCCGCAACGGTGTGCTTCCCGTTGGAGGCAGCCACTGGAGGCATCGTAAGCGCGCTGAGAAGTTCGGCTAGCGTCGGGCTGGTTCCTCTTGAGCTCCGCAACACGCCGGCGGAGTCGACACTCAGACCGTCGCGCGCCTGCAAGATCGCCTTGCCGGTTCGATTGGCCTGCAGCAGTTGCGCGCCAAGGTCCGTGATCACAAGCCCGACCCCAAGTAGATCCAGCGCCTCGTGGCCTGCCATCAACAGCATCTGAGAATAATCGGAAGGCAGAGCAATCATCCACCCCGGGTACTCAGGGTCCTTTCCCCGGATGGCTTCGGCGCAACGTGCCGAATGCAGACTGCTTGAAGGTCGACCACTTGCGCCGCTAGCGGGACGCCGGAACTGCCTAACACCTGATGCAAGATACGAAGGTCCCACAGTTCTCCTCGAGCAAAGGTAAAGGTAATTGTCCAGACCTAGTCGTCGGGCGAAAGGGTTGCAATCGAAACGCTTCCGGTTTCGTGGTGAGATCTCGCATTGCCAGGGTGCGTGCTGACGAGACCATGGTTCTTAAAGAGCAGCCCCACGAGTTCGCTCTGACGGCGTACTCCGGTTTTGCTGAATAAATTGCGGAGGTGCATGCGCCCTGTGGAATGGCGAATACCGAGCTGTTCACAGGACTCGTTCAGTGTCTTACCCTGCATCAGGCAATTCGCCAGGTTGCTTTCGGCGGACGTGAGGCCATAGAGCTGATGCAAGTCGGCCTGGGGGGCGCCTGTGGGTCGTTCCGGATCGAGAATGAAGACCAGCGCCGCCGGCGTTTTTTCATCATCGAGTCCCGCAAAACCCGGAGCCGGGCGAACAACAACGCTCAGAGGCCGCTTTCCGGAGGGCCGATGGATGGACGCGGCAATCCCATCCCTTCCCTGGGGTACGGCATATTCTTCCAGCATTGTCTTGACCGGAAGGGGACAACCCTCCGTCGACAACTGCAAAATATCCCCCGGGGCAATTTCCAGTCCGTCGCGCGCGCTGAGAATCTCTTCTGCTGCGCGGTTGATCAGCAGAAGCTGGCTACCGCTGTTGGTCACCGCCACGCCAGTCTTGAGCAAATCGAGCCCGGCCAGAAGAGCACTCAGCAGACCATGGGGATGACTTCCATTTCCGTTCTTCGACCACGCCATCGAGATTCCTTTTCCGTCAAGAATGCAATAACGAAGCCCTACGCATCCGATGTTTTAGACAGGCACAAGAGGAACCGGCCGCGAAGCTTTCGCCGTACCCATGACATACACTCACGGGCCACTATTAGACGGAGGCGGCAACGGACCATCCGCGGGGGAGGATTCTTCGTCCGGAGGGGAGTGACACTGCGCGGTACCTATCTCGCAACTCTATTTCAAGGTATCGGGTTAGCGCAGGCACTCAAACGGGCGCTGCAGGCGGTATTTTGATTGCTAACTCTGGCGTAATCATGGCAATCTTTTGATTGGCTATGGGTGTCGGTCTTGCTAAGCAACAGCCGGGCTTACGAACCAATCAATCGATTAAGAGACGAATTTTGTCATCAAATTGTTTGACCAGTCCCTTTGAGGTCGCTGTGCCTGTGGCATAATCGCCGGTTGCTGGCTGACTCCAATGTTTCGTTTGGATTGGTTTTGGGATCGTGGAAACCGGACCCGGGTTCTTCTAGTCAGCGGCGGCCTCCTCCTCGCTATCGCTGCCTTTGACTGGCGGACCAAGCCCTACTTCGCGGTCGGCTTTCTTTACTTATTCCCCATCATGCTGGCCGCCGGGTTTCTCCCGCGCTGGGCCATCGCTGTCCTGGGTGTTGCATGCGCATACCTTGCCGAAACTTTTAGCTACCTCGACCCTGCGGAGGCCAGTGTCCGTTTCTCGTTTGGAGCCCTCGCTTTCGTTGGCTCCGGATTGTTCATTTCCGAAGTTTCCCGCAACCATCAACTCAACTTGGCGGCCCAGGAACGCGTCCAGGTGCTGGTGGAAACAAGTCCGGCCGCGATCGTGACTGTCGATGAGAAAGGCTTTATCGAACTTGGCAACAAGGCGGCTGCCGAACTCTTGCTGTCGCCCGATGGACATCTGATTGGACATCCCATCGCCGAGTTCCTACCTGAGTTGCACCGCGCCTTGCGGCGTGAAGATGGGCCGCAGTTCCGGACGACCATGCAATGCCGGGGTTTGCGCGGAAACGGAGAGTCTTTTCTGGCCAACGTTTGGTTCTCCACTTACATGAAAGGTGCAACCCCCAAACTGGCCGCAATCATCGCCGACGTGAGTGAAGACCACGGCACCCCGAACGGATCCCACTCAGGCGTGTTGGATCATCAGGCACGAACGCCGTTGAATGCACGTGAGGTAGAGGTGCTTCGCCTGGTCTGTCAGGGCCTGGCGAACAAGGAGATTGCTGCGAAAATGAATATCTCGGATAGCGGAGTAAAGAATACTCTCCAGCAATTGTTTGGGAAGACTGAAGTGCGCACCCGCAGTCAGTTGGTGCGGGTAGCTCTGGAGCGTTACCGAGACTTGCTCTGACCGGGTTTCTGCCGGGCGCGGCGCACAAGTTTGGGTTCGACATTGCTTGGTAATTGTAGATAGACCTTAGCTGCGGCGAGCGCTCGCAATGCTATAGACCAAAGATGGAACTACTTCTCAACCTTCTTTGGCTGATGTTGACCGTGCCGGCGGTTCTCGTCTTGCGCGGCACCAATCCGCAACTGCGCGGAGTTCCGGGAAGCCGTGTGACCCTCAGCGGATCGCAAGCGGATCGCGAGGCGAGCTAAGTCCTTTGTTTTGGCGGAAGCGTGTGCGAGTCGAACGCACCGGTGACATCGGAGATGCCGCCCGCCGGTTTTGAAGACCGGGAGGATCACCGGACCCCATGCGCTTCCGTTTGTTCATTATCAGCTTCTTACATTCAAGGACCAAGTAGCTGAGACTAGTCGACGGCTTACGAAGTTGCAAATCAACGCAACACGGTCAGACTTTCGCCGCTCAAGGTCCGCATGACAAAAGAACACGATGCACGCTTGGGCTTTTCCTTCCCAACGGGATAATTCTCGATCCGAGGGGCCGCGACATCAGTTGTTGCCCTCGCGCCAACAACCTCTCGTCGCGCCAGACTCTTTCTTGGTTCGCAAAATACGCGCAATATCCGAGCCCTGTTAAGCTGTCCCTTCGTGAATCACGGGAAGGTGGATCGAGAATACGATGCGATTATTCTGGGGGCGGGTGCGGCCGGCCTGATGTGCGCGATCGAGGCTGGCAAGCGTGGCCGCCGTATCCTGGTATTGGAACGCTCAGAACGTATCGGCAAGAAAATTCTGATTTCCGGTGGCGGGCGCTGCAACTTCACCAACCTACATGCGGAACCGGAGAATTTTCTCTCCGCCAACCCTCATTTCGCCAATTCGCCGCTGGCCCGCTATACTCCGGAAGATTTTGTGCGCCTCGTCGAATCGAATGGCATTCCCTATCACGAGAAGAAGCTCGGTCAGCTGTTCTGCGATCGCTCGGCACGCGACATCGTTGCCATGCTAGAGCGCGAGTGTGGCGCCGCTGGCGTAGAGATCCGTTGTGGAGCGAAAGTGCGGGAGATACAACAATCCGACAAGTTCAGTGTGCTGTCCGAATCGGGCAGATTCAAGGCCTCCCGGCTGGTTGTCGCCACCGGGGGACTCTCGATTCCGAAAATGGGAGCCAGCTCGTTCGGTTATGACCTGGCGCGGCAGTTCGGACTGAAGATTCAGGCGCCGCGTCCCGCACTTGTCCCTTTTGTTTTCAGCGAATCGGACCGTAAGGTCTGGTGTGATCTAGCTGGCGTCTCTAGCTCGATTGTCGCTTCCACTCGCAACGGCAAGAAAACGTTTCGGGAAAACATGCTGTTTACGCACCGCGGTGTCAGTGGTCCGGCAATACTCCAAATCTCGTCGTACTGGAATGGCCAGGAACCGATCTTGATGGACTTGGCGCCGGACCACAATCTCGCTGCAGAACTGGGGTCGCCGCTCAACCACTGTGTCGCAGGGTGGAAGTCGCTGCTAAGGCAACTTCTGCCGCGCCGCCTCGCGGATCGGTGGCTCGAGGTTCATCCTCTGAGCGGCAATTCCGCCCGCTCCATTGCCGACGCCGAACGGCAACTCCACGCGTGGGAGCTGGTGCCTGCGGGTACCGAGGGGTACGGTAAAGCGGAAGTGACCGCTGGTGGTGTGGACACAGAGGAGCTTTCGAGCAAGACGATGGAGAGCCGGAGGGTTCCGGGCCTGTTCTTCATTGGAGAGGTTGTCGACGTCACCGGCCAGCTGGGCGGCTTCAACTTCCAGTGGGCCTGGGCATCGGGATTCTGTGCCGGGCAGGCAATCTAGAGCCTGCGCCGGGACGCGACGGCATACTGGTCGAAAGGCCCATTCGCCCGGAGGCATGAGCGGAGATTGCAACGGAAGAAGAACAAGTGGGCCGCCTGGTTTGGCAGCCCACTTTGCCGCTTGCCCAATCCGGTGCTTTGCTCAGTCTCCGATGCTTGCCGCGGGAATCAGCGGACAGTCGCCGAGAATCGGCTGGCACGCCGGGTCGTGACCGGGAGCATGAATCGGATGCGCCGGCCGCGGTTCATTGAATTGCTCTTGCTCGGTGGAACCCTCTAGCGCGGTGGTCGAAGCCAGGCCGCCGGCAATCACTTGCGTGAGCGCGTCGAAGTATCCTGTGCCCACGAAGCGCTGGTGCTTCACCGCCTCGTAGCCATGCGTTGCTTCGCGGCTGAATTCTTTTTCCTGCAACCGTGAGTATGCCGTCATGCCACTCAGCTTGTAGCCTCGAGCCAGTTCGAACATGCTGAGGTTCAGCGCATGGAAGCCAGCCAGCGTCACGAACTGGAACTTGTATCCCATCTTAGCCAACTCCGTCTGGAAGTGCGCGATGGTGGTGTCGTCCAGGTTCTTTTTCCAGTTGAACGACGGCGAACAGTTGTAGGCCAGCATCTTGCCGGGATACTTCGCATGCACGGCATCGGCAAACTGGCGGGCTTCCTGCAGATCGGGATGTGAAGTTTCGCACCAAATAATGTCAGCGTAGGGTGCGTACGCGATGGCGCGCGCGATGGCGGACTCCAGTCCTCCTTTGATGCAGAAGAAACCTTCGGCGGTCCTGTTCCCGGTCAGGAACTTGCGGTCGCGTGGATCGATGTCGCTGGTCAGCAGATGGGCGCTATCGGCGTCCGTGCGAGCCATGATGAGGGTCGGGACGTCGAGCACGTCCGCAGCCAGGCGCGCCGCCACCAGCTTTTGGATCGCTTCCGAGGTCGGCACGAGAACTTTTCCACCGAGATGGCCACACTTCTTGGCTGAGGAGAGCTGGTCTTCGAAATGAACGCATGCCGCGCCAGCCTCGATCATTCCTTTCATCAGCTCGAAGGCGTTCAAGGTGCCGCCGAAACCGGCTTCGGCATCGGCCACAATCGGCGCGAACCAGTACGTGCCGTTCTTTCCATCGAGGTGGTGGATCTGGTCAGCGCGCATGAGAGCGTTGTTAATGCGCCGCACCACGTTGGGAACGCTGTCAGCCGGGTAGAGACTCTGGTCGGGATACATCTGGCCGGCATCGTTGGCGTCGGCCGCCACCTGCCATCCGCTCAGATAGATCGCTTTGAGCCCCGCTTTCACTTGCTGCACCGCCTGATTTCCGGTGAGAGCGCCGAGTGCGGGGACGTAGGATTCCGTCTGCAACAGCGACCAGAGACGCTCGGCACCCAAGCGGGCGAGCGTGTGCTCCACGTGGATGGATCCACGCAATCTAACAACGTCGTTGGCGCCGTAGGGCCGTTCGATTCCTTGCCAGCGATCTTCAGATTCCCATTGTTTGGTGACTTCCGGTGCGGTGCGGTTGCGCATGTTGACCCTGTCCTCCGTTTGACCAGGTGCTGAAGGCAGTAAACCGCGCCGGCCCCGAAGGCAGCAAGCAGAGTGGTCCGCATTGGGCAACTCGTCCGTTTTGTCCTAGTGAGCATGCGCAGCGCACATCGTTAGTCCTACGATTGCGACATGAGCACAGCCGTTATCAGCCGCAGCCCAGTTGAATCGCAGATTCTCACCCCGGAAGCGAGCGCCTTCCTGACGAAGCTAGCGAAAGAATTCGAACCTCGCCGGCAGGAACTCCTGGCTCGCCGTTGTACCCGCCAGCAAAGAATTGACGCGGGTGAGTTACCCGGCTTCCTGACGGAGACGGCTCACATTCGCGAAATGGAGTGGACCGTCGCGCCCATCCCGCACGATCTTCTCGACCGGCGAGTTGAGATCACTGGTCCGGTAGATCGCAAGATGATCATCAATGCGCTGAATTCCGGCGCCAGCGTGTTCATGGCGGATTTCGAAGACTCGAACTCACCCACCTGGCAGAACAATCTCGAGGGACAGGCGAATCTCCGCGATGCCGTGGACGGCACTATCACCTACACGAGCCCGGAGGGCAAACGCTACGACCTGAATGATCGCGTCGCTACTCTGGTTGTGAGACCGCGCGGCTGGCATTTGAACGAAAAGCATTTCCAGGTGAATGGCGTACCAGTTTCCGGATCGCTCTTTGATTTTGCGCTCTACTTCTTTCATAATGCCGAGCGCCTGATCCGCAAAGGCACCGGACCTTACTTCTATCTGCCCAAGCTCGAAAGCCATCTGGAAGCGCGCCTGTGGAACGATGTTTTCTGTTTTGCGCAGGACGAGCTGGGCATCCCCCGCGGCACCATCCGCGCCACCGTTTTGATTGAAACGATTCTGGCTGCGTTCGAGATGGATGAGATTCTTTATGAGTTGCGCGAGCACTCATCCGGTTTGAACTGCGGACGCTGGGACTACATTTTCAGCTTCATCAAGAAGTTCAGGAACCGGCCGGAATTCGTGCTGCCCGACCGCTCCACACTGACGATGGAGAAGGATTTCCTGAAGTCTTATGTCGATCTTCTGATCCACACTTGCCATCGGCGCGGCGTTCACGCCATGGGTGGAATGGCAGCACAGATCCCCATCAAGAACGATCCCGACGCCAACCACCGCGCCATTGAAAAAGTGCGGCAGGATAAGCTGCGCGAGGTGCAGGCGGGACACGACGGCACTTGGGTCGCCCATCCCGGGCTGGTGCCGATCGCGAAGGAAATCTTTGACGCGCGCATAAAGGAAGCGAACCAGATCCATCGTCGCCACGATGAGGTGCACGTCGCAGCCAGTGATCTACTTTCCGTCACGGAAGGCGAGATTACAGAAAACGGCCTGCGCTGGAACATTGATGTCGGCTTGCAATATCTCGAATCGTGGCTGCGCGGGTCCGGCTGCGTGCCCATCTACAACCTGATGGAAGACGCCGCGACGGCGGAAATTTGCCGGGCGCAAGTGTGGCAATGGCTGCGTCACGGCGCGAAACTCAGCAACGGCAACCAAATCACGATCGAACTGGTTCGCAGAGTGATTGGGGAGCAGAAGAGCAAACTGAAGAGCAGCGCGGAGACGGCCGAGATTTTCGATCGGATGATGACCAGCCCGGATTTCGCGGAATTCCTGACTCTGGTGGCTTATGATTACATCGATTAGCAGCGCGATAAACCGCTGCCCTGCACATGAGTCGCAACTCCGCCGAGATCTCCGATGAGTTTCTTGCGCAACTAAAAGAGGACCTGGTGCGCCGTCGCGTCGCACGCGGTATGGCGCGGCTTGAAGAGCATGGCCATCTACTGACCTCACTCGATCCTGCGCAGAAGAACGCCGCCGTTTTCGCGGGATACCTTGCGCAGTGGGTGGACATCGGCTTCCAGCGGCCCAAGCTGGTTAAAGAAGTTGTGGCACGTTTCTCCCGCGCGACGCGAGCCCGCTTACCGCTGTATGACTACCTGCATCTACGCATGGCCCAGGGCATGGCCGCAATGGCCGAGGAGTCCGTGGATGAGGCGACCCGCCACCTGGATTTCGTCCTCAACCTTGAGTCAGAAATCGACGACAAGGAACTCCTGGCCATTGCCAATTTCTGGAAAGGCCGCTGTCTGCGCATGAAGGGCGAGTACGACCAGGCTCTAATCTTCGCCGTCAAGGGTCGCGATTATGCCCTGGAACTCGGGCACGAGCCCATGGCTGCGGTCATGCGGGTGCTGGAAAGCTGGCTGTTCTTTCAAAAAGGTGACGCGAATCAGGCGGTTGACATTCTGCAGACAGCCGAGGCCGTTCTGAGCAAGACGGACGACTATCTCACGCTGGGCAATATTCACTCTTCTTACGGACGGATTGCGCGTCGCCAAGGACGATACCAGCACGCGATCGAGGGCTTTGCTGCTGCCATCGAACAGTATAAGAAACGTGACCCGCAGCATCGCAACGTCGCGCGTTCGCTGAGCAACATGGCCTACGTCAAGCGGCTGATCGCGCTTGACCTTCGGCGCAAGATCGATGTCAGCGCCGCTCGCCGGCGGAAAGCCGCCACGCGTGGCCGCGTACATAGCGGCAATGGCAACCCCTCTTATCGCAAACGCTTCGAACAACTCCGCTTGGAAGCCTTAGCCGAACTGAGCGAAGCGGCCACTATTTACCAGCAATATGGGAACCACCACGGTTTAGGCAATGTGCGCTTGAACCTCGGCTATCTCCACTTGGATAACGGAGATCTGGATCATGCGGAGGGCGAGGCGAAGACTGCGTTCCGCCTGGGCGAGGAGCGTCGCGACCATATTCTCATGGCTCGCACCCGGTTGTTGCAGTGCATGGTCGAGAACGCGCGTGTAGAAGAAGGGATTGGCGAGAGCACGGAGCCCGGCAATCATGCCCGTCTCGCCCAGGACTGCGCCCAGGAAGCAATCGAATTGGCCAAACACACGCAGGACCGCCGTCTGCTCGCGAGTGCTTATGTATGGCAGGGCCTGACCTATTGCAATCGCTTCCTCGATGATCCCGAATCCGCGCGCCGTTGTTACGACCAGGCCATCATTCTTTCCAAGGGTGACCGCGTTGACAGTACGTGGGAGGACCTGCAAACCCTGAAGGCCAAGGTCCTCCGCGGCGGAAGCGTGAATCCCACGCTGCGCGCATGGTCGCAAGGGTCGGTCGGGGATAAGACGTTCCAACAGATCACGGAAGAGTTCGCCGAGATGATCATTCCCAAAGTCTGGGAGCGGGAGGGGCGCAAGATTTCGCGCGTAGCCACGCGGCTTTCCGTGTCGCCCAAGAAGGTCCGCCGCATTCTGGGCCGCGTAGGCCGGCGAAAGCCTGACGCGGAATAGTGGACGGACGTCACTGCGAAGCCCCAGGCTTTGGAGGTAGGCTTTAGTGGGTTCCTATGCTGGATGCATCTGCCATCGAAGCTGGTATGCGCCAACTGTCTCCGCAACAGTTACGCGCAGCTGTTGCAGGCTTCTTGCCTGAGAAGGCCACGCCGGCTGAGCGTATCCGCGCGATTGAAGAGGTATTGCGCAGTCCCGCGGGAAAATCCTTGCGCGGCACGATGGCCAAGTGGATCGTCGACGAAATCGTTCCGGTCGAAAAACTGGTTCCCGCGGCCTACCTGAAGTGGCGGCCACCGGTTCGCGATGCCATGATGTTCGTTGTCACGCAGCTGTCACCGGCGCGGCTTGCACCCAAGCTCTTGGAGCAGATCGAACTTCCCGCGACAACATCCGTCGAAAATCGGCTACTGCGCTTGATTGCAAAAGTACCCGCTCTCCAGAAGCTGGGGCAAGTCATTGCGCGGAACCGGCACCTGCACCCGGCTTTGCGCAATGCCCTTGCCCGGCTCGAAAACGGAATTCGCGATGTCGAACCGGCTGAGATTCGCTCCATTATTGAGCGCGACCTGGGGCCCAAGCTCGAGACCTTCGATGTCCGCATCGCGCCCAAGATCCTTTCCGAGGCCAGCGTGAGCGCAGTGGTGCGATTCACATGGCGTAACCCCGACACGGGACGGCGCGAGAGGGGCGTGTTCAAAGTCCTGAAGCCACACATTCCCGAGTATTTTGCCGAAGACATGGACTACTTGCAGGGACTGGCGCAATTCTTTGGAGACCGGCACCGCAATTACGGATTTGCGGCTCAGACCATCCCCGACACTTTCAGGAAAGTGCAACGCTTGCTACGGCATGAGGTGAACTTCGTCCGCGAGCAAAAGACGTTAGTCGAGGCGGCTGCGCTGTACAAGTCCATGTCGGGCGTGCGTGTCCCACGCGTGATCCAGCCATTGTGCACGCCTGGGATCACCGCCCTCACCGAGGAACGCGGAGTGAAAGTGACGAATGCGGCCGCTCACTTGCCGCCGGAGCGGCGCAAACGAATCGCCGAGCAACTCGTCGAGACGCTGCTGGCCGTCCCCCTTCTCTCATCCGACAAAAACGCCATCTTCCACGGCGATCCTCATGCCGGGAACTTGCTCTATGACACTCGCAGCGGGGAACTGGCGATCATCGACTGGGCGCTGCGTGAGCGTCTCGATCGCAATCACCGGCGTCATCTCGCGTTACTGTTTCTCATGGTCACGCTGCGCGACCCGGTGGGCGTGACCAGTGAAGTTCTGGCGCTCAGCCAGTCACGTGTCCGGAGCGCCACATCACGCGAGGAACTGGTTCGCGATACGGTCCTCCAGTTTCTCGCCGAGTTGCCCGCGGCGCGACTGCCCAGCGGGGCCGATGCCATGCGACTCCTCGAACGCGTTGCACTGAAGGGAATAAAATTTCCCACTCCTCTCATCATGCTGTCCAAGGTCGTGCTTACGCTGGATGGCATCCTGCAAGACGTTGGCGGCCCAGACACGGGCTCGGGCTTCACCATCGCACGCCACCTTGGCAAGCATTGGCTGACCCATCGCGCCGCATTCCAGTCGCCCTTGAACGCGGGAGATTGGATCACATTGCAGTGCAGCGCCCTGCTCTATCCCAGTCGTTTGTGGATGCGTTGGGAGCAGAATGTGCTGGACCGCTTCCTACCTCAAAGCCCGGCAGCTAGAGCAGCAACCTGAAAGACTCAAGCTGCGCGCAATCCCGTAATGTCCTCCGTGGCACCGTCGTCCCAGGTGGCGTGTGAAGCGCACGGAATGTAGCTCATGGCGCGCTCCGTAAGGGCGGTGATCGTAAGGCTGGGATTCACACCGAGATTTGCTGCAATCACCGAACCGTCACATACATACATGTTCCTGTAGCCAAACACGCGGTGCCGGTGATCCACCACGCCGCGCTCCGGTGAATCGGCAATGACGCAACCTCCAATGCAATGGGCCGTGCCTGGAATATCAAACAGAATTTCCGGAAGCATGCTCATCGCCGTGCCCCCGGCCGCCGCGGCGTAAATTCGCGCAAACTCGTTGGCCCGTGGAATGTAGGTCGGCACCTTATCCCCGCGGCTGACCAGGTATTTTCTGAACGGCCAGAACCAGGGGCGTTGCCAGCGCATTTCGATGTGACCCTCGAGCGCCTGCATGCAGAGAAGGATCACAGCCTCTTTCGCCCAGCCGCGCGGCCAGAAGATGCGTAGTGTCCGGATGGGCTGCTGCAACAGCGAGATGAACACATTCTTCATCCACAGCAAAATTCGAGACGAACCCGATCGACCATCGGTCAGCAGCGTAGTAAGAAGGCTCATTGTGTCGGAGCCAGCAGGATAACGAACGGCTTCGACATGCGTGTGCTCGTCAATGTAGACGCCAGACCCGATCGCGATGCCTTGCGACAAATCCTGCTTGCATCCGGGCGCGCGAGCGCCAATCAGCGACTCGGAATTGGTGCGCACCTGTTGCCCCAGCCGTGCACTGATCCCAGGCAAGGAACCGTTCTCTTTGAGCCGGAAGAAAAGTTCCATGGTTCCCAGCGATGAAGCGGAGAAGACAATTCCGCGGCAGGTGAGGCGTCTGGCTTTACGGTTCAGATGCGCGGTTGACCGGACTGTCCGCACCTCGTATCCGGAACTACCATCTTTGCTGCCGTGGAGAGGCCCTACGTCCACAACCTTGGTTTCCGCGAAGACCCGCGCTCCGCGTCTTTCAGCAAGATGCAGATAGCCGAGATCCAGCGTGTTCTTCGCGCCGTGGCGGCATCCCATCATGCAGCCGCCGCAGGCAACGCAAGTCATGCGGGCAGGGCCTTCTCCACCAAAGAAAGGATCGGCGAATGTCTTGCCTCCCTCCTCGCCTGCGGTTGGCTGAAAGATTCCGACGCGCGTGCGGTAGAAGGTGTGCCCTGCACCGGCGGTATCCGCAGCTTTCTTGAGCAAATGATCGGCGGGACCCAAAATGCTGTTTTCGCAAACACCCAGCATGCTCGACGCGGTTTCATAGTGCCGCGGCATCTCGGCTTTCCAATCGGTCAAGCCTGCCCACGATCCAGCTTCCCACACCTTACTAGGAGGCGCCAGCAGGGTACTGGCATAGGTGACCGATCCTCCGCCTACTGCGCAACCATGGAAGACAGTCGCGTGGCGAAAGAACCGCATGTTGAAGAAGCCGCGCAGTCCGAGCTTAGGGCGCCAGAACCAGCGATGGAGCGACCAGCTTGTACGTGGGAAATCGTCCGGCTGCCAGCGACGACCCATTTCTATAACAGCGACGCGGTAGCCCTTTTCCGCCAGCCGCAAGGCTGACACGCTGCCGCCAAAGCCGGAGCCGATTACGATGAAGTCGAAATCAAATTGATCGTCGCGGAGGCTCATAGCAACCCACCCATCGCAACGCTAACCATCCACTATACGCCCCTCCAGAACCATTTGTGCCGCTGGACTTTCCTTTTCAGGCCAGCTATCGTCTCTTGTTCGTGGCAAGAAAGTTCCCTGTTCACTCGTGCGAAAGCTCCCCGAAGTCGAAGAGGCCAAGGCATTGATGACGGAGGCCATGGACTGGTCTGTCATGCGCTGGCTGTGGGAGAAGAGGACGGTGCGAGAGACGGCCGACCTCGCCAACGCAGCTCTCGATCGACTGGACAAGAAAGTAAAGACGCAATGGACTGAAGAACTCAAAGCGGCCTACCGCGAACTTGAGGCTGCATCGCGGAACTCCAAGTCGCGACGCGGAACATCCAACGCTCAAAAATCGAAGTCTGCGGTGGACGGTGAAGTGAAGCTCCTGGCTGAAAAGATGAAGCAAGCGGACGACGCAGCTTACCACGCCCGTATGGACGCGGAAGAGACCTTCGATCAAGCCGAACGACAATTGAGCACCAGCATGGCGTGCGAAGGATGTCAGAAGGCCATCGACTCCTGGCGCCTGCACGAAAAGGCTATCCGACTGTCGGAAGCCCTGGCCGCGAAGACCGGTACGTCCAGCTAGACAGCAGGTCTCATAACCGAACTGGGTTCGCACCGCGCTCACGCGACTGAGTGAGCCCCGTCATAGTCAAGCGTGAGCCGCAGGGATTGAATAGAATTTAACTCGCAAACAGCCGCCTCGGCGTCAGAGGTCGGCCTTTGCGGGGCGCAAGGGGGCCATGTGGAGAATGCCGTCGGTCTGGTAATGACGGGCGGAGGAGCCCGCGGTGCGTATCAAGCGGGCGTTCTTCAGCGCATTGGCGAACTGAAGCGCATTCAAACCCACGGCAACCCTTTCCCCATCGTTGGCGGCTCTTCCGCAGGCGCCGTGAACGGAGCCGCCGTGGCCACGGGTTGCGACGATCTCGCTGCCGCGGTTCGAGCTCTGTCCCAGCTCTGGGGCGACTTAAGACCCTCCGACGTGTTTCACTGCGACTTCGCCTCGCAAGCGCATAATTCCCTCACCTGGATTCTCGATCTTTCCTTCGGCGCACTCTTGGGCGGAGGCAACGCCCGCTCTCTGCTCGACGCCACTCCCCTGCGGAACTATTTGAACCGGCATCTCGACTGCGATCAGATTCAGAACAACATCAAGCGTGGCCACCTCTACGCTCTCACCGTCTCCGCCACCAACTACAGCTCCGGCAGAAGCTATATCTTCATTCAGGGCGCGAAGGGCCATCCCATGTGGAGTCGCAGCCGCCGCGTCACCGTCGCCACCAAGATCACGGTCGAGCACATCTGCGCGTCGGCGGCCATTCCTCTCGTCTTTCAGCCTGTGAAGCTGAAGCTGGCCCGTGGCTCCGCCTTCTTTGGCGATGGCTGTGTTCGCTTGCAACAGCCTCTCAGCCCCGCCATTCGTCTGGGAGCGGAAAAGATTTTCGCTATCGGCGTCCGCTGCGAAAACAAGGAACATCAGGACGAGGCCCTCGACGACAGAAATCCTTCCCTTGCCCAGATCATGGGAGTCCTCTTTAACGTCATGTTTCTCGACCATCTCGCGACCGACGTCGAGCACCTGGAGCGACTCAACCGTCTGCTGAGCAACGGCGACGTGAGCAAAGACGATCAGGGAACCGAAACCATCCGGCCACTCACCACTCTGATCATCACGCCCTCTGTGAACCTGTCGGAACTGGCCGAGCAGCACCAGAAAGACATGCCTTATTTGATCAAATACTTCGTCTCGAGCCTGGGGCGGGACACGTCTTCCTGTGCCGATCTGATGAGCTACTTGCTCTTCACCCCGAAGTACACGCGCGAACTCCTCGATATCGGCTACCACGATGCCGATGAACGCATCGATGAAATTGAAGATTTCCTCTATTGTTCCAGAAATGGTAAGACGGGGAAGCAGACGCGCAAGTGAGGCCGCGTTTCGGTTCTCGACATCGGCGGGTTCTGCGCGAAGGCTCTTGCGTTTGCGCAGTCGCTTAGGCGGTCTGTAATTCGGGCAAGTGCGCTTCTTCCCTGCTCGGCCCCTTGGCTGGTATCGCATTCACCTCAGAAACCGAAAGCTCTCCCGCGGCAGAATCGGCTATCACCTTCGCCGGACGCGGTGCTCTCTTGGCGTTTGTCTTTGTTCTGGCGCGCGCCCGCTTCGGTCTCTTCCTTGGCGGAGTCACTCCGGTCGCCTCTCGCAACTCCTTGAAGCTCACTTGCAGCAGGGTTTCAAAGCGCCGCAGATCGGGTGCCGCATGCACGTCCCCACTGAACCCGAAATACACTCGGCCGTTGTAACTCAGGATGGCGCAATTCACCGCCATCTCGCCGCCCACCGGCACATACGGATACCAGCGCAACATCTCGTGTCCGAGCAGGTAGAGCGGAAATTGCGGACCCGGCACATTCGTGCAAACCAGGTTGAATGGCGTGATCGGCAACTGGCTCGCGACTGGACCGGCGAGCGCCTGCAGCGCGGTCGGGAACATTCCAATCATCCCGCCCGCCAGGCTGACCAGTTCCGGTGCGTGGGCACGTTTGAGAAAGTCCGTTCGCTCGTGGACGGCAGCGAGCAGCTTGCGCGGATCGCGAATATCCAGCGGCACCGTCACCGGTACCAGCGAGATCCGGTTCCCCCACTCGCTCGGGCTGTCGTTCCCACGCAGGTTCACCGGAACCATCATGCGGAAGAGCTTTCCCTTAACGCGATCGCCATGCAGTTCGCAGTAGCGCCGGATGGTTGCGGTCACGAGCGCGAGAACTACATCATTCACACTAGTTCCGCAGGCATGGCGAATGGCCTTTACTTCTGCGAGCGAGATATCGGTCCAGGCGAACTTCTGCGGCCCGCGGTACGGAACGTTAAAGCGCATGCGCTCGGTGAACGCCGTAATTTCCGGCAGCAGATGAGAGAGCTGTTCCGACCCCGCACTCCCTCCACCCGCGGCCAGGCGCTCGGCAATACTCAACAGGTCCTCCACCGAGGAGAGCAACCGCTTGACCATGTCGGAATAGGAGTCCACGACGCTGCCCATGAGCGCCGTCATTGCGTCCCGCGGCCGGGGGACTTCAAAGTGCAGCTTCTTCCTGGAAAGGCGGGGAGCTACCGGGCTCGCATCCAGCAGCACATTCATGATCCCCACTCCGGCAATGCCATCGACCAGACAGTGGTGCATGCGCACAATCAGTCCTGTACGACCCGGCTTCAGACCTCGCACTAGCGTCAAATCCCACAGCGGACGCTGGCGGTCCATCACATTGCTCAGAATCTTTCCTGCAAGCGACCGCAATTCCGCATCGGTGCCGCGCTGCAGCGTGACCTCGCGGATGTGGTTGCGAATATTGAAAGCAGGATCGTATTCCCAGTTCGGCAGGCCGATTCCGAACGGCGCCGACACGACCCGTTTGAGATAGCGAGGGAAAAGCGGCAACTTGGACTCGACAAAGCGAACGCAGGCGTTGAACGGGATTTCGCCTTCAAACACACTGACGCAGGCCACATTCAGCGGCATGCCCTCGCGTTCGAGATGCAGGAAGACGGTATCACCCCACGAAAGACGGTCACCCTGCTTATTCTGCATGGCAGCGTTCCTCCGTTCTCGCACCGTGCCGGACGATGGATAGCTCCCCCAGACTCTGGTTGATCGTTCGCGCGAGTGGGATGCTTGCAAGCGTGCGACACACGCATCCCCAGGCTGCCGGGTTCTGGGTCGAACCGGGGTCATCAACCCCTGCTGTTGAGAGTAGCGCGCCAGGACCGGGATTCGTCAGCAACGGCTGACATGGCTGTTTGTGACATTGATCACACAGACATTGAGTCGCGGGCGGTTCGGATGTGGAAGAAAAGGCGAAAGGTATGCCTGAGTGAGAGGTTGACGGTCGCCGGAAGGCACATAAAAGGTTGAGGCCCGGCCCCGACGGCCCCGCAAGCCCACGGGGACACAATCAGAACCAAGCCTCAAGGCCTAGCCAAGGTCACAGCACGCAGGATGCGACGAGTATTTCGCGTGGCCTGCATCGTGCGAGCCGAAGCTCAGGCAACAACCTCAGCCCCGGCGTGTTTCTTGCCAGTGTGTACCGGCCGGCGCTTCGTGTAACGCTCCTTCTTGGCTGCGTGTCTGGCCGCACCTGCCGGTTTCACCATCACTTCCATCAACGCCTTCTGGGCATCCACGTAGCTTTTTACGCCTTCCCGTGTCAGCTCAGCCAGCGGCAGCATGGGGAACGGAGTCAGCAGATCCACCGCCTTCCCCGCCGTCTTGACGTTGGCGTTCATCTGCTTGCCCATCACGTCGACGAGTTTCTTCTGCGCCTCCATGAACGACTCGGCTGTCTGCCGCGCCACTTCCGCGAGTTCCGTCTTCTTCATCTTCTTGCCCGCGCCGTTGGTGCGTTTGCCGCGTGTCGCTTTGGCGGTTTCTTCGGCAATCAGATCCAGGAACTGTTTCTGCGCCTTCGTGAAGCTTTCCATGCCTTCGCGCGCCAGCTCCATCAGGTGCTCACCCTGATAGGGTTTGCCGGCCTTGGCCGCTTCCACCCAGCTATGCGTCTGCTTGCCGGCAATTTTCAGGTACTCCTGCTGCAGATCGAGGAACGCCTCCAGGCTGCGCTGCAGCATGTCGGTGATGGCCTCCGCCGCCGGCCAGTCTCCGACGCGCTCCTTGACGCTGCCCATCAGGATTTCGTTCTGCTGCTTGCCCAGATCGAGAAGCGCCTTCTGCCCTTCAATGAAGTTCGCCATGCCTTCCCCGGCCATGTCGCTCAACAAAGCTGCGGGAGAGTGGTGAGGATCTGACAGCTGCTGCCGTACTGCGTGCATTACGTTCGCGTTCTGCCGCATCGCCAGATCCAGGAGGATCCGCTGCGTGGTGAAGAATCCCTGCACTCCCTGCTGCGCCCAGCCCGAGAGCATCGAAACGAAAGACGGCTCCTTATGCGTTCCTGTCGCCGTTGTCATAATTTGACCTCCATAATTGCTGCATTGCAGCATCAGCTAAACTATACGAGCGCATGGTAGTTGTGTCAAGATATGGTAGTCCTTTGTGCACAGCAACATAGGCGGGGAGCGTCCATGAAATCCTCCGTTGTCCGCATCAAGAAGTACGGAAACCGCCGGCTCTATGACACCGCCGGCAGCCGCTATGTGAACCTCGACGACATTGCCGCCTTCATTCGTGAAGGCAAAGAGGTCCAGGTGGTCGATGCCAAAACCGGCCGCGACCTGACGCGAGTCACGCTCACGCAAATCATCACCGAAGACGCCAAAGATAAACCGACCGGCCTGCCCCTCGAACTTCTGCGGCAGCTGATCATGGCTTCCGATGAAGTTCGCCAGGAGTTTCTGATGTGGTACCTGAAATCTGCTTTCGACACTTACGAGAAAGTGCAGGATGCTGTGCAGGACCGTCTGAGCCAGGTGCAATCCGCAATTCTGTCACCGGTGGATATGATGAAGAGGTTTCTCGGCGCTTCCGTCCCACCTCCGGCGAAAGCAGAGCCCGAGTCAGAAATCACGACACTCCGCAGACGAGTAGCAGAACTCGAAGCCCGGCTCGGAGGAGGGCCAGACGGGCGTAAACCGCGGCGCGCAAAGCGAAAGACGCGTGGCTGATCGTCGACGAGTCCCGTCTCAAAAATGAGTTCTGCAGGAGGCCACAGCGGATATAATTCCGCGAGCGCGGCGCTACAGGGCCACAAGAACTAGATTGCAGCGTAAACGAAAGACGGCAAGACGTTCATCCTCCGCGGCAAGCCGGATCCCGCGGCGAGTGCCAGACGCTCGTGTGAACGTCTCGCCCTGGACGGAAGCCATGTTTGCCGCCGAGATCTTGCTGCTGCACGCGGCTCCTGTCTACTACGGTTTCGGCGTGCCGCGCGGCGATGGTTCTGCCGTCGTAATCATCCCAGGCTTCCTCGGCACCGACCTTTACTTAACGGAACTGCATAGCTGGCTGGAGCGTATTGGTTATCGGCCATATTTCTCCGGCATCGGCGTGAACGCCGATTGCCCGAACCTGCTCGTCCAGTGGCGCCTGAACGAGACCATTGAGAAAGCACGGGCGGAGACAGGCCGTAAGATTCATCTGATCGGACACAGTCTGGGAGGCGTGATTGCTCGTTCGGTGGCGGGCCAGCGCGCGAAAGATGTCGCCTCGGTCATCACCCTGGTGGCGCCATTCCGTGGCACGGTTGCGCACCGCTCGGTGCTCACCGCCGCCGACGCAGTGCGCAAGCGAATACTCGACGAGCACGGAGACGGCGTTCTTCCCGATTGCTACACGGGCCGCTGCACCTGCAACTTCCTCGCCTCCCTGCGCCGGGCCATCCCGAAATCGGTGACGGAAACGGCAATTTATTCACGCCATGATGGCATTGTAGATTGGCAGTCGTGCATAACCCGGAATCGCAGCGTTGATTTCCAAGTGCACGGCACGCACATCGGGATGGCCTTCAATCCCACCGCCTATGCCATCATCGCCGAACGCCTCGCCCTGGCCCAATCTGTTGAGTGATTGCTCCCTGCGCAAGAAAGGCCCACCCCTGTCGTGTCAAACCGCGGCGCGGTAACGCTGTCGCAGCGCTTGCCGTGAGGCGGTTGCGGACAAGCGCAACAATGCACAAGTGGAAATGTTGTGGACACGAATTTGCACGTGCATGGCACCGGCACTTTCGTGAACCCTGAAACCCGCTACCCGGGCTGATTCCACGCTCTCGCCGCGCAGCGATGGCACAAAGGTTTCATTAACAGGCGAGCTACTTTACACGCTGCGTGACGCCATTTAGGATTCGTGCCTCGCAAGCAAGAATTTTTCTCCCCCAGCCCGGGAAAGTCAGGACGTGCAATGTAACGATGAAACCAAAACGCACTATTCTCTGTGCCGACAGCAACGAACAAGCTCTCTCCATCCGTAAGATTCTCCTCGAAACCCGTGGCTATCGCGTAGTAGCTTGCACCCGCGGCGACGACGCACTGGCCCGCTTCGCTCAGGGAGGCGTTGATTTGCTCCTCGCCGATCTCGCGGTCACCGGCATGGATGGCGCTCGACTGGTACAGGAGGCCAAGAAAGTTTCGCCCGCCACCCCCGCAATTCTTCTCTCCAGCAAGGCGCGCATTCCTGATGTGAATTCTCACGCCGACGCATTCTTTCCCAAAGGCTCCCAGACGCCGGCAGAACTGCTCGAGCGCGTGCGTCAGCTTTTGGTGCGCAAGCGTGGCCCGAAACGGCCTGCTATCGCGCCTCCTTCCCAGATTGGCATTGGCGCTGCGTGAATCTGCGGTGCTAACACTTCGTGTAAGATCGACGCTGGATGTCAGCTTTCATTGAAGCGGAAAATCTGAGCAAGACCTATCACGTGGGGCGGGTCGAAGTGCCTGCCCTGCGCGGCGTCTCATTTACCGTAGATAAAGGTCGCTTCGTCGCCATCGTTGGCCCTTCCGGCAGCGGCAAATCCACACTCTTCTATCTCCTCGGCGGATTGACCCGCGCCGACGGCGGCCGCATCGTGATCGACGGAGATGATTTCGCGCAGCTTTCCGATTCCGAGCGCACCGAGCGCCGCAAGAGCAAGATCGGCTTCGTCTTCCAGAAATTCAACCTCCTTCCCACGCTCGATGCGCGCGCCAACATCGCCATTGCCCAGGACATCTCCGGCAAAAACGGCGACCCCGCATTTTTCGCGAAAATTTGCGACATGCTTGGGCTTACCAAGCGTCTCAAACATCGCCCCTCGGAGCTTTCCGGCGGCGAGCAGCAGCGCGTCGCCCTGGCTCGCGCCCTCATCAACCGTCCTTCCATTGTGCTGGCCGATGAGCCCACCGGGAATCTCGACTCGAAGAATTCCGACGTCGTGCTGCAGATGCTGAAGCAAACAAATAAAGATCTGGGGCAAACCGTTCTCATGATCACGCACAACCCTGAAGCCGCCAGATACGGGGACCAGATCATCCACATGCGCGACGGCCAGATCGTAAAGCCGGAAGAGGACCCGCAGTGGAGCGCCCGGACCTGAGTCAAGAGCGCGAAAGTCACGTCCGGCGGTTACGCGAATCCTGTGGGAGCATCGGCTACCTTGCTATAATTTGAGGTGCCAGAGCGGGAGTAACTCAGCGGTAGAGTGCGACCTTGCCAATTCTATTTTAATCAATGTTTTAAACAACTTACAAGGCTACCGGGGACTGCCAAGTACCTGGAAATACGTTCGAGGCAGCGTGCGAGCGGGTGCGGATGCGGGTGCGACCAAAAAGTGCGGAGTCGCACTCCAGAAATCGGCAGCGGATCAGCCGCGCTCTTTCCCCGGGGCGCTCGTGGTGCAACTGCTAAACGGCCTCTGCTGGCGGTCCTAGCACCCGCACCGGCACCCGCCTGCAAGAGTGCGACTTCGTATTTTTTCGCAGCACCCGCATTCGGGATCACGCCATTCCCCGAAAGCCGCACTCTGGACCAGCAAATCCGAGATGGCGAGTGCCTCGGTCATGTGATCGTGTTCCATGAAGACTCGTTACAACGAACCCTCAATTCCTATTTCGATTAATTTCGATTACTACCACCGATCGAGAACCCACCTTTCGTTGGCAAAGGACTCGCCGGAGTCCCGAGCGATCCAACCGCCGGAAATAGGGTCCGCGTGGCGGTGCCGCAGGTCGCGGGACTGCACAACCGCTACGAACGAGGAGTTGCCTGAAAAAGCCAGAATCTACTAGGACGGCCCCTAAATGTTGCTGCCAGGCTCCAAGCGGCCATCAAGGACAGGGACACGAAGCCCGCCTCGCAGGACGAGAAATCCTGACGAATCTTGGGCGAAATAACAATTCGCCGCCACAGGCTGCGTATGCTCTCGAACGCCCGACCACGCGGGGCCTCAGCCCATCTGCTGCACGAGTTCAGCGGAACAAAATATCCGCGGAGATCGAAGGTGCGGAATTCCTACTGACTCTCTAGCCAACACGAGATCCAATACCATCGGCAGCTCCTCTGCCGAAAGAAGATTGGATCTAGTTGCGCTACGGTCCTTCCCGTTGATTCGCCGGTGAACACTCCGTAAAAAGTGTCCTTGGCTGCGGTGAGCCCTTCGTAGTCGCCCCAGAGAAAGCCGCTGGAGGCATTGGCGAGCGGGCCAGGGTCCATGCTCTGGAGAGTTTCATCGCTCCAGCTCGTTCCGTGATCGAAACTGCGCGCCAGGTGATGCCGGAATAGGGTGGCGGCTCCGGAATCGTCGTAGTCAATGTAAAGCACAGCGGCTACGCCTCGTTTGGTTATAGCGACTTCAGGATAGGCAGCGTTGTGAGTGCCGTCGGTCACTCGATGCGAATTCCAGGTCACACCCTGGTCGGTCGAGCGCGCCACGTAGATTTGGGCGAAGCCGGAGGCATCCCGCCGAACGTACGAAACGTAGACGTCCCCATTTCGTGGGTTGCAGGCGATCCAGGCATCACTGCTACGCGCGCGTGCCACTTTGCCCTTCCCGGGATTACCAAAGCTGTTCGTCATATAAGTCTGTACCTGCGCCGCGCCATGCACGGAAACCCCCGCTGCTCCGGTTCCAGCCCAGGTGACTCCGGCGTCGTTGGAGCGGTTGACCGTGAAGTGCACATTCTCAAATCCGCTGGGTGCGCCGGTTGTACCCTCTCGAATCTTGTACACGATGTAAACCTTGCCATCCGGCGCCACCGCCACTCGCGTGGTGCGATTCGCAAACACCGAGTTATTGCCCGCACCAACCGAGTGCATCGTGACTCCCCGGTCCGATGATGCGGCGACGCTGGAACGCTCAGGCGCCTGCGTAAAATCCAGAAACGGTGAATAGAGATGTCCCACGTTGGGACTGGAAAGGTGACGATCCACGGAAAGATGCGGCTGATCATTGCCGTAGGCTGCACCCGGCGTTAGGGCTGCTTCGGGGGTTGTGGTCTGCCGGAAGACGAAGTCGGAGACTCCCCCACTCAGGGCCAACTCCGCCACGTCGAGTCTCCCGTCCTCATCGAAATCTACCTTCTGGTCGGCAGGACCGAACGACCCGGGAATCGGCTGCACAACCTGGAATACTTTGCGCCACGTCCGGCCGCGGTCGGAACTCTTCCACACGGGTGCTCCGGCCGTAGCGCTCCAATTTTCCGAAAAGGTAACGATGGCGATTTCGCTGGTGTCCCGTCCATTCACCGCGATACTTGGCTCCGTGTCCGCGAGGTTGCTCGGGTCGAGAGCATCTGTGGCGATGTCCTTTACATAGAGGCGCCCACAGCCTGTTAGAAAACTCAGCGCCGAGACCAGCAGCAACGAAGCCGGCAATTTGAATCTGCAGAACAGGTGGTTTTTCATTGCAGCCTCCACTAGGACTGGGTGCTCTACGCGGTCAGGGCCCCTTCAGTGCAATTGCGCCGCGACCCTGGTCACGTCAACGATGACCCGGTCCACTGTATTGGGCGCAGGCGACAAGTCGGACTGGGCAAACTTCACCGCACCGTCGGCGTACCAATAAACCGTCAACACCACCGGTCGCCGATCGCCGTCTGCCTGAATTACTTCCGAGGTCTGTTTCTCCGGTTGTCCGAAGCGATCCAAAATGCTCCGTATCGGGATTCCCGGTTTCAGGAAATCGCCACCTTCTCGTTGCAGAACTACATGGAAGGCGTCGTCTTCCAGGAGCTTTTGCCCGGAAATCCTGAAGGCCGCAGCCCGGGCAAAGCTCGCTTGATAGGCGCCCTGATATTCAGCGCGCAGTTTCGGCGGACGCTTGAGGAAGGAGCTCAGACGTGCGCTGATCTGCTGCGCGGCCGGCAGAGAGTCGTACTTGGAACTGCTGACCACCCGGTCCGGAAAGATTTGGATGGAAGTCTCGCCTGCATCACTCCAGTTCTGCAGATTTGCGAGAATTGCAAGCGCATCCTCGCCCCACAGTTGCCGGTCGGTCAGAACGTTCTGCATGAGTTGTCCTGTTGCATTCGCCGCTGGCGGTTGTGAATTTCGCTGAGCCTTCAAAACCCGCGAAGTGACGACCGCCAGGATAAGTAGAACGCATACCACCGTGGCTGCTTTCAAGATGCTCTTCATAGGAACTCCCTGGAAACCAGAAACCCCGTCCCTTCTATTCCCGGCCTGGCCGGCGTTTCAGGTGCTTGACTGCCACCGTCTCCAGGTCACGCGCAACCTTTTCTACGCTCACGACAGACGAACCCGCGTTGCGAACCAATACAACGAGATTGGCGATGGCAAAAAGGCTTAGCGTGCTCCCTAAAGAAAATGCGACGTCCCCTGGAGCACCCGCCCCAGTCCGCATTTCGATTTCAGAGGACTGCATATTGGCCAAGGCTTCCAGCACCTGATCATGGGCCGCCTTTGCCGACGCGCACTCGAACAGGTCGACGGCGAGCAGTTCACCCGAGGAAGCGCCGCGCGCCCACAAGGAGCGAACCGCCTTTGTTTTTGCCCGTTCATCAACGGTCTTGCGGCTCAGCGTCCAGCCCGCAGGCGCGAAGTCTTCCAGGGAAATTCCTTTCAGAACACGACCGGCATGCTTGGTCCGGCCATGCCATGATCGTGCCTTGTACCGACGCTCCAGGAAATCCATTTGCTCGGTTTGCATGGCACACTCCTAAATAACGACTCTGCGCTGTCGAGTCGCAGGCTGCGGATTGCAACTGGTGCGTCCGGCAGGCGTTGCCAGGCGGTCCCGGTAGAGAAGATCGCCCGGATTGCCAAAACGCAGGTCTTGCGGAAGAAGGGCGACATGCGGAGCGGCGGTGGGATCCGCGTCGCCATCCACTTGCAGACACGCGTCGTAAACGTCGTTTCCTGCGGTGCATGCCCCTTCCCACGCTACTTCGTGATAGCTGAATCCACTCCAACCACAGGCGGTCTGCCAGGTATTGCTGCCGATGGCCAGGAGCTGATTGAGGGCGAAGCCCCATCCCATTCTCGACTGCCACAGATCGCAACCGAGGACATTGGCAAAGGTCGAGACGAACGTAGCACAGTCGCTGCAATTGACGTAAATCCCGTTGCCGACCCCGCCTTTGAGCCGTTCGATGAATGCACTGCAGTCAAAACTCCCCCAGCTGTAGTGGGAGCCTCCTCCACCCGGACAATCGTAGGTGATCAGGGTCGGGCCCAACGCATAGACGTCTTGCGTCACCAGCGCCGCCGCCATGTCCTTCGACGTTGCGCCCTCCGCCCAACGGCACGCGTAGTCAAGCACGTCGGTCCACGGCAATTGCGTGTTTGCCGAATTGTATGGCGCTTGCTTCCAGGGAAGCGTGGGAGCGTCGAGCACAACATAGATGCGATGCCGGGTAGTTGTGAAATGTCGCCAGGGATGATGTGGCCCGGAGCGGTATTCCCAGTGCCACTCAACGTCCCAGATGCCCACGTGGCCGTGCCTGGTCGGTGGGGCCAGAAGCTCGAAGGTGACAAAGCCTGACTCTCCGTTGATGAAGTTGACCGGCCGAGCCTTCACGTCGTGTTCGACCCGTACTTCCACAAACGCTACTCCCGGGTCAGTCGATCCGAGTGCGACGTCAATGTACAGAGACTTCCCGAGGGTCGGTGCGATGGCATAAGCAACGCGCGAGTCCTCGGGGTTTACACTGATGAACCGCCTCCACTCCGGAACAGCAACGAAATGCGCTGCGTTTTGGCGAATGTTCACAGCATCGTGGCTGACGGAGGTGGGGTTCCCGTTGAACTTGATGGCCTCAATGAAGATCATGATTCACTCCTTTGCCTTGGGATGCACGAGGAGTAAGAGCGGGACCAGTTTGTCATGGGCATGATGTCCGAATCGAGCATCGCATGCATCGTGTGCACCTCGCTCAATAGTGATCGATGATGCAATTGCGTTTCATTGAGATTATCTTATCGCACGCGAACCCACTCTCGGCCCGTACTTTCCGCAGTCTGCTTTTGTTGTAACGGAGCCATGTTTCGTCGCACTATTTGGATGCGCGAATCCAAAAGGGCCGGCACTCGCCAGACAAACAACTGAATTCCTTTGGCAAGATTGAGCCGCCGGTCCGTACATTCTGAGGGATGCTCGTATGGGAGTCTACTCGACGACACCAGAAGCCAGGCAGCCTCGCAACTGTTCGCCCCAGTGCCCGTGGTCTGCCGACAGGCACGATTCTGCCTTTCGTTGCGGCGCCTCCTGGCGCACCGGATGGAGTTGCTCGCTGCTCATCATGATCGTGATGGTCTTTGCAACCGGCTGCAGCAAGCACCTCAAAGATCCAGCCAATCCCGGACCTTTTTCTGTTTCTTCCTGGGAGTACAAGCCGGATCCGAACCCCAATGACCCGCTGTGGACGGATGTCTCCGCCTACTTTAACAGCCCTGACTTCCGAGTTCCCTACTCCATGAATCATGTCCCGATTCACGGAATTGTGCGTTACCCCAACGGCCCTGGACCGTTTCCGTTAGTTCTGATCGTGCACGGGAACCACGATCCCACAGTGAACAGCGAACAGGGCTATGTTTACTTTCTCGAACTCCTGGCTAGTCATGGCTTCATCGCTGTAAGCGTCGATGAGAATTTCTTGAACGGCTTCGTTTGGGGAGAAATGGACGCCCGGGCCATCATTCTCCTTCGCCACCTGCAACGCTGGCGTACGTGGGACGGCTCGGCAAGCTATCCCTTCTTCAACAAGGTTGACCTCAACCGAATCGGTCTCGCTGGACATTCCCGTGGAGGCGAGGCGGTCACGATCTCCTGGTTGTTCAACACCATGTTGCACAACCCAATGGACCCAGACCACACCTTCGGCTTCAACCTGACGAGTCTGTTTGCGATCGCTCCTGTGGATGGCCAGATCGTCGGCGATACCAACCCCCACACCGGGCAGCCCTACGACAACGTTCCTGCGGTCCTCCAGAACACGGACTATTTCGTGATGCACGGCACGCACGACGGCGACGTGTTTGACTTCGAGGGTTATCGTGCGTTTGACCGCGCGCAGCCGGTCAACCTGAGCGGCACGGCGACGAAGTCATTGCTCTGGGTCTACGGCGGCATTCACAACCAATGGAACACAACCTGGGGCACGGCCGATCCTTGTGTCGTTCAACCCTCCGGCCAGATCATTACGGCCGCGGACCAGCAGTCCATCGGCAAGACCTTTGTCAGTGGCTTCTTTCAGATGAGTCTCCAGCACAAGCGACGTTACGCTAAGCTACTGCAAGGGAAGGTCCGCTTTCCCAGCATGCCCGCTAGTATCACGCTGATGAACCAATACCAGAGCGAAGATCGCATCTTTCTGGATGACTATGAGCAGGGCAACAACCTCGCGACAGGTTCCTTTTCCGGCGTAACCAACACCAATCACAACAATCTGCTCAACCCGTACCAGTGGTACTCCTTTTCGGATCGAGGCAACCCATACTGGATGTGGGAGGAAACCCATGGCTTAATCGCCGGCTGGTCGAGTTCGGGCGCCGAATATGTGATTGATGTCCCGCCCGGCCTGGCTGCGCAACTCAAAGACTATCCTGTCCTTTCCTTGCGCATTGGACAGACTTTCGAATCCACGCCTTCCAGAAATACTCCTGGTGCATCGCAGGATCTCGGTGTTGTCTTGGAACTTGGAAATGTAACCACGAATGAATTGCGTGTCTCCGACTTTGCCGCCCTGCCCTATCCCGCAAAGACGACACGATGCGGCTGGGATGACACTAAGTCGGTTTTGCAGACGGTGCGCATTCCATTGCGGAAATTTGTCAGACATCATCCTTGGTGGAAGCTGCATCACCTTACCAGGATCCGTCTGAAATTCGATCAAAAGCCGACTGGACTTCTCGCGATTGACGACATCCAGGTCACGAAGTAAGAGAGGAAATGGGTTATGACACGTCCAGGATTCATTGTCATAAGTCTGCTGTTCGTACTCGGGACCGCTTTGGACTCTCGTGCGCAGGAACCAACCGCGACCGGCTCAGCCCCGGCGGTGCATTTGGACTCCTATCAGGTGGTGCGGCAGGAACTGAAAGCGCCCGCGCGAGTTCGTGACACCGAGGGCCGCGAGCAGAGTTACCACCAGGTCTATCTGGTCACAGTGAAAGGAACCTTCCCGCGGGACCAGGGTCTGGGCATGGAGCTGTACATCGGAGACTATCGAGTTCCGGAATATGGAGGCACGGCGGACGGCCTTTACTTTCGGCTCTACGACCCGAAATTGCTCACTGCGCTTGAGGGCAAAGAATTTCGCTATCGATTCGCCAGGGCGCAGTTTTATGGGTCGGGAGTGCGCTTCTCTGCAAAGAAGGCGGGCGCTCCCAAAGTAGCGCCGGTGCGTTAGTGAAATCGGGCCAGTGGCGGCAACCGATGGCGAGTTGAGGTGATGGAGGCCGGCAGATCCTGGCCCGTTGCGATTCATGCGCAGAACTCCACTCACGCCCACGCTCCGCACGCAGCTCGACACGGGCAGCGCTTTGCTTGCCGCGCCGCAGCTCTTATGCTGCCACTGCCGGCTTGCCAGGACGGATCTCCTCCTTCCTTTCTTCCGTCACAGCAGGCCGCATACTTGCAAGCTTGGCAAGCGCCTTCCCTGTCAAAACAGTCAAATGGATGGCTACGATCGCACCCAAGATGGCGGGCACGACATACACGTTCTCAACCTTCCAGAGCCAGCGCCCGAGGATCGGGGAACCTAGCCACGCTCCAAGCCAACCGATGATCAGCTTCCCGACCAGAGCATCATTACCGTCAAGAAACCGATAGTGAAGGACGTAGTGGTAGGCAACAGCAACAACTGCCCCGATGAGAGTGAGAATCAGAAAGGAAAGCAAGCTCATTCCCAGCATAAGGCGCCTCCCTTAGGACCAGGGGAGACCACGATCGGTCTGCGCGAAGAACGAGGTCCAGAACTGGGTCAGATAAACAAGGCAGACTCGAATCTCAGAGCCGAGGTTCGGCCAGCCAGCGAACTCTTTACGACCAATACTATTTTACGCCCCGATTCAACCCGGCGCTCAGTGTGCCTCTCAAGAGTCTCGAAGTGTCCGAGCGGACGGGAATTATACTTTCTTTCAGAATTCTCCTCCGATGCCAGTTCCTCTCACAACACTCTTCGCCGCTCTGTCCTCGACCTTCCGTTCGCGCGCTGCCCTCCCGCTGGAGAACCTGGCTCTGCGCCACCAAATCGGTGTGCTGCAGCGGTCCGCGAGAAAACGCCCGAAATTGACCCGTGGGGACCGCCAATTGTGGGTCGGGCTGTCCCGCCTCTGGGGCGACTGGCGCTCGGCGCTGGCCATCGTTAAGCCCGAAACAGTCTCTTCTGTAATTTTCTAACCTACGCTTCCGCGTGTTTCGACTTATGACTGGACAACAAATTGCCCAGATAACGCGATTTCATTTGCTGGCTCGCCATGACTTGCTTCAGCGGCGGCAGTTTCAGTATCACACCAAGGATAGCGGCCATCGCGCGATGGCTGGCAAGGGCCTGGTTGTCGAAGATGAGGTCCTGGAGTTTGCCGCGCTCAATGGCCATCACAACCGTGCGATGAGCGGTATTCACGGGCGTGATCACGCGCTGACCTCGTGGCTTCAGCCCGATGGCCTGCTTATCGCAAACCCGAGCGCACACGCCGCAACCGAGGCAGATCTCTTCGTTAAACTTAGCTTTCTTGCGTTTGTGACGGCGCGGGTCTCTCGCAGAAACCATGCCCATCGCTTCTACCGGGCAGGCGTTAGCACATTTCATGCAGCCAGAACATTTGTCCTCGACGATTTCGGGCAGAAAGTTGGTGGTGCTGATGGGATTGAGAACGGCGAAGCGTTTGGCCGCCAACATGGCTTCGCAACAGCATCCACAGCAGTTGCAGATGAAGGACACGCGCTCGCGCACGTTCTCACCGAATTGCACCAGATTGAGATCGCGGGCTTGAGCGAGCAAATCGTGGCATTCTGCCTTACTCACGCGGCGGGCGATGCCGTGTTTAAGCAGCGAACTCGCAGTGGAATTGAAGGTCATACAGATGTCCACGGGCGCTTCGCAATTGCGACCCAGATGCGACGCCTTGTGGCGGCAATAGCAGGTGCCGATGCCGATGTGCGAAGCTGTTTCGACGACTTGCGAGGCGCGTTCGTAGTCGAGCACGTGTAGCGTGTTTTCCGCGCTCAATACGCACTCGTTGACGAAGACGCGTCCTATTTGTGTTTCACCGGTCGCGAACAGGGCTTTGATGAAGTCCTCCTCGACGTTGAGGTACTGGTAGAAAAGCTCGGCGAGGAGTTTCTGGTCGTAGTGATCGCCGATGCGCATCATCGAAAACTCGAAGAAGCCGGCCATCGGCGGCGGCATTACGAACGTCTGGCCATGGCGTGAGTCAATGTCTAGCATCATCCCGCGCGAGGCAAGCGCTTCGAGGATGTTGCGGGCCTCAGTTTCAGACTTCTTCCAGAGGCGCGCTGCTGTTTCAGCCGTGAAGGGCTTGGTAGGAAGCAGCGCGACAAGTTCGGCCTCTGCCGGCGTGAACAGGACCTCGAGAATTTGAAACAAAAGATCGGTCGGCGGGGCTCCTTGCGGGAAGCGGTTGATACGCTCCGACAGTTTGCGATAGCTCTCCCTGGCGGTGCGGTGCGACATGGAAACAGTGTAGGACGAATCGGTCAGGGCGCAAGCGCCCGCATCACCGGTGTCTGTTCTTTGTTGTTTGTCCCACGTGTTCCCGTCTGCTGGGCTGTTAGTGTAATTGATTCCATGACAATGTCGGCTCCCACGCCCGAGTAAAGTTGGTGGTGCTAAAGCCAACCAACAGGCTCGGGAGAAAGGAGCCGAACGATGATCATTATAGGTAGATTTCCACCCCGAGTTTTGGCAGATTGCTTCGCTGGATAGCGATACCGGAGAGTTCCAAGAAAAACGGCTAGCGCATCGTGAGGAGGCGGAAACGTTCTACCGTGCTCTGGCGGGCCAGCAGGTGCGAGTGGGCATGGAAACGAGCGGGCATGCACGCCGGTTCCAGCGACTCGTGGCCGAGTTGCAGTTTGAGCTCTGGATTGGAGACGCAGCGGAGATCCGGAGCAAGCGAGTACGCAAGCAGAAGACGGATCGCCAGGGATGCGCAGCTGATTCTGCAGTTGCTGCTGGAAGACCGCTTTCCGCGGGTCTGGGTACCGAGTTGGGAGAACCGCGATCTACGGCAACTGCTGTGGCAAGGCGATTTGCAACAGTTAAGTTCTGCCAAGCTCTTTCGGCTACTCACTCCGCCCCCGCGATCAGATACATCAGACTGGACGTTGGAACAAAAAGTACGGGTATCTTCACGCCCTCGACCTCGTCTTTCCAGGCGGAGTCGCGGAGGATCTCGCCGATCAGCTTTGGGGACTCAATCCAAAAACCGGAACCGTCATCCTCGACATATCGCACAACGCCAGGGTAAACCCCAGCATGGAGCAGCCGGAACAGCACCCGTTTATCTCGCAAGTGGTGTTTGTCGATCATAACGGCGCGAATTATACAGCCATTGAACGGGCGGAGCGGTTTGCCGCTGACCCGGGAAGGCTGGTACCGGGTGTAGTCCGCTTGCGCCACGGAGACTTTGTGTAGCTCAGCTCGTAGCAAGGCTTGCGTGTCAGGGATTAACCTGGCGCGCGAAGACTCGGGTCGGTTCAGCCAGAATCCGGCCGTCTAGGCCGCTTCACGCCGCTGCCGCCTTTGGTTGTTTTCCGGCGGTGTCTCGATGTCATCCAGTTTCTGCTTGCGATGCAGGAATACGTATGCACCGAGCAGCGTCATCATTAGCAGGGCCAGGATCATCATGAACAACGCGAAACCAGCCATGCTGCGTACAGGACCAACCGCCTCGCGTGCCTCCTGGCTGGCCAGCATAATCCAGGGCAGATTCGGAAAGGCCTCTTGCAGCCTCGTATCGGCGAACCCGATCAGGTAGGATTCGCCCTTGGGTAGGGTAGCGTAGATGTATCCAGCCTCGCGCCCCCGCAGCGTTCCAAGCGCGTCCCGGATCGCGGCGTATTCCTCGGACTTGACCCTCATGCCGGGAGTCACGCCCGGAGCCTGGACCACGACCCCGTCAGTGCGCACCAGAAACAGACGCCCCGTGCGCCCGATCTGCTGCTCGTTCAGTTGTGCGAACAGCGGCGATAGGTCCACCAGCGCCATGGCTGCCCCAATGAACCGACCCGTGCCTTCCTGCAGGATCGGATAGGCGACGTTCACGTAGTACAGGCGGTTCTGCTCGTCGTAGCGTAGGTCCGATACGTGAAGGGCGCCCCAGCCTTGCGAGTAGAGAGAACTCCAAGACTCACGGTCGGTCTGGAAGTAATGCAAGGGCTTGTCGGTTGCAGCGACGGTCGCTCCGCTGATGTCGGCCACGGTAATCCTCAGCAGCTTCGCATTTAGCTCGCGATCCCGTCGCAACTCGCGCGCCAGGTCGGAGGTCAGAATACTTCGTGACTGGGCGTCGGACTCCGACGTATTCCATTTGCTCTCGATCGCTTCCACCTTGGTGCGAACCGCTTGTTCGCTGAGGTGTTCGTATGGTCGGTTCGCGGAAGTAACGGCCTGCACAACGCTGGGGCTGTTGGCAATTGCACCCACATCCTTCACGAAATCTCCCACAAACGCGGAGGTGGTCTCTGCGGCTATTCGTGTGAGACTACGGAAATGGGCGCCGTTCATCTGGCGGACGTAAGTATCCCCCTGCAGCGCAACATAGAGGCCAAGAACCGTCACAGGAACGAGAATCAGCATAAGAGCTGCAAGGAGTCTTCGGAGAGAAGTACGGAACTCCAGCGGATCGAGGGGCATAAGATACCTCCTCTCTTGCGGCCTGGCGGTTGCCGCAATGCCGATCAAACCTGCGATCGGCTAAGCTCGAATTGGCAAGTGTCTGTAAGGCTAGGTTAGCTACCGCCGAACCTCCTTGTCTGTGATTCGCCGCACTTCGCGCAGCCCGCGAAAGCGGGGGGTAGCAACGTGTTCGGCGCAAGAACCAAGCCTAAGCCGCAGCGGGTGTGGCATCGACAGCGTACTTGGCCGCCTTGGGGAGCTCGAACCTGAGCACTCCCGTTTCCAATTCAACCACCGTGCCCTCCGGCTTCACGTCCTTTTCAAGCTGAATGACCTGAAATATCTGATCGGGAGACCAATCGATATACTCGACCTTCCCTCCCTCGGTCTCCGTCGTGGTCGGCTCTTTCCTGCCTAGAATTGTGATCTTCCGCGGCTCCACGCTGATACTGACCTCCTTCTCTTCAAAGCCGAACACATTCGCTTGGACACGAATCCAATCTTCTGACTCTGCTATGGAAATTGAGACGGGGCGGAGCAGCTCGGACTCCGCTAAGAACCAATCTTCACAGTCGTGGCCGTGTTCACGGCCGCGACTCTCGAATAGCTTATAGGCGCGACGTGCGATGGCGAGCTGCACCTCTTGTGCTTTCCAGCGCAAATCCTCTGGATCGCTCAGGGCCAACAAAGCACCTCGCGGTTCGGATTGTTCTGCTTGGTACCGATTTCGAGACTTCATGACAGCCTCCTCCGGTTTCCGCGCTGAAGGAGCTTCGCCCAGACCTTCGGTCCGGACCGTCTGGGCGGCAAGCCCATGGTCGGTTGGTAGGAGAATCTTCCCCTGTACCTCTACTCATATCACGATCCGCGCCGACCGCAGTGACAGCTATCACCAAGCAATGTACTCGGAGGAAAGAACCAGCAACAGCCGAGTGCGATGCCTGGCGCCGCTGGGCCTCGAGAGTCTGTCATCTCCATTTTCGAGAGCGTTCGCCCACGTTGGAGTTCTTCGCGTCACTGACGCTCGGCCAACATGTAGTCTAGAAGGGAACTTAGCCGGGTGCCGTGTGAAGCGAGAGCACTTTATCCGAGTGGTGGAGGAAGTCTTGCAATCGCTTCCCCTTGAATTCCGCAAGCGTCTCCACAATCTCGCAGTTCTGGTCGAAGACCAACCACGCCCACCGGGATGGCGAAAGACCGCTGAGAAAGCCGGCGCGGGCAGGACTCGTAACTTGGTTCTGGGAGTCTTTCAAGGCCGGCCTGCCACACAGAGAAGTGTTTTTGATCTGCCTGCCGGACCTGATCGCATCATTCTCTATAAGAAGAACATCGAGGCTGTTTGCTCCACCGAAGCGGAAATCCGCCATGAAATCCGGCAAACCGTGCTCCACGAACTCGGACACTACTTCGGTCTGGACGAAACTCGACTTCGAGACGTCTAGATTGCTACCGGGCAAGACCCACGCGGTTCCGAAGTGCATACCTGGCGAGAAACAGCAGGACAAGGGCTTCTCTCTCTCCTCCAAGGCGTGCCGGACACGAGCCGCCGTGCACCACTGCTGTGCCCCTCGCCAAAACCTTGCACGTTTGCAGAATCAATGACTTGGGGCGCAGCCGTGCGGCACGCTTTTCGATAAGATTGCCTGGTAGCCGGCACACCGGTTCCTGCTCTTCGACCGGGATGCAAAATTTGGCCGGGAATTCGTGTCATGTGCGAAAGGCATGGGCAGTCAAGCCGTGCGCACTGCCTTTCGCAGTCCGTGGCAGAACGGCGTTGCCGAGCGTTGGGTCGGGAGCTGTCGGCGCGACTTGCTGGATCACGTGATCATTCTGAACGAGAGGCATCTGAAGCGGCTGATGGCCGAATACGTGCGGTACTACAACTTGGTTTCATACTGCCCCACCTCGCTATGTAGTTGAGAACAGCCTCTCGTGCTGTTGGAAATCAAGTACTGCGGGTCGGCGTGTTCCTCGTGTTACTCGTCGCTTCAATGCATTTGGTGTCGCTTAGAAGCCAGTAATGCCTTCTTTCTCTCGCTCAGTTGTACCGAAGTTGTACCGCACTTTCAGCGAACTACGATACTGCCCCAGCCCCCAGAAGGACGTTGTTCCGGTCCCGTGGGCTGGACTTTGCTCAGCTGTCCAGTTTCCACGACTTGCAAGATCTCATGCTGCCGTGGCGAGGGCGCTGAAGCAGCGTGGAGGGAGCGTGCCGCGAACCCCTACCACAGGGCGCTCTTGGCTGAGACTGCGTGATTCGCCTCTGGTATGATCTCGGGCGCGATGACTGCTGCTTCTCCGCCGGCCCGCACGGACCTCGTGTTGTTTGGTGAGTTCTTCGTAGATCTAGTTTTTTACAATCTCCCGCGCCCGCCACGGATGGGCGAAGAAGTGAAAACGGGTCAGTTCGCCGAATTCCCGGGCGGTGGCGTCGCCACCACGGGGCTTGTTGCGGCGGGACTCGGCACTCGAACCGCGGTCGTCACCAGGGTTGGTAGAGACGCTCCAAGGAATCCGGCGTGGCAGACGTTGCTGCGTAGCGGAATCTCAGTGGAAGCCTCTGAGTTGAGTGCGGAGTTTGCAACGGCGATAACGGTCTGCGCAGCTTTTGGCCGCGAGCGCATGATGATCACTCACGATGCCATCAACCAGCGGCTGCACACACTGTTGATGCGTCCGGCCGTGGGGCGGCTGTTGCACAAGGCAAGGCACCTCCATTTAGCCTGCGCGCTGTGGCCCCTCCGCATTTGGACCAACGCAATTCACAGACTCCGCTCGCGCGGCTTAACCATTTCCACCGATATCGGTTGGAATCCTGTGGTGCTGCAATCCCCCCGTCTGCCCGCTCTCTTACGGGAATGCGACTTCACGTTTCCCAATGAACTGGAAGCGCAGGCAATGACTGGCGAGAAGTCCGTGGAGGGGGCCACAAGGAAATTGGCGCAATGGGTCCGGATGCCGGTCGTAAAGCTCGGGCGCGACGGCTGTATGCTGGTGCAAGATGGAAAGGTGGTGCGCGTGAAGTCCATCGCTGTTCGCTCTGTGGATGCGACAGGGGCGGGCGATGCCTTCAACGGGGGCTTTCTTCATGGCTATCTCTCCGGCTGGCCCATTGAGGACTGCCTGCGCGCGGGAAATATCTGCGGCGCGTTGGCCACGACAGGCCCTGGCGGTTCGTCAGCGATTCCGTCGCGACGCAAGCTGTTGCAACTGATGAAACAAATCTAGGGATGGGTTACATTGCAAAGTGAAGCCTTAGCCCGGCCGGCCAGAGACATGGGGCACAGATCAAGAAAATGAAGATCACTCTTATTGGAGCTGCGGGAATCCGGACGCCACTGCTCGTCCATGGTCTCGCCAGCGCAAGAACGAACGTGCAACTGGAAGAGTTGGTCTTTTGGGATATTGACCGGGAACGCATGGCAGTAATCGGGCGCGTTGCGGAGGCAATGGCCAAGCGAGGCGGTCTCAACGCCCGATTGAAAGCGTTCTCCGACCTGGACCGCGCTCTCGAAGGTGCGGACTACGTGATCACAAGCATTCGCGTTGGCGGCATTGACGCGCGCGTGAAAGACGAAACCATTGCGCTCGCACACGGCCTGGTTGGGCAGGAAACTGTCGGCGCCGGTGGTTTTGCCTGCGCGATGCGCAATTTGGCCGCAATGTTGGACTATGCTCGCCGGATCGAGCGCCTCGCTCCGAACGCTACGGTCATCAACTTTACGAACCCCGTGGGTATCATTTCGCAGGCGATGCTGAATCATTCCGGCGTGCGCGTTCTCGGTGTCTGCGACACTCCTCTGGAAACTTTCGAAGCGATCGCGAAGGCGCTGAATCGGAATCCATTCGAGCTGAATTTCGATTATCTCGGCCTGAATCACCTTGGTTGGGTGCGATCTGTCCGTGACGCGCAGGGTGCAGAACTCCTGCCGACAATTCTCTCTTCTCCGGAGATCATCCGGAAGTGCTACCGGCATGAACTCTTTCCGGTCGAGTTCATTCAGAAGCTCGCCCTGTTGCCGACAGAGTACCTTTATTTCTACTACTTCCCCAAAATTGCTTACGAGAATCTGCTGCGCAGCGGTCAGTCAAGAGGACAGGCGATCGCGGCTTTGAACGCGAAGTTGTTCGAGAGGCTTGCACAGGCTTCCGAGACGGACCTCATCAGCATCTACGAAAACTATTTGCGCGACCGGAACGCCTCCTACTTCAGCATCGAGGCCACCGCGGGCGAGAAGCGCAGGGAGAACCAGGAACTCTACTCGGAATTTTCCGGTTATGAGCGGATCGCGCTGATCGTGCTCGAGGCCCTGCGTTCTGAACAGCCACGCCTCGTCCCGCTTACCGTTCGAAACCTCAACGCGCTGGAGGATCTGGATTCCAATGATGCGGTGGAACTCCCCTGCCAGGTGTCGTCGAACGGAGTTCAGGTCGTCCCCGTGGGCCACGCGCCGGAAGCCGTCCGGCCGCTGTTGTTGCAAGTGAAGGAATATGAGCGCCTGACAGTGCGCGCCGCGGTGGAACACTCTGGTGAAGCGGCACTGGCAGCGCTAGTCAAGAATCCCCTGGTTGGCCGGTCTGACATTGCCCGTGACGTCTTGGCCGAGTACATCGGCGCTTTTGGGCCGCTAATGAGATTGCAGGCCGCGTGAAGATTTCACACCCGGGGAACAATGGTGCGTTCTAGGCCGTCTGCTTAGCAATATCTGCGGAAGAATCCAACTTGGAAATCACTTTCTTCAGGTAGTCGAGACTGGCGCGCATGCTCTCCACGGGTGCCACGGCCGTCTTGCCGTAGATCACATCCTGTTCCACAATCGCCCATCCCGAGTACTGGCTTTCCGCCAGGAAGCGGAAGAAACCCTCGAAATCAATGCAGCCTTGTCCGATAGGTGAAAAGACCCCTGCTCCGATCGCCGCTTCGAAATCGAGCTTTCGGCGCCGCGCCTCACCGAGCACAGTGGCATTCACATCCTTAATGTGAACGTAGCGCAATAGCGAGCGGTATTTCCTGGCCTCGTCACTGGGGTCGCCTCCTCCGTACACGCAATGGCCCGTATCAAGACACAGGCCAACGTGCGTGGCGGCGAGTGCCTCGAAAAGACATTCCACCTCCCTGGGAGTTTCCACGAAGGTGGCGACGTGGGGATGGAAGACCAGTCGCAAGCCAAACTCCGCAGCGGCGCGCTCGACCTCGGCAACCACGGCGCCCACTTGTTTCCATTGAGCAGTCCCCAGAGATTTACTTCCATTCACTGGAACACCGCCGGCGATTCGCCGCCGTTCCGGGGTCTGACAATCGGACAGAACGAGGAGTTTGGCCCCCAAGGCCGACAACAGCGAACCAACCTTGCGTACGTGTTCGATCACGTGGGTGGTTTTCGTTGGATCGGTGATGGGAACGGGAACGAAGGAGGACAGCAGAGTCAATCCCTTAGTCTGCAAGGTTTTCTTTAGGACTGCGGGATCGGTGGGAAAGTAGCCGTACGGTCCCAGTTCTGCTCCGGTGTAGCCCGCAAACACGATCTCGTCGAGAAGGCGCTCGTAGGGTTGTTCCCAAGCAGGCCCGGGATCGTCCTGTATTCCCCAACTCACCGGCGCCGAGGCAAAGTGAATGCGCTCCGACAATCGTTCCATCTAGGATTTCCTCGCAAGGTCTCTCGCGCTGATGCGCGTACCTTCTCTGGCACTGCGATAGCAATTCTCGATCAATTCGACGACGTTATACCCGTCATCGGCGGTCACCGGCGCGGCCGATTTGCCTTCCAGCGCGTCGACAAAGAGCCGGTCTTCCTCGATGTACCCCCACTTCTCGTGCATGGACGCAAGCGCATAGTCATACGTCGTGGTTCGGGATTCCAACCCGCTCGTGACTGAGATTCTTTCCATCTCAAACGTCTCGTACGTCGAGTGCATGCCGTAAACCTCGAACCGCTCGAAGGGGAAATGCCAGCTGGCATGCGCATACGTCTTCATGGTCGCCTGCAGTCCCGACTGGAAGCTCAGGAGAATAGAAAAATCATCCAGTTCGCCATGTCCGTGCGAGCGCGCCGCTACCTCGACCCAGTCCACCTTCCCGAAAAAGAAAGTCATCAGGTCAAACATATGAACCGGCGTCTCATACAGAAAGCCTCCAGTCAGTTTGGCGTTCCACACCCAGGGCGGATTGACTAGTTCCCCCCGGTTCATTTTGACGTGCACGGAAAGGGGACGAAGGTCGCCGCTGTCAATCGCTTGCTTCAAGACCTTGTAAACCGGCGCGAAACGGCGGTTGTGACCCACCTGATAGACCACACGAGCGCGCGTGGCGCGGTCGCGCAGCCGTGTGGCGGACTCCAGGTCCAGCGCGAAGGGCTTCTCGCAGAACACATGCTTGCCGGCTTCAAGAACTTTCATGGCGACGTCCACATGTGTGGTATTGGGAGTACATACAAACGCGGCGTCACATTCTGAGAGAAGCTCCTCCAGCGAGCCTGCGGCGCGTCCGCCAAAGCGGCTGGCCATGGCCTGCGCGCGCCCTGCTTCCGTGTCAAGAAAACTCTGCAACTTGACGCGTGAGTCTTTCGCCAGAATTGCGGCATGTATGCCACCGATGCCTCCCGCCCCAACAATCCCGATCTTGTATGGCATCTCGACTTCTCCCTTCCCATTTACGTTTGTATGCGGCAAATCTCGCTTAGGCTCGTTCTCAGACTAAGAAGCTCATGCCGGCGTTGCGGCGTGGACCAGGGGCACACGGGGATCGCGCTCCAGACCGGTGCGCCGCAGGTGCGCGTAGCGTGGGTCATCGCTGGCAGCCATGGAACGGGCGCTGCCTGCTAGTACGTTGAGGTAATAAACGTCGTACCCGTGCGCCGCCACCACAGGATGGTAGCCATCTTTGATCAGCACCAGGTCGCCATCCACCACAGTCAAGGTGTCATCGCGCGTGCCCGCCGCGTCGTAGAGCCGCTGGAACGCGTATCCTTCGGGCTTGCTGACCCTGTAGTAGTAGGTCTCATCGAGGTCGACTTCGAGCGGCGGATTGTGCACATCATGTTTGTGTGGAGGATAGCTCGACCAGTTGCCGCTCGGTGTATAGACTTCACAAATCAATATCTTGTCTGCTGGAAATTCCGGGCGAATCACATCAACGATCTGGCGAGTGCAGTTCCCTCCGCCGCGAATTTCTTCTCGGCAATCCACCGGAGTGATGATTCGCGGGCTGAGCCGCGCAGAAGAGGGAACGCGGCAGTCCGCAAATTCACTAGTCGTGATGGCGGAGATCTCAAACGGCATGCCGCACGGCAAATAGACAGCGTGCGGATAGCCGCTGAAAACATCCTTGCGTCCGCCTATTTCAACTGGGCCTCCGCCCCAGTCCACGATGGCTTTACCGCCTAAGATGACCAGCGCGGTTTCTTCATTTCGTGTGTTGCTCTGCCAATACTGTCCCGCCATCAACCGCCGGACAGAGAAGTTGATCGTCCCCCATTTTGCCTGTTCCCGCGTAATGGAAATCAGGATGCCAGACTTGTCCGTGGCGACCGGACTTGAGTGATTCAACACCTCCTGCACATAGGATCTCGCCATGTCCGCCTCCCCACGTGGGGCTTCAAATTCGACTAAAAGTAATTACGTTCTCGCTTAACATTCGTTTCGTACTTGCGACGGGCCTCGCCGACACTTTCCATCTCCGAGACCTCTGCGATCGGCACGTCCCACCAGGATTCGTATCCGGGCACGCGCGCTTCTCTGTCTACTTCGATTACGGTTACGGCCGTCTGCTTGCCTGCCCGCGCCTCGACGAGCGCGATCTTCAGTTCCTCGACGGTGCGAACGCGTTTCGCCACCGCGCCCAGGCTGGCGGCATTGGCGACAAAATCTACCAGCACCACGTCGCCCGCGAGTTGTCCGGACTTCCGGTAACGGTAGTATGTTCCGAATCCGGTACTTCCGCAGGCGTCGCTCAGTCCACCGATACTGCTGAAGCCGTGGCTGTCGAGAACGACGATGTTCAGCTTGTATCCTTCCTGAATCGCGGTGTGGATTTCCTGGGCCATCATGAGATAGGAACCGTCCCCAACCATGACGAAGACTTCGCGCTCGGGGGCGGCCATCTTGACGCCGAGTCCACCGGCAATTTCATACCCCATGCAGGAGTAGCCGTATTCAAGGTGATAGCCCTTCGGATCTCTGGTCCGCCAGAGTTTGTGCAGGTCTCCCGGCAAACTCCCGGCGGCGCACACGACCACGTCTGACGGCGCGGAGACTTCATTCACTACGCCAATGACCTCGCCCTGACTCACCGGTGGACCGTGGCGCAGATGAAAGAGTCGATCGACCTCCTTCTCCCATTCCGCGCGAAACTTTCGAATCCGTTCCTCGTATCCCGCGGGCACGCGATAGCTCTTAACGCTCAGCGCTAACTCCTCCAACGCGATTTTGGCGTCTGCTACAAGCGGCAGTCCAGCATGTTTTGCGGCGTCGAACTCTGCGACATTGATGTTGATGAAGCGGACGGCGGGATTCTGGAACGCAGTTTTCGAAGCGGTAGTGAAATCGGTGTAGCGGGTTCCGACGCCGATGATCAGATCTGCCTCTCGCCCCGCGATGTTAGCTCCCGGAGTGCCGGTAACACCCATGGCGCCGAGGCACTGCGGATGATCAAACTGCAGCGATCCCTTTCCCGCCTGTGTCTCGGCGACAGGAATACCCGTTTGCTCCGCAAATTTGGCGAGGGCAGCGGAAGCTTCGGAGTAGAGAACGCCGCCTCCCGCGATCAGCAGGGGTTGCTTTGCGGAACGAATCATGGCGACAGCGCGCTCAATGGCGCGGCCATCTCCCCGCGGCCGCGGAATGTTCCACACGCGCTCCTCGAAAAATGCCGCGGGATATCCCATCGCTTCTGCTTGCACATCCTGCGGCATGGCGAGGGTCACGGCCCCAGTCTCCGCCGGAGAGGTCAGCACACGCATGGCCTCCGGTAACGCGGTGAGAAGCTGCTCTGGCCGCGAGATGCGGTCCCAATAGCGCGAGACCGGCCGGAAGCAATCGTTTACGGAAACATCCTGGCTTTGCGGAGATTCGAGTTGCTGCAGCACCGGCGCCACGTTCCGTCGCGCGAATATATCGCCCGGCAGCAGGAGCACCGGGATGCGATTGATGGTGGCCGTAGCGGCTCCCGTAATCATGTTGGTCGCACCCGGTCCAATGGACGAGGTGCAGGCAAACGTGCGCATGCGATTGTGCATTTTCGAGAAAGCCACGGCGGTATGCACCATGGCCTGCTCGTTGCGGGGAAGGTAATAGGGAAAGTCAGGGTTCTGCTGCAGCGCCTGTCCGATGCCGGCGACGATGCCATGACCAAAGATGCCGAAGCAGCCGGCAAAGAATGGCATCCTCGTCCCGTCTCGTTCCACGTACTGATTTTTCAGGAACGAAACAATGGCCTGAGCCGCCGTGACTCGACGCGTGGACGCCAAACTGCCTCCTCGAAGGACGCTTCGATCCCGTTCCCCATCGAGATCAGGCAATGCAGAGGTGAAAAAGCGGAGCGGCTCGCGCCGGCATATCAGAAGTACAGTTTCAAAGCGAACTGAATCTCGCGTGGATCGCCGGGACCGCCGGAGTCGCTGCCCAGGATGGGTGCCAGGGTATTGAAGACTTTTCCGAACGATGGAGAAGAAATATTAGAATCCGGAGCCCCGAAATTCGGATGATTGAAGGCGTTGAAAAATTCCGCCCGGAATTGTAGACGCCAACGCTCGGTAAACCTGAAATCCTTGAAAAGGCTTAAGTCCACCATCTTGATGCCCGGAGCATGGAACATGCGCGGTCTACAGCTCCCATAGGTTCCCGAAGCGGGTTGCGCAAAGGCCGCGCGATTGATGAGGAATCCCGTGGTTGTATAGAGATTGTGATCGGTGGTGGCGCCGGCGAACGGATTTCCAATGCAGTCGGGATATATTGTCGCCGCGCTTAACAAGCCATCGTTATTCGCGGTGACAGTGTATGGGCTTCCAGTCTGCAGGGTGACAATCCCATGCAGTTGCCAGTCACCCAGCCAGCGGCTGGCCGCACCAGGACTCGAGAGGAAACGCTTTCCCTGACCGAAAGGCAGACCCCAGCTGAAATTTCCGACGAAACGGCGGCGAATGTCGAGGTTGGAGTTGCTCTTCTCTGCAGCATAATCGTAAGCGTTTTGGGGAAATGTGCCACCCGTGAGGTTATCGCCATAATCGGCGAGTGCGTGGCTCCAGGTATAAGCCAGCGAGTAGCCTAACCCTTTGGACATCCTGCGTTGTAGGGAGAGTTCGAGACCGTTAAAACTCGAGTTTCCGTCGTTGCTGGCGTATTCCAGAAAGGCATGTTGGCCCGTGGATTGGCACTGGGGGTTCCCGTGCGAATCTAAACCGGCAAAAGTGTCAATATTGGTTACCGTGCTGAAATTGGCGTACGGGTATTGCAAGATTGGACAAGTCGTGTCGAGGCCTGTGATGCGAGGCTGGTTGAAGTTCCGCAGGCGGTTCATCTTGCGGCCCCAGTTCCCGACGTAGTTAGTGGATGCCACCGTATCGCTCGTCAACTGGACTTCCATGCCAAGACTGGTCTGCTCCACGTAGCTCGAGCGTTGGTTGGCGTCCTGAGCGCGAAGGAAGATTTGCGTCAAATCAAATCCCGACCCGGTGATCGTGCTCAATGGAAAACCGTCCTTCAGTTGAAATACGGTGCTGGCGCCGCTCCGGCTCAACTGCACGTCGAGAAGAAAAGGCGGGTTCAGTTGCAGCAGGCTTTCCGACCCAATCCGGTTGTTGTGCTGATAAAAGACGCCATAACCTCCTCGCAACACAGTGCGCTTCATCATCTGGTAGGCAAAGCCAACTCGCGGTGCGAAATCGTTGCGGTCGGGATGAATCAGGGCGCGGTCGTACCAGCCGGAAGCGCTCTTTGTTGCGGTTACGATTCCACCGCCGTTGGCAGGAGTGAAATTCGTCACGTTGTTCTTCCTTTCCAGGATGGGAGCGAAGAGCTCATAGCGCAGGCCATAGGTCAACGTGAGTTTCGAAGTCGTCTTCCAGGTGTCCATGGCATAAAACGAGTGCCCGGGCTGGAAGTAATGAACCACCAGAGGCGTGGTGAAGAAGACGGTGTCAACATTCCCGAGCAGGAAATCCGCCAAACCGTTACCTGTGTAGGCTCCATTCGACTGCAACTCACCCTGCGGCGCCCGCAGGTCCAGGAAGTTGTCGGAGCGCTTGAGATATTGATAGCCGAACTTAAAGCTATGGCTGCCACTCAGCCTGCTCAAGTTTTCAGCAATGTTCCACGCTTGCGAGATCTGATACTGCGGCCGCCACGGCGACGTTCCAATGCGTTGCAGGCCACTGATTTCAATCGGGGGCAAGCCTGCGGACCCTGGTCCGTCCGGGATGCCGGTCAACCCGATCAGACTTTGCGCCTGGGACTTGCCCAGGGTCACACCGACCGGATCACTATGGGCATAGTCGCGGTTGAAGCCGAACCGCAGGTCGTTGAGCATGCTGTTGGAAAGCGTGCGTGTCCAGCCCAGGGCCAGCAACTGCGTGTGAATTCGGTACTGGGTTGCGAAATCTCCGCTCCCGATGGCGCCGTTACTCGTCCAGGGCGGATCCTGACGGTTGAGATGACGATAACTGTAGCTCCCAAACAGGCGATTACTCTGATTCAAATTGTGATCAACCTTGCCATCAAACGAATACACATCGTTTGGCACAGGCGCTGGAAAGGCGTACCCTCCGATGGTGCCCGGAATGTTCGGATCGGGGAGCAAAGTCATCAGCTTCGCTGCAACCGGATCAAGGCAGGTTTGCCCGGTGGAACTCGTCGCTTGGAGCTTGTTTCCAACATAGCAGCCCGACTGCCCCGGGACGGCGGAATTGCCTATAACTATAGGAACCGGCAATGACAACAATTCGGTGAAGTCCCCGGCCTTCATCAGTGCAGTCGGAATGGTGCTGAAGACTGTCGTGGATTGTCGATTGGTGAAGCGTTCAAAGTCGCCAAAGAAGAATGTTCTGTTCTTGATGATTGGGCCACCGAATGTGCCACCGAACTGATTCTGAACAAAGGCCCCCTTGGGGTTTGCTGGCTGGCTCCTACCATTGATCCAGGTGTTGGCATTCAGTACAGCGTTGCGAATGTACTCGAACAGATTTCCGTGGTAGGCGTTGGTGCCGGACTTGATGGTCGCGTTGATCACGGCGCCGGCAGAATTGCCGAACTCCGTAGAGTACGTTCTGGTCTGGACGCGAAACTCTTCCACGGCATCCGGCGGAGGTTGAACGACCTGCACCGAGAACTCCTGCAAGTTTTCCGACCAGGAGTTGTTGTCAATGCCGTTCAGGAGAAAGTTGTTCTGCAGCTCCATGTTCCCGTTGACGCTGAACCGATCCGGGGCTGGGTTATTGGCGGCATAAAACTTGTTCACGCCGGGTTCCAGCAACGCCAGGTCTGCGTACCGGCGTCCATTGAGGGGAAGGTCGTTGACCTGTTGTGTCTCGACCACGGCCCCCACGTCCGCCGTCTGGGTTTGCAACAAAGACTCTTGCCCGGTGACCGTCACCTGCTCGGTCACGGCTCCCACTTTGAGCGTGAAGTTGACGGCAATGCGATCTTGCACGTGGACATCAACGCCGTCGCGCACCGTGGTCTCGAATCCCTGCGCACTTGCCTTCACGGTATAGGTGCCCGGAATCAGCGCCAGGACCTGAAATTCGCCCGCATCGTTGACCGGAGTGGTTAGCGCGAAACCGGTGGCCTTGTTGGTGACCGTGACGGTCGCCTTCGGCATGACTGCACCCGAAGCATCCAGCACCTTGCCGACAATGGCCCCCCGATCGATCTGGGCGAATGCGGGCAAAGCGCTGACGACCAGGACCGCCAGCAGCAATCCGGTCAGTGTAAGCAATCTCCGAGTCCTCTTCCCACGACTCATTGCAGCCTCCAAATTTTCAGATGCAACGCGCAAACCCCACTCATCTCTAGCGCGTATCGAAACGATTCGGGTACAGATGAGTCGAAATCTAAGCACTTGATGTCGGCATTGTCAAGCCTATCTTTGCGGCATGCGTTCAAATGCTGACCTTTTGCCTCATCGGCGGGACGGAACCCATTCGTGGCGGGGCCGACTGGGGAAATGCCAAAACGTTTTGGTCTTTTCCGTTGACAACCTGTGTCATCAACGTGAGAATGCGGTTCTCCGAAAACAGGACTCGAACATCAGTGCGCTCGCGCAGCATCGCCAGTTCCGCAGGGCGACTTGCGCGAGACGCGGCGAGGGAGAAAGAGACATGAAAACACAATCGAAGAACGCTGCCCCCATCATGCTCAGCGCAGTCGCATGTGCGCTTGCCTCTCTGCTTCTACTGTGCCCGTTAACCGTGCAGGCGCAGTCTCCTGCGGCGTCCGACCGGGCGCCGATGGTTGAAGCCCAGCCCCTGCCCTTCGACAGTGGTGCAGCCGCCCTCTGGCAGAGCCTGCAAAAGCTCCATACGCGGGCCAGCCTTGTAATGGTCACGGCTCATGCAGACGATGAAGATGGCGGCATGCTGACGTACGAGTCACGCGGCCAGGGCGCGAGGGTCGGCCTGCTGACGTTAAACCGCGGTGAAGGTGGCGGCAACGTCATGTCCTCTGACTATTTCGATTCGCTGGGCCTCGTGCGAACCGAGGAAGTCCTTGCCGCCGATCGCTACTACGGCGTGGACCAGTTCTGGACGCGCGTGTGCGACTACGGGTTCTCCAAAACTAAGGACGAGGCGGTCGAGAAATGGAGCCGGGAACGTGTGCTGGCCGACGTGGTTCGCGTGTTGCGGATGACGCGTCCCCTGGTCGTGACCTCCGTTTTTGTCGGTGGACGCACCGACGGCCATGGCAATCACCAGGTATCTGGCGAGATAGCGCAAGAAGCTTTTAAAGCGGCCGGCGATCCGGCCATGTTTCCCGACCAGTTGAAGGAGGGATTGCATCCCTGGAAACCAATCAAGGACTATGCGCGAGTGCCGTTCATTCCAGTTACGGAAAAAGGTATCTACGATTACGCTGACGGGAAGTTCTATCCGGCGGAGTTCCACAACTATGTCGATGGCACAACCATAAAGGGCGCGCTTGCCCCGTCCGTGGAAATTCCTGAGGGAGACTACAACCCGCTGCTGGGTTTGACATACGCGCAGATTTCCAGTCGCGGACTCGGCCATCAAAAATCGCAAAATGGCGGTACCGGCCTCGAACAGGCTGAGGAAGAAACAGCGGCCTACCATCGCTTCGCTTCGCTCGTTTCGGTCCCTGAGAAAGAGTCCTCTTTCTTTGACGGGATCGACGTTTCGCTCAGCGGCATCGCCAGTCTCGCTCCCGCCGGCGACACGACCTTTCTGAAGGAAGGCCTGAACCGTCTGAACGGGCTGGTGGAACAAGCCGTGAAGGATTTCTCTGCGCAGCATCCGGAAGCGCTTGCGCCCACCCTGGCCGATGGATTAATGGCCACGAATGAGCTGATCGAAAAGGTTTCGGCGAGCGACCTGAGCGCTGACGCCAAATACGACGTGACGCACGAGCTCAAGATCAAGCAGGCGCAGTTCGAGAACGCGTTGGCGGAGTCGCTGGGCATCTCCGTTCTCGCCACGCTCGCTCCGGAAAAAGAGCCGACTGGCCCGTTTGCGCGCTTCTTCCGGAATCCGGCGACTTTTCGCGTGGCCATACCCGGACAGGAATTCTGGGTGAAAGTGCATGCCACGAACCCGACCGGCACTTCCGTGCAACTGGAGAGCGTAGTTCTGGAAACACCGTCCGGAGAATCCTGGGACGTCGACCCGGCGAAGCAAGCGGGCAGCACACTCAAGGGAAATCAGTCCGCGGATGTGCGCTTCACCGTGCGCGCCGCGCCCAACGCCGCATTCACGCGGCCCTATTTCACGCGGCCGGATATCGAGCAGCCTTTCTACGACATCGCTGACTCCAGGTATCTCAATCTTTCCACGGTTCCGTACCCGCTCTCGGCCCGACTGCACTTTTCGTTCAATGGTGTGCCTTTCGAACGGTCGCAGGTGGTGCAGTCCATCAGCCGAGTCACCGGACCCGGAGCAGTCGCCGAGCCGCTGCTTGTTGGTCCTGCCATAGCTGTTTCCATCGCGCCGCGAGCCGGCATTGTTCCATTGAGTGCAAAATCTTTCGACCTGAGCGTTACTGTCCACAGCAATGTCAAAGGTCCCACCAAGGGATCGGTGCGACTCGATCTCCCCGAAGGCTGGAAGGCTGCGACCGAAGAATTTTCAACCGCAAAAGACGGCGACGACCAGACTCTCAATTTCCACGTGACTCCGGCCCATCTCGCGGAGAAACCCTACACGATCACCGCGGTAGCAACATTCGACGGCAAGGACTACAAAGAGGGGTATCACACCGTCGGCTATGCCGGACTGCGCCCCTACAATCTCTATCAGCCGTCCGCTTACCGCACGTCGGGCGTGGATGCGAAAGTTGCCCCGAGTCTGAACGTTGGCTACATCGTGGGCGCTGGCGACGACGTGCCTCAATCCCTCGTGAATCTTGGCGTTAATGTGCACTTCCTGGCCGCCGCAGATCTCGCGAACGGTGATCTGTCTAAGTTTGACGCCATCGTTGTCGGCGTGCGCGCCTATGCTGTTCGCGACGACTTGAAGACCTACAACGGGCGGATTCTCGATTACGTGAAGAATGGCGGCGTGGCCGTCGTCCAATACAACACGCAGGAATATGACCACAACTTTGGTCCCTATCCCTACGCCATGGGACAGAATCCAGAAGAGGTTACCGACGAGGATTCCAAGATCGAAATCCTCGCTCCCGCGAACCCTGTGATGACGTGGCCGAACAAAATCACGGTCAAGGATTTCGAGAACTGGGTAGAAGAGCGCGGGTCAAAGTTTCTCGCAAGCTGGGACGCGGCTTACGAGCCGCTGCTGGAAACACATGATCCGGGGCAGGACCCGCAAAAGGGCGGTCTCCTCTGCGCGAGATCCGGCAAGGGGGTCTACATCTACAACGCGTACGCGTTTTACCGTCAGATGCCGGAGGGCGTGCCCGGCGCGTATCGTCTCTTTGCCAACATGATCAGCCTGGCGAAGAACCCGCAACTCGCGGGATGGCCGGCAAACTCGCCTGACGCGAAGAAGCCAACTCCTTGATATGCGAATGCAGTTGCAGGCACCGGACCGGCTTCACTTCCTGTCCGGCGCCTCTTTCTGAATCGTGAAGAGGAACGTCTTCATGGTCTCGTCGCGGCGGGCGTTTTGGTCCGCAACCTTGTCGGAAGCGGCCTTGTAGAGAGTCATCTCCTGCCGTGCGCGTTCCGGTTGTCCGAAGTGTTTATAGAGTTGTGCCAGCCGATAGTGCCCGTCCGCGGCGTCCGGATCCATACGCACGCAGGTTTCGGATTCCTGGAGCGCTTCTTGCCATCGTTCCACCCATTGATAAGCTCTGCCCATCTGGCAGCGCGGCGAAGCATCCTTGGCAAGAAGTTCGGCAGCCGCGTGCAAGCGGCGCAAGATCTCGTCGGCATGCGTCTTATCTCCCGAGGCGTAGTCTCTCCGGAAAAGCAGAGCGCCGCAGTAGTACTGCAGCTTCCCATCCTGGGGATGGCGGTCTGAATACTCGCAGAGCCGCTCCGTAGCCTCAGGCGCCGGTGGCGATACCTGACCCAACTGAATGTCTCCCAGATAGCGCAGAGCCGTCTCGGGTTCGGGGGCTAGCTCTGCGGCGTGCAGAAGGATACGGCTGGCCTCCTCACTCGTTCCAGCAAAGTACTCCACCATGCCCAACGCCAGCTGGATTCGCCACGAGTTCGGCCACGACTCCTCAGCTTGCTTGAGGACTGCCCGAGCCGCATCAAAGTTCTGGTGACGGATGAACTCCATTGCGAATGACAGGCGATATTTTTCGTCATTCGGCGCCAACGTTACTGCGGCCTGATAACTTCGCACTGCGGCCAGATTGTCACCGCGCGCTTCCTGAATGTCACCGAGCAGGTCTTCTAGGTCGGCAGTATCTGCGAGGGCTTTGCATTTTGAGGCACTTCCGCGCGCATCGTCCAGGCGCCCTGCTTTGAACTGTGCGAGAGCCAGGTTGAAAGCCAACTCGCTACGGCTGGGGTCGAGCTCAACTGCTCTTGTCAACTCTTCGATGGACGCCGAGAACTCTTCGTGGGTGATCAGGACTTCCGCCAAACGTTGGCGAAACGCCAGCTCTTCTGATGGCTTCAGTTGTGAAGCATGAAGCGATTCTAGGGTTTTGTGAAAATCCGCGCGCTGGGCAAGCTGTGCTTCGAGAAGAACCAGCCCCGCTTGTGGATCGGCAGTTCGGGAATACAGAGGCTCTGCCAAACTCGCGGCACGACGCCAGTTCTCAGACTGCAACTCGGCGACAGCCGTTGCCATGGTGAGCCCGTCGTTTTGTGGCTGGAGAGCAAGGGCCTTCTCCATTTCCGAGGCGGCCGCCGAGAGATTTCCAAGTCCCGAAGCCACGGAAGCTTTCAACCGGTAGTACGCAATGCGTTGTTCCGGCAATTTGGGTGGGACAAGATGAGATAGAGCGCTCTGCGCTTCCTGGAATCGGTGGAGGCGCGCGAGCACGACCGCCCGCTGCATTCGAATTTGCGGGTCTCCGCCACTGGCTTTGGCAGCGCGAGCCAGCATGGCTTCTGCTCTGTCGAGCTGCCCCTCATGCTGGTAGACGTCGGCAATAGCCGTGAGGGCGCTGACATTGGCGGGAGCGGCGTTCAGGACGTTCAGAAACTCGGCCTCGCCTTTGTCGTTCTGTCCTGCAACCACGTACGCCTGACCGAGCCGGAGCCGTGCGGCATCGTCTTTAGGGTAAACCTCAAGGTAAGCCGAAAGGATTTCTATGGCCTTCGCCGCATCTCCCCGCGCCAGGGCAGACTGTGCCGCCGCCACGGGACCGGACGCTTGAAGTGCATGTGTTTGGTGAGAAGCCGGGCTCTGCTGTCCGGCAACTGTGCCTACAGCGCCCACCAGGAGAAGCGCAGCCGCAACCAGGAGTCTTCGCCGCGCATTTTCCCACGCAGTCACCGTAGCTGTCTCTCCTGGCCGCGCAATACCCAGTCAAGATCCAGTGTACGGGAAGCAAATGGCCACACGTGTTGGTTGGTGCCTACCAACTTCCAGGAACCTCATCGTGCTTCAGCCAGTTCTCGATCAGACCCACAATTCCATCCTCACTGATCTGCACGAGCTTTTTCCCTTTCTCTCCGGAGGACTCGCTCACATTTCCGGAATATCCGGGCCAGTCGGTTGCCGTCGCCTTCTGGAGAAAATAAGGAGGCCCGCCGGAAAGGTTCGGCGGCTCCGGCAAGTCCTTGGAACGAGCCAGATGTATCAGGTCGGGGCGAAACGCGGCCACCGCCGAGGTTTCCAGCGGCCCACCGTGCCCGTGTCCTCCATTGGGCTGGTGAAACATGCCCAGAGTCTTCATCATTTCGCCGGGCAGGAATTCCCACCAGCTCACGAAGAGCAGAGCCGCGTCTTTGCTCTCATCGGCAATCTGGGCGATTGCTCCTCGTCCCGCCCCGATGTTGCCGTCATGCCCATTGAGGATGAAAATCTTGCGAAATCCGAGGTGCACCAGGTTGCGCAGCACGTCGGCAAAGTACATGGTCATAACTTCGGGCCGAACGGAGAGCGTTCCCCGAAAGTGCGCCGTGTGCGCCGGACATTGCGTGAATCGGATGGTTGGGAAAAGCAGCCCGCCCGTTCGTGCGGCGACTCGCTCCGCAATGCCCGAGATGATGATGGAGTCCGACCCCAGAGGATTGTGCGGACCGTGAAACTCCAGGCTGCCGAGAGGCAGAATCGCGAGCCGACAGCGCGACACGACGTCCGCTACTTCAAACCCAGCTATCTCCTCGAATCGTTTCGGTGTCCCAGCGCCGTCATCGCTTGCGCTGCCGTGGGCCAGCCCCGCGATCCCGGGAAGAGCCAACCCCGCGAGCAACAAGTCCCGTCTGCGAATCTGCGACATATGCCCCTCTTTCCCCAATTTCGTTTGCAGGTTAACGTAATGCTCCTCACTTGTCCACGTCTGCGTCTACGATGCGTCTACATTGCGAGAATACATCCCGAAACGTTTCAGGATTACTTAAGAATCTCGTCTTGCTCCTGCACCAATGACGCTGCTATAGTTTGCCCTCGCCGTTAAGCCCAACCTCTTCTCAGGACGCTCGCCTTGGACGAAATGTCTGCCCCCGATCTTCCGCCTGAGATTGCAGCAGCAACGCAAAAGCTGGTTCGCGGCATGGGCCTGGTTCAGTCCACCGCCGTGAACATGCTTGAGATGATCGGCATCGGCCCCTTCATCACGATTGGCGTGATCCTTTCCGCCATGGGTGGCCCGCAAGCCGTGTTGGGATGGGCTCTCGGCGCACTCGTTTCCATCTGTGATGGCATGATCTACGCCGAACTAGGCGCCGCGATGCCCGGAGCCGGAGGCTCCTACATCTACTTCCGCGAGGCTTTTAACCCCCGCAGTTGGGGCAAGATGTTCTCGTTTCTCTTCCTGTGGGAAACAATCTTTGTCGCTCCGCTCGCTATTTCTGCTGCCTCCGTCGGTTTTGCAGAGTATACGCATTACTTTCTTCCCAGTTTGAACCACGCTGGTGTCGGCGGCCTCGCCGCGGCGACCTGTCTGCTCATCACATTCCTGCTGTACCGTCCCATCAAGACCGTCGGACGCATGTCGGTCGTAATGCTCGCCTTCGTGCTCATCGCCATGATCTGGGTGATCGGCACCGGCCTGATTCACATGAACACCAGCATGGCGTTCGATTTCCCGCCTGGAGCCTTTCATCCATCCAAGGCTTTCTTTTCGGGCTTGGCGGGAGCCGTCCTGTTTGCCATGTACAACTATGGCGGTTACAACAACATCACGTACCTGGGAGGCGAGGTTAAGAACCCGGCGAAGAATATTCCGCGGGCGATCGTGTTCTCGATTCTGATTGTTGCTGTTCTATATCTGCTGATGAGCGTGGTGATTATCGGCACAATCCCCTGGCGCGAGGCGGCCGTCTCCCACGCGGTCGTGTCTGAGTTCATCGGCAAGCTCCACGGCTCGCGCGCGGCGGCCGTAATGACCTCTCTCATTCTTGCCGCGACGCTGGGCGGAATCTTCACCATGAGCCTGGGATACTCCCGCATCCTGTACGCAGCGGGCGCCGAGGGAAATTTCTTTCTAGTGTTCGGCCGCGTGCATCCCACGGGTCACTTCCCGACTGTTTCCCTGCTGGCCATCAACGCTCTCGCCATTCCTCTCTGCTGGTTGTCACTCGAGCGCCTGCTTTCCGCACTGATGATCATCCAGATTGTCTTCCAATTCATTCCCCAGATCTTCGCGGTCTTCGCGATTCGCATGTATAGGAAAGAGATCCATCGTCCCTATGGCATGTGGTTGTATCCCGTCCCGGCGCTGGTCGCGCTGGCGGGCTGGATCTACATTGCCGCAACGCCGGACCAGCGGCAGTTCGTGGGGACGGCGCTGGTTCTCTTAGTGGTCGGCCTCGGGGCGTATTTCCTGCGCGCTAGAACAGTCGGGGCATGGCCGTTTGTCTCCGCGGAGACCCCTACCGCCGCGAGTTCCTGAGACCCGGACTTTTCCCGGCATCGTGATACGGACTACGTTTTTTTCGGGGGACAACACGAATCCCGCACGATGAGTTGCGTCTCCAGCAGCGCCGGGGAAGGGACGCTGGACCGACCTTCAATGTGATCGATCAGCAGTCTGGCCGCCAGTGTGCCAATTTCTCTTGCGGGCTGGCGAACCACCGTGAGGCGAGGGCGCAGCAGCGTCGCCCAATAAAAATCGTCGAAGCCAAGCAAGCTTATGTCCTCGGGGCAAGCGAGGCCGACTTCCTGAATCGCAGCCAGCGCGCCTAGAGCCATCATGTTGTTCGTGCAGAACAGCGCCGTGGGACGCTGCGCTCGCGTCAAGAGCTGCATGGCGTGGTTGTGGCCACTTTCCATGTCATTGTGGCCCATGTGAATCATCGAAGCGTCGGTACGGATTTTCGCGTTGCGCAATGTGCGGGTGAATCCCTTAAGCCTATCGACGGAAGTCCCGCTGGAATGGTCGCCGGTAATCACCCCAATGTGACGGTGTCCCAGGCTCAGCAGGTACCGCGTGGCACTTTCTGCTGCCTGAGTATTGTCCACGCCCACCCTTCCAACATAAGAGTCCCGCGGCTGCGGGTAGCGGTCGGCGTATACCACGGGGAGATTTCCCAGTATCGCTTTCGTTTTCCCTCCCGCCGCGTTGATGGCAGGAACTCGTATGACGCCGTCAACCCGCCGGCGATGAAACGAATCCAGATAGTTGCGCTCTTGATCCCAGCTGTCTCTGGAATCTCCGATCAACACGGTGTAATTGGCTGATGCAGAATAGTCCTTGGCTCCGCGAACCAGATCGATGTAGAAGTTGTTCGCCAGGTCTGGCACGACGATGGCAATCGAGTGCGTGCGCTGCAACCGCAATCCTCTGGCAAGATCGTTCGGACGGTAGCGAAGGGCTTTGATTGCGCCCTCGATTCGGCTCCGCATATTGGCGCTGACATAGTCCGAATCGTTCAGTGCAGCGGAAACGGTGGAAACGGAAGCCCGGGCTGCCTTCGCTACGTCGTGGATCGTAACATGGTGTTTTACTCCTGCCGCCTTCGACCTAAACCTGGTCACTCTCTTGTTCTTTGGGATTCTCGAACCCATGCGCTGTCATCCACCTTGCTGAAGCATGGTATTACGCCGCTGCAAAATTGCCCAGTTTTAGTATTCGAACGAGCCTGTCGACGGCCAATCGGGGTACGTCGAAACGTTTCGGGTTCGAGCCTCTTCTTTGGCCGGGA
>Ga0075014_100000021_pt1 | contig 63111 bp, 51 predicted proteins | sample AleBraG_ABR_2014_FD_71472 | JGI IMG/M metagenome (GOLD analysis project Ga0075014, IMG submission 71472) | Freshwater sediment microbial communities in response to fracking from Pennsylvania, USA - Alex Branch Run_MetaG_ABR_2014 | ecosystem: Environmental > Aquatic > Freshwater > Creek >... | reverse complement strand
ACAGGAAGAAGAGCAGGCAGGCAAAACGGCGCACGGGTTCGTCCTCGTTTCGGGAATCTGGCCGGATCGTAACCCTGGCTGCATTACCTCGCCAGTTACGTCGGGACTAGGCCAGAGGAGGAAGTGGCGGGCCGGTGGTCGAGCGTCAAGAAACTTCCCGGATGACGCAATTTCTTTCCACTTGCTAGAATGTCGGGCTCGGGAGGCAGGGGTTAATTGCTTGAAAACAAGGAATCTCTGCGATCTGGGGCTGTGGAAGCATCGTAGGGATATGGCCAGACGTTTGCTCCATTGGTAAGCGACCGTAGGTCTGAACCGAGACGCTGACGGTTCTGTGGCAATGAGAACGTCCCCAGGAAAGGCAGGTCAGCCCGGCGCAATTCCGGGTGAGCAAGCGAATGAAAACAGGCCTCGGACTCGCGTTGGATCCCAGTCGGCGGAGCAATGATGCCCGGGAATTCGAAGCTGCGCTGCGCCGCCGCATCGTGGGGCAGGACCCGGCGATTGAAAAAGTCGCCGAGATTTATCAAATGTTCCTGGCCGGGTTAAACCCGCCGGGGCGACCGGTGGGCAACCTGTTGTTCCTTGGGCCGACCGGCTCGGGCAAGACGCGGGTCGTGGAGGCAGTCGCCGAGGCATTGTTTGGCGACGCGCGCGCCTGCATCAAGATTGACTGCGCCGAGTTCCAGCACTCGCACGAGATTGCCAAGCTGATCGGTTCGCCTCCGGGATACCTCGGACACCGCGAGACTCATCCGCTGCTCACGCAGGAAGCCCTCAACCAGTGGCATACAGACAAGCTGAAGCTGTCAATTCTGCTGTTTGACGAAATCGAAAAAGCGTCTGACGCGCTGTGGCAGCTGCTGCTGGGGATTCTCGACAAGGGCACGCTGACTTTGGGCGACAACCGCCGGGTGGATATGACGCAGTGCGTAATTGTGATGACCTCGAACCTGGGCGTGGGCGAGATGAACGACCTCATAACCGGAGGCTTCGGCTTCTCGCAGAAGGTGACGCCGCTCGATAACCGGCTCGATGAAAAAGTCGATCGCACTGCGACCGAGGCGGCGCGCCGCAAGTTTTCTCCCGAGTTCATGAACCGCATCGACAAAGTCGTTGTGTTCAAGATGCTGCGCGAAGAACACATGCGGCAGATTCTCGATATCGAGCTGGGCATGGTGCAGCAGCGCGTTCTGCTGGCCGCGGGCGCGAATCAGTTCGTGTTCACGTGCACCGCGCCGGTCAAGGAATTTCTGCTGGCGGAAGGGACCGACGCGAAGTATGGCGCACGCCACTTGAAACGCGCGATTGAACGGAATCTGGTATTTCCGCTGGCCAACCTCGTCGCGACCGGGCAGGTCCGGTTGGGAGACTTCGTCCGCGTTGACATGGACGGCGGGCGCATGACCTTCATCAAGGAGGCCGAAGGCGCGGTGTTGCCAGGGATGCTCGAGCGCTTCGGTACCGCGTCAGCCCAGAGTGCACAGGCCGCGCGCACGGCGCGAACGCTCACCATCCGACGCGAATTCGGCGCCGGTGGGATTCCCGAAACCAAATAGTTCCGCTTCACCCCTCTTGAGCGCCGGTAGCCACCGGCGCTCTTTTTTTGCCTTGAATTTATTGCCTTGAAGCCCGTCGCCACCCGCCCAGAGTCGCTCGGCTTCCATCGCTCCCGGCCGTGCATCTAATCGATTTGGAAGCCATCCAGCATCTCTGATAACTTTTGTCTCGGTTGTAGTGTTTGGGAGGAGTCATGAAATCCCGGAGTGGGATGTCTTTTTTCTTCGTAATTTTGCTGGTGATTTTCCTGGCCGCGCCACAGACGCTACTGGCGCGCTACACGCCGTCGCATGGCTGGAATGCTTTTTCGCAAACGGACGAGGTCGCGCTCGGCAAGCAGGCGGCGGCCAATGTCGGGAAGCAGCTGCCACTGCTGCCGGAGAACGATCCGGTTACGGTCTACGTCAAGCACCTGGGGGCGCAGTTGGCGGAGCATGCGCCGGGCGACAAGTGGCCTTATGAATTCCACGTCGTAAATCAAAAAGAGATCAATGCTTTCGCGCTGCCGGGGGGACCGGTCTTCGTCAATCTCGGCACCGTACAGGCAGCCGACAACGAGGCCGAGTTGGCCGGGGTCATGGCGCACGAACTTTCGCATGTTGTGCAGCGGCATGCCACACGCGCGGCAAGCAAACAGCAGATGGCGCAATTGCCGCTGGCCGTGATCGGCGGATTGCTGGGCCGCGGCGCGGGAGGGCAACTGGCGCAAATGGCGGCATCGTTTGGCGTGGGGTCGTACTTCCTGCACAATTCGCGGCAGGCGGAATCGGAAGCGGACCTCGTCGGCACCGACATCATGTATGACACGGGTTTCAATCCCAAAGCCATGTCCGATTTCTTCGAGAAGCTGGAGAAGGAGGGCGGGGCGAGGGGACCGCAGTTTCTGAGCGACCACCCGAATCCCGGCAACCGGGCGGTGGCCGTGCAACGGGAAGTGCGCACGCTGCCGGCGAGATCGTCCTACCGATCGGACAGCAGCGAATTCCGCGCGGTGAAGGCGGAAGTGGCCAACATGAAACCGTTGACCGCGCAGCAGATCGCGGCGCAGCAGCAGGCGGCGAACCCGGCGGGCGCGAAGGGGCGTCTGCCGGCCAGCGATCTTCCCGATCAGGCGACGCATACTTTTCAGCACAAGGTGTACCAGGTGGCGTATCCGCAGAACTGGCAGGTGTTTGGCGACGCCAGTTCGGCGGTGACCATCGCGCCGCCGAGCGGGGTGGCGGATAACGCGATTGCGTACGGAGCGCTGATCAACGAATATCAGGCGGAAAATGGGGCTTCGGTGGATACGGCGACGCACGACCTGCTGAACTCGCTGAAGCAGTCGAATCCGAATTTGCGGGTTATCGGCAATGATGAAAACATCACGGTTGCCGGACGGACGGGCAAGTCGGTGGAGTTGATTGGCGACTCGCCGATTCAGGGCGCGGACGGCAAACCGCTCAAGGAACGCGATTGGCTGGTGGCGGTGCCGGCGGCGCAGGGGAACCTGCTCTACATCGTGTTTGTCGCGCCGGACCCGGATTTCAATTCGCTGCGGCCGGCCTATGACAAGATGGTGCATTCGCTGCGTCTGAAGTAAGAGTGAGCAAAAAAAGTTATGGGCTCAACCGCCTGGTTGAGCCCATTGTTCTTGGATTCGCGGCCGACTACCACACATCACAGCGCTTTTCTGCCGGGCGCACCATGGCTGATTCCGCTTTGCAATGGAATGCCTTTTGAAATTCGGGCAGGTTCGAAAGCGGGCCGTTCACGCGATACTTGGCAATGGGGTGCGGATCATTCTGCACCATCATGCGCTGCGTCTCGATGCGGATTGCGTCGCCGCGAAACTGTCCCCAGGCGATGAAGAATTGCTGCTCCGGAGTAAAACCGTCAAAATCGGTCGGCCGCGGTTTTCCTGCGAGCGACTTCATGTAAGCCATGTAGGCGATCTTCGCGCCGCCGAGGTCGCCGATGCTTTCACCCAGTACGAGCTTGCCGTTGTGGTGCACGCCGGGCTCAATGAAGTAGTTATCGAACTGGTCGGCGACGCAGGCACTGCGGGTCTCAAACTTTTTCAGGTCCTCCGCTGTCCACCAATTTTGCAACCGGCCCTGCTCGTCGTAGCGGGCACCTTCATCGTCGAAGCCGTGGCTGATCTCGTGTCCGATGACGACGCCGATGGCGCCGTAGTTCACCGCATCTACGACGTCGAGGCTGAAAGCTGGGGGTTGCAGAATGCCGGCCGGGAATACGATTTCGTTCAGTAGCGGGTTGTAGTAGGCGTCGGAAGTGGGGGGCGTCATGTCCCAGCGTCCGCGGTCCACCGGCTTGCCGATCGTCTTGCGATCGTCGTTAACCCCGAATCGCCGTGCGGATACCTCACTCCCCCACAAGTCGTCGCGGCGGATATCCACGCTGCTGTAATCCTTCCACTTGTCCGGATAGCCGACCTTGGGGTTGAACGTGGCGATCTTGGCCAGCGCTTTCTTCTTCGTGTCCTCGCCCATCCACGGTAGCTGCCGGATGTCGTCCGCCATGGCGGCAAGCAGGTTCTTTACCATTTCCTGCGTGCGGGCCTTGGCCTCCGGCGGAAAATATTTCTCCGCGTACTTCCTGCCCAGCGCTTCACCCAGCAGTCGGTCGGCGGACTCGGCGCAGCGTTTCCAGCGCGGCTTCATCTCTCGCGCTCCACTCAGGTACTGGCCGTAAAACGAGAAGTGCTCTGTCACAAACTCCGTGGGCAAGGAGTTGGCCGCCGAATTCAGTAGTTGCCACCTGAGATAGGTCTTCCAGTCTGCCAACGGCGTCTGGCTCATCTGCCGGTCCACTTCCTGCAGGAACTTCGGCTCCTGTACGTTGAGCACAACATCCTTCGGCAGTTTCACGTGCTCTAAGTAATCGCTCCAGCGGATATGCGGCGCCATGGTTTCCAGTTGCGCGAACGTGGTCTTGTGATCGAGGAGGTTCGGATCGCGCGCCGTGGCCGGGTCGAGCGAGGCTTCGGCAAATTTCGTTTCCATGGCCAGAATGGTTTTCGCCCTGGCGTCCGCGTCAGGGCGCGTTGCTCCGGCCAACACCAGCATGTTGGAAACGTGGGTGACAAATTTCTCTCGCGCTTCTTTGAAGCGGTCCTCGGACCCGAGGTAGTAATTCCGTTCCGGCAGGCTCAACCCGTTGGCGGAGATGTCGGCCATGATGTACGCCGGGTTGTGCGGGTCCTGGGAGCCAGTCAGGGCAAACGGCACCGGCACGGCCAGATCATGCAGATCCACGAGGACGCGCTGCAACGCGGCGAGGTCTTGCGCATCGTCCACCTGCTTCAGCAAAGTCTGCAGTGGCTTCAAGCCTTGCGCGTTCACGCGTGACTCGTCCATGCAAGCGCCGTAGTAGTCGCCGATCAATTGTTCGGTGCTGCCCTTCGGGGCGGACGTCACCTTCACTGCCTCCTCCAGGAGGCTGTGCAGGTTGTCCTTGTTCGCTTCTCCGGACGCCCAGCGCCGGCTCCAACGCACCATCGAGGGCGGGATGGGATTGTTCGCGCGCCAGTTACCGTTGGCGTACTCGAAGAAGTCGGCGCAGGGACCGACGGCGCGGTTCATGTCGTCGATTTGAATGCTACGAAGGGATTTGCTCTGCGCGGAGGCAAGCGCAGCCAGAACGGCCAGAACGAAAAATGACGAGAGAAGACCGCGGAAGATACGCATAGGAACCTCGTTCGGGAAGCTGGAAGTGCCGTCGAGTCTTGCGCGCCACGACGGGATGAGAAGGTATTCAGCAAGAGAGCAACGTCCGGCAAAAGCTTTGGACGCATGGTGATGTGTTTTGTAATCCCGGAGCTCAGCCCTTCTTCAATTCGACTAACACCTGGCGTGCAATTTCTTTCAGGGTCTCAAACACCCCCTGGCCCTGGAAGGCGATGGACTCGATGATCGGCTCATCCTTGCCGCGCAAGTGCGTGGACAGTTCCTCGACCGACAGGATGTTGGGCAGATCGCGTTTATTCAGTTGCAGGACGTAGGGGATGCGGGCGAAATCGTAGCCCTGCTCCTTTAGATTGATGTGCAGATTCTCCATGGCCTCGAGGTTGGCGTCCATGCGTTCGCGCTGCGAATCGGCGACGAAGACGAGGCCATCCACGCCGCGCAGGATGAGCTTGCGGCTGGCGTCATAGAAGACCTGCCCAGGCACGGTATACAGGTGGATACGCGTTTTGAACCCCCGCACCGTCCCCAGATCCAGCGGCAGGAAGTCGAAGAACAGAGTGCGCTCCGTCTCCGTGGCCAGCGAGATCATCTTGCCCTTCTGTGTCTCGGACGTGGTCTGGTAGATGTGCTGCAGGTTGGTGGTTTTTCCGCCAAGGCCCGCGCCGTAGTACACGATCTTGCAGTTGATCTCGCGGGCAGCGAAATTGATAAAGCTCAAGGCTTCCTCGGAGCACCACGGCCCGAGACTACTAACTCCAGCCGTGCAAAGGATTTGTAAGAGTTCCTGCTAGGTTTTATACCATACGGCCCGGCCTGCGACACGCCTACGGGAGTTTACTAATGGGAACCACCATGCCGGGCGCGTCATTTGGCGGGGGGAGTCGGGTAGTAGCCGGCTTTGGCATACACCTTCAGGTTGGGACGGGCGACACGCACTTCGACTTCTCGGTATCCCAAGCCCTGCGCCTTGGTGTTGTAGGCCAGGGTGTACTGATTGCGCGCGTTGCCCATGGCGTCAGCGTAGGCGGCTTCCATGGCTTCCTTGGAGAACTCCGAGAAGACCTGGCCACCCGTGGCGGAGGAGTATTTCGGCAGAATGTTGCCGTAACCGCGGCGCGGGAGGTTCAGTTTGCGCAACTTGTTGAAGCCCGGCAGGGCGGAGGCGTCGACGGCAACGGCGTAGACGGTGACTTCGTTGGTGAGCAGGATCTTCAGCACGTCTTTGTAGCTGGCGCGACTGCCCATTTCGCGGCCATCGCTGATGATGAAAATGATCTTGCGGCGGTCGCGGGGCTGCTTGCCCAGATCGGTAGCGGCGGCAAGCAGGGCATCATTGAGCGAGTGCGTCTCTTGCGGCGGCGTGATCACAACCGGACCCTGCGGGTCGAGCGGCACGCCGTTAACGATCGGGCCGGAGCCGAGCGGGCCGCCCAGCACTGGAGGTCCGCTGTTGCGCCCGGTCTGCGTCTTCATTTCCTGAAGAGTGTCGGCGAGCTGCTGATTGAGGGCGTTGAAGTCGCGCACCCGGCGCACCGCGCTGGAATAGGTGTAGATGGCAACGCGATCAAACGCAGCAAATGCGCCTTCCAGCGATGGAAAAGTCTGATTCAGCTTGCGCACCGCTACATCCGGCATGCCGAGATCGAAAACTACCGCCGCCGACAGAGCCGCAGGGTCGCTCGTGAAAAACGCCAGCCTCTGCTCAGCGCCATTTTCAAAAACGATGAAGTCCTGGGGTAGCAGGCCGTGAACCAGGCGCCCGTCCAGGTCTTTCACGGTGACCGGCACAACGACCGAGTTCACGGTCTTGGTGAAGGTAAACAGCCTGTCATTCGTTACATCGTTATCGGGAGTCGCGCCCCCCACGGGAACGGTCTTGACGTCCGGCATGGGTGGAGGGGTCGCAGTGGGCGCATACTCCGGCTCGGGCAAATCCTTCGGCGCTGTTTTCTGCGTATCTTTGCTGGAAGACGGGGGCTCATCGCTCTCCGGCAGCGGAGCGGAACTTACTGGCGGCTGCGTGGGGAACTGCGCCGGCGGCTTCTTGGCGGAGGGCGCATCGGGAATTTCCTGCTTGGGCGCCTGGCTCTGTCCTGCTGCAATAACGACGACTGCAAATATGAGGGCGCCCAGCGCGACCACACCCCACCACCGCCTTGTGGCGTTTCTCAACGTCATGTCTTCCTTCCGTGCGAGAACGAAAATGGCTCTGGGCAGATTGTCAGCAACACGCTACGCTTGTTCGATGCATCTAACCGGTGCAAGGATAGACTAACAAATCCTCCCCAGGGCTAAAGGGTGTCCATGACCGTATTTCACAAGCGGCTCGTCCTCATCGCCGCAGCAGGCATGCAACTCTTTCTAATGCAGGCACTTGTGGCACAGGATGCCGGCTCATCGCAGGGTCGGGACGAGGCGCTTACTACTTTCAAGTCACAGGTTGACGTGGTGCAGCTCTTCTTTAACGTGAAGGACAAGAAGGGCGGCCTGATCCCCGGGCTGACCAAGAACGACTTCCAGATCCTCGAAGACGGAAAACCGCAGACGGTGAAGTACTTTGCCGCGGAATCAAATCTGCCACTCACGCTCGGCATTCTGATTGACTCGAGCCCCAGCCAAGAGCGGGTTCTGGGGATGGAGAAAGAGGTGGGCGTAGCTTTCTTGCAGGAGATTCTGCGCGAGAAGGACCTGGCGTTTGTCATCAGCTTTGATGCTGAGATCGAGCTGCTGCAGGATTTCACGAATGCGATTCCATCGCTGCGCAAGGGTCTGAATCGCGCTCGCATCGGGACCGGTGGCGCGACGCCGCCGATACCAGGAGTGAGCGGGCCGTTTCCGACAGCCGATCGGCCATGCTGCACCGATCTTTATGACGCTGTGTATCTCGCCGCGCACGACGAACTGGCGCAGCAGGTGGGACGCAAAGCGATGATCCTGCTTACGGATGGAGAGGACGAAGGGAGCCGGCTGAAGCTGAAGGATGCAATCGAGGCAGCGCACAAGGCCGACACCATCTGCTACGTGCTGCTGGTGGCGGATCGCGGTTTCTACGGCATGATGGGTTACTCGGGCGATTCGGCGATGAAGAAGATGGCGCAGGAAACGGGCGGCCGGGTGATTGAAGTGGGCAATAAGCCGGACAAGTTGAAAAAGGCGTTCGACGACATTGCGACGGAACTGCGCAGCCAGTACAACATCGGATACGTGCCGACGAATACGACTCGCGATGGCGGGTTCCGAAAAGTCGAGATCAAGACGGCCAAGGATTACAAGATCCAGACGCGCAGCGGGTATTACGCGGTGGCGCGAGACTAGCGGGACCACGGTTGGGATCAACGGTTGGGATCAGAGGGTACTGGTGCATTTTGTACGGAAACTGCACCAGTGCCGATCAGAGAGCTGAATCGTCATCGTCTTTGTTGGCGTGTATAATCCTCCGCCGATGCCTTTCAAGGGGATGTCCTGTCGGGTCATGCTTGCCGACACGTGCTCCCTAACCCTGTTTGCACGCGTTGTTCATAGGAGGAATACTTGAGAATTGCGACATTGCGGTTACTGGTGCTGGCCATGCTGCTGGCGGTGACGTCGACGATGTGCGTAGCGCAAGCGGCTCCGGCCGGCGCGCCCGACAAGTCGGCCAAGAAAGCTGGCACAGCAAAAGGCAAGGCAGGACCGGTCGATCCGTCGACTATCACGCAGGCTCCTGGTGGAGGCGGCGGCAAGGTCTGGGTCAACGAGAACACGAAGGTCTATCACAAAGAAGGAGACCCGTGGTACGGCAAGACCAAGCAGGGCAAGTACATGACCGAGGCCGATGCGCAGAAAGCGGGTTATCACGAAGCGAAAGAATCGCCGGTCGGCAAAAAGGGCAGCGCAGGGAAGAAGGACGATAAGAAGTAACGTTGCCCAGTGAAGTTTTCAGAGCCGTCCTCTCGGGCGGCTCTTTTCTTGGTTGACCCTTGGCTATTGAACGAACGCGTTCGCCGTTCGCCGTTAGCTGCTGGCAATCAGCTTTTCGGTACGGAGCGGCGAGCCGCGCCTTTGTTCGCGATAGAAATCCGGCACGAGCTTTCATGAACCTTTGGACGACCCCGCCCTGTCCTTCCGAGTTTCTCAAGACACTGCCGCGGCGCTTCGAGCGAGCTACGATTTGGCGAGGAGCATTTGTCCCCAATGAGGGTACGACTCGCGGAAGTGTCGGTGCTGCTGCTGGCGACGGTGATGATCGCCTGCGGTGGAGGGCTTTGGGGGCGGGGGCGGGACAGTTCCTGACACGCCGCTGGGATTGGTCGCCACCGCGGGCAGTCAGCAAGTCAATTTGACCTGGACCGCCAGTAGCGGCGCGACCAGTTATCACGTGAAGCGGGCCACAACGAGTGGCGGACCCTACACACAACTCGCCGCGCCTACCGGCGCGAGTTATAGCGACACCGGTCTTAACAACGGGACGAGATATTACTACGTGGTTTCGGCACTGAATGCGTCCGGCGAAAGTGCGAACTGCAGCGAAGTTTCCGGTACGCCGACGCCAGGAAGTCCGGTCGCACCGACGGGTCTTACCGGCACGGCGGGTAATCAGCAGATCAGCTTGAGTTGGACCGCCAGCACCGGCGCGACCAGCTATCACGTGAAGCGCGCTACCACGAGTGGCGGACCTTACACACAAGTTGCCGCGCCCACTGGCGCGAGCTACACCGATACCAGCCTCACCAATGGAACGAAGTATTTCTATGTCGTCTCGGCTGTGAATGCATCCGGCGAGAGCGCTAACTCGTCTGAGGCCTCCGGCACGCCCTCGCTACCGGTTCCGGCGGTGCCCACGGGGCTCACGGCCACGGCGGGTAATCAGCAGATCAGCTTGACCTGGACTACCAGTAACGGAGCAACCAGCTATCACGCGAAACGATCCACCACGAACGGCGGACCGTACACGCAAGTCGCGGCACCCACTAGCGCGAGCTACACCGATACCAGCGTGACGAACGGCACGACGTACTACTACGTTGTTTCGGCGCTGAATGCGGGTGGCGAGAGCGGCAACTCGAGTCAGGCCAGCGCGACACTCAACTCCGCGCCCGACGTAACCATCACCGTCGATCCGACGAAGACCAAGCCGATCTCGCCGTGGATTTATGGGCTCAATTTCTACACAGGTATCTCGGGGGCGCCGCCGCACCTCACGCTCGACCGCGCGGGAGGAAATCGCTGGACCGCTTACAACTGGGAAACCAATGCTTCCAACGCAGGCACCGACTATCTCTATGAAAACGACAACTACCTGAGTTCGAGCACGACGCCGGCGGAGGCCGTGCGTAGTTTCGTGGCGGCGGATGAGAGCCTGGGCATGGCGAGCGTGTTGACCATCCAGTTGCAGGGTCTCGTCTCCGGCGACGAGAGCGGGCCGGTGAGCGTAAGCAATCCGCCCGACCTGTCGCGTTTCAAGCAGGCGATCGCGAAGAGGAGCAGCATCACGCCCGCGGCCTTCACGACGTCGCCCGACCCGAACGATGCCTACGTCTACATGGACGAATTCCTGTGGGCGATGAACCAGAAGATTCCGGGCATTTTCGGAGCCACGGCCTCGCTGCCCACTTTCGTGAGTCTGGACAACGAGCCGGAGCTTTGGAACTCAACCCATCTGGAGGTGCAAGGCTCGAACCCGATCTCGTCGGATCAGTACATCGCGAAGACCATCACGCTTGCGAAAGCTCTGAAGGACCAGTTCCCCAACGTGGTGATTTTCGGGCCGGTGCACTACGGATTTGAAGGCATCTACAACTGGCAAGGCGAGCTGTCGGCGACGCCTAATGGCGCGAACTGGTTCCCAGACAAATACCTGCCGGCGATGAAGACGGCATCGACCGGCTACGGCAAGCCGCTGCTCGACGTGTACGACTTCCACTGGTACTCGGAAGCAACCGACGGAGCCACGCGGGTCATCAACCTGAGCGGCGCGAACCTGAGCAGCGCGCAGGTGCAGGCCATTGTGCAAAGCCCGCGCAGCTTATGGGACCCGAACTACACGGAGAATTCGTGGATCACGAACGGCGTGCTGGGGGGACCCATCCAGCTGCTGCCGCGTCTGCAGGCGAAGATTGACGCGGAGTATCCGGGCACGAAGATTGCGATCACCGAGTACGAGAATGGCGGCGACAACCACATCGCCGGCACCATTGCGCAGGCCGACAACCTCGGCATCTTCGGCAGCCAGGGTGTGTTCGCGGCGACGCTATGGCCCCTGGGGAACTGCCCTTACATCCTGGCGGGATTCCGCGCGTTTCGTGGTTTTGATGGCGCAACCGCCAGCTTCGGCGACACATCTCTCGCGGCGACCTCGAGCAAGGTGCAGAACGTAGCGGTGTACGCCAGTTCTGATAGTACGCATCCGGGTGAGTTCGTGTTCGTGGCGATCAATCGCACCACAATACCCCAGTTGACAGCGATCAATGGTGTAACGCTCTCGGGAACGGCTTCGGTGTATCAAATGACGGCAACGACGGCGTCGGGGCAGAATCCCATTCACCCTGTGCTGGTGCAGCAGATGCCGGTGAACGGGACGTCGATGACTGTGACGCTGCCGGCGCTCAGCGTAACAACGATTGCGGTGCAGTAGTGCGATGCACGCACCACTCGGTGACACATATCGCGAGGTCGGCACGCTTTACTACCTTTTTGCTATATAGGCTCCCACCAGTCGGGCGCAAGCTTCGACGAAATCCTGCTCGGGCTTGGTGAAAGTGTTCGCAAAATAGCTCTCGATATCCAACTCAGCCGCCAACTGATCCTTCACCTGAATCGGGACGACGATCTCCGACTTCACGAGAGACGATCCCGAAAGATAGCGCGGATCGGAAGAGACATCCTGCACCACTACGGTCCGCCGGCTCGTGGCTGCCAGACCACAGAGCCCGACGCTTAAGGAGATTCGGCGGTTCCCCGTGAAACTGCCGACAAACGGTCCGACGACCAAGTAGCCCGGGTCGGTGGGATCCATCAGATAAAACCCCACCCAGTTGTAGCGGGCGATCTCTTCGTGGAGACGGAGCGCCATGCGTTCCATCAGGAATGTGACGCTAGGAGCGGTGGATGCAAGCGCTTGCAATTCGCGGAGAAGTTCTTCGTGCACGAGCCCTTCCTTCCGAACTCTCGACCGTGCCGAGTCTGATCTTGCGAGTCTTAAGTGCCCTGTTTCTCTCTGTCCTTCAATCGGAACACGAACTTCAAACCCGACCAGACATCGCTGACGGCGCAGACCTTCACGTCAACCATGCCGGCGTCGAGGCCGATCCTGCGCACATCGTTCTCGGTGAGGTCGGTGGCCACGCCGGATGTCTTCTTCGGCCAGGAAACCCAGAGCATGCCATCCGAAGCGAGAGGTTTTGAAAATCGCGGAAACTCTTTCTTCAGTTCCGCCTGGCTGCGCACGAACAGGTGCGCATAATCGAGAGGGGGCCGCGGCGAAGCAATAACCTCGCACTCGGCCAGCGCTTTCGTCAGTTCTGCTTTTACCTCGGTGGGCAACTTGAGGAACGAAGCGCGGCGGCCGGGCGCAAGGCCCAGTTTCTTCGGTAGCGGCGTGCCCGAATAGCCAGCCATAGCTAGTGCTTAGGAGCGTAGTAGCCGCGCCGCGAGCGCACCTGCAAGTTCTTCTGGTTCACGGCAGTCAGAATGATGGCACGATAGCGGCCGTCTTCCTGAAAGTCGGCGGGCTTGTAGGAGACCAGGTATTGGCTGCGCAGTTCCGCCTGAATGTCACTGAAGGCATCGGAGACATCCTGAATCTTGAAGGGGAAGAACGCGCGTCCGCCGGTGGCTTCGGCAATCCGCTCCAGAATCTTGTCACCGCGGCTCTTCTGGCCGGTCACGTTGGTGCTGATGGCGTACACGACGACTTCAGCGCGCTGCGACATTTCGATGGCTTCTTCGCGCGTGACGTGACTCTGATTGTCGTCGCCATCGCTTAACACGATGATGGCGCGGCGCGTGGCCGTTCTGCGCTCCGCTTTCATCAGCTTGTCGCGGCACGCGTAGTAGATGGCGTCGAACATGGCCGTGCCGCCACCCGGACGCAGCATGCGCACGCCCTTGCTCAGGCGCTCCGTGCTGTCGGTGAAATCCTGCGTCACCTCCGGCGTGGAGTCGAAGCCCACCACAAAAGCCTGGTCCGAGGCAGGACGAATGATCTGGTTCAGGAACTCGATGGCGGCTTCCTGCTCGAACTTGAAGCGGTCGCGCACGGAGTTGCTGGCGTCGACCAGCAGCCCGACCTGGAGCGGCAGATCGGTCTGGCTGTAAAACCGCAGGACCTGCGCAGCGGGCTTGTTGTCATCGAGGATCTGGAAGTCTTGCTGTTTCAGATCCTTCACAAAGCGACCGTGCTTGTCGGTCACGGTGAACGCGATGTTCACTTCGTTCACGGTCTTGACGATGGTCGCGGCGGGATTGCGCTCCTCTTCTTCTTGCGGGGGAGGGGGTGGCGGGGCGGCCGGTTGCTGCTCCGCCGTGGGCGCGAGTGGTAGCTGTTTGTCTTGGGCTGGCGCTGCCGTTTCCCTGGCGGGTGTTGTCGTCGGAGTCTGCGGCTTCACTTCTGGCGTCGCGGTGGCCGGCGCTGCCGGCTTGTTCTTCTCCTGCAATGTCGCCGAGGGCGCTTGCGGCAGTTCCTGCGTCTGTGCCAGCAAGAGCGACGCGAGCAGGGCGCTCACGACCGAGCCCAAAATCCAGGTGCGCATGGGAATCCATTATAGCTAGCTTCCGATCTTGCAGGAGATGCTCTGCGGTCACCGAGTCGCGGCAGACATCTGCCGGAAGAGATTCGCGATCAGGATCACGCGGAAGCGCTGCCCGAAGCCCTGACCCACCTCGACGTTTCACCCACCGGCGAACAACTCCCCAGCCTGCGGGAACTCGGGGATAACTACATCCATCGCGTGTTAGCCATCACGGACAACAACAAGACGCAAGCGGCGCGCATTCTCGGCATTCATCCAACGTCGCTGTTGCGCCGGCAGAAAAGGAGATATTTGCCGCACCGAGCAATGCGCACCAGCGCCCTGCTGATAGACGTTTCCCCGGACGCAAACCCAAGCCTTATCCACCGTGCGTTTGATGTCCGCTTGGACTGTCTGAACAGCATCCGGGGGGTGCAAGACTCCCGGTGATATTGCACCTGCTGCCTGGCAGGATAGTGTTTTCCACGCGGACGACTATCAAGGGTTTAAGAGTTGCGGTAAGTGACCTCATTCATTAATTACGTCGGTAGTACAACTGCAAGGTCTTTATTACACTCACAGCAGGATGTTGCCATTGGCCTGGAGGTCCGCGGCCATCGCGCCGGCATCGGGCTGCGTAGCACGGTCCCTGCTAGCATGGCTCAAGCAACCGCCCGACAAGTCCATGGTCGAGCCCACCCTCCACATCCGCCCAGCGCGCTCCTCTGACATTCCGGCACTGCTCGCGCTGGAGCAGGCTGCCGAAACGGCCGCGCACTGGTCGCCCGCTCGCTACGCGGACCTCTTTTTTCCTGCTGAGGGTCAGCCGCCCGCCGTCCGGCGAGTCGTTGTCGTCACCGAGATGAGAAACTCCGTTTGCGGTTTCGCCGTAGCGCGGGTTGTCGCGCCTGAGTGGGAAATCGAAAATATCGTGGTCGCAGCCCGGGTCCGTCGTGAAGGTGTCGGCGGCGCGCTGCTCCAGGCCATCACCGCCGCGGCTGGCGCGGAGCGGGCTGAACGAATCATCCTTGAAGTCCGCGAATCGAACCTCGCTGCCCGCCGTTTGTACGAGAAGTTCGGTTTTACACAATGTGGGCTTCGCCCAGGGTACTACAGTAGGCCGGACGAGGCTGCCGTCCTTTATGAGCTGCGTTTTCAATGACATGGCGGCACGGACCGATCCCGTCACCGCATCTCCCGAATTTGGTAAGTAAGTCATTGAACGGGACAAGAACCCTGTGGTAGCTTGTAGTCGCAAAATCCCGGTAGGAGGTCTGTGGATGGAAGCTCCGCGCGACCTGCTTGTAGCAAATCATGAAGAGTTCAGAAGGCTGGTCATGGAACACTCCCAGTATTCCGACAAACTAGAAGTTCTCACCCAGAAGCGCTTTCTCACCGAAGACGAAAAGCTGGAAGAAGTCAGGCTTAAGAAGCTGAAACTGCGGCTCAAGGATCAGATGGAGTCGCTGCAGCGGCAATACCGGCAACAGGGCGTCGCCTAAAATCCACCAAACGAGTGACGGCAGGGGCCGCTGCGGGATATTTGTATTTATGACGAGGGCGCTGAAAAGCGCCTTTTTTCTTGATACTTAGCTGTCGAGCAGCTCGCCAGGGGCTCGCTCGTGGGCGTGCACTATAATCGAGACACTCCCTTATGGTTCGTGACGGCTACTACTACGGCCTCGGTTTTGTTGTCGCCGCCATCCTGCTGGGTTCGCTGGCAGGACTGGGGTGGGCGATTCCCGCCGTGCTGCTCGCCGCCTTCTTCTTGTGGTTCTTCCGGGATCCGGAGCGCGAGATTCCCGCAACGCCGGGGGCGGTGGTTTCTCCGGGCGATGGCAAAGTGACCGACGTTGTGCGGGTGCCTTTCGGCGGGCGCGACCGTCTGCGCATCAGCATTTTTCTCAGCGTGTTTGATGTTCACGTCAACCGTTCGCCGATCGCGGGTGTGATCCGCGACGTGCGCTACCAGCGCGGTAAATTCCTCAATGCCATGGCGGCCCATTCGGCGCAGGAGAATGAGCAGAACATCGTCACCGTCGAAGGCGAAGGGCAGACGGTGGTGTTCAAGCAGATCGCCGGCCTGATTGCGCGGCGCATTGTGTTCACCAAGAAGGTCGGTGAGCAGGTGGCTCGCGGCGAGCGCGTGGGGCTGATCAAGTTCGGCTCGCGCGTGGATGTGCTGCTGGATTCATCCGCTACTCCGCAAGTGAACGTCGGCGACCGCGTACGGGGGGGCGCCAGCGTGCTGGCATTGGTCAATGCGGCGCATCCGATCCCGACTACTGAGGGTGCGCAGGTTCCTGCCGGGGCGCGGCGATGAACCTGCCGCGTCTGAGTTTGCCACATCCGTTGCGGCGCAAAGATGATCCGCCGAAGCACCGCTTCCGCAAAGGGATCTACATCGTCCCCTCGCTGTTTACGGCGGCGAATGTTTTTCTTGGATTTTATGCCCTGATGCAGGCAATGGAGGGTACGGCGGCGGAAGCCTGGCGCTTCGATCATGCGGCCAAAGCGATCGGATTCGCTGTTCTGTTTGACTCGCTCGACGGATTCATTGCGCGCATGACGAAAACCAGCAGCGACTTTGGCCGCGAGCTCGATTCGTTGGCGGATGTGATCACGTTTGGCGTGGCACCTTCGCTCATCGGCTTCCTGTGGGGCTTTCACCTGCTTCCGCCGATGACCTACCAGGATTGGCGTGTGAACCTGGTGCAAATCGGGTTCATTTTCAGCTTTGTGTTTCTGATTGCCGGCGCATGCCGGTTGGCGCGCTTCAACATCCAAGTGAATCCGCAACCCTCGAATCCGGGACGGCCTGATCGGAAATACTTTGTAGGAATGCCGATTCCGGCCGCTGCGGGAGTGCTGGCGTCGGTGGTGCACCTCAATCGCGGGCAGCCGCTCACCACATGGTGGATGGCAACAATCTGGCTGGCGCTGATCATTACTTGTTCTTATCTGATGGTCAGCACGTGGCGGTTCTTCAGCATCAAGGGATTGAAGTTGAATAGCCAGCACCCGGCGCGCCTGCTGCTGTTCATTGCGGCGCTGATTGGCGGGATTTGGTACTTCTCGCGCTGGGTCCTGTTTGGGCTGGCCATTTTCTACATGGCGGCGGGCATTCTCTGGCGCTTACAGTGGATCTTCCGCCGGCGTCCGAACGCGCCGCCACCGCTGCAGGAGGTTTCGCAAACCCAGTGAGCACGCAGAAAAAATCCGCGTCGGAATCTCGCGCCGGTGTGGCTCTCTTTCGTGTGGCCATTGTCGGGGCGGGGTCCCTGCAGGGAAAAGAAGTGGCGCAGGTGCTCGATGACCGGAAATTTCCCTCGGTGGACGTAAAGCTCCTGGATGATGACGAATCGCTCGGGCAGCTGGAGGCGGTCGGCGAGGAAGTGACGTTCATCCAGGGGCTGCGCGCCGAACAGTTTGAGCACGTGGACTTCACTTTCTTCGCCTCCGACCCCGCTACGACGCGGCAGAGTTGGAAAATGGTCCGCGACGGCGGCAGCTCGATCGTCGATCTATCGTCGGCGCTCGAGGATGAGCCTGGAGCGCGCGTGCGCTCTCCTTGGATCGAGCGGCAACGTGGCGAGGACCTGCAACTGGAACTGCAACCTGGACCCGCGGTGGTGGCGCATCCCGCCGCGACTTTGCTGGCGCTGCTGGTACTGCGTGCTCAGGCGGCTGGGAAGCTAACGCGTGCGGTGGCGACCGTCTTCCAGCCGGTTTCGGATCGCGGACAGAAAGGCGTGAACGAACTGCACGAACAGACCGTAAATCTGCTCTCCTTTCAGGAACTGCCCAAGGCGGTCTTTGGCGAGCAGGTGGCTTTTAACCTGGTGCGGCGTTACGGCGCTGAAGCGCAACCCAGTGTGGAGAGCGTTGAGCGCAGGATCGTCAAGCACTACCGGCAGATTGCCGGACCGGATGCGCCGATGCCTGCGGTGGCTCTATTGCAGGCGCCCGTTTTTCACGGGCATGCGTTGTCCCTGTATCTGGAGATGAGCGAGCCGATGGCGTACGGCGATGTGGCGAACGCACTTGGGGGCGAGCACGTGCAGCTCGCACGCGGTGCCGATCCAACGCCAACGAATGTGGCGGCCGCCGGACAGGAGGACATTCTCGTCTCCGTAACACGCGATGGGGGTCACGAAAACGGTTTCTGGGTGTGGGCCACGACCGACAACCTGCGCATCGCTGCTCGCACGGCGGTGGAATGCGCCGAGAGCATGGCGGCGTCGCGCCCGCGAGGACAGGTGCAGTGAAGCGACTGGCGGCGTGCGGCGTGCTCGGCTTGGCGCTGGTCGTGAGCGGCTGCGGTTACCACACCGCTGACCACGGCAAAACGATTCCTGCGAACGTCAAGACCATTGCGATTCCTGCTTTCGTTAACCAGACTCAAACCTACCGTGTGGAGCAGATGTTGACCGGCGCCGTGGTGCGCGAGTTCACGACCCGCACCCACTACAACATCGCGCACGAGGCCGACACTGCCGACGCCACCTTGCGCGGGACCGTTACCAATGCGACCACCGCTCCGCTCACCTATGATTCGTCGACCGGCCGTGTGGCCACTGTGCTCGTAACCGTCAACATGAAAGTCGTGCTCAACGATCGTGACGGCAAGGTGCTCTACGAGAACGAAGCCTTCCAGTTCCGCGAGCAGTACCAGGTATCGCGCGACCTGACCAGCTTCTTCGAAGAAGACACGCCGGCGCTTGAGCGCCTTTCTCGTGACTTTGCGCGGACTCTGGTGTCGAATATTCTGGAAGGTTTCTGATGCCCGTTTTCGCCCAGACCGACCGCTTTCTGCAGGAAGTGGAGAAGCGAAAGCTGCGCGCGGTCTATGTGTTCGTGGGCGATGAAGCGTTCTTTCGCAAGCGCTGCCGCGATGCGATTCTCGATCATCTGGTTCCCCCTGACCTGCGCGACTTCAGCCTGTTTGAGTTCGACCTGGCGGAGACTGATATTCGCGAAGTGCTCGACCGCGCCCGCACGCCTTCGCTGATGGCGCCGTTCCAGGTGTTTTTCGTGCGCGGGGTGAAAACGCTTTTTGGCCGGGGATCGAACGAAGACAAACTGGCGGCCATCGAGGGATACGCCAAGTCTCCCAATCCTGACGCGGTTGTCATCCTGATCGCCGATCACATTTCGATTCCGGCTGACGCCCGCCGCATCGAGATGACGGACCGCGAGCGCTACGAGCGCATTCGCGAGACGCTCGGGCAGTTCTGCGGCATTGTCGAACTGGCGCGCGTGGACGAGAACGAAGCGGTGCGCTGGCTGACCGACTACTGCACCACGCAGAGCGTGAAGATCGACGCCGATGCGGCCCGCGAACTGGTGGATGCGCTGGGCGGCGACATGATGATGATTTCCGGCGAGCTCGAGAAGTTGATGCTCTACGTCGGCGAGAAGAAGCGCATCACGCTGGGCGACGTCGAAACCATGGTTCTCGCCGCCAAGCAGCGCTCACTGTATGAGTTGACGGACGCGATTTCTCAGAAAGACCGGGTAAAGGCGCTCGCCGTGCTGGATGCGCTGCTCTCGGCTGCGGAAGGCGACGAAGCCGCGATCGGACATCTCTACATGCTGGCAAAGACGTTCCGCCAGATGCTGGTCATTCTCGAACGCAATGTACGCGATCAGCGGGCGCTCTGGGCTGCGTTGTGGCAGGGCTTCCGCGTGCCGCCGTTCGCGGCGGAAGACATCATCCGGCAGGCGCGGCGTTACAAGTCGAAACGCGAACTGACGCGCGCCATCCGTTTGATTGCAAAGACCGATCTTGCCCTGCGTTCCAACCCTGTGAGCCGGCGACTGGTGATGGAGAAGCTTGTGCTCGATCTGACCGCGACGGCGCAGCCCGAAGTGGGCTGGATGCAGGAAGAGTTGCCGGTGTAGGCGGCGCAACTCTCAGACTTCACACTTGCCTTATCTCCGATTGAGGGTCAATGAGTGCAAACGCCTGGTTTCGCCATACTGGAAGTGGCATCAATTCGAACGTAAAGTGCGACGGGTATGGATAGAGCAATTAGCCCGAATGAAGTGAAAGTCGTTAATTGGCTTCTCGACCATGCGTTGGTTGACGTAACAGCTTATCGTCTCCACCCTATCGAAGAGTTGCGCGTGGTTGGGGGTTGCAGTTGTGGATGTAGCAGCCTCTACTTCAAACCTCAGGAGCAGCGAGGCAAGCTAGAGATGCTGGCCGACGAATTAGCGGTGTATCCGGATGGCCAGCAGGCAGGGCTGATGCTCTGGGGGTGTGAAGGCGAGATCGTCTGGCTGGAAGTCTACGATTTCCAGCCGGAGTCGTCCCACCGTGTTCCAGACACCTCGAGTTTATGCACTTGGGATGAGTTGGGACGTAGGGATTTGGAACGTAGTAAACGACTGCATTAAAGCCGAAGGGTCGCTGCACGAATCAGGCACATTCTTCATAGTTGGCGTTAAATCGCCATAGCACTCATTGACTCACTTGGGGGCCCGTCGGATCGGCCTCTCCTGTTCGAGCCCCTCTGTGATCCTCTGTGTCCTCTGTGGTTTAGAATTGTTGCTTCCATGCTCACCGGCTCGCAAATCAGGCGCAAGTTTCTCGATTTCTTCATCGAAAAGGGACACAAAGAGGTCCACTCCTCATCGCTCGTTCCGGCGAATGACCCGACGCTGCTCTTCACTAACGCTGGGATGAACCAGTTCAAGGACGTCTTTCTTGGCGTGGAGAAGCGCGACTACTTGCGCGCGACGACCTCACAGAAATGCGTCCGCGCCGGGGGCAAGCACAACGATCTCGAGAATGTCGGCTTCACCAACCGCCACCACACGTTTTTTGAGATGCTGGGGAACTTCTCGTTCGGTGACTACTTCAAGAAAGACGCGGTCGCTTATGCGTGGGAGCTGATTACTTCACCCAAGTGGTTCTGCATTCCAAAAGAGAAACTGTATGCCACCATCTTCAAGGGCGAAGGCGGCGTGCCGCGCGATGTCGAGGCATACGACCTGTGGCTGGGCCAGGGCGTGCCGAAGGATCGCATCTTTGAGTTCGGTACGAAAGACAACTTCTGGCAGATGGGCGATACCGGCCCGTGCGGTCCGTGCAGCGAGATTCATTACGACATGGGCGCGATCGCCAGCGACCAGGGTCACACCGATTGCAAGTTTCCATGCGATTGCGGGCGCTACGTTGAGATCTGGAATCTCGTCTTCATGCAGTTTGACCGCGACGCTACCGGCAAACTGACGCCGTTACCAAAGCCTTCGATTGATACCGGCATGGGGCTGGAACGGCTGGCGGCGGTGATGCAGGGCGTGGTTTCGAACTACGACACAGACCTGTTCACGCCGCTCATCAAGCGGGCGGCGGAGTTGACCGGGGTGTCGCTCAAGAAGGAGCAGGAGAAAGAGGCGCACGCGAAATCGGCGGCTTCCCTGCGCGTGATTGCCGACCATTCTCGCGCGGCAACGTTTCTGATTGCCGACGGCGTGCTGCCCTCGAACGAAGGACGCGGCTACGTGCTGCGGAAGATCATCCGGCGCGCTATTACCCATGGACGGCTTCTCGGGCAGACGAAACCGTTTCTGAATCACATGGTAGGGGCCGTGCGCGATCTGATGATTGACGCGTATCCGGAGATCAAAGAGACGGCGGAGCGGGTGTCGAAAGCAGTGATGGCGGAGGAGACAAGGTTTGCCAACACTTTGGGACCGGGACTTCAGAAGCTTGAGCATGATCTGGATGATGCTCTTGCTCGGCAAGGACGGGCGAAGGAGATCGTGACTCGTGCAGGTAGAGGAGACGCCTCGCTCTCTTCCAGCGTTGTCGACGACGCTCAAGAAGTGTTGCGAAAGGGACCCACATATCTGGGCGAATTAGCGTTCCGGCTATACGACACGTTCGGAGTGCCGCTGGACTTTATCGAGGACGCTTCGCGAGATCGGGGAGTAGCCTTCGACAGGGAAGGCTTCGACCACGCCATGTCCGAACAACGCGAGCGTGCTCGCGCCTCCTGGAAGGGCGCGGCCAAGCAGACGGCGAACCCGGCGTATCATTCCCTTCCCGCGAGCATCTTCGAAGGTTACCGGCAGACGGAATCCTCCGGCAGCGAAGTGCTGGCGCTGATTAAAGACAACCAGGGCGTGAAGGAACTTAAGCCGGGCGAAGAAGGCGAGGTCATCCTCAACTACACGCCGTTCTATGCCGAGTCTGGCGGGCAAGTGGGTGATCGCGGCTGGCTCTACTCGGACGATCACAACACGATCATCGCGGACGTGATTGGGTGCTATTACCCGGTGCAGGGTGTGCGGACGCATCAGGTGGTCATGAAATCCCCACCCAAGCAAGAAACGCTTGGGTGGGGCACCCTCAGGGTTGGAGATAAGGTGGATGTGGTGGTCGACGCGGGCGTGCGTCAGGCGACGATGCGCAACCATACAGGCACACATCTGCTGCATGCGGCGCTGCGTGAGACGCTGGGCAAACACGTGAAGCAGGCGGGATCGCTGGTGGCGCCGAAGCATCTGCGCTTCGATTTCTCCCACTTTGCGGCGGTGGCCGACGAGGAACTCCAGGACATCGAAGACCTGATCAACAAGGAAGTGCTGCGCAACGAGCGAGTCGAAATCATTCCCGACGTGCCGATTGATGTGGCGGTGAATGAGTACAAGGCCATGGCGCTGTTCGGCGAGAAGTACGGCGACAAGGTGCGCGTCATCAAGATTGGTGGCTTCTCGACGGAGCTGTGCGGCGGCACGCACACGAAGGCGACGGGCGAAATCGGCCTGGTAAAGATTCTGAAGGAAGGCAGCGTGTCGTCGGGCGTGCGGCGCATTGAGGCGGTGACCGGCGAGAACTCTCTGCATCACTTCCGGCGTGACCACGAACTGGAAAACGTGGTGGCCGGACTGGCGAGCCGCGCGGAAGGCGATCAGACCCCGGCAGAGGTCTTAACGGCCGAACTCGCAAAGCGCGATGACGAGATCAAGCGGCTGCGCCGAGAACTCGACCAGGTGCGCATGAAGTCGGCTTCGTCGACGGTTGCATCGGTCGAGGACAAGATCAAGCCGGTAAAGGGCGTGAAGGTGCTGACGCATCGGGTGGACAACCTGGAGCGTTCGCAGATGCGCACACTGGTGGACCAGCTGCGCGACAAGCTGGGATCGGGCGTGGTCGTGCTCGGATCGGCGACCGATGGCAACGTATCGCTGATTGCGGCGGTGACTAAGGACCTGACAGGCCGTATTCAGGCGGGCAAGGTGATCGGCGCGGTGGCGCAGAAGGTCGGCGGCAAGGGCGGCGGCCGGCCGGACATGGCGGAGGCTGGGGGCAAGGACGCTGGGGCGCTGGACTCGGCGCTCGCTGAGGTGTATACCGTCGTAGAGTCGCTTCTGGGGTGAGGGGGCTCCGGAATCCTCCAAGTTCATCTGCGCACAGCGGAGAGGAGTATCCGCATGGACGAGCGTGTCCGTTTTCTCGAACATCGCGGCAAGCAAATCCTGCTGGTCGACCTGAGCCACCTGAAAGCCGCTGAGATCCTCGAACTGCTGCCTGACGTCCAGGAAATCGTGACTGCGGAGCCGCGCGATTCTGTGCTTTCGCTCGGCGATTACACCGGGGCGGAAGTGCGGCGCGAAGTTGCCGACCACATCAAGAAGACGCTCGTCTTCGATCGTCCGCACGTGAAGAAATCGGCGCTGGTGGGGACGGATCATGTGCCGCATGTTTTTCTCGAGGCGTTCCACACTTTTGCGCGGCGGGATTTTGCCCTGTTTCACACACGGGAAGAGGCTATGGAGTGGCTGGTGGCGGAGTAGCAACCGCGCCGGAGGCAATTGGGAGGGGCACGGCTTCCTCGTACCGCAAGGGTACATAGACTCTCCGGCTTGAGCCGCTTCGGGACGGCGGTCGAGTCAAGGCCATCGCCGAACGACCCTCAGGGGCTAAAGCCCACATCCGTAAGAGCTCTTGAATGGCACGGCTGAAGCCGTGCCCTACCCGGTTCTTCTCTGACCGGACACTGTGACCTAGCTCCTCCACTTCAGCGCCACCGGCCCGCTCATTGGATGTTTCATTTCCGTGCCAGAGCGCTTCGCCTCAAGGTGCGCGGCTTTGAGCTGGAAATACCACTTGGCCGGACGGTCGGCATCGTCGATCAGCATGAGGTGAGGATTGTGCTTCAGGCCCTCGGCCTGCTTTTCCATCGTGACCTGGTCCTGCGCTACGAATTTGGCGAAGACGAACTTGAGCAGGCTGGGCGCGAACGGAATCCAGCGAAACAAGTTCCAAGCGGCGACCACGTCAATGCGGCAGCTCTCCGGCGTGATGGGCGTAACCGTGGTCAGACTCGAGAACCAGTACTTCCCGGCTCGAATGGTCTCCGAGCGGCGGTTCGGCAGGACGAAATCAATGGTGGTAGTGATGGAGTCGGCGTCGGCATACATGCGCAGGAGCTTGTAGGGCGCGCTGTTTGAACTGGGCGTATGCGCGCTCATGCGGAAGCCGGCGGGGATGGGCTCGAACGATTTCTGTTTTTCGTGGATGGAATGGCGGGTGCGCCACCACCATGCCTGGTGGACGAACGGTCCATGCGCGGGGTCCATCAGGCCGATGATGCCGTTGTCCACGTTGCAGGCGAGGTCGGCAGTCAGGTAGGCCAGTCTGTACTTGTCGGTAAAGCTGGAGACACGCGGGCAAGGCTCGGTGGGTTCGGCCTGCTTGGTGAACCCTGCGCTGGCGGGGCCGGGTTCGGGGACGAAGACCCAGATGAAGCCGTCGCGCTCTTCGCAGGCGTAGCTGCCGGCGTAGATGCGGTCGATCTTCAGCGTCTGATCTGAAGTGAGTGACGGAATCAGCGCACATTGGCCGGTGTGGCAGTCGAACTTCCAGCCGTGATAGCAGCATTCCACCTGCGTCCCATCGAACCAGCCTTCGGAGAGCGGAATGCCGCGATGGGGACACGAGTCGCGCAGGGCGAAAGCTCTGCCTTGCTTGTCGCGGCCGAGCACAAGCGGGATTCCCATGAGCAGAGCTTTCGTCAGTTGCTTGCGAGGAAGCTGATCGCCGGGCAAGGCACGGTACCAGAAGCCGTATAGGAACTGCGCGTCGGGAGTCTGACGCTGCGGGCTTTCGAGTTCGGGCATGGGAGACAAACGAGCGTACTACAGCGCCGGCGGGGCGCGGAAGTCGGGGGACGCCTGGTGCCAAGTCATCTTGGATGCCCACCCTTCATCGGTAGTGCTCAAGGCAATAGAGAGCTCCAAACGCGAGGACCAGAGCGATGGCTGGAATTGCCAACGGTCGCACACTTCGCCGAGGCTGTTTCCAATCCGCCGTGACGAGAAAAAGCAGGAGTATCGGTACTAGCGCCACGATGGACAGTTGAAAAATGTGTGCTGCGGCGCCCTCGTCCGGTTGAGGCGGCTGCGTGTACCCGCTGAGTACCGTCAGCAATGCAATCAGAGACAAGACGATTAGGACTTTGCCGCTAACGCTGTTGATTTGCTGGGCACGCATCGGTTCGTTTCCTTTCCGGATCGCTTCAGCGACTGCCGAAGCGGCATTCTGAGGGCTCGATTCCTACTGCTTCGGGCGCAGCCAGGGCGTCGCGGCGAACTTCTCCGCCCACTTGATGCGGCCGGTCATCTGCATCACGACAAACAGCGTGATGATGGAGCCAATCGTGACTGCGAGGCCGGTGAATCCTTTGAAGAAGAAGGCGTAGCTGAACAGCACCAGGTAGATAAACTGAGCGCCCGCCGCTTCCACCGCGGCAAAGCGGATCCCAACCACCAGCCGCAGGTAACTCACGACAAGAAAGATGGAGACGATCGAGCAGATCACGAACGCCAGGTGAATCGAAATGTGATCCACGAGGTAGGCGAGCAGCAGGTGGAAGGCGAAGAACGCGGTCGCCAGGAAGAAATAGTTCATGGGATGAAGTTCGATTTCGCGCAGCGTGGTGATGATGAACATGAGGAAGAAGAAAAAGAAGAGCGACACGGGCGCGAAGAAGCTGATCTGGCCCGCGAGAGGGCCGGGTTGCAGCTTCTCAGGCATGGTCATGCCGATGGAGAGTCCGGTGAGCAGGTTTTTGTAGCGCCAGTCGAGTTGCCAGCCGCCCGAGGTTTCGTGCTTCTCGGTCGGGGAGAGCGAATCCTGTGGGAAGTCGACGTCTTTGAAGTCGGTTTTCATGGTGAGCGCGAAGTCTTTCACTTGCGAGACTTCATCGCCGAAGCGATACAACCAGCTCTCCATGCCTTGTGAGCGGTAGCCAAAGGTAAGCACGGCGTCCTTGCCAGCCGGAATGTGCGCGCTCGCGGTGATGGCATCGGAACCTGTAGTCGTCGCCACGGGCTGGCCATTGACCAGAACCTGCAGGTCATCGTAGATGGCCTGCGCGGCGGGAAATTTCATGGCGAACGTAAGTGCTTGCTCGGCGTCAGTCGGATTCGTGAACGTGTACTGGCCGGAGAAATTCACCGCGTAAGTGCTGTACCAGAGCAAACCTTTTTGTCGCGGATCAAGATGAAAAGCGACATTCACGCGGCTGGATGCGAGCGGAAGCGGAATGGTCGTTCGCTTGGTGACTTTTCGTGTGATGGACTTGCCGTCTTCAATTCGAGTCTCGTCTTCCACGCGCTCCAGCATGTAATGCGCCGTCGGCGACGCTTGCAACTGGCGCGTGCCCCAGGTGGAGACGACTCGGCCCTGGAGTTTGCTGTCAGAGGAGTAGGTACGCTGGAAGATGGTCCCGCCGAGAATTGCCCAGGCGAGCGTGGTGCAGATGAAGATGAAAATGAGAGCGGCGATACGTTTGACCATGGGGCCTCCAGGTTTCCCTGAGCTTACCACGAAGTACTTTATAATGAAAAGTAAAAAACGGGCGAGCTGCGTTTGCAGCGCGGGAGGTGGCACCAGGACCGGTGCGATCATTGGCGGGTGACGGAACATATTTAATATCAGTCATTTGCCGTGGTTACCTCGGTGGGACAAGGGCCTTTCGGCAGATTGTTTCGCAGCAGCAGTCATTCGATAATCATGGTTACCCCGGTTCCGGCTAAGTATCGAAATCCGGGGAAACGCCGATGGAGAGAGTACGCCCGCTGCGTTGGGCCTAGGAATGTCGATTCGCCTACATGCTGTCTGGATGACGCACGCCGCCATGGCGGCCTGTCTTTTTGCCTCTACGGCAACGTGGGCGCAAGCGGAAGATTCTCCTGCCAAGAGCTCGATCACTGTCAGCCGGGAAGACGGGCGAGTGATTTTCATCAACGACGGGGCCCCGCGGCCGACGAATGAAGCTCGCGCGGTGGAAACTCCGCAGCGCCGGCTCATGTATTGGAGCAACACCGAGCACCGTTACAAGCCGGTGCCGAAGGCTGCCCGCTCGGCGGCGGCGGAAGTGAGTGAGTATTTGGCCGACCACGCGTCGCCGAACGTGGAACCGAGCGCGAGTAATACCACCTACACGCCGAAGCAGATTGAGGAAGCGATTGACGCCGCGGCGAAGCGGCACAATGTGGATCCGAACCTGGTGCGCGCGGTAGTGAAGGTGGAATCGGATTTCAATCCGCGCGCCGTGTCACGCAAAGGGGCGATGGGGCTGATGCAGCTGATGCCTGTCACGGCGCGGCAACTCAACGTGAAGAATCCTTTCGATCCACAACAAAACATCGATGCCGGCGTACGCCACCTGAAACAACTGTTACAGGATTTCGGCGGCAACGTGCCTCTGAGCCTGGCCGCTTACAACGCGGGCGCTGGCGCGGTACGGCGTCAGGCGGGAATTCCGACCTATGCGGAAACCCGCAACTACGTTCGCCGCATCACAAGACTCTATGACAGCGGAAATGTTCAGCTCACCGGCAGTGCGAGCGGTCCACGCTACTCGCCCGTCCGGGTTTTCCGCGATTCCCAGGGCGTGCTTACCTTTACCAACACGGACTAAAGAAGGTAACCCCCGGGTGGGTTCGAAGGCCTCACAATAGGGAGCACGGCAAAGAAACCGTGAGGGACCTGAGACACAAGCCACGGATCGGGTGTCTGGTCGCAGCCTTAGTGTTGCTGGCGGCCGGGCCGGCCGAGGCTCGCCATTTCAAGTCCGAAAGCTGGGCGAAGCAGCAATACGGCAAAGCCGAGCGGCTGCGTGAGGCGCTGAATGGGCGTCCCGCGGAAGAACGGACGCGCAATGCGTGTCGCCAGGTCATGGAAGCGTATCGCCGGGTGTATTACGGGTCTCCCACTTCGAGTAAAGCGGACCCAAGCGTCGTCGCCGTCGCAGAACTCCTGGTCGAGATGGGGCGCCGCTTCGATGACGGCAAGGTGCTGCGCTCGGCGATTGGGCAGTACGAGTTCTTACGACGCGAATATCCCGGCAGCCGGTACCGCTTTGATGCCCTTTTCACCATTGGTGAAATCTACAAGGACGATCTCAACGATCCGGACAAGGCGCGGGAGACGTTCAAGGAATTCGTGCGGCGCTATCCGCACAACCGGCTGGCGGAACAGGCACGCCAGGAGCTCGCGGAGCCCGTGGAGCAAGCCGGCGAGCGCAAACCAGCGTCAGCGGGTCCGCCCAAGAAGATCCAGGACGCGCCGGTGGAAGAAACCAGCGACGTTGCCGCCAAGAATGATGAGGATGATTCGCGCCTGGCTCGCGTTACCGGCATTCGCCACTGGTCCACGCCCGACTACACGCGCGTCGCGATTGACCTGGAGCACGAAGTCAAATTCGAGTCGCAACGTATCACCAACCCAGACCGAATCTTCTTCGATCTGAAAGGCACGAAGCTTGCCTCCACGCTGGTGGGCAAGAGCTTTGATGTAGACGACGGCTTTCTGAAAAAAGTGCGCGTGGCGCAGTACACCGCCACACGGACGCGTGTGGTGCTCGAGGTCGACAGTCTCTCGCAGTACACCGCATTCCTGCTGCCCAACCCGTATCGGCTGATCATTGACATTCACGGGAAGGACGTGGAAAAGGGAAAGTCGCGAGCGCTCGAGGATCAGAAAGAAACGGACCAGGCCGAGGTCTCCGCGGTTACGCCGCCCGCCGCAGAAAAGAGCGCTAGACAGACAGGCGGCGAGACCAAAGCAACCGCTAGCACCGCCAAGTCTAACAAGAAGTCGGCGGACGTCGCTGCTGCCGAGCCAACTCCGGCTCCGAAGAAAGCCGCCGGCAGGAAGAGTGATGCGGACGATTCCGATAGCGAAGAAGAGTCAGCCAAGGCCGACGCCTCGACGGATGAAGAGAAGGCTCCGGCGGCCAAGATCACCGATCTAGGGACGCGCAAAGCGAAGCAGCGCAAGGGGAGCAGCAAGGCGGCGAGCAGTGAAGTGGCGGCGCGAGAAGCGCGGCCGACAGCGACCGGCGACCGCTCCTTGATTCGAGCCTTGGGCCTGAAGATCGGCAAGATCGTGATCGATCCTGGGCATGGCGGACACGACACGGGCACGATCGGTCCGAACGGAGTACGCGAAAAAGATGTTGTGCTCGACGTCAGCAAGCGGCTCGGGAAGTTCTTGCAGCAACGCCTGGGCGCAGAGGTCGTGTACACGCGGGCGGACGATACGTTTATTCCGCTCGAAACGCGCACTGCGATTGCCAACCGGACGCAGGCGGACCTGTTCGTTTCGGTGCACGCCAATTCGAGCGATGATCCCGATGCGCGCGGAGTGGAGACCTACTACCTGAACTTTACTTCGTCCAAAGATGCGCTGGAAGTGGCGGCGCGCGAGAACGCGGTTTCGCAGAATTCTATCCACGAGCTTCAGGATTTGGTGAAGAAAATCGCGCTCAAGGAGAAGATCGAAGAGTCGAAGGAATTCGCCAGCGACGTGCAGACGGCGCTGCATGGCGGACTGGCCGCCAAGAATTCCAGCATCCGCAATCGCGGGGTGCGCAAAGCACCGTTTATTGTGCTGATCGGGGCCAATATGCCGTCCATCCTGGCGGAGATCTCGTTCGTCAGCAATCCGACCGACGCCAAGAAGCTGGAAACCGCCGAATACCGGCAGAAGATCGCCGAGTCGCTGTACCGGGGGATCGCGCGTTACGTCAATGGCTTAAGCGGCGTGAAGGTCGCCAGCCATGTAGACCACGGCGACGGCGAGTAGCCGGCTCGCTGGAAACTTTTCTCCTGCCTCTGTAGTCTAATTCTGCAAGCTCATCAGCGGCCTCGTTGTGTCTTTCATGAAAGCTATTCAGTTTCTGTTCCTGGTTTCGGTACTCGCCTCGGCGCCGGCCTTCGCGGCTGAGCCGGCACATCCCCTTCTGCCTGCAGATTTTGCGGGTTGGCACGCGGTTGGAACCGTTCAGCGCGGAGTGGATCCGGCGGTGGCCGACGCCGTGGATGCCCCGGTGCTCAAGGAATATGGCTTCGCTGATTTTGCGTCTGCTACCTACGAGCGCGATGGCCGCAAACTCACGATCAAGGCGGCGCGCTTTGCCGATGCTAGCGGCGGCATGGGCGCGTTTTCGTTCTTCCGCACGTCAGAAATGCTGCGCGAAGATATTGGAGACCAGGCGGCCTCTTTCAACCAGCGCGTCCTGTTTTATCGCGCAAACATCGTGGTCGATGCGGTCTTTGAGAAGCTCACCGCAATGTCGGCGGCCGAGCTGCGCGAACTGGCCGCGGGACTGCCGATCGCTGGGGGCAGCGCGCAAAATCCGCCACCACTGCCGAACTACCTACCGCGTGAGACGGTGATCAGGAATTCCGCGAAGTACGTGCTGGGACCGGTGGGACTGGATCGCATTCATGCTCCCCTGACGGCCGATATCGTCGATTTCGCTGCGGGCGCCGAAGTCGTGATCGGACAGTACACGCCGGGCTCGAATTCAGCAACGTTGATGCTGATCTCTTATCCCACGCCGCAGATCGCTGCCGAGCACCTCAAGAGAATTGACCAAGCCAAACAGGGATTGACCGCGCCCCAGAGTCCGAACCAGCCGCCCGTGATGCAGATCGGCGAATTCTTCGCCAAACGCACGGGACCAATCGTTGCGGTGGTTTCTGGATCGCTGACCGCCAACGAAGCGAAGTCCCTGTTGGGACAGGTTCACTACGACGCTGAAGTCACGTGGAACGAGCGCTTTCGTGGACCGAGAGACAACATTGGGAACCTCCTCGTGGGCATTATTCTGCTTTGCGCGATGCTGATTGGGATCACGATCGTCGCCGGCGTTGCCTTTGGAGGCGTTCGCGTCGTGCTCCGGCGCATCTTTCCGGGCAGGTTCTTCGAGCGGCCCGAAGCCGTTGAGTTCATCTCTTTGCACCTTACGGACGGCCCCGACCAGGCTCCCACCTCAAAGCCAAGTGCTTCAATCTGAGTGAGTTAGGGACCGTTCCCCAGCGAAAATCAGCCAAATTCGGAATTCCTGACGGTTCGGGTACATTTTTGTAAGTCATTGAAAAAACAGCTATTTATTTAGGAGAATTCACTTGACACTCCGCTTTTTTGGCTCATAAGATTTGCGTGAAGAGTTTTGACGGTTTGCTTCCGTTGGAACTATTCTCCCTTGAAGAAAAGGCCGCCCAGTTGCCGGGTGGCCTTTTCGTTTTGCGCTTCGGATTTTGTCGGTTACTCCCTGATTCCTACTTGCGTGAGGATGAACGCGTAATCGAAGGCTGCATCTTTCAAGCGGTCATAACGTCCCGACGAACCGCCATGCCCAGCTCCCATGTTGGTTTTCAGGATGAAGACGTTGTGATCGGTGCGCGTGGCACGCATCTTCGCGACATACTTAGCAGGTTCCCAATACATGACCTGGCTGTCATTGAATGAAGTCTTAGCCAGCATGTTGGGATAGTCCTTTGCTTCGATATTGTCGTAGGGAGAGTAGGACATCATGTAATCGAAAGCGGCCTTCTCTTTAGGATTGCCCCACTCCTCAAACTCACCCACGGTTAGAGGCAAAGATTCGTCCAGCATGGTGTTGATCACGTCCACGAAGGGGACTTTGATCACCACCGCGTGGAAGAGGTCCGGACGCATGTTGGTCACCGCGCCCATCAGCAGACCGCCGGCGCTGGCGCCCTCGATCACGAGCTTGTCTTTGGATCCGTAACTCTGCTGGACCAGATATTCGGCCGACGCAATGAAGTCGGTGAAGGTGTTTTTCTTGTTCATCATGCGGCCGTCGTCGTGCCATGGCTTTCCCAATTCGCCGCCGCCGCGGATATGGGCCACGGCATAGGTGAAGCCACGGTCAACCAGGCTGAAGATGTTTGGGTTGAAGCTGATATCGATCGGATACCCGTACGAGCCGTAGCCATACAGATACAACGGGCCCTTGCCATCCTTCTTGGCGGTTTTCAGATGCACGACCGACATGGGCACTTTCACGCCATCGGAAGCGGTGGCATAGACCTGTTCTACGTCATACTTTGTGCGATCGTATCCCCCCGGAACTTCTTTTTCCTTGAGCAAGGTGGAAGCACCGGCGATCATGTCGCACTCGAAGATGGACTGGGGAGTGATAAATGACTGGTAGTTGTACCGAAACTTGGTCGTGTCAAATTCCCGGTTGATGTAGGGGTACGCCAGGTAGGCGGGCTCAGGAAACTTGATGCGCCGCCACTGGCCCGTAAACAAGGCGGTGACCCGGATCTGAGGCAGGCCCTTCTCCCGCTCGTAGCTCACGTAATGGCTCTTGTACATCTCCACTTCTTCGAGCATGACGTCGGGGTTGTGCGGCACCACTTCCTGCCAGCTCTCATGTCGTAAGTCAGCAATGGGTACCCGAGCTAAACGGAAGTTGCGGCCTGTGTCGTTCACGCGCAGGTAGAAGTAGCTGCCATTGTGATCGGGATAGTATTCGACGTCCTGATGACGGGGCTCGATCACCTTCCACTCCGCCATAGGCTGGTCGGCTGCGATAAATCGTGCTTCGGTGGTCGTATGGCTGCCAGAGATGAGGAAGATGTACGCCTGGCTGCGGCTCTTCCGAGCTTCCAGTTCAAATCTCTCATCCTTCTCTTCGTAGACCAGAGCGTCGTGGCCGGTGGTGCCAACGACGTGCCGGTACAACCGGTACTGGCGCTTGGCCGGGTCTTCCACGGTGTAGAACAGCGTTTTGTTGTCGTTGGCCCAAACGACGGAGCCGACCTTTTCCGCATGGTCGGGAAGCAGTTTTCCCGTTCGTAGATCCTTGACGGCGAGCGTGTACTGGCGGAAGCCGGTGTGGTCAGTAGAGTAGGCGAGCAGGTTGCTGTCGGGACTCACTTCGTACGCGCCTACGGACATGAAAACCTGGCCTTTTGCCAGATCGTTGACGTCCAAGACAACTTCCTCGGCGGCATCGAGCGCGCCCTTCTTGCGGCAGCGGATGGCGTATTGTTTGCCGGCTTCCGTGCGGGAGTAGTAGAAGTATCCGCCCTCCTTGTAGGGGACTTCGATGTCCGTTTCCTTGATGCGGCTCAGCATCTCGTTGTAAAGATGCGCTTGCAGTTTCTCGGTCGGCTTCATCACCGCGTCGGTGTAGGCGTTCTCCGCGTCGAGGTAAGCCCTGACCTCGGGATTGGCCTTGTCGCGCAGCCAGAAGTAGTTGTCGACAAGCTTCTGACCGTGAATCTCAGTAATCTTGGGAACTTTCTTGGCGACGGGAGGCGCAGGTGAAGCAGGCGTTTCTGCGGCTCGCAAACAGAGACAGAAGGCCAATATGACGGAGCCAATGGAAGTAACGAGACGGAGCAGCGATTCTCTGGTCATGGATTCTCCCGACAGCGCGTATTCATTGCTAAGACAATCTCTTTGGATCCAGCGGCAGAGTGGACAGGAACTGCGGCGCTTTCCGGGCCTTGGTTGCCTGCTCGAAGGCATAGGCAGTCTGTATCAAGACCGGTTCACTCCACGCTCTGCCGAAGAACGAAATGCACACGGGCATTCCACCGATGAAACCGGCGGGCACAGCAACGCTGGGGCATGCCGCAACGGCTGCTTCGCTGGAACTGCCGCCGCCCCCAGAGTTGTCGCCGTTCAGCAGATCCGTTAAGCCTGCGGGTCCTCCGGTCGGCGCGACGATGGCATCGAGTTTGTTCTTGTCCATCAGGGCGTCGATTCCTTCCACGCGCGCCAGGCGGTGATTCGTTTCAACGAGGTCGAGATAAGCTTTCTCGGTAAGCGGGCCTTTGGCTTCGGACTTCACGAAGAGGTCCTGTCCGAAGTAGGGCATTTCCTCCCGCTTGTGGGCTTCGTTGAAAGCAATCACTTCCTTGAGCGAACGCACTGGGCTCGTGGTGAGCCGCGCCAGGTAGGCATTGAGGTCGGCCTTAAGTTCATAGAGGAACATCTCGAGCTCGGAATCGCCGAACTTGCCAAAGGTCTCGATGTCGGCGGGATCGACAAAGGTCGCACCTTCCTGCTTGAGCACTTGCAGAGCGGTCTCCATGAGCGCATCCACGGTATCGCTGAAACCGAAGTATTTGCGGGCGACACCAATGCGCTTGCCTCGCAGGCCCTTGGGGTCGAGGAACTGTGTGTAATCCGTCTTTGCGTTGCCGCTGCTGGCGACGGTGGCCGCGTCGAGCGAGTCGACTCCCGTCAGCACGCCGAGCAACGTAGCCGCATCGCGCACCGTGCGCGCCATCGGCCCGGCGCTGTCCTGGGTGTGCGAGATGGGGACGATGCCAGTGCGACTGACAAGTCCCACGGTGGGCTTGATGCCGACGATGCCGTTGGCGTTCGCCGGACTCACGATGGAGCCATCCGTCTCGGTTCCGATGGCCACGGCCGCCAGGTTCGCGGCAATCGCCGCTCCGGAGCCCGCACTCGACCCGCTGGGATTGCGATCGAGAGCGTAGGGATTCTTCGTAAGCCCACCCCGCCCGCTCCATCCGCTGGTGGAATGGCTGGAGCGGATGTTGGCCCACTCGCTCAGGTTGGTCTTGCCCAGAATAACGGCGCCGGCGGCGCGCAGCTTCTGCACGACGACTGAGTCGGAAGGCGGCTTCGAACCAACCAGCGCGAGCGACCCAGCCGTGGTCATCATGCGGTCGGCGGTGTCAATGTTGTCCTTGATCAGGATCGGAATTCCGTGCAGCGGACCGCGCAAAGAGCCAGCTTCCCGCTCTTTGTCGAGCGTGTCGGCAATCGCCAGGGCATCCGGATTCAATTCGATCACGGCATTGATAGCGGGAGCTCGCTTGTCGATGGCGTCGATACGGGCCAGATACTTCTCCGCGATGGAATGCGCTGTGAACTTGCCGGAAACCATTCCGCTCTGGAGGTCAGCGATCGTAACTTCGTCAAATTCAAAAGAGGGGAGTTGCTGCTGGCCGAAAGGAATGGACGCGATTTCTCGGGCGGCAGCGAGGGCGGGCAGCAGGATCGAGGTGGAACCTGCAACGGCGGTGGTGCGCAAAAACGATCTGCGGGTCGAGGGGCGACCCGATTTTCTCCAAGGCATGCCAATCTCCTTCCGGGGTTCGGTGGGGATGTTACGAGCGAGGGCGAAAGGCGTCAAGCGCAGCGGGCAAGAGGACGAGCATCAGGGCGTCTAATTCTCGACGCCACAAGGGCTTAGGCGAGCCCTCGCGCAATGGGAACGGCCCAAAAAGGGAATTGGGACGATGTCAGAATGGCCCTTTCGAGGGAGGCTAGCGGGGTAGCCGTCATGGTATTTTCAAGAGACGTTTGAGCACTCATACTTGAGGAATCGTGTAGGCACGATCCCGGCGCAGAGGGATGTGTAAGTGAAACAAAAATCAGGCATTAGTGCGGGTGGCCGGGTGCGACGGCTGGCCGCGAACGTACTGGGTGTCCTGTTCTCCGTAGCCCTTGTATCTTGCGGCGGCGGGAATACTGCCGTAGATACAACTGCGCCAACGGCTCCTGCGGGCCTGACGACTTCTGTGGTCTCCGCCACCCAGATCAACCTCTCCTGGACGGCCGCCACCGACAATGTAGGGGTAACCGGCTACCGGGTTGAACGGTGCCAGGGAGCAAGCTGCTCCAGTTTCGCCCAGGTCGGCCCGCCGACAACCACTTCGTACAACGACACCGGACTGACCGCATCAACCTCGTATTCCTACCGAGTCCGGGCGACCGACGCAGCGGGAAACTTCAGTTCCTATTCGCTGGTCGCGAGTGCGACTACAACCGCCGCCACCGATACCACCCCGCCGACGGCGCCAACGAATTTGACGGCGACGGCCGCATCCGGAACGCAGATCAACCTTGCCTGGACAGCCTCGACCGACAATGTCGCGGTGACAGGCTATCGAGTGGAGCGCTGCCAGGGAGCGGGATGCTCCAACTTTGCTCCGGTCGGCACACCAACTACAACTTCATTCAACGACACAGGGTTGTCCACATCAACTCCGTATTCCTATCGCGTGCGGGCGACCGATGCGGCGGGAAACGTCAGTCTGTATTCTTCGGTGGCCACGGCGGTGACGTCGTCGAGTGGAGCGATTTCAGTGACCATCTCACCGGTGCGGTGGGGGATGCCGGTGTCGCAATCCATTGGTTTCACGGCGACGGTCCAGAATGACGTAGGTGCTGCGGGTGTTACGTGGTCGGCAAGCGGCGGAACCTTCACTACCACAACCGCGACACAAGCAACCTATAAGGCACCGGCGGCTGCGGGCACGGTGACGGTCACCGCGACCAGCGTGGCCGATAACACCAAGAGTGCATCGGCCACGATGGGCATTACCGACTTGACGGGCGTAACGACCTATCACAACGACCTTTCCCGGGACGGCGTCAATTCTCAGGAATATGCTCTGACGCTGGCCAACGTAAATACGACCACGTTTGGGAAGCAGTTCTCCTGTGTGACAGACGGCGCCATCTACGGTCAGCCGCTATGGGTACCGGGGCTCGTGCTAGGCGGGGTCACCCACAACGTTGTCTTCGTCGCGACCCAGCACGACAGCCTCTATGCTTTCGACGCCGACTTTAACACCTCTCCCTGCGTGCCACTCTGGCAGGTCAGCCTGATTGACATGGTGCATGGCGGGTTGAGCGCCGGCGAGACACCGGTTCCTTCGGGGCCTACAGGGAATCTGGTTGGGCAAGGTTTAGGCGATATCACCCCTGAGGTCGGTATTCTGGGGACGCCCGTCATCGACCTCACGACCAATACGCTCTATGCCGTAAGCAAGTCGGTGGATAGCACGCAGACCAACTTCTACCAGCGCCTGCACGCTATCGATGTGCTTACCGGCAACGAGAAATTCAGCGGCCCGGCTACGATCACTGCTCAGGTAAACGGCGACGGAGACGCCTCCGTGGGTGGAGTAATCCACTTCGATCCGCGGAATCAGAACCAGCGGCCGGGGCTGGCGCTGATCAACGGCGTAATCTACATCGGCTGGGCGTCACACGAGGATAACGATCCATATCACGGCTGGGTGATCGGCTACGACAAGACCTCTCTTTCCCAGGTTGCGGTGTTTAACACAACACCGGACGCCTTCGGCAGTTATCCTTCCCGCGGTGGAGTTTGGATGGGTGGCGGAGCGCCTGCAGCGGACACCAGCAACAATCTGTACCTGATTACCGGCAATGGGGCCTACAACGGTGCAAGTGGCGGCAGCATATCCGGAGTCACCGATTTCGGAGACAGCGTCCTGAAGTTGAGTACGTCACCGAGTCTGGCGGTAACAGATTGGTTCGCGCCGATGGACCAGCAGGCCCTGAGCGACGCGGATGAGGACTTCGGCTCGGGGGGCACCGTGGTGCTGGTGGATCTCCCCTCTTCTGCTCCCGTTCAGCATCTGCTCGTCGGCGCGGGCAAGGCAGGAGATTTGTTCCTGCTGAACCGAGACAGCATGGGGCACTTCTCGTCGACCGGTAACAATGTGGTGGATTGGATCCACTTAGCAAGTGGGGAGGTCTTCGCGACAGCTGCCTTCTGGCAGAACAACATTTATTTCGCAGGGTCGGGAAACGGGCTCAGCAAGTTCACGCTCGACCCCGTGCTGGTCAAGTTCACGTCGGCTGGTGCAACCATGACATCTGCGCACGTCTATCCGTTCCCGGGGGCAACGCCTTCGATTTCCGCCAACGGCTCCAGCAACGCCGTCGTGTGGGCATTGGACAACAGCAACTATTGCACGCCGCAATCACTCGCCTGCGGACCGGCTGTGCTCTATGCGTACGACGCAGCCAATCTCGGCACGGAGCTTTGGAATAGTTCCACGACGGGCAATGACACGGCGGGCTTCGCTGTGAAGTTCACGGTCCCGACCGTCGCCAACGGCAAGGTCTACGTCGGTACGCGCGGCAGCGACGATGGCAGCTACACCTCTTCCAACCGTGGCGAACTCGACGTGTACGGCCTGAAACCAAACTGAAAAACAGTTATCTTTCGCACGGAGAGCAGTTTCTCGGAAGACGGAACCGATTTGAAGGGGCACGCCTTCAGGCGTGCCGTAGGGGCCACAAACAAGCGCCCGGCTTTAGCCGCTGAGGGAAGGCAGCCTCAGGGCCTAAAGGCCACGTTATTTGTACTCCTTTCGGCGCGGCTGAAGCCGCGCCCTTTCAAAGCAACTGCCACAAGTGTGAAATTGTTATAGACCCTCACCGTGAGCAATGCGCCCGCTAATCCCGTCTCGATGCCCAGAACGATAGCTGCTGCAGCCCTGGGCTGGCGCGTAGCTCAGGTGTTCGGCCTCGTTATAGCCCTGATGCCGTTCGTGCTGCCCGCCGTGCCGGTAGGCACCGATCTCCTCAAGCACCTGATGGCAGCGCGTGTGCTCGCCGACTACTCGGACCCGTTCCTTCGCTACAGGGAGCACTTCGAGATTCACTGGCGACCTACCGCAACCATCCTGGGCGATCTGACACTAGCGGGACTGGTGAAGATTTTCGATCCGCTGGTGGCGGCGAAAACTTATTTCGTGATCTTTGCGGCAAGCCTCTGGCTGACGGGGCGGCTCTATTTCACGCGGCTCGGTCTCCCGGCGCACGCCGCCATCGTTCTGTTCCCGCTGTTGCATTCGTTCTTTGTGTTTTCGGGATTCCTTCCTTTTATCGGAACGATCGCGCTCTATCCTCTGCTGCTCGCGGTGCTGCTTGGCTATCGGGCGAGCTACGCCAAGTCGGCTGCCCTGGCAGTGATTCTGCTCGCGCTCTTCGGATTCCATGTGGTGGGAGCGGCGGTGGGCTGCTTCAGCGTCGTGTTTTTGTCGATTGATATCGAGAGCACAACCCTGGGATGGAAGGATGCGCTGTCGGTCGTGCCCGTGGCGGGATTGCTGGTCTATTTCAAGCTGACAAAGCCTCCCGGCACGAACACTCTCTGCTTTCACGGCCCGTTGGGCCAAGTCAAAGCCTACATCGGGTACAACACGTGGACCTTGTCGCGGACTGCGGGATGGCTGGCTCTGCTGCTCCTGGTTGGACTGGTGGGAGTGGCTCTATGCGATGTGGTGCGGGGGTGCGTGGCGCGTCCGCGTCTGTTGGTGCTGGCCGCGATCCTGGTTGGAATTGGGCTGGTTATGCCTTACCAGATTGGCGACGTGTTCATCGTGGGATCGAGAACACTGCCCTTCGCCTTCATCGCGGCGGTGGGAGGGCTGGAGTGGAACGAGCTACGGTTGCGCGGGGCGGCCGTGGCCATCTGCGCATTTCTGGCAATCAGCTCATTCCTGAACACCCAGAAGATACTCGCGGTCCAAGATTCTTATCGTGTTTTTCTATCAGGGTTGCAGGCGGTGAAACCGGGCAGTCGAGTCTTGCCCATCATTGAGAACATATTCGAAGGCGGGAACGCATATATCGAGCCCTTCGCCGGAGTCGAGGATCTTTACCCGATGTACCGCGGCGGGAGCGATCCCTACATCTTCGCTGAGCCCTACGTCAAAACGGGGGGCAATCTGCTGCGCCTGAAGTACAAGCCAACCTACGCGTACAAGTACACCACCCTGCCGCCGGAATACCGCGGCGTGGCGCAGGACTACGATTACATTTTGTGCTGGGGGGCGCTGCCCAAGGTCAAGCCTCAGATCGAAAAAGAAGCACCGCTGGTGTTTCAGAACGGCCCGCTGGCAATTTATGGCGGCACGCGGTAAAAGGCCGCTGTTTCCGCTCCTCTCGAAAAACTTAGCGTTTCTCTCCCTGCACCACCACTGTCTTGGCGTTCATGAATTCCTTGATGCCGTGGGCGGCGAGCTCGCGGCCATGGCCTGACTGCTTTACCCCGCCGAAAGGGAGGCGGGTATCGGAAGCCACCATCTTGTTGATGAAGACCATGCCCGCCTGCAATTCATTGATGAATTGTTCGCGCTCCTTGTCGTCATTGGTCCAGGCGCTGGCGCCGAGACCGAAACGAGTGTCATTGGCAATGCGAATCGCCTCGTCGATGTTCTTGACGCGAAATAACGACGCCACCGGCCCAAAGAACTCTTCGCGATATGCCGGGGAATCGGGCGGGATGTCGGTGAGCACAGTCGGAGCGTAGAAGTTACCGCGACCCTCGATCGGATGCCCACCCGTAAGCACACGCGCACCGGCAGCGACCGTTTTTTGCACATCGTCGTCCAGCGACTTCACTGACTCGGGATTCGCGAGCGGGCCAATGTCGGTTTTCTCGTCCATCGGATCTCCGACCTTGAGCGACTTCATGCGCTCGACGAAGCGGCGCTCGAACTCGGCGGCGATGGGCTCGGCCACAATGAAGCGCTTCGCCGCAATACAAGATTGCCCGTTGTTGATGACGCGGGCTTCCACCGCAGTGGCGACGGCCGCTTCAAGATCGGCACTCGGCATCACGATGAATGGATCGCTTCCGCCAAGTTCCAGAACGACCTTCTTGATGCTCCGCGCCGCACCGATACCAACCTGGATTCCCGCCTGCTCGCTGCCGGTTAATGTTGCGGCGGCAATCCGCGGGTCTGTCAGAATCGCTTCGACCTTTCTTGAACCGATCAGCAAAGTTTGAAAAACGCCTTCCGCGAACCCTGCCCGCCGCAAGATGTCCTCGATCATCAAAGCGCTTTGCGGCACGTTGGACGCGTGCTTGAGCAGGCCAACATTGCCCGCCATCAGCGCTGGCGCAGCGAAACGGAAAACTTGCCAGAAAGGGAAATTCCACGGCATGACGGCGAGAATCGGCCCGATCGGAAGATAGCGAACGAAGCTACGGCCCGCGCCGGTATCGACCACTTCATCGGCGAGGATGCGCTCGGCATTTTCAGCGTAGTAACGGCACCCGGTGGCGCACTTGGCGGCTTCGGCCACGGCGGAGCGGTAGGTCTTGCCCATCTCCAACGTCATCGTGCGCCCAAAAGTCTCTTTTTCTTTCTCGAGGATCTCCGCCGCGCGCAGCATCTTCGCGGCGCGGTCGGAAAAAGATGTCTTCCGATGTGCAGCAAACGCAGTGCAGGCAAGCGCGATCTTGTCTTCCACTTGCTTGTCCGAGAGTTCCTCGAACGTACGTACAAGTTCTCCGGTTGCTGGGTTTATCGTTGCAATTGCCATCGGCCTAGGGCCTCCAAATTCAACGTGGAAGCTTACCATTTGGGAGCAGGCGAAGAAAAAGGCATCCATCCACGGAAGCCCGCCGCAATAATCGCACGGAGGTTGTTCTCACCGAAATCCTTGGAAGGGTGGAGCCGACGACCAGACTTGAACTGGTGACCTGCCGATTACGAATCGGCTGCTCTACCAACTGAGCTACGTCGGCCCGCAGGTTGATTGTAGCAAACGCTCGGCACTCGCCGTCCTTGGCGGGTTGAATGTCAGTTGACCCACAGGCCCTGCGGTTCTGTCCGCGGGGCTTTCTTGTGTTGCAGGTCGCCTTCTTTACAACCACAACTCTACGCCGTTATCGGAACCACTTCGTTTCTCTTTTCGCGAGCAGGTATCGCAGGGCGCTTTCAAACTCTGGTTTGACCTTCCACGAGTACTTCACGCTTGCCCGACCCGGCACTGGTGCCTGAACCTGAATAATGAAACCGACACCACGGGCTTGTTGTAGGGCGTCATTAAAGAGCCGAGTGCCGGGCTGCAGACTGCAATGCTTCTCTAGTTCCTGGATTTCTGTTTCTCCGTGATGCAACAGAAAGCAGACTGCATCTATGCTGTCATCATTGAGCGCCTTTAGCTTTTCTTCTGCGAGTTGCTCTTGCGATTCGTCAAAGTCCTTCAGCCTTCTTATCTCCGCATCCAGCTGCTCGATTGTTTCGTTCGCAGAGCGCAGACTGTCCCGCCAGACTAGGTAACTGGCTATGACCCAGGCAAAGGCTGCAAGACAAAGAAACAGGACTTTCAAGGGTGGGTGCGGCAAGAAGATGGCTGCAATAGTCAGAAGCACGGAAAAAGCGCCGCTTATCTGCGCGCCCACGTTGGGCACGAATTTCCGCAGAAAAACCCAGAAGCTAAGATGATCGGCCAATGTCCTCAATTATAGGTGAGCGTCGCATTGAGCCGAAAGGAGCAAAGCAACCCAAGAACCGCCCGACAGCCAAGTGATCTTGTTGCGTCACTTTACCACCTCAGAACTAACTGTCTCGCACGCTCCCGTGCTATGGTCCGGCATGGGAGGTCAAACACAACGCGCCTGCCGCCCGCGCCATTGCACCATTCTCGCTGCATATGAACCAGATGGATTCTCCACAGAGAAAGCCAGTTTTCCACCTTGCATCCGGAGCGAGAGGTTTCGATAATGACAACAGGTACACACATAACAGTGCCCGGATACAGTCGAACCGACCTGCTGCGAATCTTGCGGATCTTGCCGCGACAACTGGCCGCGTGGGAGCGCGCCGGACTAGTTCGTTCTGCTGCAGAGTATTCCTTCGCCGATTTGCTGCAAGTCAAGAAAGTGCGCGACCTTTGCGCCCGGCAAGTGCGGCCCGGGGCCATCGTGCGCTCGCTCGAGGCGCTGCGCAAACGGGCTACCGGCATGGAGAACCCTTTGCTCGAAGCGGGCCTGCTTTCCACGGGATCGGGAGTGGCTTTCCGGCTCGAGGGCCGCTGGCTGGAGCCGGTTTCCGGCCAGCTCGTCATGGACTTTGCGCCCGGCGAGCGCGTGGTGACGCACACGGTGCCGCCCGCCAAAGAGGAGCAGAACCCCGAACCAGAAGGGGACGTGGGCGAACTTTTTGCTCGCGGCATTGCCCTGGAAGATGTTCCGGGGCACGAACTGGAAGCGATGGCGATCTACCGGCGCGTGCTGGAAGGGGAGCCTGAGCACGCCGCGGCACACATCAATCTGGGCACGCTCTTCTACAACCAGCACGACTTTGCCGCAGCCGAGCGTCATTACCGCGCAGCCGCCACCATTGATCCGCACTACGCGCTGGCGTACTTCGATTTGGGAAATGTGCTGGATGAAACTGGACGCGCCCAGGAAGCTATCGCGGCTTACAAGAACGCGCTCCGGCTGGCGCCCACCTACGCGGATGCGCACTACAACCTTGCGCTGGCCTACGAGAAGACGCGAGAGGCGCGCAAAGCGCTGCACCACTGGCGCGCCTACGTGAAGCTCGACCAGTCGGGACCGTGGTCGGTGCACGCGCGCAATCAGATTCGCCGCATCCTGGCCACCGACCGGCTGCGCATCGTCTACCGCAAGCGCTAGTTTACCTCGTCAACTATTCCCTATTGCCCTGCCCGCCTGCGCTAGAATGGTCGGTTTTGCCATCCTTTCCTGAGGCTTGATCATGAACGAGTGCCGCCATCCCTTAACCGTACTGAGTGACGACGAAATTTTGTTTCGCGATAACGTCCGGCAATTCGCCGACGAGAAAATACGCCCGCTGACAAAAGAAATGGACGAGAAGGGCGTGTTTGAGCACTCCCTGATCGATCAGTTCTTTACTCTCGGCCTGATGGGGATCGAGGTTCCAGAACAATACGGTGGTGCCGGCGGCAGCTTCTTTGAGGCGATCCTGGCGGTGGAGGAATTCTCGCGGGTGGATGCCTCGGCCGGCGTCATCGTGGATGTGCAGAACACCCTGGTGAACAACGCGCTGATTCGCTGGGCAACGGAGGAACAGAAGAAACGCTACCTGCCGAAAATGGTGACGGAGACGGTGGGCGCGTACGCCTTGAGCGAAGCGGCTTCGGGGTCGGATGCTTTCGCGCTGCAATGCCGCGCCCAGCTCAAAGGCAGCGACTACGTGCTGAACGGCCGCAAGCTGTGGATCACCAATGGCAAGGAGGCCGGGCTGTTCATTCTGTTTGCCACGCTCGATCCGGCGCTGGGGTACAAGGGCATCACCGCGTTTCTGGTGGAGAAGAACCTTCCGGGCTTCACCGTCGGCAAGAAAGAAGACAAGCTTGGCATTCGCGCCTCCTCCACCTGCGAGTTGATTCTGGAGGATTGTCGCGTGCCCAAGGACAACGTGCTCGGCGAGCCCGGCAAAGGTTACAAGTTTGCCATCGAAACCTTGAATGAAGGACGCATCGGCATTGGCGCGCAGATGGTCGGGCTCGCACGCGGCGCCTGGGAATGTGCCTGCAAGTATGCCCAGGAACGCAAACAGTTCGGCAAGACCATCGCGGACTTCCAGGCAATCCAATTCCAGTTGGCACAGATGGGAACGGAATTGGAAGCAGCGCGCCTCATGGTTTATAACGCCGCCCGCATGAAAGATGCGGGCGTGAACTTCGTGAAAGAGGCCGCCATGACGAAGCTCTTCGCCTCGCAAGTGGCGGAACGCGTTACTTCGAAAGCGGTCGAGGTATACGGGGGATACGGGTTCACCAAGGACTATCCCGTGGAGAAGTACTTTCGCGATGCCAAGATCGGAGCCATCTACGAAGGCACCTCGAACATGCAGTTGCAGACGATTGCCAAACTGGTCCTGGGCGGGAAATAGGGAGCGCTCCGGTAACAGGTGGCTTCCTCAAATGTGCACCCGCTTGCAGACCGGGGCTGGCACGAATGGTGGATAACCGACTGTAAAGCCTTATTTTGTAATGGCTTAGTGTTCAACGCGGGGATGGCTCCCAAGCTGCACTTAAGGTGGTAGGCCGAAGTCTATGATAGCGACGGCTGGAGGGTAACGTGCTTTTCCAACACGGTCTGATTCCCAGGCGGACACGAAGCAACCGGTTGCCGGTTCTGGTATTTCTCCTGGCCACGGCCTACGGCGTGATGGCTTTCACCCTGATGCAGCAGGGCAACGTGATCCAGTCGCAACGCTACCTCATCCAGCAGTTGATGGACGATAGCCAGAAGCTCACGACGCTGAAGGCTCAAGAAGCAAAACGCAACCGGGCGGCGGAAGCGGCAAAAGCGAAGGCCGCCGCGCCCCAGAGCCCGGAGAAGAAAAGTAAGTCGTTCAAACCAAAACGGCAGCTGGAAATGCCGCCGATGCAGACCGTGGACAAAGCGGACGCGCGGCGGGCGCCAGTAAAGATTTAACGGGCCCAGGCAGTACTTAGCTCCCAAAGGTTCAGGCGAATGAAAACCCTAGCATTCGCGGCTCTGCTTTTTTCGATATCGGTTCCGCACAGCGGAGCACCCGCCTCCCGGGTACCCCACGACGGCGCGGACGCGGCCAAGGCCGCCCGTCGTGGCCAATGGTACATGGCGCAATCCGGTCACGCCGTCTTCTGCTCAGGGCCGGTGGTCACGGTCGCAGGACCGGATGGCAGCCTGCAGCGTATGGCCACCTTCTGCCAGGGCGATAAGACAATTGTTCCGTTGCGGGATTAATTGAACAAACGCTTCCTGCTTCGCCCGTGCTGGAGGTTGGTAGGGACGGCAGGAATCGAACCTGCAACCCTCGGATTAGAAAACCAGCCCACACTCTTCCTAACTAGCACAACCTGCTGCGTTTCCAAGCACTTCCATTTTCACAACCGTGGCTTTCCGTGCCCCTCTGTTCCCTCGTGTGGCCGTCGATTGGGCAGAGTTTGGGCAGAGTGCCAGCAGCGCATTCGGCAGCCCGTTCCTTCACGGCGATTAACGTGCGCGTCGCGTGCTTGCGCCTGTTTTCACGGCGCTCGACGCCCCGAAATACGCTTGACCTCCGCCCAGCGAAGGCGCATAAAGTCGTTATGACGACTAACTTCGATCCGAGCATTGGCGCGTCCACGCGATGGAGGAAGGGTTGCCCCTCGCCGAACCCTGGGGGCAGGCCGCGAAGCAGGCTGCTTTCTCAGGCGCTGGGCAGGAAGTTGGCCGAGGTCAAGCCCGACGACGCTCAGGCAAGGACCTATGCCGAAATCGTGGCCTCGAACCTGATCGAGATCGCGTCCTCGCCGGGAAGGTCTGCGGTGGCGGCGGCAAGTGAGATCGCGGACCGGTTGGAGGGCAAGGCGCGAGTGTCGCTCGACTTCGCCGATGTGACCGCCGACCTGCGGGCTCGCAGTAACGAGGAGTTGGAGCACTTCCTTGCCAACGGGGATTGGCCCGAGACCCAAGAGTCCCTGCCGAACGGCGATGTGCAAGGCGCTCACTAAGGGAGCGTGCAGGCCACCGTGCAAACGGGCCCGGCTGCACTTCAATTCTGTCCAGGTGCGTCCGGCAACAGTCCGTCTTTACGGAGATAGTCCTGCATCATCTTGTCGCCCACGTCGCCGAGCCTGTCTACGTTAGCGACTGACTTCCCCAGTCGCTTCTTCGCCCACTCTTGTCGGGCCCGAAGGTGCGTGGCCCATTCCTTCTCACGCAACTTTCTGTCCTCGTACTTAGGGTTTCCGGGACGCCTTCCATACTCATCTACCGCCCATGTGCGCCCGTCCTTGTCGCCCATCATCATCCCAGTGGTGAAATGAATTTTCCAGAGGTGCGGGAACAGAAACCAGTCATCGTCCAGTCTCGCCCACTGCGTCGTTGACACACGGCGTTCAGGGTAGAGCCACTCCTCCTCTGCCGCTGCGACGTAGCGCGTTGCGCGCCGCTTCAATATGTAGTTGATGCGGAGCACCTCGTCCTCCTCCAGTTCTCGCCCGAACTGAATGTCGCCAAGGTACTTGAGTGCAAACTGGTAAGCGCGCGCGTTCTCGCGAGGCTCTGTCGGGCTGGCCCACGGATTACGGGCAAGTTGGAGGTGTGTGACGATAAGGCACGAGTCCAATCCGAGAGGAAACAGAGTGCGCGTACCGACCTTATCTAACCCAGCATCGTATGGATAAGCCAGTTCACTTGGGAAGACTCGACGGTTGAAAAATGTGACCGGCTCGTCCGTCACGATGAACTTCGTGGGACTGCACCTCGCTCTTGCGATCTCCCAGATGCCCTCTGTCCACATCGTAGAGTGGAACTGGAATACCGTTTGCAGAACGACGAGGGTCGCGTTGTGGTCCCCGCTCTCGGCACTCTTCTTTATCAGGTCCAGTCCTTTCGGTGTCCTGAACAGCTGCGCGCCCATGTACGGGGCAAGATTGCGAAACACGTCGCTGGAACTGGCGCCAATGCCGCTGTAGTCCCCAAAGTGCTCCACGGCTTGGCGTCCGAGGCTATCGATTGTGCCGAAGAACAGCTTCTCCATCGCGTCCGTGGTCTTGCTCCCGAACTTGAGCGTGTAAAGGTCGTCAAGGTAGAAACACGCGGCGGGTCCACGGCGTCGCTGGGCCTTCCGCTCGTGCGACCCGCCGTCCCACACCACTCGCTCAGGGTGAAGGTCCAGGTAGAAGAAGTTGGTCTGACCCGGTCTCAGAAACCTCTTCTGATACCACCGGGGCACGTAGTGGTGTGCGTGGGACTGTTGTCCAGTCATGGTTGGAACCAAAACAAGACCGTGGGCAAACAAGCCTTGGCTGTCGTCTGCACGGTTGCATTCCTACAGTCGCTACGCCACCGCCCAGTGCGCCGAGAGCACCTCGGCTTGCTCCAACACGGTGATCGTGGCCTTCTCCTGCTTGTCGGGCGGGTAGCCGTACTTCCGCAGAATGCGCTTCACGAGCACGCGCAGATTGGCGCGGACGTTCTCGCGGATCGTCCAGTCGATGGTCGTGTTCTTCTGGACCGTCTTCACCAGTTCGCGGGCAATGGTGCGCAGCGTCTCGTCGCCTAGCACCTTCACGGCGCTGTCGTTCGTTTCGAGCGCATCGTAAAACGCAACCTCGTCCTCGTTCAGGCCGAGGTCTGCGCCGCGCTTCTGGTCGTCCCGCATCTGCTTCGCCAGGCCGATCAACTCCTCGATTACCTGCGCGGTTTCCACGGCCCGGTTCTGGTACTTGCGGATGGCCTTCTCCAACAGCTCCGAGAAAAGCCGCGACTGCACAACGTTCCGGCGTGAGCGGGTCTTGATCTCTCCTAGGAGCAGCTTCTTGAGCAGCTCGATGGCGAGGTTCTTCTGCGGCAACTCGTGAACCTCGGCCAAAAACTCGTCCGAGAGGATCGAGATGTCGGGCTTCTTGAGTCCCGCAGCCTCAAAGATATCTATAACCTCGGTGCTCGCCACGGCCTGCGAGACGATCTGCCGAATGGCGTGGTCGATGTCCGCTCCTGCTCGCTCCTGCCCCGGCGTCGTCTTGTTTAGCACTGACCGAACCGCCTGGAAGAACCCCACGTCGTCACGGACGCGCATCGCCTCAGGGTGCGGCACAGCCAGCGCAAAGGCGGCGGAAAGTTGTCTGACCGCGTCCGTCAACCGCTTCTTGCCGTCCTCCTGCTTCAAGATGTGCTCCTGCGCATTTGGCAGCAGGCCCAGCTTCTGAGCGGACGAGCCTGCCGTCCATGGTTTCCAGTCGAACCCGTGGAACAGCCCGCTGCATACCTCGTAGTGCTTCAACAGGGCCGCCACAGCTTCCTCTTGAGGAATAGCGGTCTTACCCTTGCCACCGCTCTCCGTGTAGGTGGCCATCGCGTATTTCAGTTCCTGCGCTACGCCGAGGTAGTCCACCACCAACCCGCCCGGCTTGTCATGGAACACCCGGTTCACCCGCGCGATGGCCTGCATCAGTCCGTGGGCCCGCATGTATTTGTCGAGGTACATGGTGTGCAGGCACGGCACATCGAAGCCCGTCAGCCACATGTCCCGCACGATTACTACCTCGAAGGCGTCCTTCGGCTCTTTGAAGCGCAAGGCCAGGGCGTCACGGCGGCGTTTGTCGCGAATGTGCTGCTGCCATTCCAACGGGTCCGTGGCAGCGCCGGTCATCACGATCTTGATCTTGCCCGCCTTGTCATCCTCGCTATGCCACGCTGGGCGCAGCTTCACGATTGCGTTGTAAAGGTCCACGCAGATGCGGCGGCTCATGCACACGATCATGCCCTTGCCCTGGTTTGCCACTTGCCGCTCCTCAAAGTGCCGCACCAGGTCCTCGGCCACGATCTCCAGTCGTTTTTCCGTGCCGACAATTGCCTCCAGCGCTGCCCACTTCGTTTTCAGCTTCTCGCGCCGTTCTGTCTCTTCGCCCTCGGTCACTTCCTCGAAGTCGGCGTCAATCTTCGGCTTCTCGGCCTCGCTCAGTTCCAGCTTCGCCAGACGGCTCTCGTAGTAAATGGGAACCGTTGCCTTGTCCTCGACGGCGCGCTGAATGTCGTAAATGCTGATGTACTCACCGAACACCTGCCGGGTGTTGGCGTCGGCCTTCTCAATAGGCGTGCCCGTGAACCCGATGTACGAGGCGTTCGGTAGTGCGTCGCGCATGTGCCGGGCGAAGCCATCCACGAAGTCGTACTGGCTCCGGTGCGCCTCGTCCGCGATGACCACGATGTTCCGTCTGGCGGAAAGCTCTGGGTAAGCCTCGCCCTTGGCGGGCATGAACTTCTGGATGGTCGTGAACACCACATGCCCCGACGACACGGCCAGCCGTGCTTTCAGGTCGTCGCGGTCCACGGCCTGCTCAGGAGCCTGCCGTAGCACCTCGTGACAGCGGGAGAACGTTCCAAACAACTGGCCATCGAGATCGTTCCTGTCGGTGATGACCACGATAGTTGGGTTCTGCAACTCCGGCTGCAACACCAAGCGCCCGGCGTAGAAGACCATCGTCAGGCTCTTGCCTGATCCCTGCGTGTGCCACACGACTCCGGCGCGTCGGTCGCCCCCTTTGCGTGTGGCCTGGATAGTGGTCTGCACGGCTCTGTTGACCGCGTGGAACTGGTGGTAGCCCGCAATCTTCTTCGTCACGGTCTTGCCGTCGTCCTCAAAGGCGACGAAGTAGCGGATGAAGTCGAGCAGGCGGCGCTTCTCGAACAGGCCCTGGGTGAGAACTTGAAGCTGTGGCACCGATGCCGGTGCTACTTCTTCGCCCTCGATGGTGCGCCACGGCATAAAGCGCTCTGTGTCTGCCGTGAGCGATCCCACCCGCGCCTCCAGCCCGTCCGAAATCACGAGAAGGACGTTGTAATTGAAGAGCGCTGCGATCTGGTGCTTGTAGGTCTGGAGCTGGTTGAAGGCTGACCAGATCGTGGCGTTCTCGTCGGCGGGGTTTTTCAGCTCGATGACGACGAGAGGCAGGCCGTTGAGGAACAGGATCACGTCGGGGCGGCGAGTGTGCTGGCCTTCGGCAACCGTGAACTGGTTCACTGCAAGCCAGTCGTTCTTGTCGGCGTTGTCGTAGTCGATCACCCTCACCTGCGCTCCGGTGATGGAACCATCGGGTCGGGCATACTCGACCGTCACGCCATCAACAAGCAGCCGGTGCAGGTCATGGTTGCGTGCTACGAGCGAGGGACCATCGGCTCGCAAGAGCCGCCTTTTGGCTTCTTCCAGCGCTTCTTGAGGTAGGGTTGGATTGAGCTTGGCCAGCGCTTGTTGGAGATGATGTTCGAGAACAACGTCACGGTAGTTCGGATCGTGGCGCTCGGCGGCTGGCTCCCCAACCGCGATGTCAGGCCCGTGCAGGACCGTGTAGCCTAGACCGGCCAGCCAATCGAGGGCAGCTTCTTCAACAACGGACTCGGTGAAGGTGCGGATCATTTCGATCTCCGCCTGATCTCGCCCGATGATGTCTTCGTGTACCTATTGCCTGTAATACGCGAGAGGTGCGCAGCTAGGCCCTTACCAAAAACGTGTGGCTTTTCTCCGCTGAAACCGAAGCTGCCGCTCACCTGAGCGTTTTCATTGTAGGCAGCTATCATTTTGTCCTCCTGAGCCTTTGTGAGCGTCTCGATCTCTGGTAAGACTTGAGCTAGGACGTTACCCTGATCGAAACTCTTACACATAGGAAGTGCCGCGACGTAGGCTTCCATCATCCGAGCCTGCTTGATCATGAGCTTAGCTAGTTCGACAGCAGCGTCCTCCCACGTGCAAGATAACGCCTGGAACCGTCCGATAAACCCATAGGGATCGAGCCCCAGTTTCACCGCAACAATCGGAACGCGACGCCCAAGAGCGAAACCGACCTCGTGATCCGTCCATTTGCTGTCATGGAAGTCCTCGGTCAGGAGAGCTACGAAGGCGTCCATCGTAGACAGGGCACTTTCGATCTCGTCCTGCCAGACCTTTGTGGGATGAATGTCCTTGTGGGCTACAAAGCAAGAAACTCCGAATGGTTGCAGCTGGTCTTTCAGTTGGGCGGCCTTCTTTTTCACCTCGGCCTTGTGGCTCAGGAATACTCGGTAGCCGCTATCGCCCCAGATGCGTTGTGCTGTTTCCGGTGCGGTGTGACGCCGCGACGGTTGGAGCACCCCTGACTCTCTCCTCCAGTCTCGGTCCTTAATCCCTTCCATTTCGAGAAACACCTCGGAGATGTACTCGTCCTTGATATTGTTTATGTTGTTGATGTCATCTCTAAGTTGGCTCTGAATAGCAGCTCTTTGCCTTGCTGACGTGACGTACAAAGCTTCTGGAACAGTTAGATAAAGGTCATGGCCGTAGGTCTGTTCGATCCCACCCCAACTCTCATCACGGGCCCCTTCATGTACTCGAACATGGGAATTGACGACAATCTCCTGCTTGAGGCGTTGACCTTCTTGTGAGTAGATCTTGGACAACGTAGCGAGGCAGTGCTCTATTTTTCGCGGAAGGGCGAAGGGCGACTCTTGCCTAGTCATACTCTCCTCGGGTTAGTTTGTCGTCCCGAGTCACCCGCAGTTCTCCCGAGATGAGTTTCGGCAGCAGTGTGTCACGCAGCAAGGAGAGTGCTCGGTTCTCTTCCGCCGCAACCCGAACTCGGGAGAAAAGAGGACCAACCAACTTTCCGAATAGCACGGCTACATCTTTGTTCGGTAGGGCCACCAAGAAGTGCGAGAGTGCGGCTGCCGGAACACGTTGCCGCCCGCTCGTCCCGGTCATGCTCTGAATTGCGAAGTCACGGAACTCCTGGCTACGCGCCACACAGTAGGCGTACTCGCTTGGTAAGGGCGGCTCTGGGCGGAGAACGATGTATTCCGTCGAACCCCAGCCAACCTGTCCGTCCGGCAGGAAGTCAACAAAAGCGGTCTTCCCGTTTTCCAAGCAAGGCGTGATGCGAGCGACCAAAGTGTCCCCGTTGATAAACCGCATTCCCGATCCAAAAGGCCGTTCGATGATCTCGTCGGGAACATGTAACCGCGTGGGAACGTTGGCCATGTCGAGGTAGGGTGCGACCTCTCCTTTGCTGAGCGCGCGGCGTGGGTTTACCGCAACCGCCTTTGAGAGTGGGGTCACGGTCCACCCCTTCGGAATCTTTCCCAACTCTGATTCCTCGAACGAGTGTGGAAACAGGTCCGCGATGGCTTTGGGTGGGCCGGGATCGCGGCCTTCGGCTTTTGCACGGACGGGATCGAAGTCCACGAACCACGACTTGAAGAGCGTCCGTGCGATGGCCTCCAGCGTCTCATTCATGCGCCGGTTCAGCTCGATCTTGTCGTCCAGCGTGCCGAGGACGTGCGCGATGGCGCGCTGGTCATTGGGCGGAGGTAGAGGCACCCGCAGCCGCCGCTGCGCCGTAATGCCAATGTACTTTCGAGTAGACTGATCGGAGTCCGAATTGAGTTGGTACTGAAAATCGGGACCACGGAATGCGTACCTGAGGTACGTATTCGCAAGACGTTCTGGGTCTCCAATTCGGTAGTAAGTCACTTGTGGAGTAAGCATCACGTACTCAAACCCGCTCGGCACGATAGCTACACGCCCCATCGTCGCTTTGTGAGTAAGCAGTACATCGCCGGGCCTAGCAAAGCCGATACGAAGGGAGTCGGCCTGGGTTTTCGCAATAAAAGAGCAGTTCTCTAGGTCCAATCTGTCGCCGACGATGTCCTTCGCCATGACGAATGGAATGCCAGTCGGCACGTAGTCGGTCGATTTGGGGTGCCGTTCCCCATGATTTCCGTCTTGAATCTCAGCGATGAGACCATCTTTTTCAAGTTCGGCGATAGTGACATAACGCCAGCCACGAGGGAACCGGTGCTCAACCGCCATACCCTAACTCCTCAAGGTTGGTGGCGATGACCGCATCTAGCTTCTTTGCCTCTTCCATCTGGTCTCGTAGCACCGTCGTAAGGCGCTTCATCTTCTTGTCGAACGGCTCGCCATCGTCCTCGGCTTCCTCCGCCCCGACGTACCGACCGGGTGTCAGCACGTGTCCGTGCTCGCGAATTTCCTCCAGCCTTGCGGCCTTGCAGAAGCCTGGCACGTCACCATATTTCTCAGCGCCTTTGTCTCCCCGCCAGGCGTGATACGTGCCCGCGATCTTGGCCACGTCCGCATCGGTAAGTTCGCGGTGGACGCGATCCACGAGCGTGCCCATCTTGCGGGCGTCGATGAACAGAGTCTCGCCGCGCCGGTCGCGAAAGCGTCCGTTCTTCTTGTTGCGGGTGAGGAACCAGAGACACACGGGAATCTGTGTGGAGTAGAACAACTGGCCAGGCAGTGCCACCATGCAGTCCACGAGATCGGCCTCGATGATGGCCTTGCGAATGTCGCCCTCGCCTGACTGATCGGAAGACATGGAGCCATTCGCCAATACGAACCCTGCCAATCCCGTGGGCGCGAGGTGGTGGACGAAGTGTTGGACCCAGGCGAAGTTGGCGTTCCCGGCAGGCGGTTTGCCGTAAACCCAGCGCTTGTCGTCCTTGAGCAGCTCGCCGCGCCAGTCGCTGTCGTTGAACGGCGGGTTGGCGAGAACGTAGTCGGCCTTGAGGTCGGGATGGCGGTCATTATGAAATGTGTCGCCGTGCGCGATCTGCGCGTCGATGCCGCGAATGGCGAGGTTCATCTTGGCCAGCCGCCAGGTCGTGTAGTTCGACTCCTGCCCGTAGATGGCGATGTCAGCCAGCTTGCCTCTATGCGCCTCGATGAACTTCTCGCTGCTGACGAACATGCCACCGGAACCGCAGCAGGGGTCGTATACACGCCCCTTGTAGGGCGCCAGCAGTTCGACGAGCACGCGGACGACGTGGGACGGCGTATAGAACTGCCCGCCCTTCTTACCTTCGGCGGAGGCAAATTGCGCGAGAAAGTATTCGTACACGCGCCCGAGAACGTCCTTGGCACGGTCTGCGGGGCTGCCGAGCCCGATGTCGCTGACCAGGTTGATGAGCTGGCCGAGGCGCTGCTTGTCCAGACCGGGCCGGGCGTAGTCCTTGGGCAGCACGGCCTTGAGCGAGGGGTTGTCGCGCTCGATGGCCGTCATCGCATCGTCCACGATCTTGCCGATGGTGGGCTGCGGCGCGTTGTTCTTGAGGTGTGTCCAGCGCGCCTCTTTCGGCACCCAGAAGATCGAGGTGGCGCGGTACTCGTCGGGGTCCTCGGGGTTCGCACCCTCGGCCTTCTGCTTTACAAGTTCTGCGTGCTTGGCCTCAAAGGCGTCGGAGATGTACTTGAGAAAGATGAGACCGAGCACGACATGCTTGTACTCAGCGGCGTCCATGTTGTTGCGGAGCGCGTCAGCAGCAGCCCAGAGTTTCGACTCGAAGCCGAGTGGGCCGCCGTTCGCCTTGGGGGCTACCTTTTTCTTCTTCTTAGCCATGATGACCGTGGGGACGTGGAGTGAGTGGCGCGTGCTGCCTGCTTCGGACTGCCGCACAGTAACTCATGCAACCTCAAAGACCCGAGGATAGCGCATCTCGTGGCGGTGGGACAGTGACAGGCGGGCTTCTGTTTCAGGGGTGAACCATGCTGTAACCAATCCTCGCGCTACCTCTTCGGGACGTGCAATTCTGCCCGTGCGCCGTCGTAGCCGCCGCACGCGACCCATATAAACGACTGGACATCGAGAAAGTCGCGGGCCCCAAGGGATCGTAGAAAGTCCAGATAAAGGGCGGCCATGCGCTGGAGGGCTTCATAGGTAGTCCAGTTTGGCGTTGAATTGTACTTGAGGTCGAAGCCTAGCGAATCGGCGGCTGCTTTCGTGACTTCCGGTTTGAGAAACATGAAGCGAGTCGGATCGGCGAGATACAGGAACAGCGTTGTCACCGGCCACGTTGCAACCCTACCGCGAGGCGCGGGTAGGGACGTGACTGCGTCCACGAAGGGGTCGAATACACCGGCGGTGAGTGGGTCGGCATCTGCGACGCGCAGTAACGCCGTGAAAAACGATTCGACCGCGTGGGGCTCTTGCATCGCATCGTGAAAGGCCGCGCTTTCGTAAGGTGAGAGCAAATTGAGCAGGCTGTTCACCTTCAAGACTTTAGTCGCCAAACCTTGATGATCCCGCGAGGTCAGCGCCTCCCTGATGCCGGAGAGCCCCAGCAACTTTTGAAATTTCAGATACGCGTCCAGCTTATAGTCCCTCTCGTTCTTCATGTAGCCGGGATCGGAGAAGCCTGCTGGGAACTCGTGGAGGAACCTGCGCTTCACTGAGTCTAGCGTTAGACGCTTGGTAGGCAGTGTCCAGCGCCCCATTTTCTCCACCAAGGGGGGCAGGTTGTCCAATACCGGGTCGGACTGCTGCGGCGCGGGACGCAGCATCTGCGTGTCCGTGCGGAACACTTTCGCCATGTCCTCCTCTAAGTCTCGGAAGATGACGTGCAAGTGCTCTCCATCAACATAGACAACCTTGCCGGGTCCCCAACGGAGCGCACCCGAGTTTTCGACGAGCATTCCTTCAACAAACTTGGTCATCCTTTGCACCTGGCAGTCCGAGCCCGGCGACCCGCGCTTGCAAGGCATCGGCAGCTAAGGGACAGTCTTGCTTGCCGCCTGTTCTGAGGTCAGTGAGCATCATCACCGTCTCAAGTTCTCCGCCTGTAACCGGCGCGGCGTAAAGGGATTAGAGATGTTCCAATTTTCAGGTCCACCGCTGAGGAAAAATGGCTCTCTTTTCAGCTACCCACCGGGGTCGGTTGGGGTGCCCAGCCCCCTTTGGTAAGGCACTGGGCGTCACGTCAAGGCCAGAGGCAAGCCCGCGCGCGGGTGACCTCGCTTGCGTGCGGGGCCAGGATGATCCCATCCACGCTAGGAGCGCGGCGTGGTGTAGTCGCAGCGGCTGTTGCATCGGACCCAAAGGGCGCTGCGACTACCGGCTGTGTTCCACATTTCTTGTCCAGAAGAGGGAAACGGTAGCGCGGTCTAGACGGGCCTTCCCAGGATCATCGTCAGCTTGGCGGCAGCCTCAGGAATGGCATCTTTCTCGCATCGAGCGGCCACGATTGGTTCCACACCTTGCATCAACTGCTCGACAACCTCGCGCGTCCACAATAAATCAGCCGTTGCCGCGGACTTGAGGTTGAAATAGCGGAACCCTTGGTACTCGTTCCCGGTCTCCAGCAGGCCGACAATGTTCCCGATCTCAAACCGATCGGATGGGCCGATTCTGAGTCCCAAGCTACGGCACTCCTCGTAAAGTTCCGTGAGCTTATGGCTCTGCCGCTTCGTCCCGAGGATCGGGGTATTGAATGACCGCAGGAAGGCCTTTAGCGCCAGCTCAACCGTGTGGAAGTAAAGGAAGTAGATCGGGTTCGTTAAAGAAGGCTCTAGATCGAGGAGCTGGTTGGCTGCCTTTTGGTACTCACGCGCGAAATTAAAGAAAGCCATCGCGTGTACGTCGGTGATCGGGCTGGTATTCGGCATTCTGGGTCTCCTCGCTTCATTGTAGGGGCGAAGGGCAGGACCTGTGGCAAGTGGGTAAGAGGTTCCAGATGCACTTCCGCGACGCAATATCAGTCCCGGCGCAGACTCCTCGCTTCTCGTGGCGCGAGTGTCTCGACGCCCGACCTTTGGGCGACTAGACTGCGTATGTCACTGCGAAAGGCTCTCGACACTCGTCGATGGCGAAACCTACACGTCTTCGGCGGTCCCAACCGGGATCAGTAAAACCAGGTGGCTCGACCACTGGGAGCACTGGGCCCAAGGAGAGAAACGCGCCTGCTGCACAGCAAGCGCAGGTGCGTGCCGTCCCTCCGCTTCCCGAAGGCGTAGTGTGGGAATTTGAAGACAAGATCATCGACGGCAAATTGTTTCGAGTGGCTGCGCGCCCCAGCAACGACTCATGCAGCGCAACGCAATACTACTGGCCCCTCTTGAAGACAGAGGCGCACCAGGTGATCGCCGCCAGCCAATCTCGCACGTGGTCGGTAGAGAGCGTTCGTCGCAACTTCTCAACGATCAGCTACTGTGCAATGGACGCGGAGATCGAGCAGCTCCTCGAAGCGTGTTCCCGTGAGGACGACGAACCGCACCGTCGCTTTGCAGTTGGCGGCTGGATCGGGCGGGTGCTAAACGCGCGGACCGGCATACCGGTAAGGGTCCTTGAGCGCTACCATCGCTTCGCGGGAACCCGCCAGAGGAAACGCCCGGCACGCTCCTCCCGCTAGTTGCAAAGGACTTCTCCCCGGCGACACTATTTCCTTCTTCCTAAACGTAGACCGTCATTCGCGCCCCGCTACTCAGTGTCCGTTTTGTCCGCTTTGTCCGGTTTGTCAGGTAGGCACCGCTATCGCTTCCAGCGCATAGTGCTAATTAGTTCATAGGAAATGCGAGGTTTTGCGAAGAATGACCCAGCTCAGTCGAAATCAACACCAGTCTCGTCGCCGTCTGGAGCCCCTGCTGAAACTGGAGGAAGCCAGTGCGCTCCTGCGCAGGTCGCACTGGACCCTGAGGCGCGACATCAAAGCTGGTCGCCTCCGGTGTGTACGCCTCGGGCGCCGTCTCCTGATCGAACGGGCTGAGGTCCGGCGCCTGATCGCGGCGGGGCGCTACTAGGTAATCGCGAGGAGAAGAAGAGACTCGGAGGACAGCAATGAGATTGGCGTGCGAGACGGAAATCGCAGAACGAGGCAGGCGTGCCAAACCAAGTGCCTGCGGAAAACCAGCGCAGACCTACCTGGTCTCTGGCGGACTCGCCGCTGTGAAAGTTGCGTTGTGCGCCGACCATCTTGAAATCACCGTAAGTCGCGGCTACGCGGTAGTGCCAATGGAGACTCAGGCTGTCGAGTGCAGTTCTGCGTTGCCGGCGAAGGTGGAGGGTGACGCCTGATGGCGATTATCGACCCCCAGGGCTTGTTCAACGGCAAACGTCTTCGGAGGTGCTCCGCCTTGGCGCGCCTCTACTGGCCCTATCTCTTTCTGGTGTCCAATGGGTTCGCGCGCATCGAGCTGGACTTCGATGCGATTTCCCACACTTTCGCCTCCTTCGGTGCGGCGGCCCCAAGCTCCGCCGAGATCGCGGGTTACTTCAGCGAATACGAGAAGAACGACCTGCTGTACCCCTTCGCGGCAGACGGCCAGAATTGGGGCCAGTGGGACACCCGACGCAGTTGGTTGAAGGACTTCAAGACTTCCAGTGACAAGAGAAGCCCGAGCCCGCCCGAGCCCGACTACCGCCGTTGGCTCCAGAAGCAACATGGCAGCGAATGGCCTTTATACCACTGGAACAAGATTGTGGGAGACGAACCGGCAAGCACTGTCGGCAACACAGCGTCTTTGCAGGTCTTGACCGAAGTTTTCCCGAACGCGAACCAACAGTTGCCCGAGTCTTGCTCAAATGTTGCCCAAGATTTGGCCCTAGGGGGTGGGGGTGGTGGAGGGGTTGGCAGTGGAAATGGCAATGGTAATGGAGTTGGCGGTGGGGAAGGGGAAGGAACTTCGCCTCCCAAGGCCACCTTCTCCAACGCCGATGAAAGCCGTGGAGCATCGAGTGGCCTCCGCCTTGCCAGCCAACTTCTCGACGAACTCGGCATTCCGACGAACCCATCGCTGCTGGTAGATGTCTCAAAAGGCATTCACGCAAAAGCGAAAACCGAAGACATCAGTCTTGAAGCCGCGTACGACTTCATCCTGATGAAAGCTCGGCAGGCCAAGAACGAGGCGTCAACGAAACCTTGGTGCTTTTACTTCAAAGACGCTCAATACGACCGAAGAACCCGCCAGGAACAAATTGACGAGTGGGTCAGACGGCACTCCTAGGGTGGTGTCGGCAACGAACGGGTCTCCGAGATTTCTTGTGATGTGGCGCCGGATTGACAATCCGATGTCACCAGTCAAAGGCCTTGTCAGGCAAGGGTTTCAGATGATGTGCTGCCCAAACTATGCCCAAATCTGCGCCTAACCCGCCGCCCCGCCTGCTTCGCCTGCGGCAAGCTGCCGAGTACCTTGGCCGCTCCCCGAAGGCCGTGCGCTGCATGGTTAAGCGCGGTGAGCTGCCGGTCATCAAGTCGGACAGCGGGCGCGGAGCGTGGTTGCTTGACATCGCAGACTTGAACCGGTGGATTGAGGCGGTGAAGATCACGCTGTAAAGTTGCTTGACATGCTTACTTGCAAGCATAGTATGGGGACATGGCGAGCAAGAACAAGTTGGATCGGTACGCCGTGGAGTTCGCCCGCAAAGGCGGCAAGGCGCGGGCGAAAGCTCTGACCCCTGAACAACGCCGACAAATCGCGCAGCGCGCCGCACTAGCGCGCTGGCGACAGAAAGGAAACAAGCCATGACGAGAAGACCACGCGGCAGCGGTAGTGTCTACCGCCAACGAAACAGCCGCATTTGGTGGATCAAATACCACGTGAACGGAGAGCCGATGCGGGAATCTACGCACTCGGCAAAACTCGACGATGCCAAGCGACTGCTGAGGGTTCGGTTGGGCGAAGCGGAAAAAGGTACGGTGCCCAGCATCAACTTTCACAAAGTAACGGTCGCAGAAATCGTCGCAGACCTCACTACCGACTACCGCGCCAATGGTCGCCGCACGGTTGGCGATCTTGACGCCCGCTGGCGGCTGCATCTCCGGCCTGTGTTCGGAGCCATGCGCGCCACAGCGGTAACGACACAGCATGTAGACAAGTACAAAGCCGACCGCCTTCGAGAGGGCGCGGCGCGTGCAACCGTGAACAGGGAGTTGAGCGCTTTGCGGGCTGCCTTCAATTATGCGGTGGAGAGCGATCCTCCGAAGGTCGCGAGCGTGCCTCGCATTCGCACGCTCGACGAACGCGACAATGTGCGCACGGGCTTCGTGGAACCGGGCGATCACGACCGCCTGGCGGCTGAATGTGCTCTCCGTGGCTTGTGGCTGCGCACCGCGTTCGAAATCGGGTACGTGTTCGGGTGGCGGCTGGGTGAACTACTCACACTGCGCTGCCGTCACGTCGATCTCGCAGGCAACACCCTGCGGCTGGACGCCGGAACCACGAAGAACCGCGAGGGTCGGGTTGTCTACATGACCAAGGCCGTGCGGGAACTTGTAGCCGCATCGCTCTACGGCAAGAAGCCGGAGGATCACTTGCTCACGCGCAAGAATGGACAGGCGGTGCGCGCCTTCCGTGGAGCGTGGAGAAGCATGTGCATTCGCGCCGGACTGGGGCGGATGGTCTGCCCCGAGTGCGGGGAGGAAGTTAGCGGCAAGAACCGGCTCTGCGCGCATTGCGGGCGTAGCTGGAAGCGGTCCGAACTCCGCTACTCCGGTCTGCTTTTTCACGATCTACGCCGGACGGCGGTACGAAATCTCTGCCGCGCCGGAGTGGTGGAGAAGGTTGCTATGCAAGTCACCGGGCATCGAACCCGAAACACGTTCGAGCGCTACAACATCACGAACGAGCGGGACGTGCGCAACGCCGCCGCGTGCCTTGATGCGGCGCGGGAGCGCGAGCACGAAACGGCGCTCGCGGTAGCTGCCACTCTGGACGAAGCGGCCACGTTTGGGCAGAGTTTGGGCATAGTTGAGGCAAAAATAGGGGTTCGGAACGCCACCGGCGCACACCCCGCAAACCTACCTAACTAGTTTTATTTCGTGTGGGCTGGAAGTTGGTAGGGACGGCAGGAATCGAACCTGCAACCCTCGGATTAGAAATCCGATGCTCTATCCGTTTGAGCTACGTCCCCAAAGCTGTCCCTTCGTTGGCTAGCCCCTTATTTTACTAGCACCTTTCCGTTCCGCACCCTGCAATCCAGCCGTTCGATTGGACCTCTGCCTCGAAAGCATTGTGGCAGCGAGACTTACCGACGCCACTTCCGTGCTATGGCCTCCAATTTACACGCAGTTCACAATTAAGTTGTGCCGGGTGCCCCCGTAAACCCGGGGGAACGGTGTCATGGAACAGTTTTGGGCCAGATTGCGATCGGACGAACGGGGACAGGATATCGCGGAGTACGCGACCATCATCGCCGTTATTTGCCTCATCGCAATTGCGACCGCCCGCCTGATCGGCCTGAATTTCCTCTCCGTTGTGAATCGCGTGATCGACGGCATGCGGTAACCTCGATCACCTGCCTGCCTCTCCTCTCTCGACCGCGTTACAATGTTGATCGCTAACTTTCCTACCGGTCGAGGCCTCGCATGAGCAAACGTATTTATATCGCCGCTTACAACCAGTCAAAATTCGGCAAGTTGATGGATATGACCGTACCGCAGATTATGCGTACTGCGGTCGAGAGCACTTGCCGACAGATCAGCGTGCCCGCCAGCGCGATTGACGTCGGCTCAGTCGGCGCCGCCTGCAATTTCTCTCTCAATGAGCAAGGCCTGCTATCGGGGTTGATGGCGATGACACCCGGCATGGAAGGCAAGCCCATTGAGATGGTGGAGAACGCCTGTGCTTCCGGCGGACAGGCGGTCCTTTCCGTCATTAACAAGTTGCTGCTGGGTTGGGGCGAGACCGGGATCGCCGTCGGCTACGAAAAGATGCGCGACAACGAAGGCAAGATGGACGGCAAGCTGATCGGAAAGGTGCTGGGGTTCTATTCCCATCCCGATGAACGTGCCGGCAAAGTCTTCATCTTCCCGCACCTGTTCGCGGAAGTGATGCAACAGTACATGAAAGAGCACGGCGTCAGCGAAGCTGAACTGGCGCAGATTGCGGTTACCGAGTACGGCAACGCCAAGTACAATCCTTGCGCGCAGATGAGCAAGGTGCAAATCACCCTGGATCAGGCGATGAAGATCGAAGGGCTGAACCGGTACGTGGTGGATGGTTTGCCCTTGAAGACCTACGATTGTTCGCAAATCACGGACGGCTACGCGGGTTTGATCCTGGCTACGGAAGAAGGTTTGAAGAAACTGGGCGTGCTGAAGGCTGATTGCGTTGAGATCGCCGGCTGGGGACAGGCGACCGACCCGCTGAAGAAAGAAGGACGCGATGTACTGCGTCCGAAGGGCGCGAACCGCGCCATGAAAATGGCTTACGACATGGCCGGCGCTTCTCCGAAAGACGTGAACGTGGCCGAAGTGCACGATTGCTTCACGGTGATGGGAGCGATTGGGACGGAAGTGATTGGTAAGGCCGAGGTAGGCAAGGGCGCAGAGTATTGGGTCGACGGCAAGGCGAACGTTGACGGCGAATGCGGCATCAACACTTCGGGCGGCCTGATCGCAAAAGGACATCCTATCGGCGCCACCGGCGTTGCCATGGTAGGCTGGTCAGCCCAGCAGTTGCTCGGCAAAGTACCGCAGGAACTGCAGGTGAAAAATCCGAAGTACGCGGCAACCTTTAACATTGGCGGACCGATTTGCGCCTCGGTCTGCACCGTATTGCGCCGCGCGTCATAAGCTGGAACTGTTCATCGATGAAGCCGTTCTCTTTCTGGGAGGGCCCTTGGCACAAAACTTGTCCCGCTCCGAGTTCGACAGCTTTCCTTCCCTCGAATGGTCGCAGGTGGCGCCTCGTCTGACGTTGCCTCTGCGCTCGGCGTTGGAGCAGGTGTTGGCCACGCAAGACGGGGGCGTGCTCTCGCGGGAAGCGTGCACGGCCCTGGCGCATGCCGAAGGCGATGACCTGATCGGTTTACTGGTGGCCGCCAATCTCCTGCGCTCGGAGATCTCTGGCAATCTGGTCACTTACGTCGTCAACCGTAACATCAACTTCACGAACGTGTGCTTTGTCGGGTGCAAGTTCTGCGCTTTCAGCCGCGGACCGCGGGAGGCCGACGCCTATTTCCTGAGCCTCGAGGATATCGGCCGCAAGACGCAGGAGGCCTGGTCGATCGGGGCTACCGAAGTCTGCATTCAGGG
>Ga0075014_100000017_pt1 | contig 73682 bp, 66 predicted proteins | sample AleBraG_ABR_2014_FD_71472 | JGI IMG/M metagenome (GOLD analysis project Ga0075014, IMG submission 71472) | Freshwater sediment microbial communities in response to fracking from Pennsylvania, USA - Alex Branch Run_MetaG_ABR_2014 | ecosystem: Environmental > Aquatic > Freshwater > Creek >... | reverse complement strand
TGAACCGGATCAATCACGCCATCACGGAGTCGGGAGAAATCATTGGCTCGCTCGGACAGAAAGCGGACGACATTGGCAGCATCGTCGAGGTCATTGACGATCTGGCGGAGCAGACCAACCTCCTTGCCCTGAATGCGGCCATTGAGGCGGCGCGCGCCGGCGAGCATGGACTCGGTTTCGCGGTCGTGGCCGATGAAGTACGCAAGCTGGCGGAGAAGTCGGCGCAATCGACGAAGGAGATTTCCGGGTTGATCCAAAGCATTCAGAAGGAAGCGCGGCGGGCCGTGGACAACATGGAGAAGAGCACGTCCATCGTGAACGAAGGCCTGACGTTGGGACAAGACCTGAACACGGCGCTGAAGAAGATCGCCAACGTGGTCACGGAAGTATACAAGTTCGCGCAGGAGATTGGCGCGGCCACCAACGAACAGTCGCATGGTTCCTCGCAGATCGCGCGCGCTACGACGCGGCTCAACGAGGTGACCCACGAAATCAACTCGGCGGTCGAGGAGCAGGCGTCCGGCGCCGAGGGCGTGGTCCGAGCGATGGAACGCATGCGGGAACTCGTGCAGCAGTCCACCTCCGGATCGACCGAGTTGGCTGCGTCCGCCGAACAGATGTCGCGGATGTCGCGGACGTTGCTGGAATCGATTGACGGCTTCCGGTTGCGCGGCGAAGGCAGCACCGCGGCCGGGCCCCGGCCGGATGGGAAGTTCCGCTCGCGCGCGGCGGGAACGGGACACTGACGGATCGGGGATGGCACAGGAACTGCAACTCGTTGGCTTTCGCGTGGGCAAGGAAACCTACGGGGTGCCGATTCGCTCGGTGCATGAGATTGTGCGCGTGCCCGAGATCACAGCTGTGCCGGATGCGCCGGAGCACGTGGAAGGCGTCATCAATCTGCGGGGCAAAATCATCTCGGTGATTGATTTACGCAAGCGGCTCGGCGAGGCCAACTTGGCTCCTAGCCGACAGAACCGCGTGCTGGTAATCGAGTATCAGGGGCGACTGGCCGGGCTCATCGTCGATGCCGCTTCCGAAGTTCTGAAGCTCTCCCCCGAACAGGTGGAGCCTCCGCCGAGTGTGTTCCAGGAAAGCGCCCTGCAGTGTGTCACCGGTATGGGCAAGTACCAGGGAAGACTGATCATCCTGCTGGACATTGCCAAGCTTCTGCAGAGTCAATCGGCGGCGCCCCGTTCCGGCGCTGCAAAAGCGGCGGCTACGAGTGTTGGATCACCAGGCTAAGTGCGCGGAACGTCCGTGCCCGACGAAGGAAGCAATGAACGCACCAGGACTGGCCGTCGCGCTTACCGAAGCAGAGCTCAGGCTGCTGCAAGCGCTGATCTATCGCGAGTGCGGCATGTGCTTCGACGATCGGCGCACCGACTTCCTTCGCGACCGTTTACGGCGGCGCCTGCGCGATTGCAAGGTGGACTCCTTCTATGGCTACTACGTTCTGCTGACCAGTCCGCAAGGCCGGGAAGAACTGGCGCGCCTGGTGGAGAACCTGACGATCAACGAAACCAGCTTCTTTCGCAATCGCGCGCAGCTGGACCTGTTCGCGAAACATCTCCTTCCGGACCTTCTGCACCAGAAAGCGGAGGCTAGTGATTTTACGTTGCGGTTGTGGAGCGCTGGCTGCTCAACGGGCCAGGAGCCGTACACCATGGCCATGCTCATTATCGACGCGCTTAGTTACTTTCTATTGGAGCAGCCGCTCGCCCACATAACATCGTCCCGGTCCCTGGTTCCCATGCCTTGGAAGGTTGAGATTGTAGCTTCGGATATCAATTATTCCGTGCTCCAGGTCGGCCAATCTGGTTCTTACAGCGAAACGCAGATGGCGCCGGTGGACTATGCCTATCGCTTGCGCTTTTTCGACCGGGTGGGCGACCGCTACCTGGTACGCCGACCGCTGCGAGAATTGATTCATTTTGACTTTCACAACCTGAAGACCGATTTCTTGCCGCGCGGGTACGACATCATTTTCTGCCGCAACGTGATGATGTATTTCGATGATGCTGAACAGAAGAGGTTAGTTGACAAGTTCTATCGCTGTCTGCGGCCACAGGGGTATTTGCTCGTCGGCCACGCCGAAAGTCTTCTGGGACTGACGGAAAGATTTGCCATGGTACACCGCAACCAGGGCACGGCCTATCAGCGGGTCGAGGTGGAGTCATGAGCCCTTTGTCCGACGATCGTGCGGCGGAACTGCGAAATCTTTTTTTTGAGAGCGCGGAGGAGTTGCTGCTCAACCTGAACGAGCATGCTCTCAAGCTGGAGAAGTCTCCGGAAGACACCGAGAGCCTGCGGGCTATGCGGCGCGTCGTACACACCCTGAAAGGGGATGCGGCCGCGTGCGGTTACCGGGAGATGAGCGAGAGCGCGCACGCCTTCGAGGATGCGCTGATGGCGGAAGACTCCATCGAGCGCAAGGTTGTGGCGGAAGGGGCTTTCGTAGCTTGTGATTTGTTTAGCGCCATGCTGAATGCTTACCGGCGCCGCAAGCGCGTTCCGAGTGCGCAGGCACTGCACAGACAGCTCGCGAAGCTCCACGCGACCACGAAGAAAAAGCCGGCCGGCAAGTCACGCACGCGTACGGGCAAATCCCCTGCGGGCGCGAACGTGGTGGAGTGGTCGGAATACGAATTGCGGGTGGTGGAACAGGCCCGATCCGGTGAACAGCCGGTTTACGGCTTGCGTCTCAATCTGGACCGCGGGTGCGCTATGGCGGAAGCTGCGCTGCACATGGTGAACGCGGCCCTGGCTCGCTGCGGAACGCTGCTGAGCTTCCGGCCTGACTCAGGCCGGGAACTGGCGGAGTCACGGCAGATCATCGCGATCCTGTCCAGCAACCAAACACCCGAACGGTTGCGATCGCAGTTGCTGATCCCGGGCGTCATCGCTCAACTCGAGGCACAGATTCTGTACCAACCTGCGCCCGATTCCTCGGCTAAGACACAGGCAGCGGACGCCGGGGCGGCGCAGCCGGAAACATCGGTCGGAGTTGAACACACGCTTCGAGTCGACGCGGAGCGCATTGACAATGTGCTGAATCAGCTGGGAGAACTCATCTTAGGCCGTTCCATGCTGCAGCAGGCCGTGCAGGAATTTGCAGAACGTTTTCCGCGAGACCCCATCCGATCCCGGCTCAACGATGCCCTGGCTTTTCAAACGCGCGTCCTCAATGAACTGCAACGCTCGGTGATGATGATCCGCATGGTACCCGTCGAGCAGCTGTTCCGGCGGTTTCCGCGGCTTGTGCGTGATGCGTCCCGGCAGTGCAGCCGCGACGTGGATCTGGTGCTGGCCGGCCAGGATACGGACCTGGACAAGAGCATTCTCGATGCGTTAGCCGAGCCCATCAGCCATTTGATTCGCAATGCGATCAGTCACGGCCTGGAGAGTACGGAGGAGCGCCGCCTGGCGGGAAAACCGGAGCGGGGAACACTGCGGCTCGATGCCTATCACCATGGCAGTCAGGTGGTGCTGGAGATCTCGGATGACGGCCGCGGCATTGACGTCGAGAAAATCCGGAAGAAGGCGGTGGCTCGCAGCCTGGCGACGGCGGAGGACGCATCCCGGCTCAGTGAAGACGAGATCTATAAGTTCATTTTCCTTCCCGGCTTCACGACGGCCGAGGTAGTCACGGAAATCTCCGGCAGGGGCGTTGGCCTCGACGTAGTGCAAAACACCATCGAGCGGCTGAAGGGCACGGTGAGCCTTGAATCCACGGCCGGCAAGGGTACTACATTCCGTCTACGGCTGCCGTTGACTCTGGCGATCATCAAAGCGGTGCTGTTCCGGGTGGAGAACCGGCTGTACGCCGTGCCTTTGAACACTGTAGGGGAGATGACGCGCGCCAGTGAGAGCGACGTTCACCGGGTGGAGGGGAAGGAAGTTGTCCAGATCCGGAAGGAGATTCTGCCACTGGTGCGCCTGGGGCGGCCGGCGCGGGCGGAAGCAGGAGGGGACAAGTCGCGCTTTTTCATTTTGGTGGTCCGACTGGGCGGAGAAAGACAAGGCTTAGTCGTGGATGAGATTACGGGCCAGGAAGAATTGGTCATCAAAGCGGTGGACAACCGGCTGGTGACGAGCGATCTGATCAGCGGCGCCTCCATCTTGGGGAACGGGCAGGTGGTCTTGGTGCTCAATCTCCTGGCCGTCCTGGAGCGAGCCCGGCAAGCCAAGGGACGGCAAGGAAATGCGGGCTGGGGCCTTCTACTGCCCACCGCCGAAGTGCGAAAAGCGGCCGCTGGTTTGGGCGCGGAGAAGATCCAATGAGCGAACGCATTCGGGTGCTGGTGGTTGACGATTCGGCGCTGATGCGGAAGCTGATCCCGCAGATTCTGCAACAGGACGACGGCATCGAGGTGGTCGGCACCGCCATCGACGGAAATTTTGCGCTGCGCAAGGTCGAGGAACTGAAGCCGCAGGTGGTTACGCTGGATTTGGAAATGCCCGGCCTCTCCGGCCTTGAGGTGCTGAAGAAGATCCGGCGAATCCGCGGTGTACAGGTCATCATCGTCAGCTCCCACTCCACCGAGGGAGCCGCGATCACACTGAAGGCGCTGGCGCTAGGCGCCTTCGACTTTGTCGAAAAACCCAGCGATGTGTCATCGCGGATGCCAGAGATTGCGCGGGAACTGATTGCCAAGATCCGGGCGGCAGCTTCGAGCAAAGGCGTGCCTGCACTGCCGCGTCCACAAAAGAAGACGGAAAAGGCGCCGCTCGATCAAGTCGAGTCCCCAACCAACATCGTGGGCATTGGGGTTTCGACCGGGGGACCGAACCTGCTGGAATACGTGCTTTCCCGGCTGTCACGGGATTTCCCCGGAACCATCGTCGTGGTGCAGCACATGCCGGAAGGGTTCACGGAGATGTTTGCCCGGCGTCTGGATGAGAGCTGCTCGATTCGGGTGAAGGAAGCGCGCTCCGGCGATCTACTCTTGGCGGGACGCGCCCTGATTTGTCCTGGCAACCGGCACATTCGCGTGAAACGCCTTCCGCTGGGCAATGTCGCGGTGCTTTCTGATGAACCGCACGTCAACGGGCATCGGCCTTCGGTGGATGTGCTGTTCCGATCGCTGGCGCAAGACTTCGGCGCACAAGGCACGGCCGTGCTGATGACGGGCATGGGGGAGGACGGCGCCGCAGGCATGGGCCTGGTAAAGAGCGCCGGTGGTCTGACCATTGCCCAAACGGAAGAGTCGTGCGTGGTGTACGGCATGCCGAAGGCGGCCATCGAGCGGGGATTTGCCACGCGCGTGCTCGGCCTGGATGCAATCGTCAATGCCTTGCAAGCACTCTGTGGGCGCCAGAATCGGCAGGAAGCCGTGAAAGCGACGGCAGCGGCCAATTCCGGCACGGTACCAAAGTAAGTTTCGCAAAGTTGTAACTTGCGAGAAGTTATGTTCGGGTGGGAGAACTGAATATGGAGCAGTTTACGCCATTAAGACGAAAGAAGGACGGCCAGCCGCTGCGCTATCTGGTCGTAGATGATTCTGTTTTCGCGCGCAAGAATCTGGCCAAAATGATCGAGTCCTTTGGCGGACAGCTGGCGGGCGAAGCCGGGGACGGCGTGGCGTCGCTCAGCGAGTATGCACGCCTGCTGCCGGATATTGTTCTCATGGATATCACCATGCCGCAGATGGAAGGCATTGAAGCGGCAGAGCAGATTCTCAAACAGCATCCCGACGCACGGATCGTCATGGTCTCGTCCGTCGGTTACCAGGAAAACATCGTTGCCGCCCTGCAACGCGGGGCGCGGCACTTCGTCCAGAAACCGGTCAAGGCCGACGTTCTGTACGAGGTCGTAAAGTACGTCATGGGCGAGGAAGTCGTTGGCGTGGCCGCAGTGGGTGCTGGAGGCAAGTAGCATGAAGCTGGAACTCATCCAGCCTTTCATCAATGCGGCAGACGCCGTGCTGGCGGAGAGCTTGCGATCCGGGACGGTCATGGGCGATGTGACCATGGAGGAGGAAGTCTATCGCCGCAAGGGCATAGCTGCCCTGATCTGGATTACAGGCGACGTTGAAGGGCGAGTGATTCTCGATCTGGATGCGGCCACAGCGGCGCGGGTCGCGAGTTTGATGACCGGGAGTCCGATTCAAGAGGATGATGAAGCGGCCGGCGAAGCGATTCTCGAACTGACCAACCAGGTGATCGGCAATGCCATCACCAGCCTGAACGATTGCGGATTTCGCTTCAAGGTTCATCCCCCCGAAGTACATCGCTCCGAGCATGGCTTGCCCACTTCGGAAGACACCGAGGCCGTGGTCATGCGTCTCGATACATGCTGTGGAGCTGTCTTCCTCAACATCGCGCTGCGCTACAACGAGCCTCTGCGGTTGGCGGCTTCCGCGTCCCGCCCCTGATTCATCCACTCAACCACTCAACCTTGATTCAGTTCCTCACTGTCCCGACAAAAGGAACACGGGACTCTGGGGTGGAGGCAGCATTGGTGGAGGCGGGGGTAGCGGCGGTGGAGGTGGCGGCGGGCATGTTAACGACGGTGGCTGAGGTTGCGGCGGCAGAGCGCTGTATGGAGCGGTGATCAACGGGAGAGTGAGATAACAGGTTGGCGCAAGCACCGTGTTGTCGGACGTCTTGACGACATAAGTCCCTCCGGCGTCGCAACTGGCCACGTAGACTCTCGAACCATCGGGCGCCGAAGCAATGGACTCGCGAAATCGTTCAGACGCGGAGCAGACCTCGGGAACAGTGCTCAGCCGAAGGGGCGGGGTGGCGCTATTTCGCAACGAGTCAACCGGAACCACGAAGGTTGCCAGTGCGCCGCCTGTGGTTGGAGTCGTATAGACCAGCACATACGCGTGCTTACCATCGGTCAGCGCTGTGACCCCGGGCATGCGAACTACATCCGGCGTGGTAGACAGTCCCGGAAAGACGAGTTGGCAGGCGGCGCCACTGAGATTGGCGGCACACTGCGGGGTCGTTCCCGCGACGTTGAAGATGCTGACGGCTCCGTCCTGAGGGTTGGTAACGTACAGCCGGTTCAAAGTGGAGTCGTAATACATCGCATCCGGCGAGTGACCGGCAGTCGCAGAAACCGGAACCTGCGTCACCACTCTGTCATCGAAGGTGCTGATGACTGAAACCGTTCCGCTGCCCTGATTCAGAACGAAAATCTTGGAGCTGTCGAGACTGGCTGCCGCGGCAACGGGTGAAGTGCCGACTGGGATCGTCGCCTTGACAGTGTGGTCCGTGGTATCGATCACCGAAACCGTGTTGCTTCCCTGGTTCACCACATAGAGCTTTTTGCCGTTCGGCATCTCCGCCATGGCAACGGGATTGGCTCCGACCGTGATCTGCTGCGTCAGAACGCCTTGCGTCGTCGCAATCACGCCTACCGTGCCGGTGCCCGACAAGATCACATACATCGTGGCGTTTTCCGTCGACTGCAGAAACGACGGCTTGGAACCGACCGGCAAAGAGATGACCGTCGGCGAACCGATACCGCTGGTGCTCACGCTGAAAGAGGAAACGGAATCTTCGCTGGCATTGGCGGCAAAAAAACGACTCGCAGATGGAAGCTGAGCGGCAGCATGCACCGGCCCTTTGCCGAGAGCCGCAACGCTGAGGTTGGTGTCGCCGGAAACGTCAATCTGTGTGGCGCTGCCGGGAAAGCCGGGCGCATTGGCGCTAATCATCAGGACGAAATGGAAGAGCTTGGGATCACCGGGAGGCTGGGGAATCGGCTGCTGAATGGGCCGGAAGACGTCGCCGCAGCCGGTCCAAGTCATGATACCGACGAGCAGGCATGTCGAGAGAACCGCGAGTTCGCCCCTCATCAAACCTTTGTCTTTTAGATTCATGTGGTTACAGATTCATTTGAGGAAATACATATTGTATCGGGAACAATGCCTGGGGCGCTAGTCCTGCGCTTGGACGAGAATCAAGTGTCTTGAAAGCTAGGATGCGGGGTACACAGCCGGGGTTTTGCGGCGGGCCGAGATTCGTTGTGGGCTGCGGAAGTGCCTCAATCGCCGCCTTTGGCTCTCTTTCTTGGTCCTTTTTCAACCGCAGTGGAGGCCGCTGGCTTCTTCTTGCCTTCCGTCTGCTCAAGACTGGCTTTGAGAGCGGCCATCAAGTCGATGACGGGCGCGAGTTTGCGCGGCGGCTCGGCCTCAGCTATCTGTCCGCCAGCGAGCTTGGTTTCGATCAGCTTTCTTACGTTCTCCTGAAAAGAGTCGCTGTACTTCTCCGGCTCAAAGTCTGCGGCCAGCGCTTCGATCAACTGGTGAGCGACTTTCAACTCAGAGTCTTTGAGTTCGACATCCGGACGCCCGAATTCGTCGACCTTGCGCACTTCGTCGGCGTAGTACATGGTGTGCAGCATCATTCCGCCGAGATGCGGACGGAGAAAAACCGTGTACTCGCGGTTGTGCATGGTGAGCTTGGCGATGGCTACGTAGTCGCTCTCCTCGAGCGCTTTGGACAGAAGCGCATAGGGTTTGCGGCCGGCTTCTTCCGGAACCATGAAATAGGAGGAATCAAAGTAGACGGCATCCACGTCCTTTGCTTTCACGAACTCGAGGATCTCCATCGTCTTGGCGGTCTTGGGTTCGATCTTCTTGATTTCTTCCGGTTCGATGATGACGTATTCGTCCTTGCGATACTCGTAACCCTTGACGATCTCGTCGCGCTCAACCACGCGGCTGTCGACCGGACAGTAGTACTGTTGCTTGAGGCGCGACATGTCGTCGCGATGCAGCATGTTGAAGGAAACACTGCTGCTGCGCGCGCCGGAAAACAGCCGCACCGGTAGAGAAATCAAGCCAAACGTCAGATAGCCAGACCAGACCGAAGCTGCCATGTTTTCACCCACACCCGAGGCGCCAGAGCCGCGCCCGAAAACTGAAGTTTAGACTATAACTGGTCCCGTCAACGTTGGAACAGTTCGCGGGAATCGAGGCGTAAAGCACTAGGAAATGGGTCTACAAGTGGGGCACCCCCACTAAATGTAGGCGTTCTTGGACGGCGAGCTTGCCATTGGACACGAATCACTCCATGCTGTTGGGCTTGCTCCTCGAGAGCCACATGTCGAAGTTGTTGGCAAACCGTTGGCTGCCGGGATTGGCGTTAACGGCTGCCTTCGCCATTGCCGCCCGACTGCTGCGAGGTGTCTCCACCTCAGGCGCGCTGGTGGGAGGATTTGCCGCGCTGGTTCTTTACATCGGCGGCAGTCCCGGGGCATTCGTGGTGTTGCTCGTGGTGTTCTCGTTGACTTGGGTTTCGACCAGAATCGGCTACGCGCACAAACGACGGCTAGGCACGGCAGAGAGACGAGAAGGCCGGAATGCTGGACAGGTTCTTGCGAACATCGGAGTGGCCGCCGCTTGTGCGGGATTGAGCGGAATGCGCGGCGGCGAGATGTTGCTCTTGGGCTGCGCCGCAGCGCTGGCCGAAGCTGCAGCGGACACGGTTTCGAGCGAATGTGGTCAAGTCGCCTCGGCTTCTGCGCGCCTCATCACCAGCTGGGAACGCGTACCAGCGGGCACGGACGGCGGTATTACGTTGGCTGGTTCTCTCGCGGGCCTTGCTGCCGCTAGCGCTGTCGCTGTCACAGCGGGTTTTGTCCACCTTGTGCCCTGGAGATCTGTTTGGGTGATTGCCACCCTCGGGACGGCGGGAATGCTGGCGGACAGCCTGCTGGGTGCGCTCCTCGAGCGCCGCAAGCTACTGGGAAATGATGCCGTCAACTTGCTAGGAACGCTCTTCGCCGCCATATTAGCGCTAGTTTGGGCGCGGTTTTAGCTGGCGCACAGGTGCATGTCCGGCAGATTCTTGAGGTTTCTCGCCGGGAGGTTCAGAATAATAAGGCAGCAAATCGTCTGCTTTGTGCATCTAGTTCAAAATAGGCAATTTGGACGGTTTCGATGCGTTTCCGGATCTTCGCAATCGGCTATGTCGTGGCGCTTGGGGTCTTGATCCTCTCGCAGCGCGGGCCATTGTCTGTCCGGCACGATGGTTTCGCCCGTACCGTCGATCTCACCCAGGCTGTCGACATCTCGGCCACGTATCTTCGTCACGGCCACTACGATCAACTACAAGCCCTGGCTTCGGCCAGCCGCATCGAGGCACCGGCTAAACTCACGCCCGGTCTATGGACTGTGAATCAGATTCCGGTGGCCCGCCTGCGCGTACCGTTGGTGGTTTTGAATGTCTCGCAAAAGATTGCTGCGAATTCCAGGTATCAGATTCAAGTGGACGATATTGCGCGCTGGGAAAGGCGCCACGGAGAAATTCCTCTGGGCTCGCTGGTGATCGTTCGTACGGACTGGCGTTCAGAGTCTGGAAAACGGTCGAGCGCTCCGAGCGTATTCTCAGAGGAGGCGACCCGCTTTCTCGTAGAAGGTCGCATGATTACCGGCCTGGGAACGGACCTTCCCGCCTCTACCAACGAGCGCGGCGCTTCCGCCCGCACGTATGCTTCGCGGCATAGCGTGTATGAACTGTCTCGACTGGGGAATCTGGGCGCAGTTCCGGAGACCGGGAGTCTCGCGCTGGTCGCGCCGGCCCACGATCCGGGCAGTGTAGAGACTTCGGTACGCGTCGTCGCCCTGGCGGAATAACACAGCCGAAAAAGTATCTCACCTATCCTTACTTCACAAGCGTCTACTATGCGGAGTGCAATCCCCCATTAGGAGTCGTTGCGTGAGCGATCTGCAATATCCGATTGGCAAGTTCTCCGTTCCGTCAGAAATAAGCCCACAACAGCGGTCGCAATGGATCGAAGAGATCGCCCAGACACCCGCCCGGCTGCGAGGCGCGGTGGATGGCTTGCAGGAGCTGCAATTGGACACTCCCTACCGGCCCGGTGGCTGGACGGTCCGGCAGGTCGTTCATCATGTGCCGGACAGCCACATGAACGCCTACGTGCGCTTCAAGCTGGCTCTCACCGAGAATGCGCCCACAATCAAACCGTACGCTGAGAACTTGTGGGCGAAACTCGCGGACAGCCAAGCGCCGCTAGAGAGTTCCCTGTCTCTACTGGAGAACCTGCACAGGCGGTGGGTGCTGCTGCTGCGCTCGCTGCCGGAAACGGTATGGGCGAGAACGTTTCGCCATCCTGAACTGGGTGAGCGGCGTCTCGATCAGACTCTAGCGCTGTACGCGTGGCACGGACGCCACCACACGGCGCACGTCACGTCCCTGCGGCAACGCATGGGTTGGTAGGGTAAGGTTGACCCGGCACCGCGGTCAGGTGAGGTGCAGGCGCCAGAGAACGTAGCTGCCGGCCTCGCGAATGACAGCCTCGATCCGCCCGGCACGCGTGCGCTCCCGCGATTCCGGACGAGGCGCGGCATAGGCGGTGATTCCTTCGCTCGCCAGCATCTTCTTGATGCGAAACATGTGGTAGGGATCACTCACCGCCAAACAATCCGTGGAGCCATTCGCCCGCAAGATGCGAGCCACGCGTTCGGCGGACTCAGCGGTATCGTTGCCTTGCGTCTCTGCGATCAGTTGCCGCTCGGGAATTCCCTTGTGTATCAGGTAGTCGCGGCCTACTCCACCTTCACTAAAGCTGCGATCGTTTCCCGAGCCCCCGGTGGCAATCACCAGGGGTGCGAGTCCCTGCTTGTACAAATCGTAGGCATGGTCGAGGCGGGCGCGGAAAACCGGCGATGGCCTGCCAGAATACTCGGCCGCGCCGAAAACGACGATGGCGGAGGCAGGACGTAACTCCTGGCGCGCGGCCTGTTCGGCGATTCGCCAGCACAGTACCGCGAACACCGCGGCCAGTGCAGCGACGAGAAGCAGGACTAGTTTCCAGCAGTGCTGTCCAGACTTGTTTGCCGCCGAACTCATTTTTCCAGAACGGTCTTGATCTCCGCCGCGGGGATGGCGCCTTCGCGCATCACCCGGCCCGAGAAGTCACTCAAGTCGACGATGGTGGATGGGATATCGCGTGGCGATGGGCCGCCGTCCACAATGATCGAGATGCGATTCTGCAACTGGCTGACGACCTGCTCCGCTGAAGTGCATTCCGATGCTCCGCTCAGGTTCGCTGAAGTAGCGGTGATGGGAATGGCGGCCGCCTGGATGACCGCGAGCGGGATCTTGGCGGCAGGAACGCGCAGGGCCACGTTGCCGGTGTTTGCCGTCACCTTCAAAGGCAGGCGCGAAGCGGCTTGCACGATGATGGTGAGCGGACCGGGCCAGAATTTGCGTGCCAGTTGATAGAATTCGTCGGGCAGGGGACGTGCCAGTTCCTCGGCCTGCTCCACGCTAGCGATCAGCAGAGACAGCGGCTTATGACGAGAACGGGTTTTGATCTCGTAGACGTTGTCGACGGCACGCAGGTTAAATGGATCTGCGGCCAGTCCATAGAAAGTGTCCGTCGGCATGCCGAGCACTTGGCCGGAGCGGATCTGATCAGCGGCGTAGCGAACCAGCCGCTCTTCCGGGTTCTCACTGTTGATTCTGACGATTTCTGCGCGCACGCCGGGCTCTACCTCGCAAAGAAGGTCGAAAACAACCTCTAAACATAACATGGCGCATCCGAACTGACGCAGAAAAGGGCGTAGAGGGCAGCGCCACTGCGCACTTTCCGATACACTTTGGAATCGGGTGAGGAGTTTACCCACCGGAGACCGACATGCCCGCTGTGACTGAGACGGAAGTTCTGACCGCACTCAAAGACTGTTACGACCCTGAGATTCCCGTCAACATCGTGGACCTGGGACTGATCTACAAAGTGGCCCTCGAGCCGACGGAACCCGCGGAAGGACAGGCTCAGCAGGTCACGGTCGACATGACATTAACCACTCCCGGATGTCCCGCTCACACCGTGATCAACGAGCAGGTCAGGCAGCGTTTGTCCCAAATTCCCGGAATCGAGGGCATCAGCATCAACTTGGTCTGGGAACCGCCGTGGACCCCGGAGCGCCTGAGCGAGGACGCACGCAAGCAGCTGGGGATTGAAGCGTAGTTACATCCGCAGCAAGCGTGCCGAGTGGTTACAGCTCCATCCGCTGCTGCGCCAGGCGCTGACTCAGGTCGGCTACTTTGGCGATCAGGCTGGAACCGCGGTCAAGCAGTTCCGGCAGGTCGCGCCAGGCGCCTTCGAACTTGTCGCGATTTTCTATAGCGAAGACCGCCAGTCCGATACCCGCCAGGGCCGCGCCCGCCGGCCGCTTTCCGGACAAAAACAAGGCCGCACCCGCCCCCAGCGAACTGAAGATCACAGCTCTCTTCCAGGTCTGCATGACTGCTCCCCAAGCGCCCCGGAGCGGGGCTGTCTTCTATACTGCCTCAATCGCAGCCCCAGGAGAAGACGGTAAACGGGGAACTTTTGTACGCTCTCGCGCGTAGACTATCGCAGATTCCCAATCAGGGGGTGTCGTGTGTCACGTCGATCGCTCTTATTCGCCGCCGTCCTGCTGAGCCTGCCGTCGCTTCCCGCCTTTGCCGACGAATGGAAGAAGGCCTTCCCGCTGACCGGGGTTCCCGAAATCAAGATCGATAGCAACGACGCGGCGGTTGAGGTGCGCTCGACCGACCGCAAAGACGTCGAGATCCGAGTCCTGACCGAGGGTTACGAGATCGCCCCCGGCAAAGTGCGTGTGACCGACCACCAGAATGGCAACCGCATCGAGGTCGAAGTGCGCCGCCCCTCGGGACATTTCTGCCTGGGCTGGTGCAACCATAGCGTGCGCGTCGAAGTGAGTGCCCCGCGCGAGGCCAACCTCGACCTGCATACCGGTGACGGCCATATCCGGGTGGATGATATCCGCGGCGATCTGCGCCTCGACACCGGCGACGGTCACGTTGAGGCCAACCGCGTGGAGGGCAAGCTGCGTGTGCATACCGGAGACGGCCGCATCACCGCCGACGGCCGGTTCGAGGAACTCGACCTGCGGACGAATGACGGACGCGTCGAAGCTGAAATCCGTCCCGGGTCGAAAATGACCAACTCCTGGAGCGTGCGCACCGGCGATGGCAGCATTGACCTGCGTCTGCCCACTGATCTCGCCGCCGACCTCGACGTGCACACGGGGGATGGCCGCGTAACCACCGATCTACCTGTCACAATTTCGGGGGAGTTAGGCCGCTCAAGCCTGCGTGGCAAACTGAACGGCGGCGGCTACTTCCTCGAAGTGCGCTCAGGCGACGGCAGCATTCACCTGGGGAGGACGTAGCTCCTCCACTCCGTTACTCGGAATGGCGAGGTTCACGGAGCAATAAAATCGCGGGGCGCTGAGGGCGGAGCTTGCCATCCGCCGCACAGTCGTTCAATCTCTCCCGCAAGACAGAGCGCGGTTTCGTCCTGCCACGGACGGGCAACGACTTGAACGCCGATGGGGAGGCCTTCGGGCGATCTTCCTACCGGGACGGCCACACCCGGTAGCGCCAGCAAGTTGAACCAAGCGCTGTAGCTCCAGGCGTCGAGGTACTTGATGGGACGGTTTTCGACCTGCCATGTGCGTTCGCCGTGGCGGAAGGCTGGGATGGCGGCGACGGGACAGAGCAGGATGGGGAACGCTTTCATCTGGGCGAGGAATTGGGCGCTCAGTTCGTCGCGCTGAATCCAGGAGTAGAGCAAGGTGTGGCCGCTGTGTGGCGGCTCAGCCGCGACCAAGCCCAGGAATTGGCGCAGAACTGGACTGATTTCGGTTTCATGGCCCTTGACCATGGGGCCAAGCAACATGCCGCCCACGGTGCCGAAGAACTTCCACCATAGGTCGCGAGCCTGTTCCAGACCTTCCGGGCGAAAGGGGGCGACTTTGAATCCAGCCTTGTCGAGCGCATCGGCGGCCTGGCGAACCGCGGTACGAGTTTCAGGCGTGACCGGAGTGCGGCCGTCGTCCTCGAAGTAGCCGATCGTCGTTTGGCGGAGTTCTTCTTCGTTGGGCCAGCGTGTGGGCACGGGGGCGGAGCAAACATCCGTATCTTCGGGCCCGGCCATTACGTCAAACAGGACCTTAAGGTCGGCGATGGTCCGAGCCATAGGGCCGACTACGCCGAGTTTGGCGAAGGGTCCAACGGAGTTGGGAAAATGCCCGGTAGCGGGAACGCGGCCGGGAGTCGGCTTGAGTCCACAGATGCCGCAGAAGTGCGCTGGCACGCGGATGGAGCCGCCGGCGTCGCTGCCAACGCCGCCCGCAACCATGCCGGACGCGATAGCAGCGGCTTCTCCGCCGCTCGAGCCTCCGGCGGTGCGGGTCGTGTCCCAGGGATTATTGGTGCGGCCGTAGAGCAGGTTGTCTGATTCCCATGCCATCAGCAACTCGGCCGTGTTCGTGACGCCGGGAATGATGGCGCCGGCGCGGCGCAGGCGGGAGACGAGCACAGCATCGCTGGGGGCAACGTAGCCTGCGCGCAGCTTCGTTCCTGCCTCGCAGCGGAATCCGCCGAGGTCAATCGAACTCTTAATGCTGATGGGGACGCCGTGCAACGGGCCAACCGAATCGCCACGCATGACGGCTGCCTGCGCCGCGCGAGCCTCGCGGCGGGCACGTTCGGCATCGAGATGGACGAAGGCATTGAGGTGCGGGTTCTGGCTCTCAATGCGGTGGAGATGCGCTTCCAGCACCTCGACAGGAGACACTTGTTTTTCGCGGATGAGGGTCGCGAGGGTAACGGCCGGAAGAGCGGTCAGTTCACTCATCGAAGAGAGCGAGTCTAACATGCGGAAGTGAGACGGTGTCTCGCGAAGAAGGCGTGCTACACACGCGATTTGCCGCTATTTCTGCCGCTACATTCGGCTCTGCACGCCATTACCTCCGTTACTTGTCGGAGTAACTGGCGGTCGCTAGCATGAGTTCACAACAGGATTAAGCCGTCAAACCAGGCGGCAGAGTTGGCTAAGTACCTCGGGGGAGGGTACGAGCCGGGGGAAGAGGCGGAGAGATTCGCAGCTTCCCCTCGTTGTTCTTGGAAGTAATCGGAAAACCCGCTGGGAGCATCAGCGCAGGAGACTCAGGCGCCCACCAACCGCTCCAGGGCCTCTTTGTCGCGGATCATCAGCGTGGAACCGTGGAGTTCGGCGAACTTTTTCTGACGGAACTCCGACAGCACGCGAGTCACTGTTTCGCGTGACGTGCCGATCAACTGGGCAATCTCTTCGTGGGTGAGCGCGATCTTGATGCGCAGGCCATCCTTTGTCTGCTCCCCGTCGTCGGACCACTCGAGCAGCAGGCGGGCCATACGCTCCGAAACGGAATGCGAGAGGCCGAGCGAGCGGATCATTTCATAGGCGTTCTGCACGTTGTGGCTAAGGTGCTGCGCCGCGTTCAGACAGGCGTCGCCATGGTTCTGGAGAAACTTGAGGAAGTCCTCGCGCTTGATGAAATCAAGCTGGCAGGCCTGCAGAGTTTCGGCAGTCAACTCGTAGGCTTTGCCGGAGACCGTGGCGTGCAGGCCGAGCAGTTCGCCGGCGTTGGCTATGCGGAGGATGAGAGTCTTGCCGTCGCGCGAGGTGGTGGTGAGTTTCACGCGACCGGCGCAGATCACATAGACGCCGCGCGGCGCCTGGCCTTCGACAAAGAGGACGGCCCCGGGCGGGTAAGCACTGGCGTACTTGATCTTTTCGAACTCCTGCAAGGTGGGCTTCGGAAGATCGCAGAAAAATCCGTTCGTCCGCAGCTTGCAGATGAGACAGTTCTCGATGATCGGGAGCCCGTACGGAGCGTCCATCAGGGCAAACCCCCTAGCATGGTTTTGACTATATCACTTCGGGGTGTGATATGGGCAGAAGGGGGCGGGTTTGCAACGGGTTACGGGAGGCGGAGGGCCCGGGTACGAAACGAACAGCGGGCGAGAGATCGGCATTGGAGCAGCGCGATCAAGCACCGAGGGTTGGATTACGTCAGATATCCCCATGAGACGCCTCCCCCCGGTTCAGCTTGACGCGACCAATCCGGCTACACCGCGATCCCATTCGCACAATCCGGGCAAATCTTATGAGTAATCTCGGCCTCGGAGTGACCCCTGACATACCGCTCAAACGGTTGCCATTTCCCGCTGTCGTCTTGGATCTTCTTGCAAGACAGGCAAATCGGCAGCAGGCCCTCCAGCGTTCTAACCTTGGCCAGTGTCGCCCTCAGTTCATCGATGGTCCTGTCCATCTCGGCTTCTACTCGACGCCTCACCACCAGCGCTTTTTTCAGGCTTTCAAGGTTACGACGCAGGTCCATTTGCGCTTGTACTTGGCGGCTGAGAGCGCGAAGTGCCTGTAACTGATCCGCATTTAACTGGCGGGGTACGCGGTCAATCACACACAAGGTTCCTATCGCGTGCCCGTCGGCTGTCACCGGAGCGCCCGCGTAAAACCGAATCCGCGGGTCGGATACGACCAGGGGATTGTCCGAAAAACGTTTGTCCTGACTCGCATCCGGAACAACAAAAACGTCGGTCCCGAGAATGGCCCAGGCGCAGAACGCGACGTCCCGCGGCGTTTCCGTCACCGACACACCTATCTTCGACTTGAACCATTGCCGGTCAGCATCCACCAGGCTGATGAGCGCAATCGGTGTCTGGCAGATCTGTGATGCTAGGAGCGTAAGGTCGTCGAAACCTGCCTCCGGCTCCGTGTCCAGGATTTCATACCCTCCCAGAGTCGCAAGTCTCTCCGTTTCATTTGCTGGTCGGTGAGCAATCATAGATCCTCCTCGAGCGTGGCGATTACCTTCACTGTACTCAACCACCTTGGCTTAAGTTCAAGCGAACCAAAGCACCTGATTACTTACCAGGGAGCCGTTTGCCTGCTCTGTGCGCGCAATTATAGTCCTGCGGAGCGCGTTGCTGCGGGCGCGGCGACTCGGGATGGATTGTCCGGCTACTCAAAAAGTTTACGGGCGCGTCGTTTGACGCAGTTCTTGCCATTGCACTGGTTACCCCGTACCCGAGCCTGTTTGTCGTCCCTATCCTCGGAAGGTCCGGCTCGCACCGCGTAAGGAAATTGCGGCCGGGATCAACTCCGCGCGCAGAGCGCGGTTCTTCAGGTGTGCTGTAACGCGCTTCGCTGTTGAGGGCGTCGGCACGTGCGGATCCAGAAACAGAAGGACCGAAGGTCCTGCCCCACTGAGCGCGACGCCGGCCACTCCCCGCTGTCCGGTTAACTCCTGCAGCACAGGCAGCAAGGGGCAAAGAGGAGCGCGGTAGGGCTGGTGGATACGGTCTTCAAGTGCTGCGGCCAACAAGTCATGACGGCCCTGGGTCAGGGCAAGCAACAAGAGCATGGAGTTCTGGATGTTGGTGACGGCGTCGGCTCGCGAGTAGGTGGGCGGGAGAACTTTGCGCGCCTGCTCGGTCGCGAGCGCTTCGTCCGGGACGGCGAGCAGCAGCGGCCACTTGCCTTTCGGCTTCAGCTTGATTGCCCGGACTTCTTCGCCGGACATGCGTGCGACCGCTACGCCGCCCAGCCAGCAGGCGGCGGCGTTGTCGGGATGGTGTTCGCGGCGGGAAGCCTCGGCTACGATCTCGTCATCCTTCCAGCCAAGACGGCCAAAATGAACCGCGAGAGCGATGCCGGCGAGACGGGCGGCGGCGGAAGAACCGCATCCTTTGCCAATGGGGAAATTGTTGCGGATGCTCAGGGCGAGTGGCACGGACTCCTTGCCTTGAGCGGCCAAAACTTCGCGGTAGGTTGTGAGAATCAGGTTGTCTTTCAGCTGCCCGCAGATTTCCGGATCGCGGCCGGTGGCTTCGATCGTAGTAACGGGAGCGATGCGCGCTTCGATGTCGAGTGAGAGATTGAAGGCCAGCGCCGCCGCATCGAATGCCGGGCCCAGATTGGCGGAGGTGGCGGGTAAGGAGAGGCGCAACGGTTTCAGTGACGAACTTCTCTTCGACCGGGTGGGCATGTTGCCGGGCAAGTCCTAGTTCGCGGACTTTTCCGCCTCCTCGAGCACGCGTACTACAGCGTCAGCGTTGGCATCGAGCACAATAGGTTCGCGGCGTTCGTTGAACGCGCGTGCGGGCGCTTCCTGGGGGGTGTCGGTGAACAGATCTCCGCGATGGAATTTCAGGGTGAACTCGGGATCTTTGAGCAGGTGTCCGGTGAGAAGCAGAACGATCGACTCATCCGGCTTCACGAAAGCTTGCTGAACAAGTTTCTTCAGGCCTGCCAAAGTAACGGCGGATGCAGGTTCGCAGCCGATGCCATCGGATCCGATCTGTGCCTTGGCTTGGGCGATTTCGAGTTCACTCACCTGCTCGACGGTGCCACCGGTGGATTCGATCACGCGGAGGGCTTTCTTCCACGACGCCGGGTTGCCGATGCGGATGGCAGTAGCCATGGTTTCCGGTTGCACCGTGATGAGGCGCTGACCGCCGGTTTCGCGCAGGGTTCGTACCAGCGGGTTCGCGCCTTCGGCTTGGATCACCGATAGCTTGGGAAGGCGCGAGATCAGGCCGATTTCGCGCATCTCAAGCAGGGCCTTCCCGAGAGCGGACGAGTTGCCGAGATTACCGCCCGGAACAATCAGGTGATCGGGAACGTTCCAGCTAAGCTGTTCGAGCAGCTCGATAGCGGCTGTCTTCTGCCCTTCAAGACGGTAAGGGTTGACGGAATTCAGCAGGTAGATGGGCTTGCGGCGAATGACTTCGTGCAGTAGGCGTAGACAGCCGTCAAAGTCGGTGCGGAGCTGGCACGTCAGCGCGCCGTAGTCGAGGGCCTGCGAGAGCTTGCCCCAGGAAATCTTGCCTTCCGGAATTAGAACGAGACTGCGCAGACCGCCTTGGGCGGCATAAGCCGCCATGGAGGCGGACGTGTTGCCCGTCGAAGCACACGCCACCCAGCGAAAACCTTCCTCGCGAGCAACCGAGATGGCCGTGGTCATGCCTGTGTCTTTGAACGATCCGGTGGGATTCATTCCCTGGTGTTTGGCGAGCAGCCGCTCGACTCCGGCCTGGCGGGCACAACGGGGCAACTCGAAGACGGGCGTGTTCCCTTCCCGCAGGGTGATGACGTTGGCCCAGTCCTTTAGTTGCGATAGCAAGTCGCGAAAGCGCCAGACGCCGCTCTGATCCAGGGGCCGGAAGGACTGCCGGCGGTCAAGCCAGCGGGCCTTGAGCTCCGCGGCGCGGATCGGGCCTTTTTCCTGCTCGGGATAGACAACCTCGAGGAGGTCGCCGCAATTTGTGCAGCGGAAATCCTGTTCGGCACGGTCGAATTCGGCGGCGCAGGCAATGCAGCGCAGTTTGTGGCGTTGCGTTTTCCGATGAGCCGAGGGCGCCAACGTTTCAGTCATGCGTGGACATCATATTCTATGTTCGCGCGCTACTTTTGTCCGCGCAGGTACTGGTCGGTCTTGTCGATCCAGTCCTTGCGCGGAGGATTGAAGACGTCGAGATCGATGGTGTCTTCGAGGGCTTCGGCCTTGTGCGGCATGTTTGACGGGATGGTCAGCACCTCGCCGGCGCGGACTACGATTTCCTGACCATCAATCCAGAACTTGAGTGCACCCTCAAGAATGTAGGTGAACTGTTCGTTCAGGTGCTTGTGCAGGGGCACGATGCAGCCCTTTTTCATCAGCACCCGGGCCACCATGATGTTGGTGCCGACGATGAAGTGGCGGTCGAGATAGGGGTTCAGCGGCTCAATGGGAACCGCGCTCCAGGGAACATGATGGCATTCGGCCTTGCGGGGCCGGGGTTTAGAGGTCTTTTTTGGGGCCTTTGCCTTTGCGGACTTTCGCGCACGTTTCTTGGTCGCCACTAGTGGAATTTCCCTTCGTAGATCTTCATTGCGTTGTCGTGCAGATAGCCGCGAGCCAGATCGAGGGCCTGCTGTTCACTCACCTCGTGCAGAGAGACCATCTCTGCCAAGGCTGCGGCCAGAGCTTCGCGGCCGGATTGTACTCCGAGCCATGTGCTCTCTTCCGCGCCAAGAACATCGTTGTAGGGAAAGGAGTCGGTGCCGAAGGTGATTTTGTCCGGAAACGTTTCCAGCCACTGCTTGAGCGAATGCTTGAACTCGGAGGGGTACATCATGAGTTCCTGCAGCGAGGATTCCATCCAGACGTTCTTTAGCGCGGCCAGGAAGATTGCCTCGCGTTCGTAGGGATAGCCACCGTGGATCATCACGAAGGTCGTCTTGGTGTAGCGCGGATCGCGCACGACATTCTCAAGGTTCATGATGTTGCCCTGCGTCAGGCTGAAGTAGTCGCCGATACCTACGGCGGAGTGGATGTGGACGGGCAGATTAAGACGTCCGCCCTCGGTGGCGAGATAGCGAAAGATGTAGTCCGAGAAGGTAAGGTATTCCTCCCAGGAAGGAACGCCGCCGGTGTGGTACTTGGTGTAGAGCGCCTCGGCCTGCTCGCGAGTGGGGTCTCCGAACTTCAGCGGACGGAAATACGCGGCCTCAAACTTCATGGCGATGGCGCCTTTTTTCTGGTTCTCCTCGAGGGTGTGGCTGATGAAGGCGAGATATTCGGCGAAATTGGCGGGTAGCGCGCTCACGCTTTCCTGCTGCATCCAGCGCTTCAACATCTTTTCCTGCAGCGGGATGTAGACGCCCTGGTCGGGATTGCGCTGGCGCAACCGCGTGTTATCAAAAGGGAACATGAACGAATCGACAAAGAAGACCCAGGGGAAGCGCTTGGCATCGAGGTAGTCGGCCATCATGGCGCGGTTGGCGACTTCGCGCTCGATGCCAACCTTATCGAGAATCATGTTGAAGTAGGCGGCGCCAGAGTACTTCTTCTTGGCCTCCGCTTTCTTCGCCACGAGCCACTTGGCGTGATCTTCTGAAAAATCATCGTAGGGATAGCTCCAGAGAGCTTTTGCAGCGGCGACGAGTTCGGGATTCGTGTCGCGGACACGCAGCGCTTCTGCCCCAGGCGGTGCGGCCATGGCGTCCACATCGGGGTCGTCGGCAAAGCCGGGGTGAGCGTGATGATCGAAGATGGGAATTTTTTCGATCTGCGGCAGCAGGCGATGGTAGATCTGCCGCTGATAAAGTCCGGGGTCGTCAGAATCAGGCATAGCCTTGGCCTGACCCAGGACAGCCACGGCGGACGCGAGCATGAGGGCACAACACACAATCCACTTTACGAATCGCAGGCCGTTCATATGAGTCTCCCGAAAATCTGCGAGAAAAAACTATCGTACGGCAGGAACTTTCTGCCAGACGGAAGAAACTTTGAGAATTCGCTGCACCGCTTCATCGAGCGTGGCCATGGACGAAGCAAAAGAAAAACGCACAAACGGCCGACCGGAGGCACCAAACGCCGCGCCGGGGATGGCCGCGACTCCGCCCTCTTCCAGCATGACGCGGCAGACTTCTTCGGCTGAGAGTCCAGTGCCGGCGACATTCACCCAAGCGTAAAAAGCGCCTTCCGGCCGGAGGCAGCGAAAACCGGGAATCTGGTTTAGGCCCGCGGCAAAACTCTTTCCGCGCGCAGCGTACTGCTTCACCATGTGCGGCGTGTACTGGTTCGAATCGCGCAGAGCGGCAATAGCAGCCCACTGCACGAATTCGGCCACGCAGGTGTAGCTGTTGATGGCCAACATCACGAGATGCGGCACGATCGGGGCGGGTGCGACGGTGTAACCCAGACGCCAACCGGTCATAGCGAAGCTTTTCGAAAAGCCGTCGATGATCAACGTACGCTCAGCCATTCCCGGGTAGCGCAGCATGGAAAAGTACTCACCTTCATAAACGATGCGGGCATAAATTTCGTCGGACACGACGTAGAGATCGTGCTGCACGGCCAGTTCGGCGATGCGGCGCTGAACGGCATCGCTTGTGACCGATCCCGCCGGATTGCTCGGAGAACAGGTGATGAGAACCTTGGTGCGCGGCGTGATCTTGCGAGCGACTTCTTCGGGATCAGGTTGCAGATGATTGCCCTCGCTCAAATCATAGGGAACGGGAACAGCGCCGAACCCGCGCGGTATCGACGGATAGCCGGGAAAGCCTGGGTCGGGATAGAGCACTTCGTCGCCGGGCTCGACCAGCGCCATCAGGGCGAAGAAGAGCGCGGTCTTGCACCCGGGAGCTACGACGATGTTTGCCGCGTCGACGGAGATGGAGCGCGTGCGCTTCAGGTAAGCAGCCAGTTCTTCGCGCAGGGCGGGTACGCCAGCCATGGGGCAGTACCGGTCTTTGCCCTCATCGAGCGCTTTCTTCGCGGCCTCAAGCACAGAAACATCCGGATGAAAGTCCGGCTCGCCGAGTTCGAGATGAATGATCGAGCGCCCCTGCCGCTCGAGTTCTTTGGCGCGGGCGTAGACCGATAGCGCACCTTCTCCGCTGAGAACATCGAGGCGCGAGGCTAAGGGGCGCATGTCATCCCTTCTTCCGGGCGCCGTCCGCGGGAGGCGGAGTCACGGGAATCCTGAGTCCGTCGACAAGCCGCGGAAACATTTCAAACGCGCCTATGGTGGCGAAGAGCTCGACCAACTGGGGTTCAGTATAGAACTGTTTCAACCGGGCGAAGAAAGCGTCATCAACTCCCTGAGGAGAGGCATGTAGTTTCCCGGCGCAGCGGAAGGCGATTTTCTCCGCCTCGGTATAGGGTCCGCGTTCGAAATCAGCCGCTACGGCACGGACCTTGTCTTCAGGAGCCCCTTTTTGCCGTGCCGAAAGGGTATGCGCTGAGACGCAGTATTCACAGCGATTCAGGAACCCAACGCGGATCGCCACCAATTCCTTGAACCAACCGGTCAGCGTGCCGTCGCTCAGCAGCGCCTTAAGAAACGCGGCGAAGCCCGCGGCTACCGGTGGAATATGCGCCAGGGTCTTAAACATGTTGGGTACGACGCCCCGGGAGGCGAGCAGGGCGTCGTACAGATTCGCGATCTCGGGCGGGACTTGACCCCGTTCGAGCATGGGAATTCGCCCGGTCGACATTAGAACGCGTACCTCAAAGAGAACTGGATGAGGCGAGGCGTGCCAACAGTGCTCACGATTTTCCCAAACGGGCCATCGGTGATGCGCCCCGCCGACGGACCCGATGATGGGCACGGCGGAACCGTCGGATCACAATATGTGAGTTGGACGTCCGTCAACGCCGGGTTTGCGAAGCTGGCGTGGTTCCAGAGGTTGAAGAAATCCGCGGTGAAGCGCAGGTCCTGCCGTTCCGACAAACGGAAGTGCTTCAACAGCGAAAAATCCCAGTTCTGCTGGAATGGTCCCCTGTAGATGTTGCGACCGAGGTTACCGAAATCGGTACCGCAGAAATTCCCGTCCACGAGGCACTGCGCGGGATAAAGCTGGGACGCCTTCACGAAATTCAGAGGATTCAGATAGTTGTTCAGGCGCGAATGAATCCCCCCACTCGTGACACCCGCGCCGATTGCGCCGCCCGAGGCGAGGCTCGCGCCAAGCAGGGGTGTACTGCCAGGTGCGAGAAAGGCGCTTGCGGCTCCTGAATCAAATATCGAGAACGGAACGCCGGTCTGGAAAATCGTGATACCACTGATCGCCCATCCACCCAGGACCGCCTTTTTCAGTCCGGAGGCGCTCTTGAAGATGGGTAAGTCGTACGAGTAGCTCACGCTCAAGCGGTGCTTGCGGTCAAAATCCGAGAGCCCTCGAGACGCATTGATATTGCTCTGGTCGTTGTAGGCGGTGTTGAAAGCAGTATTGCCCGTGGAAGTCGTATCAATCGACTTGGCGAACGTGTAAGCGCCCTGGAAGTAGCCTCCACTCCAACGGCGAGACAGAGTCATCTGCAGCGCGTGATAGCTCGACTTGGCGTCGTTGGCGAAGAGCTGGTAGCCACTGTAGCCGTTCAGACCTGGAGTTGGGGTACGGGCAAAGGCGTTTGCCAGCGTGTTGTTAAAAATCTTATAGGTATTCCCTGAGATGTCCTTGATGATTACCGGGTCGGTTGCACTCGCCCTGAGGGACTGAATGGCGTCCCGGGTTTCGCGAAGGTGGGTGCCTTTGGTTCCGATGTAGCCAGCTTCCAGCACCCACAGCTTGTGGAGTTCCCGCTGCAGCGAGAAATTCCATTGCTGCGTGCTGGGGACCCGGAAGTTCCTCGGAACTTCTAAGCCGAATATCCCCCATGAGGGGACGCCGTTGCAGCCGGGTGCGTTGATGTAATTGGGGAACTGATTCGTGTCACCGCCAGGGAATGCAGGGTTGTCGAAGACGGACAGGCAAGGAATGTAGGCGGCATCCAGTTTGCCGGCCGGAGGCAAGGCGTTTGGGTTCGTTGCCAGTGTGCCGGTAAAGAAGTTCGCAAAGCTACCCGGCGTGTTGCCGCCGAAGGCGATGGGCAGAATCGGCGCCTGGAAACTCAACTGGTCGATCGTGCCCACATCCTCTCGAACATAGTAGATGCCGTAGCCACCACGGACGGTGGTCTTGTGGCGCCCAAGCACGTCCCAGGCAAAACCCACGCGAGGGCCATAACCAGTCGCAATCTCGTTCTTAAACGTAGAAGGAGTGGCTGTCCCTGTAAGACCCGCCAGCCCAAGACTGCTGGCGCACTTCGGATAGACGAAGGGGTACTGTCCCGTTAGAGTCAGCGCCGATTCCAGATTGCCGATGTGGCAGGCATTGTCTTTGAAGGCGCCGAGCAGTTCCGTCCGCAAGCCAAGGTTCAGGGTCAGACTGGAAGTCACCTTCCAGTCATCCTGCACAAAGAATGAGATGTTGTTCTGCCGGTATTGGTGGTTGTAGACGCCTCCCCCTCCGAAACTGAAGTCGGGGGCGCCCAGCAGGAACTTCTGGAAATCGGAGTACACCGGCCCGCTACCGTTCGCACCAAAGAGCGTGCCGTTAACGAAGAAGAGCTGCCCGTTAAATGTCTGCGGGAATAACTTGTCGAGATTTACGCGGATCAGTTCTCCGCCGAAGCGCAGCGTGTGCGCACCATGGACCCAACTCAGAGTTTCAACAAAGTTAAAATTGTTCTGTGTCTGGAATTGATCGGCCTGCGGAGTCGGTCCAAACTGAAAACCAGAACTGCCGAAAGTAAACTTGTAGATGCTCTTGGTCAGCGCGAGCGTTTCCGCCGGCCGATTGATTCCGACGTCGGTTGAAGTCACGGGAGGAACGTTGATGGCGCTGTTGTTGATGCGGTTGTAGCCGAACCGGAAATCGTTCACGAGCGTGTTTGAGAACAAGTGCGTTTCCGACACGTTCAGAAACCGGTTGTGCAGCGGCAGCTGATAGGGAAAATTCAGGTCGGAAGCAGCGATACTGCCTCCCAGAGAAGCTTGCAGGCCACCAGCACCAAAAGGAACATCCTGCCCTGAGTTTGAGAAGAAGAAGCGAACTGAAACTTTGTCTTTGGACTGGCGGAACTCGCGATCCCAATTCGCAGTGAACTGATCGTCAGTAAACTTGCCCGGCTTGCTGAATGCAAACTGGCCATTTGGGTTCGAGGTCGTAGGAAACAGGAATCCACCGTTCGCACTGCCGAATTGGTCGCTCTTGAACTGCAGCAGGGCGACTGCCACGGGATCCAGTTGCACCGTCGGATCGCCAAAGAACGTCTGGGCGAGGTTCGAGGCCGAGCGGTCCGACGGAAGGACCGGAATCGTCGTACTTAAGAAAGTGCCTCCTGAAAGCCCGGAACGCTGCCGCGTCCCGGAGTAGTTAAAGAAGAAAAAACCAAGTTTCGCGTCTTTGCCAGCCGGGCCGCCCAAACTGCCACCGAAGATGTTCTGTTTGATCACGGGGCGTGCTTGGCCCTGGCCCTTCAGAAAGTACTCATTGGCGTTGAGCTTGTCATTGCGGAAGAATTCGTAGACTGATCCGTGCAGTTGCTTTGTCCCGGACTTGAGAACAGCGTTCACATTGCCGCCACCATTGCGACCCTGACTGGCATCGTAGAGCGAGGTCTGGACCTTGAACTCCTGAATAACCTCCGGGTTCGGAAGGGGCGTGTTCGAGAGTTCGGCAACGTTATAGTCGGTTGCCGATATTCCATCGATCAGGTAGTTGTTGTTGTCCTCGCGCTGGCCATTCACGATGATTCTCACGTCGCCTCGCCCCAGCTGGGATGACTTGTTCAGTTCGCTCTGCGCGCCGCTAGACAACGTCAGGAGTTGCTGAAAGTTCTGCGTCGCCAGTGGCAAAGCGCGGACTGTATTGGCCTCAATGGACTGCCCCGTAGTCGCCGTCGTCGTCTCCACCGTCTGCACAATCGCCTGTACCTCAACCTTCTCCTGCACTGCTGCCGGGCGCAGCTTCGCGATCATGCGCGTAGTCTCGGTGATGCGCACGGCGATGTCGGTAAACTTCGCGTCAGAAAAGCCTGCGCTCTTGACGGCAACCGTGTAGTTTCCCGGAGGAAGCAATGTCGCGGTGAAGGCTCCGCTGGCGTCGGTCGTCAGACTTCGCGCCGTCTGCCCAGTTCCCTGGTTAATGATCTGCACTTGCGCGTTGGCGATGATGGCGCCGCTCGCATCCTGCACTGTGCCGGTGATGGCACCAGTAGCGCCGCCTTGAGCAAACCCTGTAGCAACCAGACTGACGATCACGGAAAGAACAAACGCGAATCGCATGACCTGCCGCATACACCCTCCCTGAACCTTGCTCTTTTAGAAGGTATTTCGATGAGAGCTCTCGTAATCGAGGCGCAAAAAAACACGTTGCAGGAAGCAGACGTGCCAAAGAGTCCGGGCCGGTTAAGGAAGTGGCCTGCGGGAACCGCGGTCAGCACGCGCGCCTAACCTGCTGTGTTCCCTTGGGGCAAACGGAGAATTGTCCCCTGGGATTGGCAGTAACTCTACTCGAAAGCGGCAAGGTTAGCAATGCAAACTGCCGCTGCTTCGTATCGGTCTTTCTGGCTAGAGTCCCTTGTACATTCCGCCGTCCACCAGAATCGTTTGTCCTGTGATGTAGGAGGCACGCTCCGACGCCAACCAGACAATTGTGTCCGCCAATTCACGCGGCTCACCCAGGCGCTGGAGTGGCGCATCGGCGGCCCACGCCGCGAAAATCTCGGATTGCGGCTTGCCGGTCGCCTGCGATTTTGTGACCGCGAGTTCTTTCAGGCGATCGGTGGCGGTGAAACCAGGACCGACATTGTTGACGAGGATGTTGTCTTTGCCGAATTCGTTGGCCAGGCTCTTAACCAGACCGACGACGGCGGCACGCACGGCGTTGGAAAGCACCAGATCGGCAACGGGCTGCTTGGTAGTGATGGAAGTGATGGTGATGATGCGTCCCCACTTTTTCTTCTGCATGTGGGGAATGACTTCGCGGCAGAAATAAACGGTGCTGAGAAAATTCAATTCCAGAGCGCGCTGCCACTCTTCGAGTGAGGCGCTCAGGAAGCCTTTCGACGGAGGGCCGCCGGCGTTAGTCACGCAGATGTCAACGCCGCCGAATTTCTCTGTTACGCTGGCCACGAAGGCGTGGACCTTGGCGGAATCGGTCACGTCGAAGGCCCTGGTATAGACCTCAGAGTGGTAGCGGGTGTGGAGGTGAGCGGCGAGAGTCTCAAGAGCAACGGCATTGCGAGCGCACAGCGCCAACTTGCAACCCTCGGCTGCCAGGGCTTCCGCGGTGGCTTTACCGAGGCCCTGGCTGGATGCGGCGACAATAGCGACACGGCCTTGCAATCCAGTGATCATGGCGCGTCATTATAAATGCCGCGTCTAGGAACTCTGGATCGGCTGTTTGCCGGCGAAGGCTTCCTGCATGATCTGGCGCTGGCTGGGACTGAGCGCAGTGAAAGAGAAACCGTACTGCGTGCCCAGAGTTCGGACGACAACTGCTGGAACCGATGTGGGATCGGTTCCACTCATGGGGATTTCGAGAATAACGTGTTCGCCGAGTTGCAGCGGCTCGGCTACGAATGCGCCCAGGCCGCTTTCGCTCAGATCACGAGCCCAGCCTCCGACGACCAGGGTCTGCGGGCCGCGCTGAAGGCGCAGTCGAATGCGTGTTTCGAACACGTAGCGCGGGGCAATGCGTCTCAATGTCTGTTCGGCATTGTCAGAAGCCATGAAATAAAGACCGAGAACAGGTTTTTGGAAGTTTAACACCTGGGTATACTCCCGTCCTGAACGGTGGTTACTGCGCGAGTTACTAGCGGGAAAGGGTCGCGCGGCGGCTTTCGTGGGAGGCGGAATCGCGGACCTCCGCATCCAAATCTTTCCTTTCACGCTCGGTCAGAGGGCGCGAGGCACCTTTGGCGAGAGAACCAAGTTGCAGCGATCCAATCGTGACCCGCACCAGTCGCAATACTTCGAGGTCGAGCGCAGCCAGCATGCGTCGGATGTGGCGATTCTTGCCTTCGTCGAGGACGACTTCGAGCCAGCCGTTTTTCTTGCCGGCGCGCAAGACGTGGGCGTGGTTTGCACGCAAATCGTCGTTACCGCTGCGAATTCCTTGCTGCAAACGATGGCAGAGGGCAAGCGAGGGGATAGCGCTGATCTGAACGTGATAGGTCTTGGGGAGGTGTGTCTCCGGATCTGTGATGCGGGCGGCCCATTCCGGGTCGTTGGTCAGCAGGAGAAGACCTTCGCTAGCCTGGTCGAGCCGCCCGACCGGGGCGAGCCAAGGCAAGTGGGCTGGCAGGCAACGATAGATTGTCGCGCGGCCTTTTTCATCGGAGGCGGTTGTCACCAGGCCGCGTGGCTTGTTCAACATCCAGTACAGGCGCGTGTTCGTATGAACGTTGTCGCCATCGACTGTGATGCGATCGCAGGCACGTTTCACGGGGGTCTCGGGATTCCGCTGCACCGTTCCATTGAGACGCACGCGTCCGGCGCGAATCAATTCGGCAGCCTGCGAGCGGGAACAATAGCCGAGTTTCGAGAGTGCGCGCGCCAAGCCGCAGCGTGGCTTCTGTGCACGATCAGTCACACGAACCCTCAAGGGTGCGGGCGCTTGACGCATCTGTCGCACGACGGTGAGCAGCGGTAGTGAATCACACCTTCCGCTACCACACGCGGCAGGCGTTCTCCTTCACCATAGGTTGGCCCGCTTTGCAGCCGAAGGCCTTGGCAAAATCGGGGCTGTTCTGCACCGTTCCCTGCACGCGATAGCGCCCCGGGGAGTGCGGGTCGATCTTCACCATCAGGCGCTCGCTCTCGGGGGTACGGCTTTCACACCACACCTGGGCGAAACCAAGAAAGAACTTCTGTTCCGGAGTGAAGCCGGAAGAATCCGTCTGGCCCTCGTGTGCGCTGCCTTGCAGGCTGTGCAGGGCCATGAGTGAAACGCGCAAACCACCATTGTCAGCGGTGTTTTCGCCCAAGGTGAGGCGACCGTTGAGGTGGAGATCATCGGCCACAGTAAACGACCCGTACTGGTCGGCGACGCAGCTGGTGCGTTTGTCGAACTCCTCGCGGTCGGCCGGCGTCCACCAGTTGGTCAAGTTGCCATCGGCATCGAATTTGCTGCCCTGATCATCGAAGCCGTGCGTCAGCTCATGTCCGATGACCACGCCAATGCCGCCGAAGTTCACCGCATCGTCCGCGTTGAAATCGAAGAATGGCGGCTGCAGGATGCCGGCGGGGAAATTAATATCGTTTTCCGACGGATTGTAGTAGGCATTCACGGTGGGCGGTGTCATGGTCCATTCCGTCTTGTCGAGCGCTTTCCCGATTTTATTCAGGTTGCGGTGCACTTCAAACGCGCGGGCGCGCTCCGCGTTGCCCGCCAGGTCGTCGCGTGTGATTTTGACGCTGGAGTAGTCGCGCCACTTGTCCGGATAGCCGATCTTGTTGCTGATCGCTTTGAGTTTGATGGCCGCTTGCTTCTTGGTGTCGGCCGTCATCCAGGGCAGGTCGGCGATATCTGACGCTAGAGCTTTTTCCAGCGCGTCCACCATGGTCAGCATGCGCTTCTTGCTGTCGGGGCCAAAAGTCTGGGAGACGTAGGGCTGGCCCAGGGCCTCGCCAAGCAGGTTGTCGGTTAACTGGGTGCAGCGTTTCCAGCGCACTTGTTGCTCTTTTTGACCATTGAGATAGCGGCCAAAGAAATCAAAATTCTCGTCGACAAAGGCCTTAGAGAGGAGCGGCGCGGCAGTGCGCACAACGTGCCAGCGCAGGTACGACTTCCAGTCCGCCAGCGGGACGGAAGCGATGAGGCCGTTCGTCTTCTGGAAGAAATCGGGCGGAACAACGTTCACGTCGTCGAAGGCCGGAGCGCCACTGGAAGCAACGTAGCGCTTGAGATCGAAGTTGGCGGCAAGACTGGCAAACTCCGATACTTTCATTTTATGGTCGCGATTTTTTGGGTCGCGCATCTTGACGCGCTCGAGCGACGCTTCCGCGAGTTTGCTTTCAATCGCCATGACGGCGGCCGCTTCCTGTTTTGCCCTCGCTTCATCGTCACCCAGCAGAGTGAACATTTTTTCCATGTGAGCGACGTACTTCTCGCGGGTTTCTTTGGACTTGGCGTCTTCCGTCAGATAGTAGTCGCGGTCGGGCAAGCCGAGGCCTCCCTGGGCGATGTGCGCGATCTCGAGGCTGGCATTGTGCAGGTCGGGCTGTGCCCGAAAGCCAAAGAGCGCGGGTATGCCTTCGGCGTGGAGGTGAGCCACGGCGGTGATGATGCCGGCCTGCTCTTTGATGGCGGAGATCCGGTCGAGATCGGACTGAATCGGCGTAGCCGCCTTCTTTTCGGCGCCGGCTTCATCCATGCAGGAGTTGTAAAAGTCCCCGATCATCTCCGTTGCCGGGGTGCGCTTCGGATCGTTGGCCGACGCTTTCTCCAGAATGTCGCGCAACACCTGGCGATTGTATTCCGCTAGTTCGTTGAACCGGCCCCAACGCGACTGGTCCCCAGGAATGGGATTGTTCTTGCGCCAGGTACCACAGGCGTACTGAAAGAAATCGACGCAGGGGTCGACGGTCTTATCGAGTGCGTCAAGATCAAACGACTTCGGGCGCGCTACGGGCGAACTGGCTGAGGCGGCCGCTCCGGCGGCATATTCGGAGCTAACGTTCAGCTGACTCGATTGGGCCAGGGCCGATGCGGCGAGTAGCAGGCCGGCAAACAGCGTTCGGTGTGCAAACATGATTCCTCCATCCATAACAGTTTCTTCGAGCGGCCAGTGAACGCGGGCCTAAGAAGCGGGGCACGGCAAAAACGATGACCAGTCGATCCCCTGCTGAAATTTCTCATCTCGCGGAAAGGTCGTTTTGAAGGTAAAGGCAAATTCGGTGGGACCGTGCTTTTCCAAATGAGCCAGACGCTTCCTCGCTTCATCGATGCCGGGAGTGTGGCCTGCCGGCACCCACCACAGGGCAGCGTAAACTCCAGCAAACCTCTCGAACCACTCATATCGCTGCCGCAGCAGTTCGGCATGAGTGGTGCGATAAACATAGTTTCTGAGGTCTTCCATCGTCTCCCACACCGACATATTAAGGAGTATGCGATCGTCGTGTTCGTACGGCCGGAAGTAGGTCGCGTTGCCTTCTTGCGTTTGCAGACGCCACACGAATCCGGGACTGTTATCAGCGAGCGCGTTGATTTCGTCCAGGCGCCCCATGAACCCGGCCATGATGGAACTGTCGAGCGGAGCCTTGATGCGACCGATATTGACCTGCGCGATTTAATACTTAGTCACCGGCCTTCCCTCCCCTTCCCGTGGTCCACCAATGTTACAGAGACTGCCGTCTGAATTGGAGAGGAAAAACGTCGAAAAGGCATACCATCAAGCTCGCCTAGTTAGGTCCATGGAATGTCGAAAACGTTGATCGCCGCTATCGCTTTCTCGTTCCTTTATTTTGTCGAGTTCTTGGGGTTTGGAATCGGCGTTTTCAAAGAAGGCGGCGGGAGAGGATTCTTCTATTGCCTTCTCGCGGTTGCTCTGGTTCTTTGGATTGGTTTCTTCTCTATCCGAAAAAGAGACTTCAGATACAAGACTGCGAGTTTTGTCACATTTGCTCTTGCCCTGTCCCTATGGGTGAAGCCGGCGTGGCGGATCGAGCTTGCGGTCGAGGAATATCAGGACCGCGAAATCGCCGCCCTCCTCCGGCGCATTGAAGTTTTTGATGTCGCCGACCAGCTTCTTTTGACTTCGCAAGGAAAGCCGCTCGGCATCAGGATGCGATATTCGATTCAATTCCCGCGTGGTGGTGTGTATTCTCCGGCTCCCATCCTTACGCCGACCGATGAACGCTTCCTGGCGCGTTCCATGAGGATCATCCGCGCCGAGATTACACCCCAACCTGAGGACAGTCGACCGGACCCGTCGAACACAGGTACTTATGCCCGGTACAAGGGCAATATCACCTATAGCTTCGTTGTCGATCTAGTTCCTGGCTTCGTCGTCGTTTCGCCCGACAAGACCAAGTCGTGCTTTTCGTTTCTCAATGCCAACGAGCAAAACGCCGTAACAACCATCGATGACACAACGGGCTTCCGTGTTCATGTCGACGGGACCGACTATGGCGGTTACTTCGGCGGGAAACCGCAATTCACACGGAATGGATACAGTGTGAAACAGTTTTACCAGGGCGCAGTTGCAAACGGAGCCAAGGATGCCTGTGTGTTTGATTCTCGGGGTGAGATGCAGTAAGCAACTGCGGATACAAACGCGTCCGGAGTTTCTTCCGGCTCAGCTGATCGGGCTACCTCCGCATAGTCGGCAACCCTTCCCTAATCGGTAAGGTAAGGGTGAGTAGCCCCGGGGAATCGCACCCCGAGGCTCTCGCAGAACTGTACGTGAGCCTCTCAACTCATACAGCTCCCAGCATGGAGCCACGCCGCGCTCCCATCTGCCAGTGGGCGAATAACTCTGGAGCGCGACGCGAGATGCGGGCGATCCAGTGTTTCGCTTTACGAAGATGGGAACGCAGCTTCTTGTATTTCCTCTTGGCCCAAAGGGCCAGATCTCGGTCCAGTTCGCGCATCGTCGGGTAAAGCGCCGAGCGATAATATCGCCCGTAGTATTGGACCCAGCCCCGGATAATTGGATTGAACATCCGCGACAGATCGTCGATCGCTTTATCACTGCGCTGCGGCAGCTTCCAGCTACGAAATGTGTCCCGGATCGCCTTCGCTGCCTGGTTCGACACCGCCGGACTGAAACTGAGGAAGAACTTCCCCTTGCGAGTCATTGAGCTCCTGGGCCGAAACGCGTAGCCGAGAAAATCAAACGTTTCGTTGGGGTAAGTCTTCTTCCGAGAATCATCCTTGCAATAGACGATTTTCGTTTTCTCCGGATGGAGGTCCAATCCGCAGCTCTGCAATCGTGCAGCGATGGCCTTCCTCATTTCCTGAGCCTGCCGCTCCGTTCTGCAATGCGCGATGACATCATCGGCGTACCTCTGAAATGGCACCTGAGGATAATGCGCCGCTAGCCATCGATCTAAGGCGTAATGCAGAAACAGATTGGCCAGCAAGGGACTAACGACCCCTCCTTGCGGAGTCCCTCTTTCCCGTGGAACCAGCCGCCCATCCTCTTCTTTTACTGGCGCTTTCAGCCAGCGCTCGATATAGAGAATGATCCACTGTTCCGGAGCATGTTTCTTCACTGCCCGAAGCAGTAGATCCTGCGACAGCGTGTCAAAGAAGCTCTTGATGTCTAGATCTAGAACCCAGTCATAGCGCCAGCATCTCTTTCGCGCTTGACCGACTGCATCCAATGCCGACTTCCCCGGTCGATATCCGTAGGAATCTGCATGGAACAGCGGCTCCACTTCCGGCTCCAGTCTTGCCTTGACCACCTGTTGCGCAATGCGGTCGGCCACAGTAGGAATGCCCAGCTTTCTTTCGCCACCGTTTTTCTTTGGTATCTTCACCGTCCTGACCGGCGGCGGAAAGTAGCTGCCCGATGACATTCGATTCCAGATCTTGTAAAGATTCTTCTTCAGTTTCTTATCAAAATCTTCGATCGTTTGATCATCGACCCCTGCTGCTCTTTTATTCTCTTTCACCCGCTTGTACGCTTCCCAGACCTCGTTCTTCGAAATACAAAACGGCTTTGCCTCATTCATCGGGCTCCTCCCATCGCTGGTTGGCTCATTGAATCAGGCTCCTTGACACAGCGCCTTCGCTCCATCCCTTTGTCGGGGACTTCCCCGCTACTACGCGCTGTTCCGCCCCTGAGTCTCCGCTTCCGTACTCTCGCCCTTGTGGTTCTGCCACTCGTGGCTTCTCCGTTCGCATCGGAGTCTCAGGTTCCCACGTTCCGCTCAACCGCCTCCTTGGCAAGCTCAGGCCACCTCTCATGCCGGATGCCGCTCCGCTCGTAAACAGGTTTCGTCGGAGCTTGGTCCCGCAGTAACAAACCCCCCGCGGTTTTGACATCATCTCTTTGCTTTCGACACTTCTATAGTGGTTCCCTTGCGGTCCTCTTCTTGCCCGTCACCTGACCTGGTCTTTGCCAGGCCTTTTCCTTCTGTGCTCACGACCATGGCTTTGACCACAGGCGCCGAAGGCGGTTTGGAACCTGTCCCTGCAGACCGGTTCCGAGCGGCCTACCCTCATCAGTTAAGCAGTTCCGCACTACTCAGCCTTTCGGCCTTTCGCGCTCGTGGCGCACGTTTGCCCGTCGCCCGGCCAGAATCCGCCGGAAATCGCTGGACCTTCTGGCCAACCGCGGGCGCCAGGCCTCTAACACTATTTGTTCAGCTTGGCGGTCCAGTTAAGAACCACGGACATAGGCACAGTCTCTGCTTGCCTGACTTGCGTGAGGATCAGAAACCGCTGCCCGTCTCGGCTCACGTCATAAACGAACTGGTCCCGGCTCGAGACTGGCTGCCGGGGAGTGGTCTGGAAAAGCACGACAGGCGTTCCGGCATCGAAATTGGCGCCGGCCGTCACCGGTGCGGCCATGACCTTGCCGTCCGAAGAGAGGTAGAACAGCTCTTTGCCGTCGCTCCGCCACCGGGGCTGTTCCCCTCCTCCTGTTGAGACTTGCCACTTGCCCCGTGCGTCTGGAAAGGAGGTCACGTAGATCTCCCATTTCCCGGTCTCATTGGAGGCGTAGGCCACCCATTTTCCGTCCGGCGAGAATTGGCCATTCCTTAGGACTGACACGGCTTTCAGGAACATACCGTTGTTTAGCTCTGGGACAGTCACAAACCACAAGTCCGTGCCTCGGGTATACAAGATGTATTTTCCGTCTCTGGACCAGTCATTCGGAACTTTGTCGAAGTCATCGTGTGCAATGACCTTCTCTTCTTGCGCACCGTCGGAGTTTTTCATATACACGTCGGCGCCGTGTTTGCTATTCGAGAAAAACACCAACCGCGCGGCATCTGGGCTCCACACTGGCGCCGCGTAATAGGATGGGCCGAACGTCAGCCGCTTGACGCTATCGCGCTGCAATTCATAAATCCAGACATCCGTATTCAGGCTCCCCATGTCGGTCTTATCTACGGCCACGAATCTTCCAAGCGGAGCTATGGATACGTTGCCATACACATCGGGCTTGCCGATTACACCTACTTCATTTCCTTTACGGTCGAACCACATCGGTTGCGAAAGGGCGACCTTGCTGCCAGTCTGAGCCACCAGCAGGCCGTTGTCGGAGACAGCAAATACCGCCCTTTTGACTTGCGGCCGATACTGGATTTCCGACAGGATGGTTGTGGGCTCCCCCGTCAATGCGAATCGCTTCATATCGAATCGCTGAGCGAGCAGGCTCTCGTCATGGTAAAACAGCAGGAACCCTGGCGCCGCATAGCCCGCGTTCGCAGTCGCTTCCACTACGAAGCGCTTTTCCTTCGAGTCCAGCAAACCCACGAAGATGGCATCAACGCCCTTTTGTCCAGAGAAATTGGCCGCCATGTAGAGGTAATGCTTTCCGTCTGGCAAAAACATGGGCCAGCGATGGTTGTATTCTCCACGGCTCGTATCTGGGCTGCTGATCTGCGTAGGTGTTCCGCCCGAAGCCGAGACTCGATACAGGCCTCCCCGCGTCCCCGCATCAGGAGCAAAAACGATCACGCCATCCTTGTTCCAAGCTCCCCCGCGACCCGAAGGTGCATCGCAGATCGTCTGCACTGGGCCACCTGATATCTCCACCTTCTTCAATTTTGCGTCGGCAAAGAAAGCGAGAGACCGCCCATCCGCCGACCAGAATGGATAGTTGGCGCCCTCCGTATCGGCGAGGCTTCTTGCGGCGGGCGATCCCAACTCGTAAATGAAGAGTACATTCCTAGGTGCAGATTCCCGATTCGCGACCACAGCGAGGGTGTGTCCGTTCGGAGCTAGGGCAACATCACGCGCTGAAAACTCTAAGGGAGCATAAAAATACATCGTTGGTTCCGGCCCCTTGGAGTTTCGCCACCAGATCGCCCCCACGATCAGAAGGGCGGTCAGAGCGCCGGAGACCAGCCAAGTTAACGCTTCCCGGGTCTTTTTTCCGCCTGGCAAGGGCGCTGCACCTGCCATGTGCCCGCCAGTCTCGGCGATCCAGCTCAGTTCGCTTGATAGATCATTGGCATTTTGCCAACGCTCGTCCGGATCTTTCGCCAAACATTTCTTCACGACTCGTTCCAGCGCCGGTGGCGTCATCGGCTGCAATACCGCCATGGGCTGTGGCTCAGAAGAAAGAATAGCCGCAATCAAATTGGCTCGGCCTTTCCCGCTGAATGCCGGCTTACCCGTCGCCATTTCGTAGATCACTTCGCCCAGCGCAAACATATCAGTGCGTGCGTCTGCCTCCTTCCCTTCCAGCTGCTCGGGCGCCATATACTGAAACGTCCCCACGATTGTGCCCTCTGTCGTCAGCTTCGACTGTTTTGCTGTCATTTCCGTCACCGCAGCGCCCGACGGCACAGCATCCGATTGCTTGGCCAGGCCGAAGTCCATCAGCTTGGCTCCCGACTTCGTGAGCATGATGTTTGCAGGCTTCAGATCGCGATGTGTGATTCCCAGCTTGTGCGCCATGGCTAGGGCTTCGGCAATCTGCGCTCCATACTGGACGGTCTGCTCCAGCGGCAGCGCTCCTCTCATGAGTCGCTGCTCCAGCGTCTGGCCCTCAACCAGTTCCATGACCAGAAAATCCATTCCATCCTGATGGCCTATGTCGTGCAAGGTACAGATGTGAGGATGCGACAACTTGGAGGCGGCTCTGGCTTCGCGCTCCATCCGCTGCCGTAAGGACGGATCAGAGGACAGATTGGCAGGCAAGACCTTGATGGCTACATCCCGTTGCAGCCGTGTGTCGCGGGCGCGATACACCTCGCCCATGCCGCCTGCGCCGAGCGGCGAGATAATTTCGTACGGACCGAGTTTGGCACCAGAAGTAAGCGCCATCCGTGGGCGCAATTATAGTCTGTGCAGTAAATTACAGTGGATGCGACACTTCTGCGTGTGTAGTCAGCTACACTTCCCTAATCAGCCCGGTGCCGGTTAGCTTTTGATGCTGACGCAGTCACCGACGAGAGGTGCTCTATTCGAGGGCGTGGATTCCTGGGGCAAGGGGGCTGCCTCACGGCCTCAGCGCCGAATCGCCATCACCCTTACCTGACGTTCGTTCGCTTCCGGGCGGGTGTACGGCACGATCGTTCTGTGACTGCTTCCAGGCGAAGCGATATCCGAGACTCAGGTACCACTGGTCGTAGTTCATCTCCGCGCCGCGTTCGATCGTATATCCGCTTTGCAGAAAAGAATGGCGGCCCAGGTTCGTGTCCAGCGAAGTGTCGAAGAACAGCGATCTGCGATTTGTGGTGTAAGGAGAAACCAAGCGTTGGTCGCCTACGCGTGTGTCCCACGCGATGTGGTTGCCCAGGTGTCCCGAAAGGGACACAGCCCGGTAGTCGCCTCGCGCAAAGGAGCTGTCGAACTTGGAATAATGGACGTCGGCCCGAATCCCCGAACGCCCGATCTCGTTCCAGGTGAGCCCATACATCTGGTTCAGACTCCGCCGGGTATCTCCCGTGCGGTCGCTTTGTCCAAGCGTGGTATAGACCCAAACATGCCGCACCGGCTCTACACGTATGCCCAGGTTGATCCCCTGGTAAAGCAACTTGTCGACCAGACCGGCGCCAATCAGCCGGGTGGCGGCCGTGGGCACGTCCCGGAAGTAGTTATGGAAAAGGTCAAACTGGATTCTCTCGTTGGGCTGCACGTGCAGGGTGAGGTAGCTGCGGCTGATTCCCGCTCCCGGCCTGATCCCGCCCGTCGTGACGCCCTGCGGAGAGTCCGCGATCAACGAATGGTAAATAGAGAAGTAGCGGGTGTAAGACAAGGAGTTTTCAAAAAATAGGTACGGGCGGTCAAGCTTCCATTGCAGCGTGCTCAGCGCCGCGCCTGCGGTGCTGGAGTAGTGGAAAGAATCGTAGCTGCCACCCTCTTTGTTGACAAAGGCGCCTGCGATTCGTTGATCGGGGTTGTAGTGCCATGAAGATGGATCTGGAGTGGAACCGGCAAACACTCCGGCAATCAGGCCAGACGCTACTCGGCGGCCGAGGTACCCGCCGTCAATGGTGTCCAGGCTGATGGCCCAGGGCAAATAAAGACGGCCCACGCCCGCCAGCCATTGCGACTGCGGATTGTCATAAAAGAGCTGCAGGGTGTAGGTCTTGCTCAGAGCATCCTGCATCGTGTCCTCGAGCGGTTGGGAGTTTGCGGTCAGCCGGGTGCGAAAGTAGCCTTGCAGGTTCCAATGGGTTCCGGCGATCCCGGCGATATCGGCCTGGATCGTCAGGCCGCGCTGGCCGCTGCCGCCCGGCGTCGAACCTTCGCTCCGAATGCCGCTGTAGTCCAGTCCGATGCGGACCTGGCCGTGGCGACCTTCATCGGCGGAGAGGTGGTTGCGCTCTCGCCGCGGCCCAGAATCATCCGCCACGAACGAATTCATGGGCGGCCCCTTGCTGGTCGCGGCAGTGGCGCGTTCGTACACGATTCTTGCAATGTCATCGACGGAAAGATAGGCCCAGTCGCCTTTCCGCAGAGGGCGCTTGGCGTTGTGGATCTCGGTGACCGCCGAGTTTTGCGCCACCGCGATCACCTGCAGCTCAGCAATCAACGAGTCCCGGGCGGCGGCATTCCCGGTTGCCGAGGGAGCGGAATCTCGCACCGCCAGTTTCATGCCTTGTGCAAGCCAGGCATTGCGACCGCCCTGCAAGTACGCGGCGCCTTCGGCAACGTACTTGATCATGAAACGAGTGCGCAGAGTGTCCGCTGGTTGCTTTGACGCTACGATCACGAGCGGGACACCTGCCGCACCCGGTATTGCGGACGACAACGTGTTAGGTTGCCGGCGCCACAATCGCGTGATCATGGACCCGCTGGAGCTGGCCGCTGGACGAAACTGGCTGGAGCGGACCACAGCTGAGATGGGAAGCACCGTCAGCGTGATCTTGCTGCCGGTCATCGCGAGTTCATAGGGATGGGCGGTGTTCAGATCCACTACGACTCGGGTCACCGGTGGAGCACTCTGATTCAGCCCCACGCGCACATCTTTCACGCCATTCTGATTCACGCTTACGGACTGTTGTTTTCTCGGCGCACTCGTATTCGGGAGTTGCAGCACCAGGCGGTCGGGCTTGGTGGCGATGATGACCTCCGGAAGCACCGTCGACGTCAGATCGACGGCGATGGTTACTTTGTCGTCGCCCAGATCAATTCCGATCTCGCGGATTTCCGCAGCCCTATCAGAGATGCTCTGGGTGGCCCCCGCGGAGATCAGGAGGAGAACCAGGCTGAGTTGTACTAGGGCCCTCATCGTTCACCTTGAGCTGCCGTCCCGTTGGAGCCTCCCCCTGGAACGGCTATTTCCGCGGCCTGGCACGCAAAGATGCTGCGATCATCCAGCTATCCATGTTGTGGCACATACGGCAATCCCCGGAGAATCCCGATGCCTGATGATTCGGTGACATGGCCTTCTGAAGGGCTCTCAAATGACAACTGATACAGACAGTCGACAAGCCTTGGCGGTTGAAGCGTCCCACCGCGCCCGCCGTGTGACAGGAATAGCAATCCACAGCGGCGTGCGCGCCCACCAGCGGAAAACGGTCTTGATGCGCGTTGATGTTGCGCAGTGCGACTTGCCAGCCGTTGGGCCGGTGGCATAAGTCGCACTGCGCTCCGTTCTTGCGCCGGTGGATGTCGGCATGACAATCCTGGCACTGGCGGCCGGCGTTGGCGAAGACGCGATCGACATGGCATTCCTCGCAGGCTACGTTGTGGTGCACGCCGCGCAGCGCGAAGGCGGTTTTGTTGTGATCAAACTCAGGTTCTTTGCGGATCGGCATCCATCCGGTAGCTGTGTGGCAGTTCTCACACGGCACCTGCAGCGGCCCGTGGGGATTCTGCGTCGTTGCGACCGCAGTAGTTTCCATCCCCACGAGCACCAGCAATACGAGCCGATATACCCACAAGGTCTTTCGTCTCCATGATCAAGTGGCGCGAACCCTTCACCGAGTAAGGAGTTGCCCGCGTACCTCCGAGCGTAGAGCTGGGTTGGTGGCGGCTGGGGATGAAGCTACTCATCGCTTCCGTCGCGCTGTTGGAAGTCGGACAGCGCTTGTTGCGAGCGAGCATAAGCCGGATCAATCTTGGCGCCTGTCGCAACGCCCTGCGCATTCGCCGTGACCGCAATGGGGTCTGGCCGATTCAGCCGCGGCGCGCATCCCAGGATGTTGTAACTGGCTACGAAACGTTGCGCCATAAATGTAAAGAGCGAATCTGCCACGGAAGGATCCGGGGAGAGGCCGCGCGTAGGATGCGCCGCATCCGGCATCAGGAAGGTCTGGTCCAGGATAAGTCTCGCCGGCGCCACCCGCAGCATGTGGCGGCAATAGCGGGCGGTATCGGCCTGACTGGCGCTGCTCACTTCCGGCTGGTCAACGCCGCGACGGTAGGCGTTCACTTTGGCCACGTCCGTGACGCCGCTGGTCAGGACCATGGGATCGCCGACCGGCACGAGGGCGACTGGCCAACTTTGGTAAGCGCGGGCCTGCAGTTCGTTGAGCGGCAACGCGGGCACCATCTGGCCCGGGTCCGCTAGATCGGGCGCCTTCCAGGGCGTGCAGCTCAAAGCGCCGTCCAAGGCCACGTCGACCAGGCGGTTGTCACTGGGGTTCCCCAGGCTGGTGGCGCCGGGAAACTGGGCTATATTCGCCTGCGTCTTCTGTGCCAGCCCTTTTCCGGTCACCAGATAACTGATAGGTAAGTTGTCGCTTTGATCCTGGTCGACGACAAGAAAGTCGCGCACGGTCGGGCAAAGCAGGCCATCGGCGGCCAAGCCCAAAGGCGGAACCTTCAACTGGCCGCTGCGAATGGCGAGGTGGGCCGCCTTGAAAAAAGCCGGAGCGTTGCAATAGGAAAACTGCCCGAAGTTGTCGTTGGCGAGGCCGTTGACGCAATTTGCGCCCGCCAGAACTCCGATCGCGGCGCCCTGCAATATCAGGGTATCGCCGTTGTAGCCGAACCAGAGCGCGACGATCGCGTTCGCGGGTAGGGTGGGGACAACGGGCGGCGCCGCCGGACTGGAATTCTGGTCGACCACGAGAGGGGCGTAGATGGAAACCTGCCCGGTGGCGGTATCGAGGACGGCTGCCTGCACAAAAGCCGCCTGGTTCTTATTCGTTTCGTGACAATCGCCCGCAGTCGGGTCGGTAGCCAGCAACTGATATGGCGTCGCCAGTCCGGAGGCCGACAGCGGATTGACCGGCACGATGAGCGTGCAGTTCGGGTTGGGGGCTGTGCTTTGAGCGGCCAGCACTTCTGCTGCGATCACGAGAATCATGAGGCAGAGAGCGCGCGCAATGAAACCAGGATTCTTCATCGTATTCCTCCATCGTACGGAACCAGGCGCGTCGGCAACTAAGCCGACTGACGATGTATGCACACTATCGCCGCGTTGCACGAGCACAAGTGTCAGAAGTTCAGGAACCGGTGCGTTGAACGGGACAGAGCTGCGACGGGAGAAGAGAAACCCCGCCAAACCCAGCATGTTTTGCTGGTTTTACACTAAGGGTGGTCAACACGTCACGCGTGCACCTTGGGCACGGAAGATTTCTCGGAGAACGATGTATTGGCTCGTTTTCGCGCGAAGGGCAAGCAGGCCTCTGGATTGCACTCACCAGCCAATTCCGGAACATGTTCCCGGCGGCTCGCGATGACAGTCGTGTTGGGAAAGCGCGTTATTTTCGTCGGCGCTTTCGCCATCATGACGAAAAATATCGCATCCCGAGGCTCTCGCCCGCCCCGCTCGCGCACGGGAAAGTACGAAGTTCTCCCCACTTCTAAGTAGAAGCTCGGGCTTCGTCTGTACTAGTGAGTCGTTGTTGACTTTGCGATGTACCTTTAGCCATCTTGCCTTCGCACTCGTCCCAACTTACCGTGCGATCAAATCAGTAGTGGGCGAGCCGCGGGATGTGAGATTTGTTCCAGCTCACAGACGGCTCCCGTTCATTCTGCGGTGTGAACCGGCCTACGCTGTGCGCCTTTCGGGTGTGTTCTTTTGCAAAACTCTGCCCGGTGGAGTTGTGCTTCTGTGTCACTCCATTTCCGTGCAGGAAGGTGCGTGCATCGGGTGATGGAGAGAGCAACAGCTTAGGAGGCTAGTCTTTCTGCGCGCAGCCGGGTTGGGAACAACTCAAGTAGTCCGCTAACGAATATCAGATAACACAGGGAGAGCAAGTATGAACAAAGGTTTGGTCGTAAGTATTCTGGCGTTGAGCGCGATGTTTCTGGCGAGTTGTGGCCTGGGCACGAATCTCATACAGAAGTGCCCAACCACAGGGAAGTTCTCGTTTACCACGATAAACGTAGCAGGAGACACGTTTACTCAGCTGCTGGGCATCAACAACGCCGGCAAGATCGCCGGGTATCATGGCAGCGGGGCGGACGCGCAGCACCCGAACAAGGGTTTCACGCTTGTGCCACCGGCAACGTTTACGGACGAGAACTTTCCCAACTCCGCGCAGACCCAGGTGGTCGCCATCAACAATAACGGAGAAACAGCGGGGTTCTATATTGACGCCGCCGGCAACACGCACGGATTCACCATGATGGGCGGCACCTTCACGACGGTCGACGCGCCGAATACGACGTTCAACCAGCTTCTTGGTCTGAACGACAAGGGCCAGGCCGCCGGCTACTCCCAGGATGCGGGGGGCGTTCAGCACGCGTACACCGTGCAAGGCACAACCTTCACTCCGGTCATGACTCCAGGAACCAGCGCGCAGGCCACCGGCATCAACAACAATGGAGACGTCTCAGGGTTCTATGTGGACGCGCAGGGAGCGGTCCACGGATTAGTAATTCCCGCCGGAAAAACTCTGGTCACTTTGGATTATCCGGCAAGTGCTGAAACGCAGGCCCTAGGCTTGAACAATCTGGGCGATGTTGTCGGGTTTTACATGGACGCAACCAACAAGATGCACGGGTTCATCTACAACATCGCGTCGGCGAAGTTCGGGACTATCGACAACACCAACGGCGTTGGTGCAACTCTTGTCAACGGGATCAATGACAAGGGAACCGTTGTCGGGTTCTTCGGGGACCAGGCCGGCAATACCAACGGATTCATGGGCACCATCACCAGCTGCATGTAAGTGTGGCAGGTGAAGTGGGCCAGGCAATTCATCGCCAGGTTCCTGGGCGGAGCGCCGTGCGGCGTCGCCTGGTCAGTTCGGGGTATCCGGGGCGGTGCGAGAATCGTGGTGCCTCGGAGGGGGCGCCTTCGCTTCTCGCCGGGTCAGGGCTCAGCCGCGATTCCTTTTGCGATTCGGCCCCTGTTTGACACCTTAAAGAAGTCCGTAGGACCCAAAGTCACGGATGCAAGAACGTCCCGCCAACTCATACCTGCCTGGGACATGTATTGAAACTCGCTGAGGCAGCCGGGAACCCCCCGATCACCCTTGACAACTCCTCCCACCCCGGCCTACTCTATGGCGAACAAAAAGCGAATATGCCAGCCCCTTCCCTTTTCGCCAATCCGCCTTGCGAAAGTCCGCGCTCAACGTCGCTCGTCGGCATCGCGCGCCTCGCGGCGCAAGGCGAGTCCATTCGCCAAGGACATCACGTCGAGTACTTCACCCTTGAATCGCATTCCCTGCTCAACCGCGTGGTCAGCGCGCGGCGACGGCCGTTTCAGTGGGCCATCAACCCGTATCGGGGATGCGAGTTCGCCTGCAAGTACTGCTATGCGCGCTACACGCACGAGTTCATGGAGTTGAGCGACCTCGACTTCGAGCAGAAGATCTTCGTCAAGGAAAACGCGGCGTGGCTGCTGCGCCAGGAACTGAACCGCGTCCCGCGGAACGAGGCGATTGCTATCGGCACAGCGACCGATCCTTATCAGCCCGCCGAACGACGCTATGGAGTGACGCGGGCGCTGCTCGAAGAACTGGCGCGGCACAGCGGATTGCGGCTCGGCATCGTGACCAAGTCGGACCTGATTTTGCGCGACGTGGAGTTGCTGCGCGCCATCCGCGAGAAGAACGACTTTCACGTCAGCATCACGATTACGACGCTCGATGCAGACCTTGCGCGAATTCTAGAGCCGCGTGCGCCACGGCCGGATCTGCGGCTCAAGGCGGTCGAGCAACTGAACCTTGCGGGAGTTCCTGCGGGAATCAATTGCGCGCCCGTGCTTCCGGGAATCACCGATGCGCCGACTGCTCTCGAAGCGCTGGTCGAAGCGGCGAGTCAGGCGCGAGCGATCTACATCTTCGCCAACCCGCTGTTCCTAAAGCCCTGCTCTGCGGCGATCTTCCTGCCGTTTCTGGAGAAGGAGTTCCCTCACCTCGTGGAGGATTATCGGCGACGCTATGCGGAGCGATCGTTTCTGCCACCGTCATACGGCAAGCGCCTGTCGGAGATGATCGCGAAGTTCCGGCGGAAGCACGGGATCGGGAAGAAGGATTCGGAGGCGAGCGGTTCCCGAAAGCGCTATCCCGTGGAAGCGCTGAGCGAACAACTGCGGCTGTTCTGAAGCCTCTGCTGCAAGCGCACTATAATTCCGAAATGCCTTCGAGCAACCCCACACCTTTGAGCCCGCAGCCGCGCTCCGCGAGCGGTGGATTCCAGCAAAGTCTGGCGCGCTTCTGGCAGCGCGTCAGCGACGGGATGGAGCTCAACCAGCTGTGGAGTCAGTTCAAGAGCGAGGCACGCAGCGGGTATCGCCTGTATTCCCGCGACGTCGAAGGACGCAAGGATGCGACGCGTCCGCGTAACCATTTCGAAACCGTGAAGCAGTTCGCCTGGGCAATTCTGGAGAAGCTCTCGCCGGCACGCCGGGTTCTGCTGCTGCTCGCCGTGGCTCTGCTCCTTGTGGGAGGAGCGGATTACGCCAGCCAGAACGCGCGCGGAGAAACGATTCGGGTCTCCTTTGACCTTCATATCTACGCCGGACTCCTGCTGTTGCTGTTGCTGACCATGGAAATCGCCGACCGGGTGGTGATGAAGCGCGATCTCGAGATCGCGAAGGAGATCCAAGCCTGGCTTCTGCCCGCGACGCCGCCGGAGGTTCCCGGCATGCAGCTCGCCTTCGGCACGCGGCCCGCGAATACCGTTGCCGGCGACTTCTACGATGTCTTTCCGCGCGGCGAGGGGAAGTTCCTGTTCGTCGTAGCCGACGTGGTAGGCAAGAGCATTCCCGCCGCTTTGCTCATGGCCACGTTTCAGGCGAGCCTGAAGACGCTGTCCATGACGTCCGGCTCGCTGGTGGCGCTGGTGGAAAGGCTGAATGAGTACGCGTGCACCTGCAGCCAAGGCGGACAGCGCTTCACCACAGCGTTTCTGGCCGAGTACACACCGGCAAGCAGAAAGCTCAACTACATCAATGCCGGACACAATAATCCGGTCCTGCGACGGGCGGCAGGATCGATTGAGCGCCTTGATGTCGGCGGCTTGCCTCTCGGAATACAAGCGGCTGCTCCGTATTCGGCGGCAGAGGTGACTCTGGCGGCACAGGATTGGCTGGTGATCTTCACAGACGGTTTGGTCGAGGCGGTAAACGAGCGAAACGAAGACTTCGGCGAGCCGCGGCTGCTGGCGGAATTGAACAGCGGCGTGGCTCTCGCTCCCAGCGACCTGCTGCGGCAGATCATGGCTGCGGTCGACCGCTTCACGGGAACGGCGCCGCAGCATGACGACACAACCTGCCTGCTAGCGCGAGTCGGTTAGCGCGCACGAGATCTCATGACCGACTCCACCGCGCGACCTGATTCCGCTTCTCACTCTGGAACCCTGCACAAGATCGGACTGGCGGCATTTGTCGCCGTGCTCTATGCCTACTGCGCGGGCGGACCGTTTGGTTTCGAGGCGATGGTCTCGACGTCGGGCCCGGGCATGGCGCTGGTCTTTCTGCTGGTGGTGCCGTGGCTGTTCAGTTTGCCGATGGCGCTAGCGTCGGCTGAGATGGCGACCGCAATGCCGGTCGAAGGCGGTTTCTATCGCTGGGTGCGCGCGGCCTTCGGAGACGCGGCCGGCTTTCTTGCCGGATGGTGGAATTGGACGGGGACGTTTCTCATGTGCGGCGCTTACGGCGTACAGCTGGCCGATTACATTGGACAGGTGCGGCCATTTGCGAGCGCGTGGCAGCACTGGCTGGTGGCGGTTGGGTTCATTGCGCTGGTGGCCTGGATGAATGTTCGCGGTGTGGAACTCGTGGGCAGCGTAACGCTCGCGCTTCTGCTGCTCGCGCTGGTGCCAGTGGCGGTCTTTACCTGGCAGGGGTTGGCGCATGCGCGGCACAATCCATTTCAGCCGCTGATGCCGCCAGGTAAGCCGTGGCGGGAAGTGTACGGAGTCGGGCTTGCTCTCGCATTGTGGATCTACTCGGGCTACGAGCAGCTCTCGACTTGCATGGAAGAAGTGAAGAACCCGGTGCGGAACTTTCCGCGCGGGCTGGCCATCGTGGTGCCGCTAGCCATGATTACCTTCTTCCTTCCTATTACTGCGGGGATTGCCGCGCTGGGCAACTGGCAGTCGTGGGATACGGGGTATCTCGTGGCGGCGGCGCGACTCGTGGGCGGACGCGGATTGGAATGGGCGATGTTCGCGGCGGCGGCGGTATGCACGTTTGTGCTGCTCGAGAGCACGGTGCTTTCGGCGACGCGGATTCCCTTCGTCATGGCCGAGGACGGCTTTATGCACGCCGCACTGGCGCGCCTGCATTCTCGTTACGGAACGCCGGTGCTGGCGATTTTACTGTCGGCCGGCATCTGTGCCTTGCTGGCGATGTTCCAGTTGACGACGCTCATTGCCATCTACGCCTGGCTGCGAGCTTCCTGTTCGGTGCTCACGCTGGCGGCGGCGTGGCAGCTGCGCAGGAAGCGGCCCGAACTTGAGCGAGCGTTTCGCGTGCCGGGCGGAGGTCTAGGAATGGCTGCCGTGGTGCTCGTCCCTACGCTGCTGTTCCTGTGGGCGCTTAGCAACAGCGATGCGGCCGCCAGACTGTGGGGACCGCTGGCATTGCTGGCGGGACCGATCGCGTATGCGTTCCTGAGACGGCGTGAGACGCGAACTGCGTCAGAGTGAGAGTTCCCGGGCTGCGTCCGCGAAAACTTGCTCGTTCCGATGACCCTGCTCGCCCTTGTTGCTCCCGATAAGGTCTCCTCGTTTTGTCATTCCGACGAACGACAGTGAGGAGGAACCTGCTTTTCGCCTGCGCCAGCGAAAAAGCAGGCTCCTCGCTTCGCTCGGAATGACAAAGTATCGGGAATGACAAGACGTAGGGAATGAAAAAGGCGCAGAGGGACAAGGAGCAGGAAATGGCAAGACGTAGGCAGTGACAAGGAGCAGTAAAGAGGATGACGACTTTATCACTCGGGGCGGGGCGACGAATTCGTGGTAAGCAGTTGGACCGGTTTCCCCCAATCGGCGGCGAGGTCTTCCCAGGTGGGGTTGTCTTTCGTGATCAGCGCGACTTTCTTTTCGCGGCGCCATTTCTTGATTTCGGTTTCGCGGGCAAGCGCGTTGTTCACATAGCGGAAGACCTCGTAGTACGCCAGGCGGTCGACGCGATAGCGGCTGGTGAATCCTGCGACTTCTCCAGCTTTGTGCTGCATGACGCGGGCCATGAGGAAGCCGGTAACGCCGACGTAACGGACGCGGCCTTTGCTCGCCTGGATGTAGACGTAGTAGCGCTTCTCGCGCGGGGCGCGCATGGCTGCAGAGTAGCGGACGGTGAGGGCTGGCGCGAGACCACGATAGTGGACTGGGAATTCCCCAGCAGCCGGGCGAGGTCTTGAGCGTTGTCGTTCTCCACGCGTTGTCGTTGCGAAACGGAGCCAGGAATCTGCTTTTCCGATGGTGCGGGCAAACAGCAGGTTCCTCCTCACTTCGTTCGCCGGAATGACAAGGGGGTGGGGGTCGGAATGACAAGGACAGCGGGGGAGTATTCCCTTTCCGGGAACAGAAATGGGAGTGTGGCCTCAGAATGGCACGGGTGAGCGGGAATGGCTGACAAAATTTGGCAGGGAGTGGCGTTGTGGCGTTGGCGCGTGAGGTTACTGGTGACGGGATCGCCTTGAAAACAGGCGCGTTTAGCACGGCGGGGTTATTACCTTCGTAAGGTGGCTGAGTGGAGGGCAAAATGCAACGATGAGGCCGTCAGGTCGAACAGACCGGAATTCAGCCACACACAAAGAGGGGAAAACTTAGATGCGGAAACAGAAAGGTTTTTCGTTGATTGAGCTTTTGATCGTAGTCGCGATCATCCTGATCATCGCTGCGATCGCTATTCCAAACTTGCTGCGGGCACGCATTGCAGCCAACGAGTCGTCTGCGGCGGCTTCGGTGCGTACCATTGATACTGGTATGATCACCTATCAGACATCGTTTCCTGCTACCGGGTATCCTGCCAATATTGCGAGCCTTGGTACCGGCGGCGTCAACGTTGCTTGTCCGGGTGCGGTTCCTGCTACCGCTTGCATCATCGACGGCCAGCTTGCTACCGGCGCCAAGAGCGGCTACGGATTCTTCGCTACCGGAGCGGTACCGGTCAACGGCGCCAATACGACTTTCGTGGCGTCTGCCAACCCGACCACTCTGAACACGACCGGCGTCAAAGGCTTTTGCTCAGTCGAGGACAACACGGTTCGTTTCGTCACGCCAGGCACGACGGGCGGTGTGGCGATCACCTACGCGAACTGCTTGCCCATGGCACCGATCGGCCAGTAGTTTTCTAGTCTGGCAAGGTCTTGGGGAGTAGTAAGTCAGGAGCACCGGGTGATGAACCCGGTGCTCCGTTGTTTTTTCCATGACGAGGGTAACTTGTCTCCGCTTGCCATATTTTGTCAGGTTGTTACTAGCATCCGGACCTGCACCATGGCCGGAACTGAATACGAGCGGCTTGTAATGCTTAACTCATTGGTTTTATTGAGATAACGGAAGAAGAAACTATTGGCACACGGGTCCCATTACGGCATCCAGAATGCAGGAGTACTAGCGTAGAAAACGGGTGCCCAGCGATGAAACAAGAACGCGGATTTTCCCTGATTGAACTGCTGATCGTGGTGGCGATCATTCTAATTATCGCCGCCATAGCGATACCCAATTTGCTGCGTGCCAAGATCTCGACGAACGAAGCTTCGGCCGCCGCTTCCGTGCGCGATATGTCCACGGCTGAGGTTGCGTTCAATGCTGCCTATCCGGCCACGGGATACACGACATTAGTAACCTTAGGCGGCGCATCGCCTTGCACGCCAAGCCCTCTCACCGGCTGTTTTCTTGACAACATCCTTGCCAGTGGAGCGAAGAGTGGGTATCAGTTTGCGGCGAAGGGGATCGGGGCCGCTCCTAGTCTCGAATTTGTGGTTGGGGGAACCCCGCAAAACTTCAACATCACCGGAGTACGCGATTTCTGCTCCGTCACCGATGGCGTGATGCGCATCGACCCAGGTGCGGCGGGTGCAGTGCCGCCGCCCGACGTCGCAACTTGCCAGGCCTACGCAGTGGCTCAATAAGATCTTCTTGAATTTGTAGGATTGCGGAAAGTCCATGGAATTGTCCGAATACGCCAAGCTGGCGGCCTTCGAAAACAAGTATTGGTGGCACGTAGGCAGACGGAGCATCGTGGCCCGGCAAATCGCGAAACTCCATCGCGAGCGGCATGACCTGCACATCCTGAACGTTGGCAGTGGTACCGGCGGGACCGTCGAGGTTCTTGCGGAACATGGGAAAGTTCTCAATATTGACCAATCGGGAGAAGCCGTCCGCCTGATGCAGGAAAGCGGCTACGAAGCGTTGCAGATGGACGGCGCCAACACTTCTCTGAAGAATGAGCAGTTCGACCTGGTGGCGGCGCTGGACGTACTGGAGCACATCGAGCAAGACGAGTCTGCTTTGCGGGAATGGGGACGACTGCTGAAACCGGGCGGTTACCTCCTGCTGACCGTCCCCGCTTATCAGTGGCTGTGGAGCGGGCATGACGTGAGTCTGGGGCACTTCCGCCGCTATACCGCCAGTGGGCTGGAGGAAAGGGTACGGGCAGCGGGGTTTGCCATGTGCAAACGCAGCTATGCCATTACCTTCAGTTTTCCTCTGATTGTTGCGTTCCGGGTGTTGCAGAAACTGCTTCGCCCAAAGATCCAGAAGAGTTCCTATGTGGGACTCCCCGCGATATTGAATTCTCTTTTCATCAGGCTGCTGCGGGTCGAAGCGTATCTTCTGGAAGCATTGAACTTGCCGTTCGGCACTTCCGTTCTGGTGATCGCTCGCAAGCCAGCGGCGACGGTTGTCTTGCGAAAAGCAGAGATTCTGCAAACCAAGCCCCGCGCTTATGCCGCCGCGCAAGGACAGAGCCGCTAGATTGCGTGCGCCAAACCAATCTGAGCAAGTTGGGACTATCGTGATTCGGGCAAGAGCCGTAGTCTAGAAGCCATCAGCCATCTCATAAATGGGATTGTCATGCTGAGCGGAGCGAAGCATCCCTACAACCCTACGATTCCGTTGGGGAGTAGGGATTCCTCGCTCCGCTCGGAATGACAATTTGGGGTTACTTGCGTTTATGAGATAGGTTCTAGTGGGCGCCAATGGACTCCATCACAACTCCGGAAATACGTGGAGAGAGCACGCTCGGCCGCATCGGTATTTTGGCCGTGCTGCTGGCCAGCTATATTGGCTATGCCCGCACCCTGCATTTCAATTTTGCCTATGACGACTTCCTGATTATCGTTTTCAACCCGCGGGTTCATTCCCTCCATTTTTTGTGGAGCTATTTCACGCAGCAGGTTTGGGCCCAGGTGGGAAACGGGCCCGGAAACCTCTACCGTCCTTTGTTCATGACGTGGCTGCTGGCCAACTATGAAGCGTTTGGACTGTCTCCGGCGGGTTGGCATTTCACCTCGGTTCTCACCCATCTGCTGGCAACGCTGCTGGTGTATCGATTGGCCCGCAAGCTCATCCCGGGAAGTCCGCTTCCAGCGCTGATCGCGGGGGCCGTGTTCGGGTTGCATCCGATCCACGTCGAGGCGGTTGCCTGGATATCGGGCGTCACCGAACCGCTGGCGGCCTGCTTCTTTCTGGGATCGTTTCTCTGTTTCATTCGGTTCCGGGAAGGAGTCACCGGGTCATGGGCGTGGCTTGCGCTTTCCTTGGTTCTTTTTGCCGGAGCGGCATTCAGCAAGGAAACGACCATCGTTTTACCGGCACTGATTGCGGTCTATGAGTTCTGTTTCAGACGAGACCAGTCCGTTGGGGAGTGGGTCCGTTCGTCCACGGTGCGTATCGTGCCCTACGTTGCGATCGCGGGACTCTATTTAGCGACGCGCAGTTCGGTTTTGCATGGGATGGCCCACCCGATTTCCGATGTAGGACTACGCACATCTGTTTTGACCCTGCCCTGGGTGGTCTCCTTTTATATTTCACAAACTCTGGCGCCCATCGGACTCGGGCCTTTCTACGACATCAACTACACGAATGCAGTCAGCACGGCTGGGCTGCTCCTGCCGGCCGCAGTGTTGCTGGTTTTCGCAATCGGAGTTCTCTGGTGGACGCGGAAGAGCCATTCCTACGTGCCCCTGTTTCTGGCGGGCTGGTTTCTGCTGACCTTGCTGCCGGCATTCGGAGTTTTCCTGCTTATGCCCCGCTATGAAGGCGTCCACGACCGCTATCTTTACCTGCCATCGGCAGCCTTCGCTTTGCTTGTGGGCTACACGTGGAAACGCGTGTTCCCGTCCGCGAAGACTTCCTTGCAGATTGCAATAGGCGTCCTGTTGCTTGTGTTGTTAACTATCGCCACTCGACACCAGGCCGCGTACTGGGAAAACGACCTGGTGCTTTTTACCCGGGCGAAGGCGGTAGCTCCGCACAACCCGCTGGCTAAACTTAATCTTGCGGCAGAGCTGATCCGCCGCGGTCGATTCGAAAACGCTTCCGGAGAACTACAATCTGTCATCGCCCAAAATCCTCAAATGGGAGTAGCCTTCAGTTTGGCCGCCAAGTCTGCCTACTTCTTGGGGGATTACTCCCGGGCCGAAAACTACTATGCGCGGTCTCTACAACTGTCGCCTGCGGAACCCGAACAGATCTACTACCTGGGTTTGTCGCACATCAAGATGGGGGAGTACAGCCAAGGCCTCAGCATCCTGCTCAAGGGGTTGTCTCTATGGCCGAGCTCTCCCGGATATCACTACGCGATCGGTCTAGCCTACGCTGGGATGGGAGAGTGGCGGCAGGCTCGGGACGAGTACAAGCTCGAATTGGGCCTCAGCAACCCCGATCCAGCAGCCGGTCCCGCGTTGCAGCAGGCCCAAGAGCGGTTGGCGCAGGAGAGCGGCTCCTTCTCTCCCGCCCGCTAATTCGCGTGGCATGAAAATCCTTGCTTGGTTTAGCGTTATCAGAAATTGGTGGCTCCCACTGACGTTTTTTGTCATAAAGTGCCTGAGCACGCCGGAAGAGTCGCCTACCCCCCGCGCTGGACTCGTACAACCAATTGATTACAGGTTAGTTACATGTTCGTCACTGGAGCCTCCGCATGGCCCGACAGTTGCCATTTAAAGGATGTGACACAAGTCGGCTGCGTACCTGGGGGAGGGTACCAAGCCGGGGCCGGGACGCGAGTCCCGGCCTCTTACTTTGGTAAGGTGATTGCCCACTCAAGGGTATTGTCTGCCTTGCGACGGGCATGTCATCATTGCGTCCGGCTAGAGAGGCTAGCCTAGTTCGGTTAGAGAGATCCAACACTCCGTACCAGCCATGGCAGCGATTGACATTCTGGGTCTGGAGAAGACATACCAAGTAGGCTTCTGGCGCAAGCGTCCCAAGCAAGCGCTCAAGGCACTCCATCTGTCGGTGGAGCACGGAGAGGTCTTCGGGTTCTTAGGCCCCAACGGCGCCGGTAAGACCACAACCCTCAAGATGCTAATGGGCTTGGTGTATCCGACCGCGGGCACGGCGCGCATTCTGGATATGGAACTCGACGATCCGCGCATGAAGGCGCAGATCGGATTCCTTCCCGAGCAGCCTTACTTCTACGACTATCTGACCGCCCGTGAGCTGCTCGACTATTATGGCCAGCTCTCCGGTGTGCCCGGCAAGGAGCGCCCGCAGAAGATCAGGGAGATGCTGGAGCTGGTCGGGCTTCGTGATGCGGCCGGGGTGCAATTGCGCAAGTTTTCCAAAGGCATGCTGCAACGGGTCGGGATTGCTCAGGCCATTCTCCATGACCCAAAGGTTGTGTTTCTCGATGAACCGATGTCGGGCCTGGACCCCATGGGCCGCCGCGAAGTCCGCGACCTCATGGAACGGTTGAAGAACGAGGGGAAGACTGTTTTCTTTTCCACCCACATCTTGTCGGATGCAGAAGCCCTGTGCGACCGCGTGGCCATAATTAACATGGGAGAACTGCGCGGGGTTGGCACCGTTGCCGCGTTAACCTCGAGCGTGCAAGGAAAAATCGAATTGGTGTGGCAGGGGACCACGGTACCCACGTTTCTTAAGAGCCTGAATGCCGAATGCCACGTCACCCGTGAAACAGTGCGCGCGATTCTGCCCGAGCAGAACCAGGATGCGGCGCTTGATGGATTACGACGCGAGCGGCTGCAGCTGATTTCCTTAACCCCGGTCCGTACTTCCCTGGAAGAGTATTTCGTGGCGCAAGTTCAACCTAACGGGGCCACGGCAGGTGGACGACAATGAACAGCCGCATCTTCCATATTGCAGCGAACACGTTCCGGGAAGCGGTCCGCGACCGCGTGCTCTACAACCTGATCGCTTTCGCGCTGCTGATGTCGGGGGCGGCGATTCTGGTGGGACAGATCTCCATTGAGATTGAACGGCTGGTGGTGATCAACCTGGGGCTGACGGCGGTGTCGCTGTTTGGGGTGGTGATCGCAATTTTCATCGGCATCGGCTTGGTCTCGAAGGAAATCGACAAGCGGACGCTTTACACCGTGCTGTCGCGGCCGGTACGCCGCTGGGAATTCATCACCGGAAAGTTTTTCGGGCTGGCCGGCACGCTGGCCGTGAATACCTTTCTCATGGCCATCGGCGTGTTCGCGGCGTTGCTTTATGTTTCCCATCATTTCCAGAAGTCGGACGGCTGGTTGTTGGTAGCGCTCTATTTCATCGCTCTGCAATTCGTGATCCTGACCGCCCTGGCGTTATTTTTCTCGTCGTTTTCTTCTCCGCTGCTTTCGGCAGTGTTCGCGTTTGCGCTGTTTGTGATCGGAAGTTTTGCGGAGGATTTGCGCGGGTTCGCGAGGATGGCGCACGGCCTCGAACGTTGGCTGGCCACGGCCGCGGCATATCTGGTACCGAATTTTTCCGCGTTGAACATAATTAGCTCCGTCGCCCACGGACAGCCGGTTTCCGGACAGCTCATCTTCTACAACTCGCTGTATGCCTTGATTTACGCCAGCATGGCGCTGTGCGGGGCCGTCCTGATCTTCGAACGCCGGAACTTAAAATGAGCGCTTCGCGACGAGTCACGATCGTAGCTGGCGTGCTGCTGATCGCCAGCGTGGCGGGAGTGATCCTGACGTTACGCCTTGTCGATCAAAACCGGACCTCAGCCACGCTGGAGGAAGTTCTCTACATCTCCTCACCGCAGGCCGTGAAGCGGTTGAGCCTCGGCTATGACGGTTTGCTCGCCGATATTTACTGGACCCGTGCGGTGCAGTACTTCGGCAGCCAACACATGATGCAAAGCGCACGTTACGATCTGCTGGCCCCGCTGCTGGACATCACCACCACGCTGGACCCACATCTTCTGGTGGCCTACGAGTTTGGTTCGCATTTTCTAGCTGGCCAGTCGCCCAACGGCGCCGGGATGCCCGAAAAGGCTGCGGAGTTGGTGGAGCGTGGCATCCGCAACAATCCGAACGAATGGCGCCTTTATTACAACCTGGGTTTTGTTTACTACCTGGAAATGAAAGACTATGCTAAGGCGACCGAAGCGTTCGCACAGGGCTCAGGCGTGCCCAACGCACATCCGTTCATGAAAATCCTGGCGGCCAACATGGCACAGCATGCGGGCGAGTTGGAGACGGCACGAATGCTGTGGCAGACCACCTATGCCACGACAAAAGAAGATCTGATCCGAAAGAACGCGGTCGCGCATCTGCGAGCCTTGAAGGTGGATGAGGACATTACGGAGCTTGAGAAGTTGGTTGCCGCCTACCAGCAGCAGACGGGAGTGAATCCGTCGAGCTTCAATGCTCTGATCGGCAAGGGCATGCTGCCGGGCGTGCCAGTGGACCCGGATGGGAAACCGTACAAACTGATGGCGGATGGCCGCATCGAGTTGCACAACCCGGACGATTTCGCGTTCGTGGAAAAGGGACTGCCGCCCGGATTCCAGCCCAAGCCGCCGAAATTCTAGTAAGAGCCATTCTCTCGGCGCCCTCCGCCGGGTTGTGATTTACCCTTGCCCGCCACCCACTCGACCGCGGCGCCGAATGCCCCCGGGTTACGAACCCAAAGCGCCACCCGCGGTAGAATCCAAGTAGGCTGGCGCGGGTGCTGGCCGCGGGGATGGCGCAATGGGCGATCGGACACTCTCACCGACGAATTTCTTCGCAGACTGGAAACTGCCTTACCTCTTCCTTATATCGGCGATCCTCCTGTGCGCGACAATTCCGGCTGCAAGTTTGGCGGCAGACGACGTTCCTGCTTTGGCGCGCAACGTCGACGAGCGCTACAACCACCTGCAGACGCTGCAGGCAGAATTCACAGAAATTTATCGTGGAGCGGGCGTGGAAAGAACGGAAACAGGGACGTTGTGGCTGAAACGCCCGCGCCGCATGCGCTGGGAATATCGCACGCCGCGGGAGAAGCTATTTGTCACGGACGGCAAGAATGCCTGGTTTTATTCTCCGGCGGAAAGGCAGGCCCGGCGAACGGCGTTCAAGAAGATCGAGGACCTGCGCTCGCCGCTCGCGTTCTTGCTTGGTAAGACCAAGCTGGAGAATGAGTTACAGGGATTGAGTTTAGCGCCAGATCGAGCACCGAAAACGGCAGGGAATGTTGTTTTGCGAGGGGTGCCGCGTCATATCAGCCAGATCACCGAAGTACTTCTGGAAGTGAGTCCGGAGGGGCAAATTGCGGGAATTCGGGCGGACGAGACGGATGGGAGTACGACGGAGTATTGGTTCAGCGGGATGCGGGAGAACGTGCCGGTGAGCGAGGAACGGTTTGAATTCCGGCCTCCGGCAGGGACGGAAATCGTCAGTGGAGAACTCGGGCACTAAGATTGCTAAAGAAGGCTAGCGATGGGTGGGTGATTTGTGTTATCCTGTTGAGGCTAATAGGTTTATCGTCCGAGTTCCCCGCTCGTGAGAGGCCTTTGGCGGAAGTTAACTCCCCGACAGCCGCAAGGGATTGCACACCCGGAATCTTGCAGCCACTAGCCATAAGGGCGATGCTATTCTGGGTTGTTTTGTGGTATTTGAGGGATGCATGGCCGAATTTGTGGTCAAACTGGCCGATGAACGCGGACACCTGTCCGAACAGGTGGAGCGCGGTTTTTCTGCATCAGAAGTGCAGGAGCGGTTTGCGCAGCTCGGCTTTCTGGTGTACTCGGTCAAGCCCCGCACGATGCTCAGCAAGGGCGGCGGCGGATTCAGTCTGGGCGGGCGCAAGGTCAAGCAGGTGCAGTTCGTTGTTTTCAACCAGCAATTCTTGACGCTGATCAAAGCGGGGTTGCCGGTCATGACCGCGCTGGAATTGCTGATCAAGCGCCAACCAGAGGGGTTTTTCCGGTCCCTGCTCGACAATGTGCGCGAGCGGGTAAAGAGTGGTGAAGTGCTGTCATCGGCGTTTGATGCGCAACACGCGTTTCCGAAGGTGTACACCACGACGCTGCAGGCGGGCGAGAAGAGCGGCAACATGGAGGAAGTGCTGGGGCGTTACATTGCCTACCAGCGAGTGGCGTTGACGTTCCGCAAGAAGCTGGCCGCCTCCCTGGTGTATCCCGCGCTGCTGGTTACGTTCGTTGTGGTGATGCTGGTGTTCCTGGTTACGTACGTTGTGCCGGAGTTCGCCAAGCTGTTCGAGAACCTGAACGCGAAGTTGCCAACGATCACGTTGTTCATGCTGTCGGTGGGATTGGCGACGCAGAAGTATTTTGTGTTGATCGCGCTGGGGCTGGTGGGGGCTGTGGTCGGGACTTGGCGGTGGAGCAAAACGGATGGGGGCGCGAATCTGATTGACAGCATGATTCTGCACTTGCCGTTGCTGGGCGGCATTTGGCTCAAGTATCAGGTGGCGAACTTTTCGCGCATGATGTCGACGCTGCTGCAGGGCGGACTCCCGCTGGTGCCGGCGCTGGAGACAGCGGGACCCTCGATGGGCAGCTATCGCATTCGCCACGGGCTGGAAGTCGCGATTGAGGAAGTGCGAGGGGGGCAACCGCTTTCGAAGTCACTGGAGAACCGCAAGGTCTTCCCCGATTTGGCGGTCGAAATGATGGAGGTGGGCGAGTCGACAGGCGCGCTGCCCGCCATGCTCAACTCGGTGGCCGAGTTTTATGAGGAAGACGTGCAGACGGCGATGACGGCATTGATGTCGTTGATTGAGCCGCTCATCCTGATAGTAATGGCGGTGATCGTTGGCGGGGTTCTGATCTCGTTGTATCTGCCCATTTTCACTCTGGGCTCGAATTTTCAGCACTAGGTAGCGGAAGAAGGTTGCAGGGTCTAAACACTATGGCAGCGAACAAATCAGACGCGCTGGGTGCGGCGGAAAAGAAGCTGCCAACCCCGGGTGGGCCAAACGGCGGAGGAACTGCCGCCGCGCCGCCGGATGACGTGGAACGGGCACGGGACATTGCCCGGCGGTATCGCTGCGAGTTCGTGGATCTGCGCAACTTCACGTTGCAGCACGAACTGATCAAGAAAACACCGGTTCACCTGATGTTCCGCTACAACTTTGTTCCGCTCGAGGAGACGGCGGACGGGCGGCTGGCAATTGCGATCGCCGATCCCAGCCAGTTGATGATGATCGATGAGATCGGGCTGCTGCTCGATAAGCGCATCGTCACGAAAGTTTCGACGCTGGCGCAGATCAACGACATTCTGAAGAAGACGGAGCAGTCGCAGCGCGTTCTGGAGGACGCGAGCGAAGGGTTCACGCTGCACGTGGTGCGCGAGGACGAGAGTGGTGAAGAAACCATCTCGATGGACAAGATCGCGGACCAGGAAGACATCAGCCCGATTATCCGGCTGGTGGACATCGTGATCTTTACGGCGCTGCAGCGGCGGGCCAGCGATATTCACATCGAGAGTCGCGATGACTCGGTGGTGATCAAGTACCGTATTGACGGCGTGCTGCAGCAGGCGATGCCGCCGTTGAGCCGGGAGCACCAGTCAACGATTATTTCGCGCATCAAGGTGATGAGCGAACTGGATATTTCTGAGCGGCGCGTGCCGCAGGACGGGCGCTTCCGCGTGAAGTACGGGAAACCCGAGCGGCCCATCGATTTCCGCGTTTCCATCATGCCGTCGATTCACGGCGAAGACGCGGTGCTCCGCGTTCTCGACAAGGAGTCGATGAGCGAGAAGTTCCGCACGCTGACGCTGGAAGTGGTCGGGTTCAGTGAAGAGGATCTGCGGCGGTTCCGGCGTTACATCAAAGAGCCTTACGGGATGGTGCTGGTCACGGGACCGACGGGCAGCGGCAAGACGACGACACTGTACGCCGCCATCAACGAGATCAAGACGGACGAAGACAAGATTGTCACGATTGAAGACCCGGTGGAATACCAGTTGCGCGGGATTACGCAGATTCCGGTCAACGAGAAGAAGGGTCTGACATTCGCGCGCGGATTGCGATCGATTTTGCGCCACGACCCGGACAAGATCATGGTGGGCGAAATCCGCGACACGGAGACGGCACAGATCGCCATCCAGTCGGCGCTGACCGGACACCTCGTGTTCACCACGGTCCACGCCAACAACGTGGTGGATGTGATCGGGCGCTTCCTGAACATGGGCGTCGAGGCCTACAACTTTGTTTCTGCCCTGAACTGCATTCTGGCGCAACGGCTGGTGCGGTTGATCTGCGACTCCTGCCGATCGCAAGTGCACTATCCGCCCGAGGTGCTGGAAGCGAGCGGCTTGGATCCGGAACAGTGGGGACCGGTTCCGTTCTATGAAGGACAGGGCTGCATTGAGTGCTCGGGGACGGGCTTCCGTGGCCGGACTGCGATTCACGAACTGCTGGATTTGAGCGATCGTATCCGCGACATGATTCTGGCCAAGCGGCCCTCGTCGGAAATACGGCGGGCGGCGCGCGAGGAAGGGATGCGCTTCCTGCGCGAATCAGCGCTGGATAAGGTGGCGGCGGGACTGACGACGCTGAAGGAAATCAACAAGGTCACGTTCATCGAAACCTCGCGCTAAGCAGCGCGAGCCGGGGACCGACCAGGGGTGGAAGTGCTGACTGATGGGTGAGAAGACAACATCATCGCGACCGAGATTGGCTTGCGAGATCGCAGCGGATCGGGTGCTGGCCGGCTTGATTTCAGAGAGCGGGCACATACTCGACACTTACGCGGCGCGCGAATTGCCGCCCGGAGCGGTGGTGCCGGACCTTACAGAATTGAACCTGCGCAGTCCTGAAGCGGTGCGGCAAGCGGTGCGCGAGGTTCTGGAAAGCGTGGCGGGAAGATCGCGCGACGTGATCGCCATCCTGCCGGACGCGGCCGCCCGCGTGGCGCTGCTGGACTTCGATACACTGCCGCCGAAAGCGGAAGAAGCTGCGGGCGTAGTGCGCTTCCGTTTGAAGAAGTCGCTGCCCTTCGATGTGGACAAGGCCAAGATTTCCTATCACCATCACGCGACGGCGGAAGGTGGGGTACGGGTGGTGGCGGTGGTCATGCTGACGCACGTTCTCGATGAGTACGAGGCGTTGTTCCATGATGCCGGGTTCAGCCCGGGAGTGGTGGTGCCATCGATGATCGCGGCCTTGGGAGCGGCGGATGCGAGCCGTCCTACACTGGTGGTAAAGGTAGACGCGCGCACGACCAGCATTGCCATCATGGACCAGGAGCAGTTGCTGCTGTACCGCACGCTGGAGAATGCGCGCGGCCGCGAGATCACAGGCGAGCAACTGGCGGAAGAAGTCTATCCTTCGGTCGTTTTCTTCCAGGACACGTATCATCTGAACCTGGAAAAGATCTACGTATCCGGCGTGCCCGAGAGCGCCGGAGCAGGAGCAGCGCTGCGAACGCAAACGGGCGCCGCGGTGGAGGAGCTGGTGAGTTCGTCCCATCTGGGTGCGAGTACAAGTGCGGTGCCGCGCTGGCGGATGGCAGGCGTAGTGGGGGCGCTGGTTTCCTGATATGCGACTGAACATCAATCTCGCAACTCAGCCTTACCAGGACGCGCGACAGTTCTGGTCGCGCTGGGGCTTGGGCCTGATCGCGCTCGGCCTGGTTACGCTGGGGTTGCTGTACGCCGTGTCCCTGGGCTGGTGGGCGGCACGACGCGACCTGAATACGATTTCCCGGATTCAGGAAGCGATTCAGCGGCGCGACAAAGAAAAGGCGCAAGCGCAGGAAATCCTGGGGCGACCGGAAAATCGGACGATGCGCGACCAATCGCAATTTCTGAATGACCTGATCCGGCGCAAATCGTTTTCCTGGACGGGCGTGATGGCGGATCTGGAGCCGATGATGCCGCCGCAACTGCATGTTGTTTCCATCGAACCGGAAATGAAAAACAATGAACTGCAGATCAAGATGTCGGTGGCGGGACAGACGCGGGACCGGGCGATCGAACTGGTGAAGCACATGGAAAAGTCGCCGCGCTTCCGCAATCCGCTACTGGGGGTTGAGAGTGCGAACCAGGGGCAGACTCCGGGCGACGCCGAGCGGTTTGAGATCAGCGCAGTTTACTTGCCGGAAGTTGCGAGGAGCAAACCGTAATGTCCGACGTGCGAGGCCCGAAACGCAAGCTGACGCAGATCTTCATCGCCCTGGGCGTGGTAGATCTGCTGGCCATTGTGGCGCTGCTGTCGCCGCTGGTAGGTTCGGCGGAATCGCGGCGGGCGGACATGGCCCGTCTGCAGGCAGAACTGGATGCGAAGACCAAGGAAGTAGAGCCGCTGCGAGGCCTGGATCAGAAAATTGTTACGGCGAAGCAGCAGATTGCGGATTTCTACCGCGACCGCTTCCCTACTCAAACTTCGGCAATCCAGGAAGCCTTGGGGAAGGTAACGGCCGCTCATTCGGTGCACATCGATCAGGTGAAGTATGACCCGAAGGGTGCGCCGACCGAAGGGCTGCAGATGGTGGAGATTGACGGGGGATTCTCAGGCAATTACGTGAACCTGATGCAGTTCATCAATGGGCTGGAGCGGGACAAAATCTTCTTCCTGGTGGAGAGCGTCAATCTGAGCGACGCGCAGAGCGGCCAGGTCAGGCTGCAAATGAAGCTGCAAACCTATGTGAAGGCGGGTGCGTAGCGTGCAACTGGGGACCGAGAACAGAACGAAGACGATCATTGCCGCTGCGCTGGGCGCGATTGCTTTGATCTATGCGGCGGTAACGATTTTTGGCGGGTCCAAACCGAGCGCCAACGCGGCTCCGGCAACGACTCAGGTACAGGTCTCGGACACCACCGGGGCAACCCAGCCTAACGCGACAGCGGGTAAGGGATCCCGCAAGGTAGTTGGTGGCACGTTCTCTTCCCTGGATCCGCGCTTGCGGCTGGACATTCTGCAGCAGAGTGAAGGGACGCAGTACGAGGGCAAGGGCAGAAACATTTTTCTGGCGTACGAAGAGCCGAAGATAGAACCACCGCACGCGACGGTAGTCGACAACACGCCGCCCGCGCCGCCTCCGCCACCACCGCCGCCTCCGATAACGCTGAAGTTCTTCGGTTTCGCGAGCAAGCCGGGTGAGCCCAAGAAAGTTTTCCTGTCGCAGGGCGAAGACATTTTTATTGCGGCGGAGGGCGATGTCGTCAACCGTCGCTATAGGGTGGTACACATTAACCCTGCGTCCGCTGAAATCGAAGATGTTCTCTACAACAATCGCCAGAACATTCCTCTGACGCAGAATTAGGACCCATGCGGCGAAGAACTCATCGGCAGTCCTCGGGCGAAAGCGGCTACATCTTTCTTGCACTGATGGCGTTTCTCGCGGTCATGGTGCTGATGGCCACGCTGGCGGCACCGAAAATCGCGCATGAAATTCGGCGTGACCAGGAAGAGGAACTGGTGCATCGCGGCGTGCAATACGCGCGCGCCATGGGCAAGTACTACCGCAAGTTCGGACGCTATCCCGCGAACATCGAGCAATTGGAAGACACCAACCATCTGCGCTTCCTGCGGAGGCGTTACAAAGACCCGATTACTCGGAAGGATTTCCAGCTGATCCGCTATGGACAAGTGAAGTTGGGCAACGCGATTGGCCCTACTCCGACCGTGAACCTGCCGGGCGCGCCGGGTGTAGCGCTTCCGCCTTCCGCTCAGGGGAATACCGGAACCAGCGCTGCTCCTGACGCAGGCCTTGGCGGTGGAGAGGCGCCCGGACAGCCAGTTGATCAAACCGGAACGTCGGGTGCGACAGGTAAGCCGGGTGACACTACGGGTGCTTCCACCCCCGATGCCACCGCCGGTTCCTCCAATCCAGGGGGGCTGACCGGCCAGACTTTTGGAGGCGGGGCGATTGTTGGTGTAGTGAGCACGAGCAAGGATGAGACGATTCGGGAGTTCGGGGGCAAGAATCACTACGACAAATGGTTGTTTGTGTACGACCCATCGGTGAACCGTGCCGGCACGCTGATCACGACTCCGCAGCAGCCGTCGCTCAAGGGAGCAGCCCCACTGCAACCGAACCAGCCGGGCACGAATCAGCCGGGCACCTCTGGAATGCAACCGACCACGCCTACAAACGGCGACATCAGCGTGCAGCAGTAAATTCACCCGCAAAACAAACAGCCCCGCAGGAAGCGGGGCTGTTTTCCTGAGAAAGCCTTTTCTTAGACGCTGAAACTTGAGCCGCAGCCGCAGGTGCTCTTCACGTTCGGGTTTTCGAACTTGAAGCCGGAACCTTCGAGAGTCTCGACGTAGTCCACTTTGCAGCCGTTGAGATACATAACAGAAGTCGCATCGACGAAGACTTTAACGCCATCGAACTCGAAGACCTTGTCCATCATGCCGGCGCCGTTCTCGAATTGCATGGAGTAAGAGAAACCGGAGCAGCCGCCACCAACCACGCCGACGCGGAGTCCGGCGGGCACGGGGTTCTGTTGCGCCATAATCTCTTTCACCTTGGCGATAGCGCCCGAGGTCAGGATAATGGGCGTGCTTTTGACAACTTCTGGTGTGGTTGTAGTGGCCATTCCTATCTCCTTAACGAGAGTGCGTTCTGACAGTATAGCAGAGGTCAAACGGGGTCTCTATCGCCCTCTAATTCCTTTAGATGCAGCAAGATTGGGCGTGGATTCGGGCTTTCTGCCGAGGGCTTGCACAGCGGGTCTATAATCTGGATGGAGCCGTTCCCCCTGGTCCTGGCGCACGCCGGGATTATGACTCCGGGGCCGGCCTGACGCGTATGCCCATCTCGAGGCGCATGCGCATTGAGGTGGCGTATGACCCTTATGACGTGGATGCTGCTTGTCTGGGGTTCACTCACAGCCGTCCTGGTAGTCCTCCTCATCTATCGCAGCACCCTGACCATGCACGAGGACGATCAGCTCTTTCTCGATGAATCGGAACAACACATGCAAAGAGAGCAGATGGAGTTGATGGCCAAGCTCGACAAGCTCAATCCCTTCGTGAAGTGGCTGAGCGCAGCGTCGGGAATTGGAATCATTGCCCTCGCCGCAGTCTTCGTGTATCAGGGGCTGGTGCTTCCCCAGTAGATGGAGAGCGAAGCGTCGGGGAGGCTCGCGCTGCGGCGCGCGTGTGCGCGTTCGTTTTGAATTTGGAACCAATTCTCCACCGTCCGCTGCAACCGGCTCAATCGGACAACAAGCTGCTGCGCAGTTTCTGAAGCAAGTTCTCCTGGAGCGAGTGCGGGAGCCCGCCTCCAGCGGAGGTCAGATAGAAGACATCGATGGCCATCTGGCCTTCCGTATCGATCAAGGCGATTTCGATATTGCACTTCTGCTGCGCCAAGAGCGACGTAATGCGATGGAGGAGACCGGGGCGATCCTGGGCGATGACCTCAAGGAGCGTGCTGTGAGCCGAGGCGGTGTCATCGAATGAGACACGCGTTTCAACCTTGACCTTGACGGCGCTGGGCTTGAGCGGACGCATACGACTCTTCATGAGACGGTCGAGGCTGTCCTCGTCGCGCAGGACGTCGGAGAGGCTGTGCTGGAAACGGTCCCATTCAGGAAGATTCAATTCGAGCGTGCGATACGGGTCGGTGAAGTAGAAGGTATCCACGACGACGCCGGCCTGATCCGAGAACGCATGGGCTTTGACAATATTCATACCCCAGGCGGCGAGCACACCGGAAATTCTCGAGAACAGCCGCGGACGGTCGAGGGTGACGAGCGTCAGTTCATACCAGTGCCGGCCCATCGAGAGATTGATCTGGACAGGGTCCTTCCCGAGTTGCTCGGCCATCTGCACGTGCTGCACGATTTCTTTGGCCGAGTAGGTGCGCAAATAACGTTCCGGGAGTCCTTCGAGGAAGTCACGCAGCTTCTTCCCCAGGGAGGGGGCGAGGGCGCGGATGCGGGCTGTCTGCTGGTCCTCGAACTCCACGTGCAAGCGCTGATCCGCGCTGCGATTCAGATAGTTTGCCGTGCCGATGTAGAGTTGCCACACGTTGTCGGCCTTCCACGGAGTCAGGGCTTCCGGATTCACGGCCTGGATGTCGGCATAGGTGAGGAGAGCGAGCATCTTCAGGCGCTCGGCCGTGCCGACCTTGTCGGAGAACTGGCGAATCGTCTCCTGGTCGAAGATGTCGCGGCGCAAAGCGGCGGAGACTTCGAGGTGGCTGGCGATGAGAAACAGGACGGTGTCGCGTTCAGCGGGGTCGAGGTCGAGGCGCTCCAGACAGCGCTCGGCAATCTCCACGCTGGCGCCAACGTGTTCCACGCCCGGTACGCCTTTGCCAATGTCGTGCAGCAAGAGAGCCAGGAATAGAAGCTCAGGACGCTCCAGCTCGAAGAGGAGTTCGGCAAAGCGTTGCTGCCAATCCGGCAGGTCTGAGCCTTCCAGACGATGCAGGCCCTGGATAGCGACGAAGGTGTGCTCGTCGACGGTGAAGCGATGGTAGTAGTCGCGGATGACCAGGGCGTCGATCTTGGCAAACTCGGGCAAAAGCAGGGTCAGTACATGCAGGTGATGCATGGAGCGGAGAGCTTCGGCGGCATGGCTGCCGAGCAGCACTTCGCGTAGCTGTCGCCAGACGGCGGCTCCTTGCGGAGGGCGGAGCACGAGGTTGGGCATGAACTGTTCGACGCGCTGTTCAGTGGCGGCGCTGAGTTTGAGACCGTGGTGCGCTTGAAAGACAAACAAGCGGAGAAGGGTGTCGGAATCCTGAGGGCCGGAGGATTGCTGCAGGAAGATGCGGCGATCGACGACGGAAAAGTCGTCGTTCGAGAGGCGGGAGCGCCAGTTCTTGACTTGCTTATATAAGGAGGATCGGCGGGGGAGTTCCTCCATGAGTTGGCCGGTGAGGCGAAAAATGTCTCGCGCCTGCTGAAAGTAGACGCGCATCCAGCCGGCGGCATCCACGGGATCGGCACGCAGCACGCCGATGTGCTGGCGGGCAGCATCGGACTGGGCTTCCCAGCTAAGCATGTTGTCATCGCGTCCGAAACGGAAGTGCAGAAAGCAGCGAACGGCTGACAAGAAATCGAAAGCTGACTGGAGGGTTGCAGCCTGTCCTGCGGGCAAAATCGAGTTCTCGCCGGGCCAGCGTTGCAGACGTTCCATCCCCGCCAGCAAGGTCAGCCAGTGGAGGACGTTGTAGTCGCGCAAGCCGCCGGGGCCGTCTTTGAGATTTGGTTCGAGGTGGAAGACGGTGTTGCCAAGTTTGCGATGGCGAGCGTTGGTGACCTCGGTGAGGTTCTCAACCAGATCCGTGTACTCGCGCTGGACGAGATTGGGAAGGAGTTTTTCGCGAAGGCGGTAGAAGAGTTCGCGATCCCCGGCCAGGAAGCGGCAATCGAGCAGCGAGATGGTGAACTCGGTGTTGTTGGGGTCGAAGCGATCGCACTCTGCCACGGTGCGGGTTGCCGGACTGAGGCGGAGGCGGAGATCCCAGAGTTCCTGCGAGAAACGGCGTACGGAGTCGCGCTGGTCGAGCTCACCGGCGGAGGTTGCGTGTAGGAACAGAAGGTCGATATCGGAGTGAGGGAACAGCATGCGGCGGCCGTAGCCGCCCAGAGCGACGAGGGCGAAGCCGGCGGGCTCGCCCTTCTCACATATGATGGCGTTCCAGAGCCGGAGCGCGAGGGAGTCGACCAGCTCAGCCCGCTGTGCGATGGCGGCGCGGCCGTCGTGGCGCTCGGCAAATTCCTGCTGGATGCGAGCGCTGCTGCCCTGATACAGGTCGCGCAGTTCGTTGGGCTGGATCAGAGGTGAGATCACGCGCCGCCATTCCGGTGGATCACATCAAGAGATTTGGCCGCTGGTCTCAGAGGACGGAGTCGCCGCGTTCATCGTTGCGGATGCGAATGGCTTCGTCGACTTTCGACAGAAAAATCTTGCCGTCGCCGATCTTTCCTGTGCGAGCCGCACCAGTAATGGCTTGTACGGCCTTTTCCACCATCTCGTCGGCGAGCACCATTTCGAGCTTGATCTTGGGGAGCAAGTCGACCGTATATTCGCGACCGCGATAGACTTCGGTGTGGCCCTTCTGGCGGCCGTGGCCGCGGGCTTCGAGAACGGTCATTCCCTCCACGCCGATGTCGTGCAACGCGGCTTTGACCGCCTCCAGCTTCGACGTCTGAATGATGGCTTCCAGTTTTGTCATAGAGATCGAGTTGCGGCTCTTAGCCCGGCGTTTCCCAGGCGTAGCCTTCCTCCCCGTGTTGGGTAACGTCTAGGCCTTGTACTTCATGGTCAACATGGACGCGTAGGCCGACGGTCATGTCCACGAGTTTCAGGATAACCAAAGTGCCAACGATCGCAAGAACCCAGGCGATTCCGACGCCGACAGCCTGGTTGAAGAGTTGGCGCCAGTTCCCTTCCGGAAGACCGCTTGGCAAGGGGTTGCCGGCGGCATCTTTGAAGATCGGATTCACGGCGCTGGCCGCGAATACGCCGGTCAGTAGCGCGCCGATGGTGCCGCCAGCGCCATGCACACCGAAGGCGTCGAGGGAATCGTCATACCCGAAGCGGGCTTTGACGCGGGCCACCATGAAATAGCAGAATCCTCCGGCGATGAGCCCGATCAGAAGTGCTTGCATCGGGCCGACAAATCCGGCGGCGGGCGTAATTGCGACCAGACCTGCGACAGCGCCGGAGATAGCGCCGAGCGCGCTGGGCTTGCCATTGCGCAGCCACTCCGCGGCCGACCAGCCGACAGCGGCGGCGGCGGCACCGAAGTGTGTAGCGACAAAGGCGCTGGTGGCAAGACTAGTCGCAGCAAGAGCGCTGCCCGCGTTGAAGCCGAACCATCCGACCCAGAGCAAGCATGCGCCGATAAAGCTGAGGACGACGCTGTGGGGCTGCATAGGCTCGTGGGGATAACCGACGCGGCGCCCAAGATAGAGAGCGCATACCAGGGCCGAAACTCCAGAGGTCACGTGAACCACCGTGCCGCCGGCAAAGTCGAGGGTCGGAATTCGGCCGCCCAGCGCGGCATTCAGCACTCCGCCCTTACCCCAGACCATGTGTGCCATGGGCGCGTACACGATGAGCGACCATAAGCTGAGGAACAGGACCATGCCGCTGAACTTGATGCGCTCGGCGAAGGCCCCGGTGATCAGCGCGGGGGTGATGATGGCAAACATGAGTTGGTAGACCATGAAGGTCTGCAGCGGGATAGTAGCTGCGTAGTCCGCATCTGGAGCCGCTCCGACGCCGCGCAGGAAGATGTGGTGCAACCCACCGATGAAGCTGGTCCCGTTAGCGAAACACAGGCTGAAACCAATCACCGCCCAGATCACGGTCACCAGAGCCATCATTGCGAAACTCTGCATCATGGTGGAAAGAACATTCTTCTTGCGCACCAGGCCGCCGTAGAAAAGAGCGAGGCCGGGTCCTGTCATAAGCAGCACAAGCGCGGCGCTGACCAGCATCCACGCATTGTCACCGGCACTCCGGGCTTCAGCGACCTGGCGTTCCAGCTGAGCCAAGCGCGCCTCGGTGGCGCTCGGAGTGGAACTTTGCGCCCACGTGACGGGGACCACCAATACGAGGAGGAGGCAGAGCGCCGCCCCTCGTAACCACACTTTTTTCATTCGGTTATCTCGTATCAATTAAGAAGAATGGATCAGAATCGCTCTTTACTGTAGCGGCACCTACGGGGCGGAGCAAGCGAAACTACTAATACGATCTATCAAGAAGAGTTATGCGATTGCCCCAGGCAAGGGACGGCGGCATCCAGAGGCACCTTGGGTGTCAGCCGTCGTCCTGCTGTGGAGCGCTTATTTCGGTTTTTTCGAGAAACCCTTGGTTGACGCCTTTTGAGGTTGGAGGAGCTTGTAGCTGGACGGCACGGTGAACAAATCCGCGGATTGCTGCTCTTCTTTGATATCGTGCAGCTCGGCGCCCGTATCAGAGCCCTCCCACCTGAGCACGAACTTGAGGCTCTTGTCGATCCACACAGAGGTGGGCGCCTCGTCTGAGACATTCTTGTTCTGGTACTTCACCGTCTCACGCCCGCCGACGGTCTCTGGTCCCACCTTTTCGCAAGCGATCTTCGGGGTCACCGCTTTTTGCCAGTCCGGGCAAGCGTTGTCAGGGTCGGTAACGCGAAAATACTGGGGCGGCCCGGAAATGAGTGGCTGGTATGCCTTTTTCATGGGAAACAGGGCGACGGAGGTGCGCTCCTCCCCGTTCACAAGCAGGACGGTACCGGCGAACCCGCGGGTTTCCAGACGCATCTTGTCTTTGCTGACATAGAGGCGGGAGGGTGGGTGCTGTGCAGTCGTTGCGTCCGGCGAGGGCGCTTTTGCGGTAGACGAAGCGGTTGGCTTTTCCGCGTACACAACATCGGCGGAAAACTCCTGCGCATGGGCGATTGCTGGGCAAAGAGCGACTAACAACGCTACCAGGGAACAAGTGGACCTAAGATTCATGATTCGTCCTTTTATCCGTTATCTATTCTTATCTCGTCGCGATCGTTTCCGTCACGTCCGAATTTCGGCTGGTCAGTAAGCCGCCACAATGAGTGGCGCATCATCCTCATCAGTATTCTCGCGCCGCTGCAGATAAACCGCAACGTCCCAAGTGCGGTTACTGCAGCTTAGCAAACCGAGCGTCGTCCAGTTTGGGGTTGACCGTAACCTTTTCAATCTCGATCTTCTCCGTCTGCTCAACTCCTTGTACTTTTGTTTCGAGCATGTATGGAATCAGCAGGCCGTTGGTCGGCTTGTAGTCGCGGTAGTAGACCTCGACGTTATGGTACTTGCCGTCCAACCGACGGGGCGTGCCTTCGATCTTGGTTTCCAGGAAGGTTTTGGCATCCACCCAGACGTGCTGTACCTGTCCGTTCTTGAACGTGAGCTTCAGGCGATAAGTGTCGTTGCCCTCGACTTTTTCGGTGCCTTCCAGTTCTACTTTCGTGCCCTTAGCGGAGTAATCCACCAGCGGCCCGTCGAGGTCGGCCTGCAGGGCTGCGGCTTTCATCTCGTCGGCACTGTACGGCTCTACTTCGTGACGATTGAGAAAAGGACGGAGTTTCCATCCGTTGGCGCCGTCATAGACCTGGACCGCGGTCTGTCCATGGAAGTCCAATTCGAGGCGTGACTTGCGGACGCGCTTCAGCTCCATTCGAAAAGGCAGTTGTGCCTGTTCCGCGGGTCGCTTGGGCATTTCCGATCCTCCGGTCTTGACCCCCGGCGCCGACTTGCTCGACCGCTCGTTCCCACCCGCTTGCATTTTCCCGATCATGGAGAGGGTTTGCACGGCACGCCAAGCCTGCAACCCGCCTCGGGCTGCAATATTCTTCTCAACTATCTGCTCGGCGCTCAGCTTGGCTGGCGAGACATCGGCGCAGAAGGCAAGTGAAGCCGCCAAGGCCATGAAACTGCCGGCTACTAGGGTTCTTCGCAACATCGTTGATCGCTCCTGACTGTCACGCACAAATCTTGTGGGGATAGAGAATTCTACTGGACGATGAGTGCTTCAGGCTCGAAATTCCTCGATGGCCACCTGATTCCACCGACTTCACGACAAGTGAGCCCATTCCCCAAATCAGCGCAGAACTCTTCCTTCAGCGCGCTTTCTAGCGTGCCGAGAAGCTAAACACCGTCACGCTATGAAATTTCTCCCCCGGTTTCAGTTCCGTCGAAGGAAAAGAAGGATGATTGGGGGAATCGGGAAAATGCTGCGTCTCGAGACAGACCGCGGTGCGGCGCTGATAGGCGACGCCGCCCTTCCCCTTGATCGAGCCATCCAGAAAATTCCCGGTGTAAATCTGAATCCCCGGTTGATCCGTCAGAACACGTAAAGCGCGGCCTGACTTTGGCTCATACACTTCGGCGGCTTCAGCCAGCTTGCCTTGGTTGTCGAGTACCCAGTTGTGATCGTAACCGTGCCCTAAGCGCAATTGTTCGTCATTCGCGTCAATGCGTGCGCCGATGGCTGTGAGTTTGCTGAAGTCGAATGGTGTCCCAGCAACTGGTTTGAGTTCTCCAGTGGGTATCAACGTGGCATCGACCGGAGTAAGACGCGAAGCGTGCAGCATCAACTGATGGCCCAGGATCTCGCCGCTGCCCTGGCCCGCCAGATTGAAATAAGAATGGTTCGTCAAATTCAGCACCGTATTCTTATCCGTGGTCGCGGAGTATTCAATGCGCAAGGCGCCCTTCGCCAGCGTGTAACGGACCACAGTCGTCAGGTTGCCGGGAAAACCGTTTTCTCCATCCTTGCTCACGTAGGTTAGCTCGACACCATCGGCAATCGGCTTTCCTTGCCAGACAACATTGTTGAAGGCGTGGGTTCCGCTGTGCAGAGAATTGTCGCCGTCGTTTTTGGGCACCTCGTATTTTGTGCCGTCGAGGGTGAATGAGGCGTGAGCAATGCGATTCGCATAGCGACCGACGATGGCGCCAATGTATGCCGGCCCTTTGCCATTGTTGTGGGCGACGTAGCCCTCGAGGTTGTCGAATCCGAGAACGATATCGGCGGCCTTGCCTTGACGATCTGGAACCTTGAGAGAAACGACAATCCCACCATACGTCATGATGCGGGCTTCGACTTGCCCATCATTGAGGGTGTAGATTTCCACTGGCGTTCCATCGGGCATCTTTCCAAAAGGTACGGAAGTCACGTCGCTTTTGGCCTCCGCCATGACGACGAGGATAAGCGCCAGTGCGCTCACGGTGATTGCTTTCGTGATCAGCATGATTGCCTCGCCTTGCAACAGTGTCGCTCGCAGGTCGTCGTGATCGGAATAGAACTCGTCTCGGGACGGAGTTCATCATAAACCCTATCCCCTTCCGAGATCAGCGCTCCTGCGCTACCGATGCAATTCTAGTCGAGGCAGTCAGCGGATGGCCGCGAGCTTCGGCGAAATAGGCTGTCGTGACTCCGGCAAGGAAGAGGATGGCCATGGCGGCCCATGCGGCCCAGCCGTGCGCCTGCGACCTTACCACAATTTTGCATCGGCGGCGGTGGGCGTTGCCCTTGCCATCGCGTTCATCCGCGGCATCGCGCGCCGCCAGCGGGAAACGATTGACAACTTCTGGGTCGAGTCCGGCCATCTGGGTGAAGTAACTCATGGTGGACTTCTGCGGATTAAGGGGCAAGAAACCATGCACGCGCTCGACCAAGTAGAGCAGCAGCATGGAGACCACGCTGAACAGGAGCATGATGGTGGATGTGCCCGATGACCTGCCGCGGGTACGAATCGGTGTTGCGCGCGTCACGGACGTGCTGACCAGCTTTTGGATAACGCAGGCAAGTATTCTCCGAATGAAACAGTCATTTACGTCACCGTCGAACGCCGGAATGGCGAGCTTGTCACCAGCGTGCCAGATCATGGGCCCGGCATTGATACTTTCGAGCAGGAAATGATCTTCGAGAAGTTTTACCGCGGCAAAGTCCAGCGTGCCGCCGTACAGGGCACGGGCATGGGCCTGGCTATTGCCAAGGCCATCGTCGAACTGCATGGGGACAAAATAGGTGTGACGAGTCAGATGTCGCGGGGATCTGTGTTCTGGTTCTCGCTGCCAACGTCGTGACGCGTGCTCTTTGATCTTCGTGCTTCTGCTCAGCCCTACGATCCTAGCAGCCTGTGGTGCAAGTCTGGATTCCGGAGCGAAAAAGATTGTGTGATGCACAGGGATGATTCGTAGAATGCGGGCATGGCGATGGGCACGCGCAAGCAGCGGGAGAAACAAGA
>Ga0075014_100000016_pt1 | contig 74717 bp, 61 predicted proteins | sample AleBraG_ABR_2014_FD_71472 | JGI IMG/M metagenome (GOLD analysis project Ga0075014, IMG submission 71472) | Freshwater sediment microbial communities in response to fracking from Pennsylvania, USA - Alex Branch Run_MetaG_ABR_2014 | ecosystem: Environmental > Aquatic > Freshwater > Creek >... | reverse complement strand
TACGAGCAGACGCAAAAAACGCTGACCCTGGATGAGGCCACGGAAAAAGTGCTGCATGGCGGACGTCCCGCAGCTTTTCGCATCGACAACATGCACGAGACGGTGCGGGAAGAGCTGAAAGCCGAGCGGCTGCATCACGTGGTTGTCGTTCCGGTTCGGGGCAAGAAGTCGATCGTCGGTATCGCGGTGTTGGGGGCGCGGCGACGGCGCGGCTATCTCCCCGAGGAAGTGCAGTTTCTGGCGACCACCGCCAATCAACTGGGGATTGCGCTGGAGAACCTGCGGCTGCGGGAGATGATCTTGCGCTCGCAGCGGCAGTGGACGAACACGTTTGACTCCATCGAAGATCTGATCCTGGTGCACGATTCCGATTACCGCATCATCAAGACGAACCGCGCGATGATGCGACGCTTGAAGAAGCGTCCGCTGGAGATTGTTGGCCATTCCTGCGCGGAGGCTCTGCCGAGTCGGGAACCATGGACGAATTGCCCGTATTGTTCCAAGGGTGAGGCCGGGCTGCGAGAAGCCGGCGATGCTGCCTTCGGCGGATACTCGCTGGTTTCCACATCGTCGTATGTAGACCACGGGGGCAAACGCAAGGGGACTATCCACATCATTCACGACACCACCGAGCGCCGAACCGTGGAAGAAAAATACCGGCTACTGTTCGAGCAGGCGCAAGAGGGAGTGTTCCTGGCTACGCTGCAGGGCAAATTGCTGGAGTGCAATGACGCGTTCGTGCGCATGCTGGGTTATGCCCGCCGGGAAGAAGTGATGGCACTAAACCTGGACCGGGAGATTTACGTCCAGGCGAGGCAGCGGGAAGAATTAGGCCAGCAACTGGAGAAGCACAACGCCGTGCGCGGGTTCGAGATGACGCTGCGCAAGCGCGACGGCTCGACCCTGAACGTACTGCAGAGCAGCAGCGTCATCCGCGACACGCAAGGTGCTATCGAACGCTACCAGGGATCCGTGCTCGACATGACGGAGAAGAAGCGAGCGGATGACGAAATTCGCCGCCGCAATCGCGAATTGAACGCGCTCAACAGCCTGGCCACGATTGCCAACCAGTCGTTTGACCTCGACGAGATTCTGAACCTGACCATGCGCCAGGTTGTCAGCCTGTTCAGCGTGGAGGCCGGCTCCATTTATCTCGCCTCGCCTGACCTGACCCACCTGCGTCGCCGCGCCGGCTGGGGACACAAGAATGAAACCCGCGCTCGCTTTGCGGAACTGCGAATGCCGCAGAAGTTCGTCGACCTGGTCCGTCAGTCCCACACCGAGGTGATCACGCCGGAGTACTTGCCGCACTTGCCGAAGAGCATCTCCGACTATGTCGAGGCGGAAGGCCTGCGTTCCTGGATATGGGTTGTTTTGTGGAGCAAGGACCGCCCCGCAGGCGTGATTGGTGTGGGCAGCCGTGAGGCGCGCGAGTTCTCTCGCAGCGAGGAAAATCTGCTCGTGGCCATCAGCAAGCAACTTGCTGCCACCATCGAGAAAGTCTATCTCTACGAAGAGAGTTGCCGCGCATACGACGATTTGAGCCAGGCCCAGGAACAGCTGCTGCAAAGCGAGAAAATGTCAGCGGTGGGCCAGCTCATTTCGGGCGTAGCGCACGAACTGAACAACCCGCTCACCGCCATTCTGGGCTACGCGCAGTTGCTCGAAAGCGAAGGCCTGCCCGATCGTGCCCGCGACTTCATCAGCAAGATCTTCAAACAGGCGCAGCGTACCCATCGCGTGGTGCAAAATCTGCTCTCCTTTGCGCGGCAGCGCAGAGCGCAACGCGTCGAAGTGGACGTCCGCAAGGTTCTCGATGAAACGCTGGCGCTCCGCGACTACGACTTCAAGGTTAACAACATTCAGATCCAGCGAGAACAGACGCGGCACTCCCTCATGGTGACCGCCGATCCGCACCAACTGGAGCAGGTCTTCCTGAACATCCTCAACAACAGCGTGGATGCCATCCTCGAAACCGGCAATCCCGGTCGCCTCGAGGTGCAGACTCGCGAGGAAGACGGGTACGTGATCATCGAGTTCCACGACAGCGGACCCGGCATCAGGGAACCGAAACGTATTTTCGACCCGTTCTACACCACCAAAGCCGTGGGCAAGGGAACGGGTCTCGGCCTCAGCATCTGTTACGGCATCGTGAAAGAACATGGCGGAGAAATTTCCGCGGAGAACCAGGCCGACGGCGGCGCGGTTATCACGGTCAAGCTACCCACGACCACCGCCGAGATGCCCCCAGCAGAAGTCCACGTTCCCGCACCGCGACGGGAGGTGCTGCAAGGATGCCTGTTGATTGTCGAGGACGAGGATGCCGTCCTGGAATTTGCCCGCGATGTCCTCACCGGTGCGGGCGCGGACGTGCACGCCGTCAAGAGCATTGAAGAAGCCAAAACTCTGCTCAAGTCCGAGAAGTTCGATGCCCTCCTGATCAATGAAGGCATGCCCGGTACCAACGCCCGTGACATGCACGAATGGCTCCTCGAGAACAGTCCTGCTCTGGCGCAGAAAACGCTCTTCACTTTCTCGCGCGTCGCCGATCCAGAGACCAAGACCTACTTGGAGGAGAAGGCCGTGCCTTCGCTCGTCAAGCCATTCGAGGTTTACGGTCTCATTTCGAGCGTCCGGGCCCTCATGCAAAAATCGCACGCTGCCGCTGCTTCAGCGCACTGAACAATCCGGGAAGTCGTGGCAGACAACGCCGCACCCTCACAGACTGCGCACGAGGTTCCGGCCCAGTTCGCGCAGCGTTTCCTCGTTACGCTGATACCAGACCCAGAGTCCTTCCTTCCGCGCCCGCACCAGTCCGGCGCGGATCAGGACCGCCAGGTGATGCGATACAGTAGACTGTGCCAATTTCAGATGTTGCTCGACGTCACTGGCACACAACCCCGCCCGCTTTGGTTGTAGAGTGGAGTGCTGTTCTTTCAGGATCCGAAGAATCCGCCGGCGGCTCGGGTCCGCGATGGCCCGCAGCATACGATCCTGGGCAGAGTCGGAGATGGGCATGGTAACTATGAGCAGAAAACAAAGCCATGCTTTCTGTCAAACGCGCGGCTACCCGCCCGCGACTTTTCCTCCACAACGGCGTCTCATGACGAGGGGATGAGGATGCTTTTCGAAGGCAATGAACGCAAAACGCTGGAACGGCGGATGCGGGATGAGGGGCGCCTTCCGCCGGGACAGTCGGCCACTTTGAAGTGGCCTGTCCTGCACTACGGTTCTGTTCCTCGCTTCGACGCCGCGCGCTGGGATTTTCGCGTCTGGGGTTTGGTCGAGCAGCCGCTGCGTTTCACGTGGCCGGAAATCACCGGTCTGCCCCAGGTCGAACTGGTGCGCGATTTTCACTGCGTTACACGCTGGAGCCGCTACGACAACCGTTGGCGTGGCGTCGCGTTTCGCGAAGTGCTCAAGCGAGTGCAACTGGAGCCCGGCGCAGCTTTCGTGTTAGTGCACGCCGAACAGGGCTACACCGCGAACGTGCCTTTGGTTGACCTCGATCGCGACGACGTGCTCTTTGCCACACACCACGACGGGGAACCTCTAACGGCCGACCATGGTTACCCAATGCGCCTGGTCGTGCCGCACCTGTATGGTTGGAAGTCGGTGAAGTGGGTGCGGGGACTGGAATTCCTCGACCACGATGCCGCGGGCTTCTGGGAACAAAATGGGTACCACATGCACGGCGATCCGTGGCAGGAACAGCGCTACAGCGGACGTTGAACTACTTCTTTAGGATTGGCGTGTATCCGTCTTTTGACAGACGGGCTTTCATCGCATCCACATCTTTGAGGTCCGTGAACGGTCCAACTTGTACATGCACCAGCTTATCGGCTGGCAGGTTGCTTGTGGCGAACACCTGATACTGCTTCTTGCGCAGCGCGGCCACTAGCGCCTCTGCATCTTCCTGCTTGGTCACTGCGGCTACTTGCAGGTAGTACGCATGTCCGCTTGCGGGCTGATCCACCGGTCCTGACTGGCTGGCATTCACGGGAACGGCTGGCGCGGCGGAATCGGTGGCAGGAGACGTCTCCTGCAGTGTTTGTGCCGAGGGTCTCTGCCCGGATACCAGGACAGCGGGGGCGGGCGACCCTGAGGCTGCGGCGGCGTTTCGGTTGGAGCTTCGCCCCATGGAATAGCCCAGGCCGAAGAACAGTGCGCAGCAAGCCACCAGCACAAAGAAGAGTGCCAGCATCTTGCCTGTGCCAAACGTGGTTTCCGTTTCCCCTGTTTCCGAAGTCGTCATGTTCCTCCTCCTGCGTTACTTGGCCGGCGTGCCCGGGGTCAGAGTCCCGGCAGCTTTTTCCACGATCTTCTGCATGCCGGAGAAAAAGTCCACTGGAACGGGGAAGACCACGGTGGTGTTCTTTTCGACGCCGATTTCGGTGAGCGTTTGCAGGTAGCGCAGTTGCACGCTGACGGGTTCGGTGGCGAGCAGGCGGGCCGCGTCGACCAAGCGCTGCGCGGCGGAGAATTCGCCTTCGGCGTGAATGATCTTCGACCGCTTCTCGCGTTCCGCTTCTGCCTGTTTGGCCATGGCGCGCAGCATGGATTCTGGCATGTCCACCTGCTTGACCTCGACGTTGGCCACCTTCACGCCCCATGGCGCCGTATGCGTGTCGAGAATGCTCTGCAGCCGCAGATTGATTTTCTCGCGGTGCGAGAGCAGTTCGTCGAGTTCCTGCTCGCCTAGCACGGAGCGCAGCGTGGTCTGGGCGAACTGCGAGGTCTGGTAGAGATAGTTCGAGACTTCGTTGACCGCTTTGTTCGAATCAATCACCCGCAGAAAAATGACCGCGTTCACTTTCAGGGTCACGTTGTCACGCGTGATGATGTCCTGTGGCGGGACTTCCAGCGCTTCCTGCCGCAAGGAGATGCGCACCATGCGATCTACGGGCGCGAAGACAAAGATGACACCGGGGCCTTTGGCGTTTGCCATGAGGTGGCCCAGGCGGTAGATGACGCCGCGTTCGTATTCGGCCAGGATCTTGATAGAACTGAGGATGTAGAGGACGAGGATGGCAACGGGAACGACAAATAGCAATTCCATAAAGACTCCCTGGGCGGCGTCGCCCACGCACAAGCGGATTCTACAGTAGTTGTCAGGGGATTTCCGTAACCAGCGCCGAGTCGTGCCTTGACGAGGCTGGTTCGCGAAGGAACCTCATGAGCGGAAAACTCCGGCAGGCATGGATTCGACCTCGAGGCGTAGTCCGTCCACCCGCTTGACGATGACTCGCTGGCCAAAGGCAATCTCTAGCGGTGCAATGGCATCCCAGATTTCTCCGTGAACAAAAACTTTGCCCTGCGGAGTCAACGCGGTCTGCGTCATGCCGATCTCTCCCACCAGCCCTTCCGAGCCCGAGACTCGCTTGTTGGCACGAGCCCGCAACACAATCGTCATCAGGAATACAGTGATGATCCCGAGCGGAATGGCCACCGCCAGCGCAGTCAGGATTCCCACTCGCATTTCGGGAATCGGGCCATCGACCAGCAGCAAGGCGCCTAGGGTGAAGGATGCGACGCCACCGATGCCCAGGACCCCATGGCTCGCAAACTTGGCCTCGAGCGCGAACAGGACGAACGCGAGCAAGATGAGCGCCAGCGCCGCGTAATTCGTAGGCAACAACCCGAGCGCAAACACCGCCAGAACGATGAAGATTGCGCCAATCGTACCTGGAATGACCGCGCCGGGATGATTGAACTCGAAATACAAGCAGAGTGCGCCGACGGCAAGCACGATCAGCGTGATGTTCGGGTTCATCAGGAAGTTCAGAATGGTGAGCTTGAGCGTCATCGGGTAAGGGCGGATAGTCGCGCCCGTCAGGTCGAGCGTGGTCGTCTCTCCGCCGAAACGCTTGATCGGCTTGCCTTTCATCTGGCGGAACAGGTCCTGCTCATCGGAGGCAACGTAGTCGATCAGGTTTTGCTTGAGCGCCTCCTGCTCGGTGAACGATTTCGACTCGCGCACGCCTGTTTCGGCGAGATCGACATTCCGACCGCGCTTGCTGGCTACGGTTCGCAACATGGCGGCCACGTCGTTCTCGGCTTTCTTCTTCATGTCGTCGTCCATCTTGCCGACCATTAACACCGGGTGTGCCGCGCCGGTGTGTGTGCCGGGGGACATGGCGGCGACGTCCGCCGACTCGAGAAGAATGAATCCTGCTGAGGCTGCCCGCGTTCCGCTTGGGGTGACGAAGATGATGACCGGCACGGTTGACTGATCAATGTGCCCGATAATCTCGCGCGTTGAATCCACCAGGCCACCGGGGGTGTCGAGCACGATCAGCACCGCCTGGGCGTGTGTGGTTTTCGCTTCATCAATCGCTCGCCCGATGTATTCCGTCGAAACAGGATGGATCATGCCATCGATCACGATCTTGAGCACGGTGGGTGCGGTGCTCTGAGGAGTTGCCGCCAGCGCGGTCAACAGCAGTGTGACGAGAACGGCCAGGCGAATCAGTCGAGTCTTCTTCATTGCGGTGGCAGTGGCTGCGCTTTCTCCGCGAGCTTGGCTGCGATGACCTGCCGCAAAGCGAGCGCTCCGGTATTTCCCGGTTCCAGTTGCAGAGCGCGCTCCACCTTGGCGGCGGCTTCCTGTGTCTTATTGTCGCGCAAATCGAGCTGGGCCAGCAGGACCCATGTGTCCGGGGATGGCTTCAGACGCAAAGCGGCATCGGCCTCAGGCCGGGCATGCCCGCGATCGCCTCGCGACTCCAACGCCCGCGCCAGCGCGAGGTGAGCGTCAGCATTGGACGGATCGAGCACCGTTGCCTCTTGCGCCTCACGTTCTGCCTCACCGGCAAAACCCTGCCGCAGGAAATCCTGCGCGCGTTCCACGTGGTAGCGTGCGTGCGCCGCGGGCTCGGCCCGGCGCATACGTTCCTCCACGACCGCCTGCAACTGCAACGCCACCTGTCGAAAGGCGGCCTCGTCAAAAGTCTTGCGAATGCGCTCATGCGGCAGCTTTGGCGCAGTTCTCGAAGCATCTCCACTCTTTGCGCCTGCCGTCCCAACGATTTCAAGGAGGGAACTCGCCTCGGTATCGTTCGGATTCGCGGCCAGGAGTTCCTTCAACTGCTTGCCACTTGCAGCTCCGTCTCCCTTGCGGTAGATCTCCAGCGCGACATTGAAAGCGTAGTCCGTGTTCTGGGGATCAAGATCGGCAGCTTTCTGAAACTGCTCGAGCGCCGTTTTGTTTCCGCGTTGTGCCTGCACCACGCCGAGATTGTTGTAGACCTCAGGCAGAGGCGTGCGCGTCAGCAGGGAAGCGAAAGCTGCCTCGGCTTCGGCATAAAGGCCAAGGTAATAGTCCGATAGACCAAGGAGGAATTGCGCCTCTCCTCCCAGTTCGTGGCTCGGCGGAATTTGCTGGCAGGCGGCCGCCGCCTGGCTGTATTGGCGTTGTGCAAAGTATGCCTGCGCCAGCCCGAGAGCTGCTTCCGTGTAATTTGGATTGATGCGCAATGCCTCGCGAAACCGCGTCACCTTTTCTGTCGCGCTGGGCGCCAGCGCGCCGCGGACGTAATTCTCGAGCGCGTCCAGCCGAATAGGAGCCGCGGAAGCCACGAATGTCTCGCGGTTCACCGGGAACGCCGGGTCGAGTTGCCACAGCAGTTCCCACGCCAACTCGGTCTGCACGCCGACGAGTTGCGGCAGCGGTCCTTCGCGCTGTAACTCGGCTGAGAGCCGCGTTTTCTTGATGTCGAGCAGTCGCGCTGTTGCCGTGAATTTCTGTCCGTCGAAGTTGTAGCTGCCGAGCACCACGTAGTCCTTGTCCAGTTGCTCGGCAATGAGATAGAGCGTGGCCCGCGAGGGATGCAGGTCAGCAGGCAATCCCGCCCGGTCGAAAGCGCGTTGCCGTTCTTCCCGCGACCCGACGATCCATCCGGGCACCGCCATGCGTTGGCTGAGCACCTCCGGAAAAGACTCGCCGATCCACTCAATTCCCGGAGCTTTCGACAGGTTCTCGAAGGGGACAACCAGGACCGTCTTCGGTACGGCAGGTGGCGCCTGGCCCACCGTGGTTGCGGGCAGCAGAGACAGAAAGCAGAGCGTGGCGAAGTGAATTCGCAAGACACAAAGATTATAGAGGTTTCGGACGCCGCCCTACTGCGACCGACAAAATGCAGAGTGTCATGGGCGCGAGTTGCGGCTATGGAATGAGGACTGTCCTCCGTCCCCGTTGATCCCGTTGCCAGGCGTCCTCGACCTCAGCCAGCGGAACCCTCTCCGTGTCGATACGTAGCTTGCTGTTGGAGACATTAGACATCAGCTGCCGGACGGCTTCTGCCCAGATCTCGGGTGAGGCGGGAGCGTTGCCGGATCCGGCTCCGAGGATTTCCAGGCGCGAGCTTCGGAGGGCGGCGGCAGGGAGCGAAATGGTTCGTCCCGCGCTCTCGCCCACCTGAACAAACCGGACTCTGTGTGAGGCCACCCGTAAATCACTTCGTGTAATGGCAGCTAGGAGAGCTTCGGCGGGAGGACCCCAGAGGTAGTCGATAATCACGTCAAAGCCAGAGTCACCTGCTTCGCGAGCGAAGGCGGCGGTGAGGTCCTGTCCAGGGTTGTCGAGGCGGATGGTCGCGTCGGCTCCGAGATCGCGGAGCGTATGCAGCATCTGTTGGTTCCGCCCGGCGGCGATGACCCGTCCAGCGCCAAGGAGTTTGGACGTCTGTATGGCGAGTTTGCCAGTAACTCCGGTCGCGCCCAGAATCAGGACGGTCTCACCAGGTGCGAGTTGCGCACGCCAAGCAAGGGCACCCCACGCGGACAAGCCGGGGTTCACGACGGCAGCAGCGACGACGTCATCTACGGTGTCGGGAATCGGAAAACAGCGCGCCTTCGACACGACAGTGCGCTGTGCCATACTGCCGAACGGGGGCCGAGGCTTGGCGAAGAACACACGCGTGCCGTCGTCAAAACACCCAACGCCATCCGTGCCGCAGACGACCGGCAATTCGCGGGAGGCTGCATAGTGCGAGCCGCTGGCCATCTGCTTGTCTATGGGTTTGAGCGCAGCGGCATGGACGTGTACGATAACTTCATTCGCTTTGGCAACAGGATCGGAGAACTGCTCGAACCGGGGCGGTTTGTCGAGGGCGTGCAGAACGGCGGCGTGCATAACGGGCATTGTTTTATGACGACTTTCGGTACCGTGTCAACCAACACTGCGACAAGCGACCGCTCAAGTACGTCCTATGAACCTTGAACCCTCGCCGTTTCCGTTCCCTCGGCTGAAGGCGCGATCTCACCCCATCCTGGCAGCGTCGCATCCCCCGTAATCAGCCGTGCGGAGCGGTCGTAGGTGAAATAGGCCCACGCCCATTCGATCATCACGATCAGCCGATTGCGAAATCCAATGAGAAAGAAAATGTGCACAAACAGCCAGGCCAGCCAGGCGAAGTAGCCGGAGATGTGCATCCGCCCGAAGTCAGCCACAGCGGCGGCCCGGCCAATGGTAGCGAGCATGCCTTTGTCCCAGTAACGGAACGGGCGGCGCGGCTTCTTCTGCAGGTCGCCGCGGATGGTGCGCGCCACGGCCTGCCCCTGCTGGATGGCAACCGGGCAGACGCCGGGAAGCCACTTGCCGTTTTCATCCTGCAGAGCGGCGAGGTCGCCGATGACGAAGACTTCCGGATGCTTGGGAATGCTGAGATCGCGTTCAACCAACACACGCCCCGCGCGGTCCAGCGGCGCGCCGAGAAGCTTGCCCAGCGGCGATGCGGCGTTGCCAGCGGCCCACAAAATGACGGAGGCGGGTAGCACGCTGTCACCGAGATGCACGGCTCCAGGCTCGAGCGCCGTAACGGTTCGCGATATCAGGACCTCAACCCCCAGGTGCTTGAGCTGCTCCTTCGCGCTCTCAGAGAGGTCCCCAGGATATGCCGCCAGCACATGCGGACCACCTTCGACGAGACTGATGCGCGTGCGCGCCGGATCAATATGGCGAAACTCATTGGCCAGTGCTTTGCGCGCGACCTCCGCCAGCGTCCCCGCCAGTTCCACTCCGGTCGGCCCTGCTCCTACCACGACGAAATTCAGCGGCCCGTGGTCCTCTCCGCTTACGGCTTGCCGCTCCGCCAGTTCAAAGACCAGCAGCACGCGTCGGCGAATCTCCAGCGCATCTTCAATCGTCTTCAGTCCCGGCGCCAACTTTTCCCACTCCCCGTGGCCGAAGTAGGAATGCCTCGCGCCGGCAGCAACGATCAGGTAGTCGTAAGGAACTTCGAGATCAGCGGTGCGCACCAGTCGCTTCTCAAGGTCGATGGCATTGACTTCACCTAACAGAACCGACTCGTTGGCAGCGCGCCGCAGAATCCAGCGAATGGGCGCGGCGATGTCTCCTGGTGAGAGCCCGGCAGTTGCAACCTGGTAGAGCAGGGGTTGGAAAGTGTGATGGTTCTTGCGGTCAATGACCGTGACCTGGACAGGGGCATTGGCTAGCGACTTGGCGGCGTACAGGCCGCCAAAACCGGCTCCCACAATCACGACCCGAGGCTCCTTGGAAGGATCCGTCCCCACGTTAGTTGGATGAGCTTAGCGGACAAAGGTTGACGAAAGTTGACGAAAGTCGGGCTGGAAACCATTGACCTTGAGGCGCAAAATTCGTTATAAGTAAGTACCCACTTACTTAGGTACTCCTGCATGGCCACTGCGCAAGTCCGAATTCCCGCCAGCACCCGGCGCGAGCAGATACTCGAGATCGCGACCCAGCTCTTTGCTCGCCAGGGTTACGAGGGCACAACCACCCGCCAGATTTCACAGGAGTGCAGCATCAACGAAGCGCTCATCTTTCGTCATTTTCCCACTAAGGAAGAGCTGTATTGGTCAGTCATCGAGCGCAAGATTGACCACGCCAATCCCGCGGAACGCATGCAGGCCGTGCTGAAGGCAGGCGGCAGTGAACTCGACGTCTTTAGCGGCGTCGCCCACGAAATTCTGGAGCGGCGCTCGCAGGACAGCACGCTGTCGCGCTTGTTATTGTTTTCCGCCCTCGAAAAGCACAGCCTGTCGGAGCGCTTTCTCGCGACCTATGCCGCCGACTACTACGAGAGCCTGGCCGACTACATCCGGCTTAGAATTGATGAGGGACAGTTTCGTCCCACGAACCCGCTGCTGGCGGCGCGCGCCTTCGTGGGTATGGTCATCTATCATTCGTGGATTCAAGAGATCTTTGGCGGCAAGCGCCATCAGGATTTTGATTTGGCCGAGGTGAGCCGAACCCTCTCCGAAATTTGGCTGCAGGGGATGAGCAGAAAGAACGGCTCCACGCCGAATGGGACCCGCAAGAAACTACAAGGCAGCAAACGACAGAGGGATCTCCGTGGCTCAACAAAGTGACTCGATCGTCATTCTTCGTCCTACATCTGTTGCAGCGGTTCTAGCTTCCGTCGCACTCTGCATCGGCTGCGCCGACAGCAAAGTCAAGGGTGCGGCACCGGTGCCTGCCGCCCCTGTGCTGGCAGCTACGGCCGAGCGCCGCGATGTCCCGCACCAATTGCGCGCCATTGGCGCAGTCGAGTCCTTCTCGAATGTCGCGGTCCGCACGCAAGTCACCGGTGAACTCACCGGCGTCTTCTTCAAAGAAGGCGATGACGTGAAGAAAGGCCAGCTCATCTTCACGCTCGACAAGCGCCAGGCCGAAGCCGCTATCCGCCGTGCCGAAGCCAACCTCGCCCATGACCAGGCACAACTCGAGAACGCTCGCGCCCAGGCTCGCCGCTACGAGGGCCTCTTTAAGGAAGGCGTAGTCTCGAAAGAGCAGAACGACACGCAGCAGACCGGTATGCAGGCGCTCGAAGCAGCCGTTCAGGCCGATCGCGCCATGCTTGAAGACGCCAAGGTGCAGCTCACCTACTGCTCCATTTATTCACCGATCAACGGTCGCACGGGCTACCTGCAGGTTCATCGTGGGAACATGGTGAAGGCGAATGACAATCCGCCGCTGGTTACGATTAACCAGGTCCAGCCGATCTACACTACGTTCACGGTGCCGGAACAATTCCTGAGCGAGATCCGTTCCCGGAACGCCCATGGCCAGCTGCGGGTGCAGGCACAGCCGCCGAATGATCCGGGCAAGCCAGTGATGGGAACTCTCAGCTTCATCGACAACAGCGTCGACCAGGCGACCGGCACGATCAAGCTGAAAGCTCAATATACGAACGCCGACCGCCGCCTCTGGCCCGGGCAGTTTGTGGATGTGATCCTTGTCCTCGGAACGCGTGCGAACGCCGTCGTGGTACCTAACGAAGCCGTGCAGAACGGCCAGCAGGGCCAGTATCTTTTCGTGATCAAGCCTGACATGACCGCCGAAGTCCGCAGAATTCAGGTCGGTGAATCTGTCGGCGGTGTGACCGTGGTGGAGAAAGGTGTCGACGCCGGGGAGCGTGTCGTCACCGATGGCCAACTCCGCCTCGCTCCCGGCTCGAGGGTGGAAATCAAGCCCGCCGTCTTGCCGGCGCAGCCCCCGGCTCAAGGAAACTAGCCATGAATACTGAGCTCTTCATTCGCCGGCCCGTCATGACCACGCTGATCATGGCTGGCATCCTCATCTTCGGCGTGGTGGCTTACCGCCAGCTTTCCGTCAGCGATCTGCCCAACGTGGATTTCCCCACCATCCTGGTGACCGCGAGCCTGCCGGGCGCCACGCCAGACACAATGGCATCGGCTGTTGCCACGCCACTCGAAAAACAGTTCTCCACCATCGCCGGCGTTGACTCCATGACCTCCACCAGCGTGCAAGGGGGCACGCAGGTGACGCTGCAATTCACTCTTGGACGGAATATCGACGCGGCCGCGCAAGATGTGCAGGCCATGATCGCCAAGGCGGCCAAAGACCTGCCGCAGAACATGCCTAGCCCGCCTTCCTACCAGAAGGTGAATCCCGCCGATCAGCCGGTGCTGTTCTTGTCGCTTAGCTCCCCGACAATGCGGCTCTCCGATGTGGACGAGTACGCCGAAACGCTCATCGCGCAGCGTGTCTCGATGATCAGCGGCGTAGCGCAGGTGACCGTCTACGGTTCGCAGAAGTATGCCGTGCGCGCGCAGCTTGATCCTCGCGCTCTCGCCAGCCGCCAGATCGGGATTGATGAAGTTGTGGACGCCGTCCAGGGCGGGAACGTCAACCTGCCTACCGGGACGCTTTATGGAGCGCATCAGGCGTTCGTTGTTCAAGCCGACGGTCAACTTAACAAAGCTGCAGACTACAAACCACTCGTCGTCGCCTACCGCAACGGCGCGCCCGTGCGCTTGAACGACGTGGGCAAAGTTTTCGACAGCGTGGAGAATTCGAAGATCGCGGCCTGGTACTACGACAAGAAAGGCGGCCTGAGGCGGGCGATCACGCTCTCCATCCAGAAACAGCCCGGAACCAACACGGTGGAGGTGGTGGATTCCATTCGGAAGCTGCTGCCCTGGTTCCGGAACCAGATGCCGCCGTCAGTGTCGCTGGACATCGTATACGACCGGTCAGAATCGATTCGCGCCTCGGTGGATGATGTGAAGTTCACCCTCTTCCTGGCTTTGTGCCTGGTGGTGATGGTGATCTTCCTCTTCCTGCGCAACCTGTCGGCTACGGTAATTCCCAGCCTGGCGCTGCCCATGTCGATCATTGGGACGTTTGCCGTCATGTACCTGCTGGACTACTCGCTGGACAACCTTTCGATGATGGCCCTCACGCTGGCTGTCGGGTTCGTGGTCGACGATGCCATCGTGATGCTGGAAAACATCGTGCGCCACATCGAGATGGGCAAGAAACCGATGGAAGCTGCGCTGCAAGGCTCGCGCGAAATCGGGTTCACCATTATCTCCATGACCCTGTCGCTGGCCGCCGTGTTTATCCCCGTCTTTTTCATGGGCGGACTTGTCGGCCGCCTCCTGCATGAGTTCTCGGCGACGATCACCGTAGCCATCCTGGTATCCGGCGTGGTTTCCTTAACCCTGACGCCCATGTTGTGCAGCCGATTCCTCCGCTCCACCCACGAAGCGCACCATGGCCACCTCTACCAGGTCTCCGAAAAGTTCTTCGATGGCATGCTGCACTTGTATAAGAGCACGCTGCGCATCACGTTGCGCCACAAGTTCGCGACGATGGTAGTCTCCGCCGCCGTGGTAGTCGCGACCGGCTACATGTTCGTGGTCATCCCGAAAGGCTTTTTGCCGGACGAGGACCAGGGCCAGATCTTCATGCCGACGGAAGGTCCCCAAGGCATCTCGTTCGACGGCATGGTCGAGCACCAGGTTGCGGTAAGCCAGATCACGGCAGCGCAGCCGTGGGTGTTGTCATTCATGTCATCGGCGGCGCAGGGGACTTCGACGGGACAGGGCAGCAGCAACGCTGGTCGCATCTTCATGCGCCTGGTGCCGCGGGAGCAGCGAAAGTCGGCGGTCGAACTGGCCCAGGAACTGCGCCGCAAGCTCTCCGGCGTACCCGGCATCAACTCGTATCCGCAACTACTGCCGACAATCCGCATCGGCGGCGTGCTCACCAAGAGCCTGTACCAGTACACACTCCAGAGTCCCGACACCACCTCGCTCTACGACGCATCGAGCAAGCTCGAAGAGAAACTCAAAGTCGACCCGCGCGTGAAAAACCTTGTGCAGGACGTCACCAGTGACGTGCTGATCAAAAACCCCCAAGTCAACGTGCAGATTGACCGTGACAAAGCGTCGGTCCTCGGCGTCACCGCCAGTCAGATTGAGGACGCACTCTACTCTGCCTATGGCCAGCGGCAGATCTCAACCATCTATGCGCCCAACAACGCTTACCGCGTAATCACCGAACTGCAGGACCAGTACCAGTCCGATCCGGGCGCGCTTTCCATGTTGTACATCCGTTCCAAAACCGGTCAACTGGTTCCCTTGAACACGGTTGCCAAACTCACGCCTGGGCTCGGCCCGCTCAGCATCAATCACCTTGGCCAATTGCCCGCCGCCACAATCTCGTTCAACCTTCGTCCCGGCATTGCGCTTGGCGAAGCCGTGGATGCCGTGAACCGCGTTGCACGGGACACCCTGCCTGCCGGCATGTCGACCAGCTTCCAGGGAACGGCGCAAGCGTTCCAAAGTTCGCTACAGGGCCTCGGACTGCTGCTGGGCATGGCGATACTGGTCATTTACCTCGTGCTGGGCATCCTGTACGAGAGTTTCATCCACCCGCTGACGATTCTTTCCGGTTTGCCGTCGGCAGGTTTCGGCGCACTTCTGACGCTCATGCTGTTCAAGCTTGATCTCAATCTCTACGCTTTTGTTGGCATCATCATGCTCGTGGGCATCGTCAAGAAAAATGCCATCATGATGATCGACGTCGCCCTCGAACGGCAACGCCACGGCGCCGCGGGCGCGGAAGATGCCATCTATCAGGGCGCGCTGTTACGTTTCCGGCCCATCATGATGACAACAATGGCCGCGCTGATGGGAACTCTACCGATCGCGCTTGGTTTCGGGGCTGGAGCGGAATCGCGGCGTCCGCTGGGATTGGCGGTGGTTGGAGGGCTGGTGTTCTCACAGGCACTGACGCTGTACATCACGCCTGTTTTCTACATCTACATGGAGAGACTACAGCAGTGGTTGCGACCGAAGCGAAGCCGGAAAGAAGTGCAGGCTCCGAGCGGCATGGAGCCCGCGTTGGCACGAGGCGACGACTAGGAAACGTGGGGCCAAAGATCGCAATGGGACGAGATGGCTAGACGCGAGGGTGAAAGGGGGTATATGAGGCTTCTTCCGTTACTTTGCTTTGCGCTCGCACTTGCAACGTCGTGGCTCCCGGCGTTGAACGGACAAGAAACAAGAGAAGCCGTAGCTCCAGTTCCAAGACAAATCCTGATGGCCAAGACCGTGTTCATCTCCAACGCCGGCGGAGCCGAGCCTGATTTGTTTAGCGGAGGGTCCAACCGCGCTTACAATCAGTTCTACGCTGCGGTGAAGAGTTGGGGACGCTATGAGATCGTCAGTGCTCCAGCGGACGCCGACCTGATTTTAGAAATACACCAACCCAACCGGGGTGAGCACACAGCCTATGAGGCTCTTCGGCTGACGATCTTCGATCCCAACACACATGTCATCCTGTGGGCGTTCACGGAGCACATTGAGTACGCGAACCGAGGGAGGATCCGTGACCAGCACTTCGACCAGGCGATGGTCAAGCTGATGGACGACGTGAAGAAGCTCGCCGGTGAGCCTGCCGCGGCGGGCGAGAAGAAATAGGCTCTCTTCTCGGGAGAGGCTATTATGGGCAGGGTTTGCGAGACTCTGTCGCCTTGAACGAGACCAGGAATCAACGTCCCGACGCTACGCGCTTTTCCTGGCTGCCGCCGGTGAGCGCCGTGTTGTTTGTCGCACTCTTCTTGGGCATGACATCGGCATCGCTGGCGCATCTGCTGCTCCGCGATTCCAGCATCGGCTGGCACATCCGGAACGGCGAGCAGATTCTCTCGACCGGAACGATTCCACACCAGGACTCTTTTTCTGCGACTATGAGCGGCCATGCCTGGTTCGCGTGGGAATGGCTGTATGACGTTGCCGTCGGCGCTCTCGACCGCACTGCCGGCCTGAACGGTGTGGTCTGGCTCACTGCCCTGCTGGTTGCTCTGACCTTCGCCCTACTTTTCCGCCATACCTATTTCCGTAGCCGAAACCTGCCCCTTGCGCTCGTACTGGTGCTGCTGACGTTCTGCGCTGCGACTGTACATCTGCTGGCTCGCCCGCACATCGTGACATGGCTCCTGGTGCTTGTGTGGTGGCGAATTTTGGAGCAGGTGCTGGAAGAGGGTTGCCGCCGAAAGTTGCTGTGGCTCGCACCCTTGATGATTCTCTGGGTCAACGTGCACGGTGGATTCCTGCTGGGGATGGTGCTGACTGGAATTGCACTGGTCGCGTCGCTGTGGGATCGCGGGCGCGGCATCGAGTCGGCCGGGGCGAGCGCTGCTGGCGCGCTCGCGGCGGCCGTTCTGGCTGTAGCGGCGGCAAGCTTCCTGAATCCGTACGGCTGGCGATTGCACCACCATGTTCTCAGCTATCTCTCTGACCGCTTCCTCATGCAGCACATTGACGAATTCCGGGCACCAACTTTTCATTTTGCGGCGGAGTGGTTGTTCGCCGCTCTTGCCTTGGGCGCGATTGTGGTGATGGTTCGCCGCAGGAAGAAAGTTGGGCCGGCAGATGTGCTCCTTGTGTTGTTTGCGATCGCGGCCGGTCTCTACGCCTACCGGAACATCCCCGTGGCATGCATTCTCTTGAGCATGAAGACCGCGAAGCTGGCGGGCCGTGCGCCAAGTGGAGCCGGTGGCCGCGCGGGAATGCTCGCGCGAATGTTGGCGGCGGCGTCGAGAGTGGGCGAGCGCGAGCCCGGTTTCCACTGGTTGCTTTGGCCCGTGGTTGTATCGGTGCTGATGTTCGTCGCGTGCCTGAACGGAGGGCGATTGCTGTCCCGTCCGGTCATTCAGGCGGAGTTTGATGCGCTCAAGCTGCCTGTGGCCGCAGCGGAAAAATTGGCCGCGCTTGATCCGGGAGAACCGGTACTGGCGCCTGATTTCTGGGGAGGCTACCTCATCTACCGTGTGGGCCCGCGCATCAAGCCGCTCGTGGATGACCGGCACGACCTGTACGGCTCAGCGTTTCTCCGCGACTACCTGACGCTGATGCACGGCGCCGCGGGCTGGCAGGGAATTCTCGATGGCATACAGGCGAACTGGGTGCTGCTCCCGCCAAAATCGCCGCTCGCCGATCGGCTGCGGCAGACGCCCGGGTGGCGTGTAGTCCACGAAGACAGTGTCGGGGTACTTCTTCTACGCGGCCCGGCCCGGCCGGGGCTGCTCTAGCGCCGCCTTGCAGGTGCCGCACAACAGCAATCGGGCATGCTTGGGGAGCTCCGTTGGCCGCATCAGGGGATATATGGCGGTGACCGGGTCTGCGACCAAGCAAGCATGTTCAGCACACAGCGCGGCCGAACAGTGATGACAAAGACCAACCGCGTCCCGTGGTACATCGTCTTTTTTTGAGCATTCATAGCAGTGCATAAAATTACTCCGTTTGGCCGGATGACTCCGCGCAAGCCTCAGCCGCGATCACCGGGAACCAATGCCGGGTACGATTGCAAACGCCGCATACCGAGAGCATCACCGGCACTTCAACCAGCACGCCCACCACTGTGGCCAATGCGGCGCCCGAGCCGGGGCCGAACAGCGCGATGGCGGTTGCGACGGCCAGCTCGAAGAAGTTGCTGGCGCCGATGAGCGCGCCCGGAGCGGCCACCGAATGCTGAACCTTGAGCAGGTGCATCAGCCCGTAGGCCAGCGTGGAGTTGAAGTACACCTGAATCAAGATGGGAATCGCGATCAGGAAGACGTGCAGATAGCGACCAGTGATGTTATCGGCCTGGAAAGCAAAGATGAACACCAGAGTGGCGAGCAACGCGAGGATAGTCACGGGGCTGAACTTCGGCAGAAAAATCTGCTCGAACCACCCTTTACCGCGTTGCTTCGTAAGCCAAGCTCTAACGACCACCCCCACGGAGAGCGGAATGACGATAAAGGCGACCACCGAATAAAGAAGAACAAGGAAGGGCACAGACAGGGAGGATGCCCCGCTGACCAAAAAGCGCACGATCGGCGCGAACAGGAACAGCATGATGAGATCGTTGACGGAAACTTGCACCAGCGTGTAGGCAGGATCGCCGTCCGTGAGATAGCTCCACACGAAAACCATGGCCGTGCACGGCGCAGCCGCCAGGATGATCGTGCCCGCGATGTACTGGTCCGCGTCCGCGGGCATGATCCACGCGCTGAACACATGACGAAAGAATACCCACGCAATCAGGGCCATGGAGAACGGCTTCACCAGCCAGTTCACGAACAGGGTTACGACTAGTCCGCGAGGCTTTCTGCCCACGTCGCGGATGGCGCCAAAATCGACCCTCATCATCATGGGGATGATCATGAGCCAGATGAGAATCGCGATGGGTACGTTGACCTGACTGCCTCTGCCGAACTCCATGCTACGGAGACTCTGGACCGTCGCCGGCGCCCATTTACCAAGAGCCAGCCCCGAAATCATGCAGAGCCCGACCCAGACCGTCAGGAAACGCTCGAATACGTTCAGGCGTTTGCGTTCGCTTCTGGGAGGGGCTTGAACGGTGGATGCCAATTTGAATCTCCTCGGTGTCTACGCCCGACTGCCTTGCGATGCCCTTGCGCTGCGAATCGCTGAATACGGCTTCCATTCGCTGACCGTGCAAGAGCCCTCTTTGATGGCTTCCCTTAGCCGGGCGACGTCGTCCTGCAACTGGTCCTCGCTCTTGTACGCACTCCGCAGGAACTCGAAGAGCTGCTTCTTTGCTCCTTGCTTTGGCTCGGCCAGTCGATAGAAAATTCGGAGCCCGTTGCGGCGGTCGAGCACGAGGCCGGAGCTCTTCAGGTATGCGAGATGCCGCGACACATTCGGCTGTGAGGCAGACAAAACGAACTGGATGTCACAAACGCAGAGTTCGCCATGCAGCAACAGGTTGAGAATGCGCATCCTGTTTGCGTCGCCTAGAGCCTTGAAATACTGTTCCAGTTCTTTCATGTCTCCCATCCCCTGTATCACCGACTGCGGGTTCACTCATAACAATATTCATATAACCGTATACACGGATATTACCAAGGCCTGTTTTCATGGGATGTGATGGGTCTCACAGCGCCGTGTCCGCTGCGGAGATGGGAGATGAGCGCTACCCGAGTCCAGCTGCCAGAAAAGGACCCGGCTCCAGTGGAGGGAGTGTGTGCAAAAGGGAGGCTCCCGCTGCGGCGACTGTACTCCGAAGGGAGGAGGAGCCCGGGTGGACGGCTCGCTACCGGGTGTCGACGTTGAATCCGAGAATCGCCGTTACTTCCACCGGTTGTTCCCCGCGCAGCGCCGGACGGAATTTCCAGCTCGTCAAAGCCGGCACGATTCGCGGCCCCAGCAGGGTATTGGCGCCCTCCAGAACTCTGATTTGTTTTAGTTCTCCCGCCTTGTCAATGACACAGTAGATAATGAGCCGAGCTCTACTGGTCAATGCGGGCAGGTTAATGCTGATCGGTTCCGGCGCGGTCAGCTTGTCGGCGTAACTGTGCGTCAAGGACGACGGATCGGAGAACTGCAACAAGGCTGTGCCGAGCACGGTGGTCAGATAGATCGAGTAGCTATCGCCCTTGAGGAAGTTGTAATACCGGAACACACCGCCCGAACTCGGAGTGGCCTCCACCGTAATATCCGGACCGTGCTTGGCCGCCGCGATGGAGGAGCGCGCCGCCGCCGTGGGATCGGGGGGAGCGCTGCCGAAGCTCGGCAAGGTGATGATGCTGCCGCCTTCAACCGAGACGCCCGGCGTGGCGGGTGTGCCATTACGGGCACCTGTACCAGCGCCACCTGGCCCCGGACCCGGAGTGATGCCGGTTTTCGCGATTGTGCTCGAGCCAATGCCCGGTCCTGTTTTGCCGCTTCCGGGGCCTTCCCCTTCTTTGGCGCTGCCCGGCCCGTTGCCCCGGCCCACGCCTTCCGAGCCGCCGATTCCGCCGAGGCTGGGCTTGGCTCCACCGGCGGGCGACATGGCGATGGCGCCACCCCCTGCCGTCGCGGGTGCGCCAACTTTCGTTCCGGGTTGACTGGAGATCACAACGGCCGATTTGTCGCTGGTACCACCGGCAGCAGCTGGCGGGGCGACGGTTGAGCCCACGTCGAGCAGACCGCCGAGGCCGCCGCCCGAGTGTCCAGCGCCGCGGCCCGACATGGTGGTTCCGCCGGTTACGGTGGGCGGCGGTGGCACAACTTGTGTGGGCAGGCCGGCGATGTTATGTCCGGTGACGTTACCCGGGTTCACCTGCACGGGCGGCGGCACCACATCCTGGCGGATGTCAGTCGTGGCTGTGCCCGCCATGCGGGAAATGTCGCCGGAGAGCATGGGGGGCGGAGCGACGGCCGACTGAGCCGGCAACGCGAGGCGCGCGGTGCCCGTATTCTGCGCCGGGGCGGAAACCGGCGGCGGCACAACCTCAGTTTTCAAAACTGGAAAGCGGGCGGCGGCAATGTCGCGATCGGGCACGGTCGGCGTGGGAGGAACCACGCTGGCATTGAGCGATGGCGTCTTGCGCAGTGGGGGTTGAGCTAGTTCCGGTGGTGGCGCAACTGCGGCCATGCTCGGAATCGTCAGCGCTGGAGCCGACGAGCGCAATCCTTCCGCCGGGGGTGGTCCCTGCACTTTCTGAATGGCCAGCAGATTGGCCACGGGTGCGCTGGACTTTGGCAGATCGAGTTTGGGGGCGTCGATTACCTTCTCCGCGGCGCGCTCGCCACGCGCCACGCGAATGACCTGGGTGCGGTGGAAGGCTTCGCGGCCACCCGGCTTGCCTGATTTCCCCTGACGCGCGCCGCCCTCATCGTGAGTCTGCGGCAATTCCTCTCCGGAGTAGTAGATGATGTCGTACTTCGGGCGCTGTGGCGGCGTGAACGGCTGCAGGAAGAGCAGGTGCGCAGGAAGAAACATGACGGCAGCGAGCACGAGTCCTTCCACGGCCCATGCCAGCATCCAGCCGCGCCAGGGAAAGATGCGAGTGGGCGCTTCGCCGGCGAGGGGGCCGGCAGAGCGGCTCATGGCCGGCCCGATGGCAGACCAGAACTCGCGCCAGGGCGAGGACCACTCGATGAGCAACTTGGGTGCGTCGATCATGCCTGGGGATTTGCCTCGTAGCGCGCCCGAAATTCGATTTGGTCCCCAATCTCGGTCCGAGTGCCAGCCACGGTGTTTGCCGGCACCTCCAGGACGGTCGCGGCGGTCAGCTTGACGGGAGCGAACCGCCATGGCGCCAAGCTCTGTTCTAAGTGAACTACAACGTTATTACCGTCCAGGTACAGGGCGTCAATCGGGTACTTCATGGCGAGCGTGTGGATCCCCCTACAGGGAACGATCCAGAGCCCCTTGCCTTGCGCAAACTCCGCCGCGGGTGTGCCCAACAAGCCTCTCAAGCGAGCCCAGTGAGTATCGGCTCGCGTGACTTCCGAGGCGAGGACTACCTGACGTGTACGGTTGAAAACAATGGACTTAGCTGCTGGCTGGGACATCCTGACCCCAAGTTCAGCTCAAACGGTTGTTATTTCCCTGATGGGGACTTCAGGGCATGGAGGAGCTGAATTACCGCTGGTCCCAGAGTAACAAAGATCACCGATGGGAGCACAAAAATTACCAGGGGGATGACCAACTTGATGGTGGTCTTGGCGGCCTGCTCTTCGGCGCGCTGGCGGCGCTCGGTGCGCAGGGCGTCAGAATGTACGCGCAGCGCCTGGGCGATGCTGGTGCCGAAGCGGTCGGTTTGAATCAGCACGGCCACCAAGGTCTTGATGTCGTCGACGCCGGTGCGTTCCGCCAAATTGCGGAGCGCCTCTGCGCGCGCTTTGCCGGCGCGCATTTCGAGGTTCACGAGGTGAAATTCGTCGCTCAGGTCGGGATGGGCGTGCGTGAGGTCGGTGCCAACGCGGAGCAGAGCCTGGTCCAAGCCGAGTCCGGCTTCGACGCAGATGACGGTCAAGTCGAGTGCATCGGGCAGCGCCAGGCGAATACGGCGCTGCCGCTCGCGAATCATCCGCTTCAAGACGAAGCGCGGCAGCAGGAAACCCAGCGCGGGAATGCCAAGAAGAAATAACGGTTCCGACAGGCCGATGCCGCTGACAACGACAATCCCGATCGCGAGCAACGCGCAGGCGGCGCGAACGCCGTAGTACATGGTCACGTGCCGCGGCTCGCGGTAACCGGCCTGCATCAACTGCGTGCGTGTCTTGCCCGCGTCCTTGGGTGAGAGCGGGAGCGCCTTGCTGAGCGGGTCGAGGGCCTGTTCGAGGCGGTCGCGAAAGGCGGGCTTCTCCGGCGCTTGCGCCTGCTGCGGCCAACCCAGCGAACGCAGCCGCGTCCCCAGCACGGAACTGGGAGCGAAATAGGCTGCCCCGACGAAAAAGATCACCAGGGTGATGGTCGCGAACAGGGCGATGGCCAGTGCTTGTTCCATAGACTAAACCTGAATCTGAATGATCCTGCGGATGACGAAGAAACCAACGGTTTGCAGGGTGATTCCGATGGCGAGCAAGGCGTGGCCGAGGGGATCGGTAAACAACGGGCTAATGAAACTCGCATTCATGAACAACATGGTCACGACGATCGCGGGCGGCAGCATCATGAGCAGCAACATGGTCATTCTGCCTTGCGCGGTATGAACGCGCACCTGGCGCAGGATCTTGAAGCGTTCGCGAATCATGTAGGAGAGGTTGTCGAGAATTTCGGCGAGGTTGCCACCCGTTTCGCGCTGCAGCATAACGGCAGTGACAAAGAACTTCACGTCGACCAGCGGTACCCGCTCCGTAAGATTGAGTAGCGCTTCGCGCACGGGCAAGCCGTACTTCTGTTCTTCGAACAATTGGCGAAACTCGCCGGCGACGGGTTCGGCCACTTCCTTGGAGATCAGTTCCAAGGAGGTGGTGAAGGCGTGCCCCGCACGCACAGCGCGAGCGAGAGTATCGACGGCATTGGGAAAGATTTCTTCAAAGCGCTGGAAGCGCTTGCTGCGCAGGCGGGCTGCGTAGCTGTAGGGAACGATGAGGCCAATAAGAAATGACAGGCCTGCCGCTGGCGGAGCCGCGGTAAAGAAGTAGCCCAGCAGCGCCGCGGCCAGCCCCAGGGCTACCGACGCAAGAAGAAAATTTCCCGCCCGCCAGGGCACACCGGCCTGGGCCAGCATGATCTGCACATTCGAGACGCGGCCGGACCGGCGCAAAATGCTGTCGAGCGCCGGAATCTTGCTCAACATCTCATCGCGCAGCAGGGCAAGATCTTCGGGGGGTTGGCTCTCGGTTTTTTGCGCCTCGGTCAGACGATCGCGGAGCAAGCGCGCCTGCGCGCTGCGTGAGTCGAAGATCGTCAAGAAAATAAAGACGACAGCGGCAACTCCGACAAAGACCGCCAACGCGATGAGAGCTGGGTTCATGAACGGGAACTAGACCTCCACTTTTGATTCGAACATCTGTCCGCGCAGACGGTGTCCCGCTGCCGCCAAACGATCGGAGAAACGAGGGCGAATTCCCGAGGCGCGGAAGCTTCCCCGCACCTTGCCATTTTCATCAATGCCCTGGCGGTCGAAAAGGAAAATGTCCTGCATGGTGATCATTTCGCCTTCGAGGCCGGTGATTTCGGAGACGGCAATTACTTTGCGGCCGCCGTCGGAAAGACGCGCGACGTGGACCACGGCATGAATGGCCGAAGCAATCTGATGCCGCACGGCGCGCTCGGGAATGTTGAGATTGGCCATCGACACCATATTCTCGATACGGGCGAGAGCATCTCGGGGCGAGTTGGCGTGCACGGTCGTCAGCGAGCCTTCGTGGCCGGTATTCATGGCCTGCAACATGTCGAACGCTTCTTCGCCGCGCACCTCGCCCACCACGATACGATCGGGTCGCATACGCAGACTGTTGATGACCAGTTGACGCATGCGCACGGCGCCTTTGCCTTCAATGTTCGGCGGTCGCGTCTCCAGGCGGACGACATGTTCCTGTTTCAGTTGTAATTCCGCCGCGTCCTCGATGGTGACGATTCGTTCATAATTTGGAATGTAGCCGGAAAGCACATTGAGCAGCGTTGTCTTTCCGGCGCCGGTGCCGCCGGAAATCAACAGATTCAGCTTTCCTTTCACCACCGCTGAAAGCAATTCCAACATGGCTTCGGTCAGACTCTTATTCTCGAGCATGTTGCGTGCGGTCACTGGATCGCGCCCGAACCGCCGAATGGACAGACAGGGTCCGTCGAGCGCGAGCGGGGGAATGATGGCATTCACGCGCGAGCCATCCGCCAGGCGGGCATCTACCATCGGGGACGACTCATCCACGCGCCTTCCCACTCGCGAGACAATGCGGTCAATGATCTGCATCAGGTGCGGATTATCTTTAAAGGAAAGCCCGGTCAACTCCAGCTTTCCATTGCGCTCGATGTAGACGCGGTCAAAGCGGTTCACGAGAATGTCGGAAATGTTCTGATCCTTGAGCAAAGGCTCCAGCGGCCCGAGGCCGAAAATTTCATCCAGGATCTCGCGCGCGAGGCGCTCGCGCTCGGCGAAACTGAGAGGCACCGCTTCAGCATTGACCACGCTGCGGATGAGGACCAGGACTTCTTCGCGCGCCGTATCGCTCGGCGTACGTCCCAGTTTTTCCAGGTCAAGGCGGTCGAGTATCTTGCGGTGCAGGTCGGCTTTGACCTGCTGATACTCGCGCCTCTCGAAGGATTGTAAATTGGACATGCCCTATTTTAGACCGAACGGAAGAGCGACCACGCCTGCCTTTTCACCACATCATCGTTGGCGGTCAGGATATTCGCCAGGCCGCTGTAGGCGCGGGAGACCTCGGTACTGCCCTGTTTGACCAGGGGCGCTCCGCGATCAATCGAGGTGGAGACGGAAAAATAGTGATTGGGCACTTTCCAGAGCAACTTTGCGCCGACCGCTGTTTCCGCATCCGCTTCGCTGAAGCCGGGGATTTTGCGAAACCGGTTGAGCACGAGGCGCACCCGCTCGCGCCCTCCGGCATCCCCCAGATACTGAAGTACTCGCCCTGCACTCCACAATGATGCCACTTCTGTCTGCGCCACGAGGAGAACCGTTTCCGAGAGGCTGCAGATCAGCCGGGCCGTGCTGTCAAGGCGGGAGGAAAGGTCCACCACCACGTAGCGATACTGTCCCACCAGCATATCGAACAGCCGTGCAAATTCCGAGGTGGAAGCGTCGGCGGAACTTGGCATGTTGGCCCCGGCCAGCAATTGCAAGCCGTCAGTGTGGCGGGTCATGAAGCTTTCCAGCAGGGAACTGTCGAGGCGGTGGAGGTTCCGCAGCGCATCACCCAGATTGAAAGTGGGCTTCGCGTTCAGATGCAACGCGGTGTGACCCAAGGGAGCGGCGTCGACCAGCGCAACATTCTGGTGCGCTTCCTGCAAGCACAGCGCCAGATTGACGGCAATCGTAGTCGAGCCGCATCCGCCCTTGGCGTTGATGATGCTGAAAACCTTGCCCTGCTCCCGATCGCGGCCCGCTTTGCGCTGGGTGCTGGTGAGGCGGACAAATGCCTCCAGCAGGTCGGTGGTGGTCGTGGGCCGTTCGATGAACTCGCGGGCGCCCGCGCGCATGGCGCTGACAATGAGCTGCGGCTGCGACATGACCCCGATGGCAAAAATGGCGGCATTGGGGAGTTCCTGCTGCAGCAATTCAATCGCGCGCAGGGCTTGCACGGGGTTTTCCGCGGGGATGTCCACGAGGATGACGTCCGCATTGTTCGACTGGATTCGCCGCAGCAGGGGGTCACTGCCGGCTACCGGGAGGCTGTTGGTGGCGTGCAGCGTCTTGGCCACACTGGTTCCATCAACGAGCACCTGCAGAACGGCGCGCTGTTCCGCGTCGGCAGTTAAGATGACCACTCCAAGTTCTGGCATACCGAAACGGTTCATCCACGCCAGACATAGAGGGCTGGCCGGCGCTGGTGTGCCCTCTATCCTACTCTGATTTTGGCTTCCGGTTTAGTTGTTCTTTGCGGGTGGCTTTTCCTTGCCCGACTTGTTATCAAACTGCTTCTGGTCGAGGAAAGGCTCGGGATAAGCGGGGAGTTTGCCCTCTTGCGACGGAGAGATGCGCCGAGCGGTGACCAGAACGACCAGCTCCGAGTTGTTCTTCTGGATACTTTTGCTGCGGAAGAACTGCCCCAGGATGGGGATGTCGCCCAGCCATGGGACTTTGTTGGTCAGGTTGGTGACTCGATTGTCCATCAGGCCCGCAATGACAAAGCTCTGGCCGTCCTGGAGTTCGAACTCGGTCTCGGCGCGCCGCGTGCTCAGGGCCGGGATGGTCACGCCGCCTACGGAAAGGGCATTGGCAAAATCCAGCGTGCTCACCTCGGGCGCGACGTGCAGGTGAATCATCCCGCTGGGCGTGATGATCGGCAGGAACTTGAGTCGGACGCCAAATTCCTTGAACTGGATGGTGACGGCATTCTGGCCGCTGACCCCGCCGGGTTGCACGATGGGGAAGGGGAACTCGCCACCCGCGAGGAAGCTTGCCTCTTTGCCGTTGACGGCAATGAGGTTGGGTTCGGCGAGAATCTGCAGCAGGTTCTTTTCCTGCAGGGCTCGGATGACCGCGCCCACGTTGACGTCGGTGCGGGCCACGAACAGGTTGAGAAAGTCGGTGATATGGACGATCGGAGCGCTCGCAGTCGTGGTGGTCGTTGTCACACCATTCTGAGTTGTCGTCGTTGGCTGCGCGGTAGTTACGTTCACACTGCCGAATTGTCCGGTCTGGCTGAGCGCAACGGTGTGACCCTGGCCCGGCAGGAATAGATTCGCGCCCCATTGCAGCAGGGCAGTGCGGTCTACTTCCGCAAACCTGACCTCGAGTAATACTTCCTGCGCACCTACCGGCCCGAAGGTCAGAACGTTGACCACTTTCTTCGTGTACGCCGTGGCGATGTCGCCGGCGCGCTTGTAGACATCTTCCGTCGAAACGTGTCCGGACAGGACGATGGCATTGCGCGATGGGGCTACAGTGATGCGCTCATCGGGGAAAATGCGATTCATTTCCTCCGAGGCTGCCGTTACATCAACGTCTACTCGCAGATCGAAGCTGCGGGAGCGCTCGAGTTCATCCCAGATCAAAAGAGAGACTTCCCCGGGCTCACGTCCGTGTACCAGCACCTGGGTTGGCGTCACTACTTGAGGATCGGCAATGGTGGGGTCGGTCACGGCCACACGTTTCAGCCGCTCACTGGTATTGATCAGGATGGACTTGCCCACCATAACGCGGAGCGGGGCACCAGAGGCGGGGGCATTTTGTGTCGCGGTTGCGGCTTGGCCCGCGGGGGCGGTCTGAGGGGCCGCGGGAGGCGCGTCCTGGGCCATGGTCAGAAGGGAAAAAGTCAGCAGGAAAAGTCCGGCGAGAATCGAACCGCTAAGAAGAAGCCTACGGCGTCCGTCCATAATGTGCGAGTCTCTCGATACGAAGTGCATTCTCATTGGCTCGGAGGCGGCTCTTGCGGGAATTGCACCGTGTCTGACTTGGTGCCCTTGATAACTTCAACCTTAAAGGGAACTGGCGTAACCGCGACGGGCTTCCTCGCCAGGTGCAGCTTTGGTTTCTGTTCCGAAGTAGGAACGACGCCGCTGTGATACAGGGAACCTTTCTGCAAGGCGTTCGGCTTTTCCTGGTCGGTGTCAAGCGGACTGCGCAGGGAAAGCTGGATTTTGCCTTCCTGCTGCGCCATGGCCAGTTTTTGGGCATCTTCCGGCGAGACCAGCAGATTGATCACGGGAACGTTTTGCGGTTCGCCATTTCCGCCCCGCTCGATTTTCCCACCGGCGGCAATCACCAGTACATTTTCCAGCAGGGTGGTGGTCACGGGTTCGGATGACCCAGTCGGATTGCTGGTGTAGAGAACATCCACGCGCGTGCCCGGCCCGACAAAGCCGCCCACCGAGACCACTTCATTAACGCGCACGGCGACGGCTCGCATGCCGCGCGGAATCAGCGAGGGGAGCCCCGAGCCGGCATTCTCGCCCGCCAGTTTGTCCTGCAAAATGAACTCACCCTTGAAGATCGGGAGGATGGCGCCGCGGCCTACGACTTTGTCTTTACTTTTGGCGGAAAAGGCCCCGGACGGTATGGAGTCGGGCGGAAAGGGAACAGGCCTGACGGAAGCATCCTCCAGTTTGTCGCCGACCTGAATGTCGTGCGCGGCTACGAGAATTTCAATGGTGGGCCGGTTCGGTGCCCCCTGACCAGGCAGGCTCTTGTAGACCGTGTAGCTGACAAAGCCGCCCGCCGCTAAGGCGATCAGCCCGATCAACAACAAACGGGAACGATTCATCAATTCTCCTGCTGGCAGAGTTCAACCGGACTCATTCATCTGGTTGCGGAGAAAATCCTCCGTCGTGCGTCCCCGCGCGGCACGGCACGTCCACTGCCCAACTCCAGAACCGACTGCTGACTACTGGATACTGCTGGCGGCCTTAGAGAAGACGGTGTTGGCGTTCGTCCCGATCAGGCGGATGGTTCCGATCACGATCACGAGAATCACGGCCAGCATCACCGCGTATTCTGCAATGTCCTGACCGTCCTCCTGCCTCCACAGCTGCATCAAAACCTTCATGGTTGGCTTCCTCCCGAGAGAACCAGTTTGCGAGCGAGGGCGCTTCTCGAGGAATACTCTCGTTGCCCTGGTCTCTAGCCGAGCACGGTTGTCACCGGGGTTAGCCCCGGCAGAACCCAACTGCGGAATTCCCCACTACTCTCGCAGTTTACTTACAAGCTACATAGTGTTGCGGTTTCAGGCACGTTTGGTCAAGGGCTTTTGTGTAGCAAGCGGCTTGAACAAAACCCTACCGGGCGGGAATTGTAGCACCTTTCAACGTTCGAGTAAGTGACGACGCCGAGAAGGCGCGGTGATCGAGGGGCACGGGTGAATTTGCGCGCACGGTGCTCCCACCCGGCGGGCGCGGCCAGATGCCTGTTATACAATGCGCAGCGCCCTCGCTGGGAGTTGAGCCTGCGACGGCGGGCGCCAGAATGATGGACCCAACTCACGGCTCGGCGCGAGATGATCGGGTCAGCCGGACCGGACATTCCTTGGGAGTTTGGACAGCAGTCTGCCATGGCTTGCTGCTGGTTGTCCTCGCGGTCTATTGGGGAACCTACCTCGCGCACCAGCAGAGCGTATTCGACTTCGCTAGCCGTCGGGACTTTGTCGGCCTTTATGTCGGCGCTCGCACCCTGACGTTAGGCGCTGCCGCGCGGCTGTACGATCTCGGCACGCAGCGTGCAACGATGGATGTGGCCATATCTCCACTCCGGCACAGCGTCCTGTTTCCCTTCGTTTATCCTGGATATGTAGCGACGGTGCTTCGGCCTTTAGGTTTGCTGTCACTGGCGCCCGCGTTTCTCCTGTGGACCGCGATCAACCTGGCTGCGACGGCGTGGATGATGGTTCGCCTGCTGCGCTATGTATCTGGACGAGTGCCGGTTCGCCTTGCAGTGCTGACAGCCATGTTGGCTTCGCTGCCTTTACACCTTACCTTGCTGAACGGCCAAGTCAGCCTGCTGCCCGCCGTTGCTGTGATGGAGGCCTGGTTCTCCCTCGAACGCGGTAAAGGATCGCGCTCCGGGTTGTGGCTGGCTCTCGGATTAGTCAAACCGCACCTGCTGCTGTTTCCATTACTCGGGCTGGTGCTGTGGCGGCAATGGCGGGCGCTCGCCACTTTCTATGGGATTGCATTGGCACTCCTGCTCGTTTCCGTGCTGGATATCGGCGTCTGGGTTCCGGCGTACCTGCGCTTTCTTGTTGCCTATAGTCAGGGCGGCGCTGAGGTCGCGCGGTATCCCGCCGCCATGCAGAACTGGCGCTCTCTTTTCATTTCGCTGGGAGCAGGGGACGCGGTTCTCTGGCCGCTCTTGCTCGGTTTGACTTCGGCCGCGGTCGCCGGTTGGCTCTGCCTGCGATTTCGTCCAGCGCTGGGAGACTCGGCAGCGCGGATTGTGTGGGCGATCGTCGTGGTGCTGGGTCTGGTCAGCGCTCCCCACCTCTACCTGCATGATTGGGTGGTGGCGCTACCAGCGGGCGTTTTTCTCTGGCGCTCTCTCGAGGACGATATGGAGAAAGTCCGGCGCGTTCAGGGGGCGGCCATCGTGTGGCTGCAAGCGCTCCTGGGCGCTGGTCCTCCGGCGTTTTTTGCCGCACAGTTCTTAGGAAGATCGGGGCCGTTGCCGCTGGTGCCCGTTTATGTCATCGCAGTCCTGGTGGCGTCGGTAGGCTGCCTGCGCCGCATGGGGACGGTTGCGTGACCCGTCTGACGCAAAGCGCCGCTGCGCGGTTGGTGCTAGGTGCCTGGTGTGCGCTTAGCATGGGAATTTATGTACAGGAAATCTTCATTGCGCACCAGATGCAGGACGCTGCTCTTACGGGGGCGCCGCGCGGGACGCTTTCCGACCTCTATCCCCGCTGGTACGGGGCGCGGGAGTTGCTGCTGCATGGCCGCAATCCCTACAGCGCTGAGGTGTCGCACGAGATTGAGATCGGTTTTTACGGACGTGCACTGGACCCGCACCGCGTCAGCGACCCCACAGACAAAGAGGCCTTTGCGTATCCGGTTTATGTCGTCTTTTTGCTGGCGCCGACCGTGTACTTCAGCTTTGCAGAAGTGCGTATCGGATTTGAGTTGCTGCTCGTGCTCCTGACAGTGGCCAGCGTGCCGTTGTGGCTCAGGTTCATAGAGTGGAAGCTCTCACGGTGGTCCGCGGTGACGGTGCTCATCTTTGCGCTGGGTAGTTTTTCCTTTTGGCAGGGGCTCAAATTGCAGCAACTCAGTCTGCTGGTCTGCGCGATGCTGGCCGGTGCACTGGTTGCTCTCGCCGCCGAAAGGCCCATCTTCGCAGGAGTGCTGCTCGCTTTCGCGACGATTAAACCCCAACTCGCTGTGTTCTTGTTGGTTTGGCTGATTCTGTGGACGACCGGGAACTGGCGGGAGCGACAGCGCTGGTTCTGGTCCTTCGGGGTTACGGTGGTTGTGCTTGTGGGCAGCGGCGAATTGCTTTTGCCGGGTTGGCTGGTCGACTTCGTCGCCGCGCTGCGCGCCTACCGGAAATACACCGGAAGCACTTCGGTGTTTGCCGTGCTTCTGCCTTCCGCGCTGGCGGTTGCGGCCTGGGCGAGCCTCGCGGTCCTGTTGCTGCTTGCGTCGTGGAAGGCACGGCATGCGAGTCTGAGATCGCGCGAGTTCCGGCTGACCACGGTGTGCGTTCTCGCTGGGACGCTGCTGCTCATCCCCATGATGGTCCCGTACAACTACTTGCTACTGCTGCCCGGGGTTCTTTGGCTGGTGCGGGACTGGAGCGGCGCTGACTCAGGCAGGGCAGGCCGCATGGTGGAACTGGCGGCTTTGGCTGCGGTCATCTGGCCATGGCTGACAGCAAGCGGGTTGGTTCTTGGCCTTCTGTTTCTGCCCAGGGAGGCGATCCTGCGGGCGTGGCATGTGCCGTTGTGGAGCAGTCTCATGATCCCGGTAACCGTGTCGGCAGCGCTAGCGTTGCATTTCCTTAGCTACCGCCCTGCCCAGAGTGTGGGAGAGGCAAAACCGGCGCCTTAGCCCGGGTAATTTCTGTCATGCCCTGAGGGCGTTATAATACGTTGTCTCTGGTACCCAGCCCGGCCATCTATGGTTGCCCCTTCGCTCGATAAGCCTTCGTATTTCCTTAACCGCGAAGCCTCCTGGCTGCAGTTCAATCGCCGGGTGCTCGAAGAAGCCGAAGATGAAGGGAACCCGTTGTTGGAGCGGGTGAAATTTCTCTCCATCACGGCCAGTAATCTGGATGAATTCTTCGAAGTTCGCATCGCGGGCGTGGTGCAGCAGATCGAGGACGGTCACACGGCCGGGGGGGCCGATGGCCTGTCTCTCATTGAAGAGCGCGACCTGCTGGCCCGCGAAACCCACAAGTTTGTTGCTGCACAGTATCGCTGCTGGAACGACGAGTTGCGTCCTGCCTTGGCGGAGAGCGGGATTCGCGTCCTCAGCATGGATCAACTCGATGGGCGCGCGCAAGCTTTCGTGGACGAGTATTGCGAAAAAGAACTTGATCCCCTGCTGACACCGGTCACGGTAGATCCCACGCATCCTTTTCCCCGGGTTATCAACAAAGCGTTGTGCATGGCGTTATTGCTGCGTCGTCGCCGGCGTTCCTCGGCCACGTACATGGGCGTGGTCACCGTACCGCGCTCGTTGCCGCGCCTAGTCCGGCTGCCGTCTGAAACTACCGACGACTACATCTTCCTCGCCGATCTGGTAGCGCACCATGCCGCTACCATGTACAAAGGCTACGAAATCTTGTCTTCCGCTGCTTTCCGCGTAACTCGCAACAGCAACCTCTATCTGCAGGAGGAAGAGACGCGCAATCTACTGGAGTCGGTGCGCGCCGAACTCCACAACCGGCGGAAAGGCGATGCGGTGCGTCTGGAGATTGACGCCGACGCCGGTTCCGAAGTAATTGAACGCCTGCGGACGACGTTCGAACTCGACCCCTGGCAAGTCTTTCCAGTCGATGGTCCCGTCAATCTCTCGCGCCTGTTCAACGTCTACGAGCAGAGCGATCGGCCTGATCTGAAGTACCGCTCCTTCATGCCCAGAGAACTGCGGCTGACGGCCAAATCGAAGGATCTTTTCGAAGAACTTCGCCGTCACGATGTGATGCTGCACCATCCCTACGACTCCTACGATGCGGTGGTTTCCTTTATCGAAGCTGCGGCTCACGATCCACACGTTGTCTCCATCAAGCAGACGCTCTACCGTACAAGCGAACACTCGCTCATCGTTCCCGCGCTGATTTCCGCGGCGGAGCAGAAGGAAGTGACCGCGGTCATCGAACTGAAGGCGCGCTTCGATGAAGCGTCCAACATTCGTTGGGCGCGCGATCTCGAGGATGCTGGGGTGCAGGTTTTTCACGGCCTGGTTGGCCTCAAGACCCACTGCAAACTGTGCCTCCTGGTGCGTCGCGATGACGACGGCGTCACGCGCCGCTACTGTCATATCGGCACGGGCAACTACAACGCGACGACGGCGCGCATTTACACCGATCTGAGCCTGTTCACGTCCGATGCCGAGATCAACCGTTCTGTGCACGACGTGTTCAGTTTCCTTACTGCTTATGCGGAACATCCGAATTACGACCCGTTGCTGGTTTCACCGCTCGATATGGCCGACAAGACGCTGGCCCTGATTGCGCGCGAAGCCGAGCACGCTCGCGCCGGACGGCCTGCGCGCATCATCGCCAAGATGAATGCCCTGGTGGATCGCCACGTGGCGGTTGGCCTTTATCAGGCGGCCCAGGCGGGCGTCGAGATTGACTTGATCGTCCGTGGCATTTGTGTTCTGCGCCCTGGAATTCGCGGTGTCAGCAACCGCATCCGCGTGCGCAGCGTGGTTGGGCGCTTCCTGGAACACAGCCGCATCTTCTATTTTGAAAATGGCGGCGACGACGAAATCTACATCGGGAGCGCCGATTGGATGCCGCGCAATCTCTACGACCGGGTGGAAGTGCTGGTGCCGGTTCGCGACCTGCTCATTCGCGAGCGCATCCGGCGCGAAATTCTGGAGGCCTATCTCCAGGACAACCGCAAAGCGCGCATTCTGCAGCGCGACGGTTCTTACACGCATCAACGCTGGCTCAAGTCTGGCCGAGCGCGCGCCCAATCGACGTCCTTCAGTGCGCAGGATTTCCTTATCGGTGTGGCCGAGGGCCAACAATCCATCGTAGACATCCCGCTACCCGCCGCTATCCGGCAGATCGCCGCCCGCGCCGAAAGGCCACGCTAGCCGTTTATGATCATCTACTTTCTGCGTCATGCCAGCGCCGGCGAGGCAGTCGAAGACAAACGCCGTGACGAAAAACGCGCCCTCGACAAGGAAGGAATCGAGCAGTGCAGCCAGATCGGCCGGACTCTGGCCGCACTGCAAGTCCATGTGGATATCGTTCTCTCCAGCCCGCTCAAGCGTTCCGCGCAAACGGCGTCGCTGGTGAGTAATGAGATCGGCCACGAGGGGAAGATTCAACTCGACGGCGCTCTGCGCCCAGAGGCAACCATTGACGACTTTCGCACCATGCTCGCCAAGCATCGCCGCCATGAGGCCATCATGGTGGTGGGCCATAATCCTAACCTGAGCGAATTCCTGGGCCACATCATTACGTCCGATGGCGCGCAGGCCTGGATTGAGTTGAAAAAGGGTGCGGTCGCGCGCGTCGATTTGCAGCGGGGTTCAGGTCAACTGGTCTGGTGTTTTACGCCGAAGATTGTCCGCGCCGTTTACGCAAGCACGGCCGATAGCGTGCGCCCAAAAGCTTCGCGGAAGTAGTCCTGTTCCTTTTCTAGCGCCCAGAGTTCGAGTTCCGCGTTGTGCCCCCGTTTGGGCATCACCTTCAAGTGAACCTTGGCGTTCTGTACGACCACTTTCACATTTGCCACCGCCCCGCTACGCCCCAGGTTCAGCGCACGCGATAAACGCAGCAGGCCTATCGCCTTCGGAATCTGCGCCTGATCCTGCGGACTGATCAACTTCATCGGCGGTTCATCCTCGGACGGCCGTGATTTTCCCATGTATCGCGCAATTGCCGCCACAATCCGTCTCTGTTCCACTGTGAACCCCAGCATCTCGGAGTGCGCAATGATGTACTGCGTGTGCCGGTGCCGTCCGTCGCGATTGATGTAATCGCCCACCTCGTAGAGCAATGCTGCCGCCCCCAGCCACTCACGATAATCTGGCGGCAACCGATGCACGCTCCTGGTCGCATCGAAGAGCTTCAAGGCAAACTCCCGCGCTCGATAGGCATGCTTCTCGTCCACGCGATAGCGCTTCACGGTGGCCACGAGCGCGTCCCAGCGCTCTGATTCCAGTTGCCGGCCTGAGCGAGTCTCGCGGTCGTACTCGGCCGCCATCTGCGCCAGCAAGCCGTCCCGCAATCCCAGCGGCGAATAGCGGAAACTGCGCAAATGGCATCGCTCCAGCAGTTCCGCGTACACGATCGCCCCGGCAATCACAATCTCTGCCCGCCGCGGTCCTATCCCCGGCAAGCGTCGCCTGTCCTCCACTTTGAGTTTCGCGAGCAACTTCGCGATCTTGCGACCCGCGCCCGCTGTTACCACGCCCCGCGGCCCATCGAACAGATGCTCGCTCAAATCCGCCAGGGCCGCCGCCGTTCCCGATGTAGCCACTGCCATCTGAATGCGCGCCGCTGCAATCCGCTCCGCCACCTTTCCCGTGTACCGCGTCACAAAGCTCTGCAGCCGTTCCATTTCGCCCTTGCGTGGCGGATCATGAGTCAGAAATTCGTTCGTCAGCCGTACCGACCCCAGCGGCAAACTCACACTCTCGACAATGTGTCCTGCGCGTGAAATGGTCAATTCGCAACTGCCCCCGCCCAGGTCCATCATCAAGACGCGCGACTTGCTCAACCGCAAAGACGAAACCAGCCCCAAATGGATAAGGCGTCCCTCTTCCTGTCCCGAAATGATTTCCGCTTTCCAACCGGTCGCGGAGCGCACCCACTCGAGAAACGCAGCCGAGTTGCGGGCATCGCGCATCGCGCTCGTAGCCACCACCCGCACCTGGTCCGCTCCAAAATGCTGCACCGCCCGATGAAATCGGCGCAGCACCTTGACCGTGTCCGACATGGTCTCGGGTGAAAGAAGTCCGGTACGGAACACCATTTCGCCCAAACGAGTTACCGCCCGATCCTCATGCAATGGATGAAGGCGTCCCCGTTGCAGGCGCGCGATCTTCACCCGCACGGAGTTCGATCCAATATCCACCGCGGCCAGAGTTGGCATTCTGTCTCGAAACCTCGTCAGCCACTCTTAAATGGTTTTGTCATTTTTGCAAAGTGGAATCTTGGTCTGCACCGACCACCATCGAAATCCCTCTGTTGATGAAACCTTCATGGCGACGGTTTATGCTGTACCGACTCGGCATCTTCGTAGGAGACTCCCTTGACTCATTGGCACCGCGTTCTCACGTCGCTGCTCTGCGCGACCGTTCTGCTTCCCACCTCATCGAACGACTCTCGCATCCTGCCCCTGCCTTCCGGCCAGCACCTGCAGTTGCCCTTGCCCGGCGCTCCGCAGCGAACCAATAGTCTTCCCGTCACCATGGCTCTCAGTCCCGATCGCCGCTATGCCGCCCTGCTCAATGCCGGATACGGGACAAGCGACTCCGGTATCCGCCAGTCCATCGCCATACTCGATCTCGAAAGCAACGTCTTAACCGACTTCTCGGATGAGCGTCTCGCTGAGGACGCCCACCAGACCTATTTTCTTGGGCTCGTGTTCAGCGGTGATGGGCAACATATCTACGCCTCCATGGCCTCGCTCACGGATCCGACCGGCAAACAACAGGGTAGTACTGGCAATGGCATCGCCGTTTACCGCTTCGATCACGGCAGGGTTGCGCCGGAGCGTTTTATTTCGATTGCGCCGCAGCCGCTCGCCCCGGGCAAACATATTGCAAAATCGGTCTTCAAACTCGGTCCCGGAATGGCCATTCCCTATCCCGCCGGTTTCGCGGTGATCCCGCGCGGCAAGAGCGACACATTGCTTGTTGCGAACAACTACGCCGACAACGCCGTTTTGCTCGACGTTGCCAGCGGCAAGCAACTCGCCAGCTTCGATCTCAGCACGCACCGTGTGGTTCCCAATTCATTCCCATTCACCGTGGTGGCCACCCACGATGGCCGCCGCGCCTGGTGCAGCTTGTGGAATGCCTCGCGCATTGTCGAATTGGATTTGACGCAAGGCAAGGTCGTACGCTCCATTCCGCTTCTCGAACCCAAGACTCCGACCGACGCTGGATCGCATCCCACGAACCTGCTCCTCAGCCAAGACGACAAACTGCTCTACGTTGCGCTCACCAACGCTGACCTGGTTGCCGTCGTCGATACGGAGAAGGGAAGTCTCAACAGCCTGCTCTCGACACGCCTACCGCGCCAGGAATACGGCGGCAGCATGCCCGGAGGCCTTGCCCAATCCGCTGATGGCAAACGGTTGTACGTAGCCAACGCCGGCACCAACTCCGTGGCGGTCTTCGATACCATGAATCTCAGGCCAGTTTCCGAACCCGGACACGCACTCCAAGCCATCGGCTTCATCCCCACTGAATGGTTCCCGCTCGCCCTCGCCGCCCACGATGGCGACCTCCTCGTCGCCACTGGGAAGGGAATCAGCTCCGGGCCCAACGGCGAAAAATCGCACCCGCAGAACCAGAAACGACGCAGAGAGTTTCCCTACATTCCCACGCTGATCCACGGCTCGGTGGCCCGCATCAATATGGCCACGGCCGAAAAAGAGTTAGCCGACCTCACCACCCGTGCCCAGGAGCAGGAGCTGTTGCTTTCCGATCCCGGAACGATCCGCTTTGCTAACGGTGCCAATCCCATCCACCACGTCATCTACATCCTCAAGGAGAACCGCACCTACGATCAGGTCCTGGGCGATTTGAAAGTGGGCGACGGCGATCCCTCCCTCACGCTCTACGGGCAAGACATCACGCCCAACCAGCACAAACTCGCCCTCCAGTTCGGTGTGCTCGACAACTTTTACGATTCCGGCGAGGTTTCGGGTGACGGCCACCAGTGGTCGACCGCAGCCGTCGCCTCCGACTACGACGAGCAGACTTGGCAGATCGGCTATCGCTCGCGACAACGTCCATACGACTTCGAAGGCATGACCAACGACGAGTATCCTCTCGCTAACCTGCAGCCCGACGTCGCCGAGCCGCTCACCGGCTATCTCTGGACCAACGTCGCCCGTCATCACCTCAGCTATCGCCACTACGGAGAGTACGTTCTCACCGAGTGGTGCGAGAAAAATACGCGGCCGCAAGCCTCGCCGAAGCAGGGAACTCCGCCACCTCCCGGCCGCCCCTGCCCTACAACCGGAATTGCGCCCGGCTCCCCGCTCCCGGCTCACCTCGGCCAGCCCGAGGGTTCCCCCAGCCCTTACAACTGGATCCTCCCCGTAATGCGCCGCAACGTCGCCACTAAGCCCGAACTGCGCGACCACTTCGATCCCGACTTCCCCGATTTCGAACCGAAATACCCTGACCAACTCCGCGCCGATGAATTCTTGCGTGAATTCGATGGCTTCGTCCGCGCACGCGAAGAGGGCAACAAAGACCGCGAACTCCCTAACTACGTCCTGCTCCGCTTGCCCAACGACCACACGGGAGGCACACGTCCCGGCGGTCCCACTCCATCTGCCTCCGTCGCCGATAATGACCTCGCCGTCGGCCGAGTGGTTGACGCCGTCTCCCATAGTTCCTACTGGGACGACACCGCGATCTTTGTCCTCGAAGACGACGCCCAGGACGGCGCCGACCACGTCGATGCCCACCGCAGCATTGCCTTCGTCATCAGCAAGTACTCCCAGGGATCAGCCGACCATCCCTTTGTCGACCACAGCTTCTACACAACGGTGAGCATGCTCCACACCATCGAATCACTTCTCGGCTTGCCTCCCATGAACCACAACGACGCCTACGCTCCGCTGATGGGGCCCCTCTTCGCCGGCCCTGGCAACCAGCCCGCCTTCGATGCTGACTTCTCCAATCGCGACAATGGTCTGCTCTACAAAGCCAACGAGAAAAGAGCGCCCGGCGCCGCCGAATCCGCAGCCATGGACTTCTCTCACGCGGATGCCGCCGACGCGAAGCGCCTGAACGCGATCTTATGGCAGGAGAGAAAAGGGGAGATTCCGATGCCGGAACCGAAGCACAAGATGAGTAATCCAGACGGAGATGGGGACTAGGGAACGCTAGGGTTGTTGCGGCTTGTCCCATGCGTGCAAGCGCAGGCGCCAGCGACTCACGTTCCGGCAATACTCTATGTAGTCCGCCCCGAATTTCCCGCGCAGAGTCGGCTCTTCATAGAAGATGACGAACAGGTGTACGCCTAGGGCGACGACTGCGACGGCAGCGATCACCGCAGGGTTAGCCTGGCCGAAGACAATCCACAGCCCGATCCAACCGGCTGCGAAGCCCAGGTACATGGGGTTCCGGACGTAGCGGTAGAAACCTACCACCACCAATCGCTGCGGCGGAGCCATCGGGGCTGGTGTGCCGCGTCCGGTCCAGCCGAAGTCCCAGACGCAGCGCAGGGCGACAGCGAATCCCAGCACCGAGGGAAGGGCAGCCAGCCATCGCCAGTGCGCTGCGCCCGCCATGTCCACGCGGAACCGGAGCCATTGGGGTAGCAGCCAGAACCACAAAGAGAAGAATGCCGCCCCTACCGCCAGCGAAGCGACCGCGGTTGGCCATCGATCCCCGTGCGCGACCGGCGGAACGCTTTCAACCTGTTGCTGTGTCATATGCCCTCCTGTGGCGTCTGCCATTGCACTACTCTCCGATGCCTACGACATGATTGAAAAATCCGATCAGGTATTTCCAGACCAGGTAATAGACGATGAGCACGACGGGAAACAGCAGCGCGAGATGCACATAGTGAACTTGCACCACACCGAAATACACAAGGCTGTGGTTCGTGGCTTCGAGAAAGCCCAGGCTGCGACCCAGGAGGAATCCTGCCGGCACGATGAGGAAGGGAAGAATCGCGCCGTGAATGCCTAACGGCAAGCGCGAGCGCGAAGCCTGGTGTAGCAGGTTCCAGAGGCCGAATAGATTGGGGATGATCGCCATGGGGAAAATGATCACCCGCTCCACCGGAATCGGGATGTTGTAGACAAAGCGCGCGACGGTGAACAGGGTGAGGGCGACCAGCAGTAGCGGGGTGGGTACGGAGATTCCCGCCATGTAAGCGCGCAAGTAGGGATGATGGTTCATAGAGCCTCCTTCTACAGGTGGTACGCGAACACGAGGAGCAGTTGCGGGAAAGAGAGAAACACCACGGCGCTCAACCCGACCAACGCCCAGTCGTACCAGGGCACACGGACGGGGCGTGTGTCGAACTTGCGCAATACGGCCGGCCACAGGTCCTGGCCGAGTTCAGTTCTCACCGGGGGGAACGATTGCTGCAGGATCTCGCGAATGCGATGATCGTCGTGTTCGCTCATTATCTCGTCCTCTGTTCTTTCACTCGGGCCTGACTCCCAAGTGGTCTAGTTGTTTGCGCAGGATGCGAACCGCGCGGAAGACACGCAGCTTCACCGCGCCGACCGAGGTGCCTAAGGCGTCGGCGATCTCGGCGTAGGGCCGTTCTTCCACAAGCGCGAGGGTCGCCGCCAGTTGTAACTTTGCCGGCAGGCGGCGGAATGCCTGCTCGATCTTCTCCCGCGTCTCGCGCTGGACGAGTTGATCGGGTTGAGTCACGCCAGCGGGTTCGGCGAGCAAAGCCTGTTCCGGGGGTTTACGACGGAGTTGGTCAAGCGCCACGTTGGTGGCGATGCGTCGCGCCCAGGCCGCGAAGTTACCGTCCGGCCGGAACTGGTGGTGTGCTCGGTACATGCGCCAGAGAGTCTCTACCGTCAAGTCCTCCGCGATACCCGGATCGCGCACGATGCGCACGATCCAGGCGTAGACGTCGCCCTGAAACTGCCGGACCAGCGTCTCGAAAGCGTCGATCTCGCCAAGCGCAAATCGCCGGTACAGATCCATGGGCTGCTCTACCCTGTATTACGGAGGCGGAATGAGGAGGTTACAGGTTTTTTCGACGCTCGCCCGGGGCGGGGTGACCGTGAGGAGTTAGAGCAGGTGAGGGGTAGGGAGAGTGGTATCTACAGGGGCCTCGCAACCCCTACTGGTACATACCCGATTTCGGGCTGCCGCCGAGACTGCCTCACCAGACGGGTTTTCCCTTGTCATCGCGCAGGACCAGCGTGTCCGTGCCCTTCGTCACCTCGCGCGCCAGTAAAAGGTCCGCGTCATCCTGCTTCACTTTGGAGCCGGTGATCACGACCTCGTCTCCTTTTGCGAAACTCACGCCCATATCGTCAAGAAACGACTTGGGACACAGGTATACGTCCTGTTTGTCGGACCCAACGTTCACCAGCAAGTGGACAATTTCTTTCTCGCTTCCCTTGGGCGGGAGCTTCACTTCTTCAACCGTGGCTTTCGCCTTGGCCTCAGTCTGGGGGTCGTACTTGGGCGCCCCAGTCTTCTGCCCTGACGAAAGCGGGATATAGACGGTGGCCAGGAAGGTGACCGCGAGGAAAAGGAGATAACGTCGTGACGGAACCAACGGGAAAGGCCGCATGGGATCCCTCTTCTGAAAGGCGCGAGAAGCTGGAATGCAAGTCTCCCGCGTTCCCCTGACTCAATTCAGAATGAAGCCAGCTTGTCGGCTGTATCGTACGCCTCTGGCATAGAGGAAAGATAGGCGGGTTCGAAAGCTCTCTGTCCGATCGAGGTGTGTGACGCTCACGCCTGCAACAGCTGGTTCCTCTCCTGCCGTCGCGGATCCAGATGCACCAACTGCAACAGCCGAGCCACCACTCCCGTCCACCCCGTCTGATGGCTCGCACCCACGCCCGCACCCGTATCTCCGTTGAAGTACTCGAAGAACTGAATGTAATCCTGCCAATGCAAGTCCCGCTGGAACTTCTCCGTATTCCCAAACACCGGCCGCATGCCCCGCTCGTTCCGCAGAAAGATGTTCACCAGGCGCTCGCTGATTTCGTTTGCCACCTCATACAGCGTCATCATGTGCCCCGAACCCGTCGGACACTCCACCTTGAAGCTGTCACCAAAATACCGGTAGAACTGCACCAGCGCCCGAATCAACAGCACGTTGATCGGAAACCACACCGGTCCTCGCCAGTTCGAATTCCCCCCAAACATCCCTGTTTGCGACTCTGCTGGCTCGTACTGCACTGAGAACTTCTTGCTGTTCACCTCAAACTCATAAGGATTCGCCAGATGCTTCCGCGAAAGCGACCGTATCCCGTGCGGACTCAAGAACTCCTCTTCATCCAACATGCGCTTGAGAATACGCCGCAGCTTTTGCTCATTCACTACAGAGAGCAAATACTGCCCCTCCGCTCCCGGTTCATCCAGCGGGAAAATATTCGCGACCAGGTCCGTATGGCGCTCGACAAACCGCGCCACTTCCTGCCGCAGCCGTGGGAAGCGCTCCACATGCGCCTTGGAAATCACGGTGGTCGCGCACAAGGGCAGCAGCCCCACCATCGACGCCACTTTCAGCCGCATCGCCCTTCCATCGGGCAAGTGCAGCACGTCGTAAAAGAACCCTTCGTCCTCATCCCAAAGCTCGTCCTGATTCTCCCCGATCCGGTCCATGCCCCCCGCAATCCACAGAAAGTGTTCCGCGAATTTCAGCGCCAGTGACTCATATGCCGGATCCTGCAACCCCAACTCCAGCGCAATCTCCAGCATGTTCTGGCAGAACAGCGCCATCCATGCCGTTCCGTCAGCCTGTTCCATGAACCCGCCCGTGGGCAAGGGCGCGCTCCGATCAAAGACCCCTATATTGTCCAACCCCAAAAACCCGCCCTCGAACACATTCCGCCCCTCCGGATCCTTGCGGTTCGCCCACCACGAAAAATTCAGCAGCAGCTTCGAAAACACTTCCTTCAGGAAGCGGACGTCGCCGACGTTGTCGCCATTCTTCTCGCTGTTATAAGTGAACAGCGCCGCGAACGCATGCACCGGCGGATTGACATCGCTGAAATTCCATTCATAGGCTGGAATCTGCCCGTTCGGATGCAGATACTTTACCCGCAGCATGAGTTGCAACTGCTCCTTGGCAAAGTCCGGATCGACCGCATTCAACGCAATCGTATGAAACGCCATGTCCCACGCCGCGTACCACGGGTATTCCCATTTGTCCGGCATGGAGATGATGTCATCGTTCAGCATATGGAACCAGCGCGCGTTCCTCACTTCCGGACGCCACACGCCTCGCAGGGGGTTGTGTCCGTGCTCTTCCAACCAGCGGCGCACATCGAACCAGTAATACTGTTTCGACCACAGCATACCCGCGAGCGCCTGCCGCATCACCCGCGCCTCATCGTCGCTCGCCGAGTGCGGCGTTACCGACTTATAGAAGTCATCCGCTTCCACCGCCCGCGCCGAAAACAGCGCATCGTAGCTCATGGAAAACGGCGCGCCCACACTGTTCGCCAGGCTCTGCCTGGTCAGTCGCATCCGGATCACCTTCCGGTCATGCGAAGCCACCGTAATTTTGTAATGCGCCGCCGCCTTCGTACCCTTTTTATCCGGATTGATCGCTTCCTGCTTGCCATTGATCAGGTACTCATGGAACGCGTCCTTCACGTACCGCGTTGCGTTCGGCTGCTGGAATAACCGCTGGGTATTCGTCTCGTTTTCTGTAAACAGCAGCGGCACCGATCCTTCGCAATAAAACCGCCACTCCGCCAGATCCTTGTGCGAGGCGATGGCCAGCGTCACGTTGCCCACTGCCTGCACCTGCTCAATTCCAGGCCGCTCTGCGGCCTCCTCCGCCCACGTATTGCGGAACCACACCTGCGGCAGCACATGCAGAACCGCTTCCTCCGGCCCGCGATTCCACACCGTCAGCCGGATCAGAATGTCTTCCGCATCGGCCTTGGCATACTCCACGAACACGTCAAAGTAGCGGTCGTCATTGAACACGCCCGTATCAAGCAGTTCGTATTCCGGCTCGGTCCGCGGCCTCGCGGCGTTGGTCTTCACCAGGTCCGCGTAGGGAAATTCCGCCTGCGGATACTTGTACAGAAACTTCATGTAGGAGTGAGTCGGCGTGCTGTCGAGATAGTAGTAATACTCTTTGACGTCCTCGCCGTGGTTGCCCTCGGCGTTGGTCAAGCCAAACAGGCGCTCTTTCAGGATCGCGTCGCGCCCATTCCACAGCGCCAGCGCAAAGCACAGCCGCTGCTTTTCATCGGAGAACCCAGCCAGCCCGTCTTCGCCCCAGCGGTAAACGCGCGAGCGCGCGTGGTCGTGCGGAAAATATTCCCAGGCCGTGCCCGTCGTGCTGTAGTCCTCGCGCACCGTGCCCCACTGCCGCTCACTCAGGTACGGTCCCCATTTCTTCCAAGGGGATTTGTGGTCGCGCGTTTCCTGTAGGCGGCGCTCTTCTGCGTTATTTTTGGAACTGCTCATCTTGGATAACGACGTGCCGAAGACTCGACTCCGTAAGTGATAAGAAATTGTACCAGTGGTCGGCAGGGAACCGTTCCTGTTCCAGTCTGAAGGCGCAAACCGCCGCTAGTACAGCCCGTCAGTGCGAGTACCCCGACCGGTGAGCGGGCCCAGTCAGGGGGATCCCCCTAGATCTTCTTCTCCTTCCACCGCCCCCTCCGGAACAAAATCACGCCCGCCCCCGCGATCGCCGCCTCCGCTATAACAATCGAAAAGAATACCCCTCTCGACTCCATGGCGCGCGGAATAGCCAGCCACCACGCTAAGGGAATCTCAAACAGCCAGAATCCGAAGAAATAAATAATGGTCGGCGTCACCGTATCGCCCGCTCCATTGAACGCCTGCAACATTACCATCCCGTAGGCATACGCGATGTTCCCGTAGCTGAGAATCCGCAGGCACGTCGCCGCCAGCGGCACCACCGCCGGATCCTGCGTAAACAGCCGCACCACCGGCAAGGAAAAGAACACAAAGAACACGCCAATCCCGCCCAGGAACAGCATGTTGTACACGCCCGTTCGCCACACCGAAGTCTCGGCGCGCTCCGGCTGCCCCGCCCCCAGGTTCTGTCCCACCAGGGTTGCGGCCGCGTTGCTCAGACCCCACGACGGCAAAATCACAAAAATGAGAATGCGAATTGCGATCGTATACCCCGCCAGCGCCGACGCCCCAAATACGCTGACGATCCGCACCAGCCCAATCCAGCTGGTATGCGCGATGGCAAACTGCAGAATCCCCGTTAACGATACTCGCACCAGGCGCCACAACACATCGAACTGCACCCGAATCTGCCGCCGCAACACTCGGATCCGTTCCGTTCCTCGCAGCAGTCGGTAGAACTGATAACCCACGCCAATGCTGCGCCCGGTAAGCGTTGCCAGCGCAGCTCCGGTGACCCCTAGTCGCGGAAATGGCCCCAACCCAAAAATGAGACAGGGATCCAGTACCAGGTTGAAGACGTTTGACACCCACAACAGCCGCATGGCAATCGCAGCATCCCCCGCGCCACGAAATATGGCGTTGTTCAGGAACAACATCAGCACAACGCCGCTCCCGCCGAGCGCGATGCGCGCGTACCAAGTGCCCACCTGCACAATCTCCGGCGATGCTCCCATCAGCCTTAGCAAGTCCGCCGCGAAAATCCAGCAGGGAACCCCAATCGCCACCGAAGCAATCAGTCCCACTGCGATTGCCTGCACCGCCGCCACCGCCGCGCCCTCGTGGTCTTTCTCACCAATGCGCCGCGCCACCATCGCCGTCGTCGAAAGACTGAGCCCCATGCCCACAGCAAACACGAGCGAGAGCAGCGACTCCGTTAGCCCGACCGTCGCCACCGCATTTGCCCCCACCCGCCCCACAAAAAACACGTCCACGATGGCAAACAGCGACTCGAGCACCATCTCCAGCACCATCGGAATGGCGAGCAGGAGGATGGCGCGGTTCAGGTTCCCCGTGGTGTAGTCGCGATGCGACCCCCGCACCGCCTCCACAATCGACCGCCACAAAGTTGACTGTTCTTCCTGCATCAGTTCCATATATAGATCCTTGCCGTCAATGCCAACGCGCATTGATAGACGCGAGCCAGACCGAAAACGCGCTTGTAGAAAGGGAAACCGCGGTGCCACGGATCAGCAGGAGAGCGAATTAAACGCGTTCAAACATGAGCCGTATCCCTGGACGGAACGCTGAAGTTAGAAAATTGTAGTGGACCGGCTGCAACGTTACAAGCCTGTGGAGTCCGGTTCGTCCCGCGGACACCAGGGCCCCCTTTTGGCCTTCGCTTGCGTTGAGGAGAAGGATAGCGAACGCTTAGCTCTTCTTTGAGGTCACCGCGAAGAACGCTGTCGCTTCCTGCTCCACGTTCTTACTTCCACATTGCGGACACTTGACCTGGTCATGGTCATGTTCGCCCAAGGTCAGAACCGTTTCAAAGGTCTTGTGGCAATCGTTGCAGACGTAATCGTAAACCGGCATGGCAACCTCCGGAGAACGCTGGACGTTCTACCCGAGATTGTAGACCTTTAGACCTCTAAGGGAAATCGCCGCCAACACTCACCGCGTTCGCTCGCCTGGCCTACTCGATCCCCAACTCCTTCCACCTCTTCTCCACCGCGGCCTTCGTCTTCTCATCCATCACAATCTCATCCGGCCAGGGACGCGCAAACCCTTCCGTCGCCCACTTCCGCGTCCCATCAATCCCCATCTTCGACCCAAAGTTCGGCATCCGTGACGCATGATCCAGCGAATCGATCGGTCCTAGGGTGAACTGAATATCGCGCTCCGGATCAATATTGTTCAAGACCTTCAGCACCACCTCGCCCACATCCTGCACGTTCACATCTTCATCCACCACCACAATGCACTTGGTAAACATCGCCTGACCCAGTGACCAGATCGCGCTCATCACTTTCCGGGCCTGACCCGGGTACGACTTCTTGATCGACACCAGCATCAGATTATGGAACACACCCTCCACCGGCAAGTTGATATCCACAATCTCCGGAACGGTCAGCTTCATCAGCGGCAGGAAGATTCGCTCCACCGCCTTGCCCATCCACGCATCTTCCATCGGAGGCTTTCCCACGATCGTTGACGCATAAATCGGATTCTTGCGGTGTGTCACGCAGGTCACATGAAACACCGGATACAAGTCCGCCTCCGTGTAAAACCCTGTGTGATCCCCGAACGGCCCTTCCGTCCGCAACTCGTCCAAACTGACGTACCCTTCCAGCACAATCTCCGCCGCCGCCGGCACTTCCAAGTCCACAGTTTCGCACTTCACCAGTTCCACGGGCTTCTGCCGCAAGAATCCCGCGATCAAATACTCCTCCACATCGGGCGGAGCCGGGACAATCGCAGAGAAAGTCACGGCCGGATCCGTCCCAATCGCCACTGCCACATCCATCTTTCCCGCCGGTCGCTCTCCTTCCGCCATCACCGATCCGCCCAAGCTGCGCGCCATCAAATCCACCGCCGCTGCGCGATCCCCCGCAGCCGCCCGCATGCGCTCCCGATAATGCTCCGCGCCAACCTTGTGTCGCTGCCAATGCATACCTGCCGTTCGCTCGTCGAAAACCTGCATGCGATACATCCCCACGTTGCGCTTGCCCGTCTTCGGATCCCGCGTCACCACGCAGGGCAGCGTAATGAACCGCCCCGCATCCTTCGGCCAGCACTGCAAAACCGGAAAATCAAGCAAGGACAACCCATCGCGCTTGATGACTTCCTTGCACGGTCCCGTCGTCACCGTCTTGGGGAAGAACTTCCCCATTTCCACCAGCATCGGCAGCATTTTCACTTTGTCGAGAAATCCCTGCGGCGATTTCACGTCCATGAACGCCCGAATCCGCTCCGCCACCTCGTCAAGCCGCCCCACCTCGAGCGCCAGGTTCATGCGGCTCGCCGAGCCAAACTGGTTCATTAAAACCTGCGCTCCGGCATGTCCCTTGATGTTCTGAAACAGCAAAGCCGGACCGCCTGCTGCGCCGCCTTTCCCGCTATGCCCCTTCGACACCCGGTCCGTGATCTCACTGATCTCGAGTATCGGATCTACTTCCGCCGTGATCTTCTTTAACTCGCCCGCTTGCTCCAGCGCCGCAATGAAATCCCGCAGATCTTCGTAGGCCAAGTTGAACTCCTCAGGAACCGACGATTATAAGGTTTGCGCTGTAAGTTGCGGGACATATAGGTCTTTACCAGAGCTATCGCGGGCAAGCGACCCTGCCGGCGAGCCACAGTCCATTGCTTGCCATCGGTAAACCCAACAAGAAAAATGTGTCCCACCGGCAGGTCGCGCATCAATAAGAACAGCCGTAGAATTTAATTAACACACAGACTTCGGGGAAGACCCTTATGAGCCCAACGCATGACGTCGCAACTCTCGTCACTCCTATGACGCCGAGAAAAGCCTGCGAGCAGTGCGGCAAGCCGATCGTCCGACGCCGCCTCCAGGTTCGTGATTGGGAGCGCATCCAGCACTGCAGCGCCGCCTGCCGCCGCATCAGTCGCGATCGTCTGCGGTTCCAGTACCCTCACACGTTCAGCGCCGCTATCGCCGCTTAGTCACGTCGGACTTGCCGAAACCGTCTCGGTGCGGGATGATCGTTGTCCAACATGACCTCCCTCAACGCCACCGTCACCTCTGGTCTCATCACTCGTTTTTCCACCTTGGCCAGCCGCGTCCGCGAACTGGCTGCCCCGCTCAGTGAAGATCAGTTCTGGCAGAAACCCTTTCCCTTCGGCAACTCCTTCGGCCACCTCGTTCTCCACCTCACCGGCAACCTCAACTACTACATCGGCGCCCAGATTGCCGCTTCCGGCTACGTGCGCGACCGCAATCGCGAATTCACTGACGCGCAGCCGCCCGCCAAAGAAGAAGCACTCACCCGTTTCGATGCAGCGGTCGCCCGTGTTCTGGAAGAATTGCGCGCCCAATCCGAAGACGACTGGGCCAAGCCCTACACCGCCAAGGGACTGGAAGATGCCGGCAACCGCTACAATGCTGTGCTCAATTGCCTTACTCATCTGCACCATCACATCGGGCAGATGATGTATCTCAACTTCGAATTCATTCGTAAGAAATAGCCCAACCCTCAGCTCAGCAGCGCCACCACTGCGCGCTCAACCTCAGCCCACGCGCGGCTGCGCGGATCAATCACTTCAAAGTGTCCGCACTTCTCCAGTTCAATCAACTCCACGTTCTCCCGCCGCGCCTTTTTGGCCGCAACATACTCTCGCGCGAAAGCTGGAGGCACAACGTCATCATCCTTCCCCTGCACAATACGCTGCGGCACTCCCGCAATCGCCACCTGCATAGGATCGGCTTCCCGGTAGTGATCGGCGACGCTCGCCGGAGTCCCGCCCAGAAACTCCACCACCGCATCATTCGAAAGATGGAGTTCCCACGTCCGACGCAAGTTCAGCACTCCAGCCAATGACACAACGCCGCGCAGCGACGATTCCCGCGCTGCCAAACACACGGCCAACTGTCCCCCCGCCGAGTGTCCTATCACAACGACGCGCCTTGCATCGAGCCCGTGCTCTTTCGACAACTGTTGCACAAAACGGAACCCGCTGCGCACGTCCTCAAATGTGCCCGGCCACCCTCCACCCGCATCCCCCGCTCGCCGGTACTCCAGATTCCACGTTGCCACACTGCGGGCCGTGAGCGCAGCACACAAGTGCCCGGCGTGCTCCAGCGAATACTTATTCCTCCAGAACCCGCCATGAATGTTAACTACAACCGGGTGCGGGCCCCTGGTCTTAGGCAGGCGCAGATCGCCGAACTGATTTTCATCAGTCCCGTAGGCGATTCGTTTGTCAGCCGGGGGTGGCGTCAGGCTGAGAATGTCCCCGGAAGACACGCCAGCCTACTGTCCCTTCAGTTTCAAGCGGCTCTTGTTGTCTTCCAGAAACTTCCGTAGGTCATTGCCCGCATCCAGCAGCCGGATCCACTGCTCGTAATATAGGGTTACGGGGAACCGCCCCAGGCCGTAGACGCTGACACCACCTTTTTCACCCACGCGAAATTCGAGGCTCCCGCCCCGTCTTCCTCCGGTTTGCTTCTCCAGTTCTGCCACTTTGGCCTTAAGTTCTTCGTAACTTGGCTCGGTCATTTCAGGTTGTCTCCATGAATAACTGGTTTGAAACCCCATGATAGGAGGTTCAGAAGCGGGGTGTCGAGCGGCAACCTGGTCCCTGTTAGGAAAGGTCGGTAGCAGTAGACTCTCGACGGCGAAGCCGTGGCTTTTTCCGCTGCTGAATGCTTTGGGAGGGACGGTACCGCCTACTTCGTCTCCGGCTTCTCCGCTTCCTTTGGCAGTGGCTTCTCGATGGGTTTGCGCGGGAACATCTGCTCGCGCATGGCTGCGTTGTATACGAAATCGGCTACGATTACTGCCGCTTGTTTCAAATCATCTGCCTGCAGCCGGTCATACACATCCATGTTCGAGTGATGGGTCCGCGTCATATACTCAATCGGATCCTGAATAAACTGAAACCCGGGAATTCCCACCGCGTCGAACGACTGGTGGTCAGTCCCGCCGGTGTTGCGCATGGTCAGCGTCGCCATGCCGAGATCATGGAACGGCTCCATCCACGCTTCAAAGATCGGCGCTACCGCCGCATTTTCCTGTAGATAGACTCCGCGCAATTTTCCGGTGCCATTGTCTACATTGAAGTAAACGGAAACCTTGGCCTGTTCCGTCTTTGGCGTGACCGGTCCGGCTTCGCGACGCATCAAGGTTGGCATGCCCTTGAGGTCGGGCTCGTCCGACGGGGGGCGTGACCCAAAATGCTGCTGCACGTAGTACTGCGAGCCCAGCAATCCCTGCTCCTCGCCGCTCCACAACCCAATTCTGATTGTCCGTCGCGCCTTCACGTCCAGCGCCTTGAGAATGCGCATCGCCTCCATCATCACCACCGTTCCCGCGCCATTGTCGGTGGCGCCCGTGCCGGAGTGCCATGAGTCGAGGTGCGCCCCCACCATCACGATCTCGTCTTTCTTGTCTGTGCCTGGAATCTCGGCGATCGTGTCGTATTGCATTGGGTCGTCATCGTAGAAGGTGTTGTTTACGTTGAGTTCCAACTCCACGTCTTTCTTCTGCTCAAGCAGTCGCGCGATGCGTGTCCAGTGTTCCAAGGCGACACTCAGTCCGGGCACGGAGGCAGTTTCCCCCGTTTTCCACGAACCGCCCGACTGAACAAACACGGTGCCTCCGCCATACGGGCCGTATCCGGGGTCCACCAGGGCAAGCGGTTTTTCTTCGTCGAGAAACTTATTGACGTCCTTCTGGAACTGCAAACGCTGCCGGTATTCGCGAAAACGGAAAGCAGCTTTCTCGCTGGGGATTTCGTATTGCCCGATCTTCGCCAGATCCTTATCCTCCAGGCGGGTGAAGGGCGGCTCGGTGACCGGCTTGACCTCGGCGTCGGGTCCATAAATCAGAATCATCCCGGCGAGCTTTCCCTTGTACTTCTCGAAGTCCTTCTTGTCTTCAATCTTGACGCGCATGCACTTTCCCTTGATGACGCCGTTGGTTCCCGGCGTCCACGCCTTGGCATAGGCGAGGATGGGCGCAACATCGGGCGCCACCATGCGCACGCTGACATACTGGTTGGCCCAGCCGCGTCCGAACGGTCCCCAGGACTCGAGGTGCGCGTTCGTGAGACCGAAACCGGCGAGCTGATCACGCGTCCACTCGTTGGCGCGCTTCATGTTCGGAGAGCCCGTCAGGCGGGGGCCAATCGAATCCATCAGCCCCGAGGCCAATTCCATCACCTTGGAATTACGAAACCCTTCGTAGCGGATTTTCGTGACCATATCGAGGTCAACCTTTTCCTGCGGCCAGCTAAGATTCGTAAGGCGTACGACAAGGCAAGCGACGAGGCAAAAGCGGACAGCCCTTTTCATTATCAGCACTCCAGGAGAAAAACAAACGGGAAAGTCTAGCACGTGAGGGGATAGGCTCTGGAAATTGAGTCGCTCTGTTAAGAACTACCTACCAGTTTTCCTGGCACTAATCAGTAGGAACAGGCCTAGCCTCCTGCAAAACAGCCGCACTAGGCTCCGCGGATACATCGCCCAAATCATTCGATAAAAGACTCCGCGGAAGCGCGCTGACGGCGCATTCTCCAGCAGGTCACCCGGGCTGAATTCCTGCCGCAACTGAATCTCTTGAAACTCTGACATCAGTTCCTTCGCCTCTGCCTGCGTGTAAGTCTTGGTGCCAGGGCTCTCCAGTTGTTCATAGACAATTCGCCTCAGGGATCGTCCCCTCACAATTCCATAGCGCAACCACAACATCAGACCCGTCAACGAAGGATGGTGATACAGCATCAGGCGCGCGGAACCACCCGGCTTCAGCACGCGATATGCTTCCCGCACGCAGCGAGCCGTGTCCGGGCTGTGGTGCATAACGCCGTAGGAGTACACGACATCAAACGTGTTGTCGGGGAAGGGCAATGCTTCGGCATCAGCCACGCGCAAGTCCGCGGCGTAGCCCGCCTGCTCGCAGCGTCGTCGCGTCTGCTCTACCGATGCCGCCGTCAGGTCAATTCCCGTGGCCCTAACGCCCGCCTTCAGCCATTCCAGGTAATCCGCGCCCATGCCCACGCCGATTTCTAGAACCCTTTGTCCGCGAAACGATGCGAACCCGGCAAAATCTGGAATGAACGGCTCCAAAGTGTAGCGGGCCGTGGCCTGGGCTGCGAACTGATCATTGCCTTCCAGATAGCGGGTTCCGCACGGCTCCTGGTTCCAGAATTCTCGAACTCTTTCCTTCAGGTCGGGGTCGCTCTTGGTGGGAATCATCAAGAAAAGGATATACGAGGCGGATACTACCACAGCGCCATCGCATTGAGATGGCCGTCGCCGCCATATAATGTTGAGATTAATCTCAACGACCCGGGTTCATACCATCGGCATGCAGGAACTCAAAGAGCCCCAAGCCTCACAGCCCGAATGCACAGCGCCGCTCCTGCCGGTCAGCGTAATCATTGCTGCGCGCAATGAGGCTCACAACCTGCCGCGCAGCCTGGAAGCACTGCGCGGTGTCGGCGAGGTCTACGTCGTCGATTCCCAGAGTACGGATGATACGGTCGCTATAGCCCAGCGTCACGGTGCCAAGGTGGTGCAGTTTGAATATCAGGGAGGATGGCCGAAAAAACGTCAGTGGGCCATGGACAGTCTGCCGCTCGCCTTTGAGTGGGTGCTCTTGCTGGATGCCGACGAAGTCCTGACTTCAGCACTGGCCCAAGAAATCAAGCAGGCCATCCAAAATACTGACTGCAACGGTTACTACATCGCCCTCGACATGGTGTTCCTGGACCGCCCGCTTCGTCACTGCGGCGCCAGCTTCTGGAAGCTCGCGCTCTTCCGCCGCAACAAAGGGCGCTACGAGTGCCGCCTCGCTTCCCAGAACGTTTCCATGGCTGACATGGAAGTGCACGAGCACGTGATCGTTGAGGGTGCGACCGCAAAGCTGACTTACCGCTTGCTTCATCACAACGTTGAGTCGCTCTCACGTTACATCCAGAAGCACAACGAATACTCCACGTGGGAGGCCGCTGTGTGGCGGAAAGATCGCACCGCACCTGACGGGTTACCCCCCGCGTTCTGGGGAACCCAAGCGCAGCGGCGCCGTTGGCTCAAATCGCGCTTTCTCATGTTCCCGGGTTCCCCCGTGCTATTTTTTGTCTACAAGTATCTTCTGCGTGGGGGCTTCCTCGATGGCGTGCCCGGCCTGATCTACTGCGGTCTTCAGGCCGTCCAGTTTTTTCACATCAAAGCCAAGATCTACGAGGCACGGATCAGAAAGGCCTGACCCGAAAAATGTGTGGCATCAGTGGTCTGGTGAATTGCGGCGACCGTGACGCGCTATCCCGTATGACCCAAGTGCAGGCCCATCGCGGCCCCGACGACTCGGGTCTCTGGGAACGCCGCTTTCCGGACGGTGCGTACATTGGCCTTGGCAGCCGCCGCCTCGCCATCCTCGATCTCTCTCCCCAGGGCCATATGCCGATGACGAACGAGGACCAGACGCTGTGGATTACCTACAACGGTGAAATCTACAACTTCGCCGAGTTGCGGCACGAACTTCTCAGCCATGGTCACAGCTTTCGTTCAAATTCCGATACCGAAGTAGTTCTTCATCTGTATGAGGAACTTGGTCCTGCCTGTCTTGCTCGTCTCCTCGGTATGTTCGCTTTCGCGATTTGTGACTTGCGCTCCGGGTCTCCCGAGATCTTCCTTGCCCGTGACCACTTCGGTGTAAAGCCTCTCTATTACACGCAGGTCGCAAACGGTCTCGCCTTCGCCTCTGAGATCAAAGCCCTGCTCGAGGTACCGGAGATCGCTGCCGAATTGGACGAGCAGTCTCTTCATCAGTACCTGACATTTCTTTGGGTGCCCGACCCTGCCACCATGTTCCGCCGGATCTTTAAGTTGCCCGCCGGCCACTTCGGGCTCTGGAAGAAAGGTGAGCTGAAAATCCAGCAATATTGGGATCTCAAGTTTCCTGCCGCTGGCTTCGCGTATCCACGGAAGGAAGCTGACCTGGCGGAAGAAATTCGCACCCGTTTCGCCGCCTCGGTCGAATCGCAAATGGTGAGCGACGTTCCCATCGCCGCATTCCTGAGCGCCGGCCTCGATTCCAGCGCCATTGTCGCCATGATGGCGCGCGCCCGGCCTGACCCCGTTCGCACTTACACCATCACCTTCCCCTCCAAGTACCGCGTCGGCGAAGCTACCTTGGACGATCCTGCGGTCCCCTCGCGCCTTGCGCGAGAGTACGGATGTGATCACCATGAGATTGTGGTGGAGCCGGATGTGGCGTCTCTCCTGCCGACGTTGACCTGGCATATGGATGAACCCACGGCCGACCCCGCCATCATCACCGCCTACCTGGTTTGCCGCGAAGCGCGGAAGCAGGCAACGGTCCTGCTTTCCGGCGTTGGCGGAGATGAATTGTTCGCTGGTTATCGCAAGCACTACGCGCACACTTGGGCGCAGGCTTACAGCTGGCTGCCGGCTGGGCTTCGTCGCGCTTTCATCGAACGCGGCATCCTGGCCTTGCCAGGTCTTCGAGGGACTTTCCTCAAGGGCCATGTACGTCTTGCCAAGAAGATGGCGCGCAGCGCGTCCCTGCCCGCCTTGGATCGTTTCCTCATGAACTGCACCTATCTCGACGAGGCGCAGAAGAGCGAACTGTATTCGTCCGCCTTACGTGACACGCTGACTCCGCGCGATCCCGCCGAGCAGCACCGCAATCTCTTTGCCGGCATGCAACATGCCGATTTTCTGAACCAGATGCTTTATCTTGATAGCAAGGTGTTCATGCCCAGTCTGAACCTCACCTACAACGACAAAATGAGCATGGCTTCGTCGGTTGAGGTTCGCGTTCCATTCTTGGATCATACATTGGCGCAGTTCGTAGCCGAAAACGTGCCTCCTGGATTGAAACTGAAAGGCTGGCTGCGCCCGACGACAAAGTACATTTTCCGCCGCGCAATGGCGGGAACGCTACCGGCCGAGGTCCTGCGCCAACCCAAGGCTGGCTTCTTTGCTCCGGTTGACTATTGGCTGGCTGGAGAACTGCGCCCTCTGGTGGACGATCTTCTGAGTGAGTCCCAAATCAGCAGGCGCGGCCTTTTTCGTCCAGAAAGTGTCCGTCGTTTTGTGGAGGAGCACCGCCGCGGCCAGCATGACTGGTCTATGCAAATCTGGCAGTTCCTCACGCTTGAAACCTGGATGCGCGTCTTCCTCGACGGAGAGAGCAAGTCGATTGCCGCGCACGCTTCGAACTGTGACAAGATGGCAACTGCATGAAACAGGTCCTGCAACGCGTGCGCAGCGGCGAAGTCTCGGTCGTCGACGTTCCGGCTCCACAGTTGCTGCCTGGCTGCGTGTTGGTGCGGGTCGTGGCCTCGCTTGTGTCCGCTGGCACCGAGCGTGCCGCTTCCAAGTTTGCTAGCAAGAATCTTGTGCAGAAGGCGAAGGCCCGCCCCGACCTGGTGCGGGACGTACTGAGCAAGCTTCGCCGTGATGGCCTCGTCTCCACCATCGACGCCGTCCGCAGCCGCCTTGATCAGCCGCTGGCCCTGGGGTACAGCAGCGCGGGCACGGTTATGGCAGTCGGGGAAGGTGTGACTGATATTTGCGTGGGGGATCGCGTGGCGTGCGCCGGGGCCGGCCATGCTGTGCATGCGGAATTCGCCTGCGTGCCGCGACTTCTCGTTGCCAAGATTCCGCACGACGATGTGCGCTTCGAGGACGCCGCTTTCACGACCGTTGGCGCGGTTGCCATGCACGGTGTTCGTACGGCTGGTGTCCAGTTGGGCGATGCAGTTGCTGTGATCGGCCTCGGGCTTCTGGGCCAACTCACCGTGCAGATCCTCAAGTCCGCGGGTTGCCGCGCCATCGGGTTCGACATCAATGCCGCGCGCGCCAGTCTCGCGTCGCGTCTGGGTGCCGACCAGGTGTGTGACAGTGCAGCCGCGCTGCGCGATCTCTGTCAGCAGGTTACCCAGGGCCAAGGCGTCGATTCCGTCCTGATCACCGCCGAAACTTCGAGCAGCGATCCCGTAAACCTCGCTGGCGCCGTGGCGCGCGAACGCGCTGTGGTCGTCGCCGTCGGTACCGTCGGCATGGAAATCGAACGCAAGGCGTACTACGAAAAGGAACTCGGCTTCCGCATCTCGCGCTCCTACGGACCGGGCCGTTACGACGCGGCATTCGAGCAGAAAGGGCGCGACTACCCGATCGGCTACGTGCGCTGGACAGAAACGCGCAACATGGAATCCTTTCTCGCCCTGCTTGCCGCGGGCAAGGTTGACGTCAGTTCCATCGTTACGCACAAGTTTTCTATTGCTAGTGCGCGCGAAGCCTACGACCTGATTACGGGGAAGACTGGTGAGGCTTCTCTCGGTGTTCTCATCACCTATCCCGAAGCAGAAGTTGCCGTTACACGAGTTGAGCTCAAGGCGCCGGGGCAAGCTGCCGCAGTGTCCCTGGGTGTGCTTGGTGCTGGAACTTTCGCGCTGAATACGTTGTTGCCGGTGATTAAGCAAAGCGCTGAGGGTGAGTTCGTTGGTATCTGTTCCGCCACCGGTACACACTCGCGTCACGCCGCCGACCGCTTTGGATTCCGCTTCTGCACCAGCGATGAGAATGAGGTGCTGCGCGATTCTTCGATCAACACGGCCGTGATCGCAACTCGCCATCACCTGCATGGGCGCCAGGTGGTAGCGGCGCTTGAAGCGGGGAAGCACGTTTTTTGTGAGAAACCGCTGTGCTTGAGTGAAGATGAACTCGCTGTCATCATCCGTGCCTACGACGCGCGCCCTGCCGCCACCGCACTGATGGTCGGCTTTAACCGGCGCTTTGCGCCCATGACTCGCCGTTTGAAAGAATTTCTCGCCGCGATTCAAGAGCCGCTGCTTATGCATTACCGTGTCAACGCCGGCTTCCTGTCGCCCGACCACTGGACGCACGACCCGGAACAGGGAGGTGGGCGCCTTCTCGGCGAAGTCTGCCACTTCATTGACTTACTCTGCCTCCTCTCCGGTGCCGAGCCCGTTCAGGTTACGGCGAGCACGACATCGGACTCTTCGCGCTACAGCGGCGACAACCTGACGCTACTTCTCCGGTTCGCGAACGGATCGCAGGGTTCTATTACTTATGCTGCTAACGGCGACCGCACTTACTCGAAGGAGCGTATTGAGATCTTTGGTGGCGGTTCCATTGCTGTCCTCGACGATTTTCGCCAACTCGAACTGGTTCGCAACGGCAAGAAGACGATCGATCGCTCTTCTCTCAAACAGGACAAGGGGCACGCTGACGAATGGCGAGCGTTTGCCGCGGCCGTCCGCACCGGAAGGACCCCCCCTATAAGTTTCGAGGAGATCGTCGCCAGTTCGTTGGCCACTCTGCGCGCTTATCGTTCCTGTCAGACCGGTGCGGCGGTTCCCGTCGGAACCACAGAATTCATCGCCTCAGCCTTGCACCCTTCTGACGCCAGCGGAGACAATGAATCAACGCACTAGGCTTCAGTCGTAACTTGGGGCGCGAGCCTCGCATCCATGAATCCCGCCGGGATGACTAAGACGCGGTGCAAGACTCATCTGACCATTCTGCAAGGAGAACACGCAAGCGAATGCTGATTCTGGGCCTGAACATGTTTCACGCCGATGCCTCCGCCGCCATCATTCAAGATGGCGAGGTGGTCTTTGCCATCGCCGAAGAGCGGCTCAACCGCGTGAAGCATTATGGCGGTTTTCCCGCAGCAGCGATTCGCGCCTGCCTCGACCACGTCGGCGCCAGGATTTCCGACATTGAGCACGTCGCGGTCGGCCAGGATACCGACGCCAACCTCAGGAAAAAAGTTCAATATGCACTGTCCAACCCTTCGAAGATCCTGAACTTCATCCGGTTGCGTCAGCGGAAAGAGGAGATGCGCGACGTGCGGACGCTGATCGCGCGCTCTCTCGACCTTGATCCGCAGACGTTGCGTTTCCAGGTGCATAACCTCGAACACCACATCGCGCACATCGCAAGCGCCTACTACTGTTCGCCGTGGGAAAAGGCCGCTGGCTTCAGCTACGACGGCTCGGGGGATTTCGTTTCCACGATGAGTGCGCGCTGCGAGGGTACGGAGATCGACGTGCTCGATCGCGTCTACCTGCCCCACTCGCTCGGTACCTTCTACACCATGATTTGCGATTTCATCGGATACCGGAAGTACGGCGATGAGGGCAAGGTCATGGGACTCGCCCCCTACGGCAAAGATACTTATCTTTCGCAGGTCTCACAATTCGTTGCTGCCCGCAACGGCAGCTTCCGCCTCGACCTCAACTACTTTCAGCCGCTTGGCAGCAACCAGGGCATGCAGGTGCGCGACGATGGCGTGGTGGAACTTGCCCGTCATTATTCCGATCGTATGGTCGAACTCTTTAGTGAGCCGCGGGTTCCGCACAGCGAGATCACGCAGCGCGACATGGATCTCGCCTACGCCATGCAGCACATTTTTGAGGAAGTTTTCTTCCACCTGCTCGACGAACTGTACAAGAAAGTCCCAATCGCCGATCTCGCCATTGCCGGCGGTTGCGCTCTCAACAGCGTTGCCAACGGGAAGTTGTTCGATCGGACTCGGTTTCGGCGGACGTGGATTCAGCCCGCGGCCGGTGATGAAGGTCTCGCGATCGGTGCTGCCCTGCATACTTGGCACAGCGTGCTCCAACAGGCTCGCCGTTTTGAACTGAAGAATTCGTATCTGGGCCCCGAGTACTCGGAAGCGCAGATCGAATCTGCCCTGCGCGCCGCGGGCCTGAAATACCGCAAATTCGACCGGCAATATCTGCTGGACGATGTTGCCGGCGAAATTGCTGCGGGCAACGTTGTCGGTTGGTTTCAGGGCCGGATGGAATGGGGTCCGCGCGCCCTCGGCAACCGTTCGATCGTTGCCCACCCCGGCCTACCCAACATGAAGGATGTGTTGAACGCGCGCATCAAGCACCGCGAGTGGTTCCGTCCTTTTGCCCCGAGTATTTGCGTTGAAGACCAGCACGACTACTTCGAGCACGATCACCCTTCACCCTTCATGCTGCACGTCTACAAGATTCGTCCGGAGAAACGCGAGCAACTCTGTGCTGTCAACCATGTGGATAACACCGGCCGTTTGCAGACGGTGAGCCGCGAGGAGAATTCTCTTTACTACGATCTCATCCGCGCCTTCCAACGTAAGACAGGCATCCCTGTGATCCTGAACACGAGCTTCAACGAAAACGAACCGATCGTCTGCAAGCCCAAAGAAGCCATCGACTGTTTTCAGCGCACGAAAATGGACGTCATTGCCATCGGTCCTTTCGTGGCGCGGAAATCGGAGAACTAAGACCTGTGGGCATTGGGCAAGCCACGCGATCGCCGTCGGGTTCTCCGGCTTTGCGTCTCTCTTGTATTGCCCGTTTGCCGGGTTTGCGCGTCCTCGCCTGGAGCGGCGAAGAACTGCTCGCGGCCCGCGGATATTCGCTGGTGAGTCTGCACCCGGGCAACGACCCGCATCACGCCGAGGAGATCGCTCGCTACACGCCACCGTTCTGGCGCCGACTTACCTCACAACTGCGGCCGGTCTCACGCCTCGTCCGGGATGGCTTTCATGGGCTCGTAGCGCTTCCCTCGGGACACTTGGTTGCTGCCGTCCCTGGGGCGATTGTCACGCTTACGCCTGCTGCAAACAAGTTTCGCATCACTCACGTCATTCAGCGAGGAACTCGCCCTCTCTACCTCACCGCCGCTGACGGGCGCGTGTTCTGGGGAGAGTATTTCGACAATCCCGAACGCGCTGAAGTCCACATCCACGTGTCGGAAGACTCTGGTGCAACCTGGCGAGTTGCCTATACCTTTCCCTCCAAGTCCATCCGCCACATTCACAACATCGTCTACGACCGCTGGGACAACGCCCTCTGGATTCTGACCGGCGACAACGGTGAAGAGTGCCGCATTCTGCGCGCTTCCACGGACCTCCGTGAGGTCGAAACTGTTATGTCCGGCAACCAGCAAGCTCGGGCGGTTGCCGCCCTTCCTGCAACCGACGGACTCTATTTCGCTTCGGACACTCCCTTCGAGAAGAACCACGTTTACCGTCTCGACCGCCAAGGCCATCTAACACAACTTGCGGAACTCAACAGCTCTGTCCTTTCTGGTTGCCAGGTAGGGCACTTCCTGTTCTTTGCCACTATGGTCGAGCCGAGCGCGGTGAACCTTGACCGACGGGTTTGTTTGTACGGAAGCGCCGACGGCAACACCTGGTCGCATCTCGTCACTTGGGACAAAGACATCTGGCCCATGCGCTTCTTCCAGTACGGCAATGCCTTCTTCCCCTCAGGAGACGCGCCGTCCAACCTACTCGCGGTTACGACCGTGGCCGTCAAGCGGGATGACAATGCCACCACCATCTTCCGCGTTGAGCCGATGACGTGACCTTCGGAGCGCTTACTCTTGCGTGATATAGTGCGGTCAATTCCGCTCGCTATGGCATCTCGCGGCCGCCTCGCCTACTACCGTCGCATTTTTCGCGCCTATCTCCTTCCCGGACAAAGCCAGCTTACTTTTTGGCATGAGACGCCGGAACTCAATACGAACTTTTCCACCGAAGACTTGGGCGAGTACTACATGACATTTGCGGCGAAGGCAGATTACCCCGGCGCTCACGACGAGCATGGCATCCCCATGCTCGACTACCACGGTGACATCGGCCTGCAGTACAACCCGATTGCCATCGCGCAATGGGGACTCGGCAACTTCAATCTCTACTGTCGTACTAAGAACGCGGAGCGATTGGAGAAGGTCGAGCGCTGTGCAGATTGGCTCGTGCGCGACCTCGAAACGAACGCGCACGGTTTATCGGTCTGGAATCATCATTTCGATTGGGAGTATCGCGACACGCTTTGCGCGCCCTGGTATTCAGGCCTGGCGCAAGGTCAGGGGATTTCGCTGCTGCTCCGCGCTCAGCGCGAAACGGGAAAGCCCGAGTATGCCGAGGCTGCGCGCAAGGCGTTCGTCACTTTTCAAACTTCCGTCGCGCTGGGCGGGGTGACGTTCACCGACGAGCAGGGAAGCGTCTGGTTCGAGGAATACCTCGTTGATCCCCCCACTCACATCCTGAATGGATTTCTCTGGGCTGCCTGGGGTGTGTATGACTACGCGCTGGCTACAGGCGACGCGCAAGCCCGCTCCCTTTTCGCCCAGGCCGTCGAGGCTCTGCGCCGCAATCTCGCTCGCTATGACATCGGCTTCTGGTCGCTGTACGAGCAGTCGGGCACGCGCCTCAAGATGGTGGCGAGCCCCTTCTACCATCAACTCCACATCGTGCAGTTGCGCGTCATGCACCGGCTGACCGGAGAGTCGTTCTTCGCGGAATATGCCGATCGATGGGACCGCTATGCCTGCAACCGTCTCCACCGTGCCCGCGCCATCTGTTACAAGAGTCTGTTCAAGCTCTGTTACTACTGAGCCACCGTGAAGATCCTGTACGTATCGCAATACTTTCCGCCGGAGATGGGCGCGCCCGCCGCCCGCGCGGCCGAACTTGCCCGGCGTTGGGCCGAGTCCGGGCACGACGTCACCGTACTCACGGGCTTTCCCAACCACCCCACCGGGGTGGTTCCACCCGAGTATCGCCGCCAGTTCCGCCGACTCGTCGCGCGTGAGACCTGGCACGGCGTCAAGCTCGTCCGCACCTGGCTTCTTCCATTCCCCAACCGCAAACCTTACGAGCGGATGCTGAATTGCGCTTCCTTCTGCGTGTCGTCGTCGTTCACGGGGATGTTCGTCTCCCGCCCTGACGTGCTCATCGCAACTTCTCCCCAGTTGCTCGTCGCACTTTCAGGGTGGTGGCTCGCCGCCATCAAACGCGTACCCTTTATCTTTGAAGTTCGCGACCTCTGGCCGGAGTCGTTGTCGGCCGTCGGCGTCGGCAATGAAGACGCGGTACTTCATCGCCTGCTGGCTCGCATCGCCGGATTCCTCTACCGCCGCTCCAACCACATCGTCGTCGTCACCAACGCCTTCCAAGAGTTTCTCATCGATCGTTGGCGCGTTCCCCCGCGCAAGCTCTCCGTGGTCGAGAACGGCGTAGAAACCGACCTTTTCGCGCCCATGGGCGAAGCCTCCGAGCGCGACGCCCTGAGGAGACAGCTGGGGCTGGAAGGCAAGTTTGTGGTCTGTTACATCGGTACGATGGGAATGGCCCACGGACTCGAGACTTTGATCGAAGCAGCGGCCGCCCTTCAGACGCGTGCCTCGGAAGTCCAATTGCTGCTGGTGGGAGAAGGTGCGGAAAAAGATCGCATCTTGCAACTCGCGCGATCCCGCCAGCTGCGCAACATCACCTTTGTTGGGCAACAGCCGCGCGAAAAAATTCCCACCTGGATTGCCGCCTCCGACGCCGCGTTGGTTCTCCTCAAGAAAACCGAAGTCTTCAAGACTGTCATCCCCACCAAGATGCTCGAGTTCATGTCCTGTTCCCGCGCTGTCATCCTCGGTGTTGACGGCGAAGCTCGAAGAGTCGTGGAGGAAGGGAAGGCAGGAGTCTTTGTCGAGCCAGAGAACCCTCATGCCCTTGCGCAAGCGATTCTGCAGCTGGCCGCCGACCCCGAACGTTGTCGCACTCTCGGCGAAAACGGCCGCCGCCACGTCCTGGCGCACTTCTCACGCCCGCAGACTGCCCAGCGCTATATTCAACTTCTACAACAAGTTGTGAAGGAATCAGGAAGCACTACTTAAGGCCGGACGGCCACCAGGCTTACCGCAGCCGCCGCCTGGAAAGCAGTTTCTATCGTGCGTTGCGCGAACAGCTTGCGTCCGCTCGTTGGGACAAAAAGTATGTCCTCAGGCTGCATGGAAATATCCTGCGCCTTCGATGTCATGATTTTCTTCAGAGGTACCTTAATCTGCTCCACGCCGGTCGCCGTCCGCCGCACGATCGTGGCGCCATTGAGGGAGGCCGTTCTCCCTGGACCGCCCGCCATCGCCATTGCCTTGAGCACGCTCAGCGCATCTCCATCCATGATGAATCCGCTCGGCTTGCCCACTTCGCCCACGACGTAACAGACGCCGGCCTTCGCCACCACCACGGTATCGCCCGCAACAACGGGAACATTGCCTTCCTTGCTCTGCGCCAACTCTCCCGCGAGGCTGATCGTTTCCCGGTGCTCTTGATCGCTCCGATGTGTGATTGTGATGGTGCGTCCTGCCCGTTCCGTCAGTCCGCCCGCCGCCGATACGACATCCAGCAGGCGCCGCTCGCCCAGCACAGGGTAGATGCCGGGACGCGATACTTCGCCCAGCACGCTCACCACAGAACTCGCCGACTCGTTGACCATCAGTGTCACGTGCGGGTTCCGCACAAAGCCGCCCTCGGAGAGCTTTTTCTCGATCAGACCTTGGGCTTCCTCCGGCGTCAAGCCGCCGATGTGGACGTAGTCGATCAGAGGCAAGTAGACATCGCCAGAACTGCCGATGCGAGCCTTTTGCGAAAGTTCCGGTATGCCGTATACGGCGATTTCAATCAGATCACCGGGTCCTAAATGAAGCCCGGCGTTGTCCGCGGGTTTTGCAATGGCAGGAGGATTATCTACCGTTGACTTCGCAGTTCCCGAATCGGATGATTCGGCCGATTGCGCGTATGCCGGCTCTGACGCCAGGAAAATCAACAGCAAAATACAAATCCCGCAATTGCGCAGCCAGGGGAACATCGCCAGCCATCTCATTGGATTCTTGCAGTCTCCGGAAGGGCCAGTCTAGCACAGCGTTTGCTGGTACTTCTGAGTTCGCACGGGACCAATTCCATCATTGTCTTTCCGCGCCGGGCCTTGATAGAGTGTCAGGCCTAGACTTTTCGCAAAATCCAGCGCAATACGGCCAGGTCCACATCAGAATAGTGTTGATTTCGAAGCCGTCGGCTTGCAGTTAAGGTGGCGGTTGGGACTGGGGTCATTGGGGCTTATTTGTGAGCGCGCTTTTGTTAGCTACCTTTGCGTTTGCCGCGGTCGGCGCTTTCATCCTGACCCGGTATATTCGAGATTTCGCTAAGCGCAGAGGCTTGGTAGCGTGCCCTGATGGCGAACGCCATCTGCACTACGAGCCGATCCCGCGGCTTGGCGGGGCGGCCATTTTTGCGGCCTTTCTTCTGGCGCTTGCCTTTGCCTGGGTCGTAGCGCTGTGGCGGTCGCCGCAGTTGGCTGCCGGGCTCGCTTCCGCAAAACTGATCACGATCCTTGGCCCGGCCTTGCTCATCTTCGCCTTGGGTATCTATGACGATTTGCGCTCCGCCTCGCCCTGGCTCAAGTTCGGGGTACAGGCGATCACCGGGGCCCTGCTGTTCTGGGGTGGCCTGCGTATTCTCAATCTGCCGGTATTGTTCGGCAACCACCAGTTCAGCTGGATCGCGGGCTTGCCGCTCACCATTTTGTGGGTCATCGGGATCACGAACGCTTTCAATCTGATTGATGGTCTCGATGGGCTGGCGGCAGGTTCCGGCCTCTTTTCTACCGTGGTTGTTTTTGTGGTTGCTCTTGTGAACCACCATAACCCGATTGCCCTGGTCACCATCGCTCTGGCGGGGGCGATCCTTGGCTTCTTAAAGTTCAACTTTAATCCTGCCACCATATTTTTAGGTGATTCTGGCAGTTTGCTGATCGGCTTTTTGCTGAGTGCCCTTGCGCTGGAAGGTGCCAATAAGGCGCCCACTGTGGTGGCCGTGGCGATTCCGGTTGTATCTTTCGGGCTGCCGATTCTGGAGACCTCGCTTTCTGTCTTGCGGCGTCTCATCAGCGGACGTCCCGTCTTCACTGCGGATCGCGAGCACATTCACCACAAGCTTCTGGACCTCGGCTTGTCGCATCGCCAAGTGGTCATCGTGCTCTACGCTGTTTCCGCACTGTTCGCATTGCTCAGCCTCTTTCTCCTATGGCCAACCGGCAGCACGTTGGGCCTCGTTTTGGCGGTGGTGGGCGCGGGTGTCTGGCTGGGAGTTCAGCATTTGGGGTACCTCGAGTTTGGCGAACTACGCCGGGTTGCGCAGCGCACCATTGAACAGAGGCACATCTTCATCAACAATCTTGCCATTCGCCGCGCCATCGAGGAGCTGAAAGTCGCGCGCGACTACGAGCAAGTCTGTCGCATCCTGCTCGCCGCTTTCGAGGGTAACGACTTTGACTCCTTCGAGCTTTCGGTGGAATCCCACGCCGATGATTTCGAGTCGCTCGATTTGCCTCCAACATTCCTTTCTGAGCGTTTGCCTTCCGTCTACCGCTGGTCGCGCTTTGGAGCGCAGCGCGTGGCCAGCCTCGAACGAGCCTGGTCCTTGCATCTGGATCTGGTGACATCCAGCGGTCACCAGCGCGGAATGCTGCGAGTGTCTCGTGCCTACATGCCACGCGCTCTGCAGTTCGATATCAACCTGTTGACGGAGCATTTCCCCGCCGCCCTTGCCGATGCCCTCGACCGAGCCTTGCGCCCCAGGTCCGATGCCGTCGTCCCCGCTTCCTACCAACGTTATGCCGGCCTTCGCCCTAACTGAGCTTCGCTTCGGAGATTCGGGGCGGGCAAGATAGAATTCTCCAGTCGCAATTGCCGCTTCCATGCACATTCTGCACGTCGTAGGCGCACGCCCCAATTTCATGAAGGCTGCGCCAGTCTGCCGCGCGCTGGCCGCGCACGGGCAGTTCCGACAAACCCTGGTACACACCGGACAGCACTTTGATTCGGCCATGTCCGAGGTGTTCTTCCAGCAGTTGAGTATGCCAGCGCCCGATGTCAACCTTGAAGTCGGCTCCGCTACGCGCGCTCGTCAGACCGCCGACATCATGATTCGTTTCGAACCGGTCTTGTGTGAGCGTCGCCCCGATCTTGTCCTTGTCTATGGCGACGTGAACTCGACCGTAGCCGCCGCCCTTGTCTGCTCCAAACTTGGTATCGCGGTTGGCCACGTCGAAGCCGGACTCCGTTCGCGCGATCGTTCCATGCCTGAGGAAATCAATCGTCTCGTCACCGACCAACTCTCCGATCTTCTCTTCACCCCTTCGGCGGATGGCGATGACAACCTGCGTGCCGAGGGCATTCCCTCAGAAAAGATCCACTGCGTCGGCAACGTGATGATCGATACCTTGGTTCGTCTTCTGCCACAAGCCAAGCCACCGCGTGATCTTCAACTCAGCAGTCCTTACATCCTGGTCACGCTCCATCGACCGGCCAACGTGGATGACCTGCCCTGGCTCGACCAGACTTTGCGCGTCTTTGCAGAGTGCGCGAAAGAGCTTCCCGTGGTTTTCCCAGTTCATCCGCGAACACAGCAGCGTGTACGCGAATTGTCTTCCTTCCAGCCAGCGACGGGCCTTCTCCTGCTCGATCCCTTGCCCTATCTGGAATTCCTGGCTTTGCAGCAGCACGCCGCTATCGTCGTCACCGATTCCGGCGGCATTCAGGAAGAAACGAGCTTTCTCCGCGTTCCTTGCCTTACTGTGCGCGAGAACACCGAACGCCCCATTACTCTGACGCACGGAACAAACACACTCGTCGGGCGCGATCCCGAGCGTCTTGCCGCTGCCATACGTAGTGCTCTTGAGGCGCCACGACGCAAGACCTCCGCGATCCCTCTGTGGGATGGCCATGCCGCCGATCGTCTGGTCGCAGTTGTCCTCGGCAATCTCTCCGGTCTTTCTCCTCGATCTTCGCGCTAAAGGTTTTTTCCAGGCCAGCTTTTCCACAGCGGGAATCAATCGTGACACTTCTGACTCCCAGCACGTGCGTTTAAGTTTGCCCATCGGGGGAACTGCTGATGGCTGGATGGTTGAGTGCGCGGGACGTAAATTTCATCTCGCTGCAGTCCGCCGTTTTTTGCGCCGAGTGCGAACTCATCAGTCCCAACAACACGCCCTACTGCCTGGCCTGTGGCAGCCGCGCCCTGCTCAGCCTCTCGCGCGTCATGGGCGGCTCGCTCCTTCATCAGAGCACCGCGAACCACATCAAGGATGCCACCCTGGATGGCATCGTTCGCGACTTGCTCCAGACCGTCCCGGCCTCAGTCATGTCGGCGGATGAAGCCCGCTTCGCCGAACCAGCCCACGCGTTTCGCCACCGGGCGCGGCCTCAGAACTCCTCCCCAACGCAGGCGGAATTGTGGCCCCTTTCCCCCGAAGAGCATTCGCCGTTTGATCTCGACCTCGAACCCGCCATCAGCCTCATCGCTGATCGCGCCCAGCTCATGACCGGAGCCTCCGGCGCCGCCATCGCCCTCCGCCGCGGAGACGAAATCGTTTGTCGAGCCCGCGCCGGCCGCACCGCGCCTGATCTCGGTGTCCGGTTACAAACCGACAGCGGCATCTCCGGGCAATGCGTGCGCAGCGGAGAGGCCCTCCTCTGCCACGACACGGAATCCGATCCACACGTGGACTTGGGCAGTTGCCGCCGCTTGGGTGCTCGCTCCATTCTTGTAACCCCGCTGCGCCAGTACCGACGTACGCTCGGGATCTTCGAGGTCCTTTCCGCCACGCCTTACGCCTTCGATCATCGTCACGTGGCCACGCTCCAGCTTCTCTCCGGCATGATGGTCGCCGCGATCAGCCGTATCGCTGGCCGCAAAGCCGGAGCTCGCTGAATGCCCCCCACCAAAGCGCCATCCCCTTCATCCGCAGCCGGCGTAAGATGAGCTTAGCGAGTCTCATGAGCCACTCCGTCGTTGTGCCCGCTCCCCGTGTGGACGCGCGACCATCCGGGCCTGAACGCCGTCGTTATCCGCGCGTGCGCGCCCTCCGTCCGGCGTATGTCCGACTGCAAGGCCGCACGCAAGGCCTGGCGGTGGATCTTTATCAGATTCTCGATTTGAGTGAATACGGGCTAGGTGTCCAGACTGCCGGACGAGTAGAACTGAATCGTCCATTGGAAGTTGGACTTGATCTCTCCCCGGCGGGCGCCTCGATTCCGGCCAAGGCGCAGGTCGTCTGGCTGGATGCTCAGGGCCGCGCCGGGCTTTGCTTCGAACCCCTTTCACAAAGCGCCCTAGAGGCCGTTCACGAGTGGCTGGCAGTCAGCATAGGACGAGCCTTATCGCAGTCCGCAGCGCCCAAGAAGATCCCCACCCTTGAGCCAGTTCCGATCGTGGATTCGTTCTCGATGGATGCGGGCTCGGCCGATGTCACCGTGGACGCGGCGCAGATAGTGCCGGATTCGCTTGCCGAACTCGAAGCCGAGCTCAATCTCATTGTGCAGCGAGCCCAGGCGTATACCGGCGCCTCAGGTGCCGCCTTAGCTCTCCTGCAGCAACAGGGCATGGTGTGCTGTGCGACCTCCGGTACGGATACGCCGGGACTTGGTTTTCCCATCAATGTGAGGTCGGGTATCACCGGCGAGAGTATTCGTCTTGGCCGCACGCTCGTCTGCCGCGATACGCGTCATGATGCACGCGTCGATCGCCTGGTTTGCGAGGATCTTGGAATTTGCTCCATTCTCGTCATGCCTGTACTCGTCACCGGTCAAATCGTTGGAGTGCTTGAGTTGTTTTCCCCGCAATCCAATTTTTTTGTCGAGGGTGATGAACAGGCCCTGAGAGCGCTTCTCTTGCCATTGCTCGATGCGTTACGGCCGAAGACCGCGATAGCAGCGAGAGGGGATGGCCCAGAATCTGCGCTGCCCGCAATTCCAGAGGCCCCGTCGAGCAACGACGTTGTTGCTGATTCGTCCCCTACATCGCAGCCAGACCCGTACCAGGTTGCCGTTGTCCGAAGTGGTGTGCGGCCAACGCCTTTATATCGACGCATGCTATTCGGTGTCGCAGTCGTTGCCATCGCCGTAGGGGCGGGTTGGCTGGTTAACTCGCAATCCGCAACGCTTCTCTCCCTGTGGAAAAACACCAAGCCCGTCGCCGCATCTGCTCCTGCTATTCCTGCCATCAGCGTGACCGCTCCGCGGCCGCCGCTCGAGTTGACGACTCTCGAAGGCTTACGATTGTTGGCAGATCGCGGTGATCCGGCGGCACAGTTTGCCCTTGGAGCCAAGTATGCGAACGGCGGCGACGTTCCGCGCGACGACCAGCAAGCCGCGGAGTGGTTTACTCGCGCAGCCGACAACGGCCACGTCGGCGCGCAGGCCATACTCGGGGCCTGCTATTGGGTGGGACGAGGCGTTCCCAAGGATTTGAAGCAGGCCTACTTCTGGTCTCTCCTGGCCAGCGCCGGCGGCGACGAAATCAGCAAGGCTCGCCTTAAATTGCTCGCTTCTCAAATGCGCCGGTCCGACGTGCTCGAAGTAGTGCAGCAAGCTGATGGTTGGATGCACGCTCATAGCGCTCAGCCCGGGAAGTAGCACCATTACCCTTCGTCCTGGTTGCATGCACGCAAGCCAGTTCCCGCCGTGGTCGAATCCTTAGCTGCTCAGGGCAACACACCCGCCGAGGACGATCCAGCCTACAATAGAGGAACAACGTTCCGAGGTTGTCATGCCCGCTCTCCGCGAGATCGTCTTGCAACATGTCCGCGAAGGGGACCTCTACGAACGGATCGACGACAAACGCATTCGCTGCTTTGCCTGCGGTCATCGCTGTCCCATCTTCGAGGGGCAAGCGGGCGTCTGCAAAGTGCGCTTCAATCGCGGAGGCAAGCTCTTCGTTCCCTGGGGCTACACCGCGGGGACGCAGTGCGATCCGATTGAGAAGAAGCCGTTCTTTCATGCCTATCCCGGGGCCCTAGCCTATAGCTTCGGCATGCTTGGATGCGACCTGCATTGCGCTTACTGCCAGAACTGGGTTACCTCACAGGCGCTGCGCGATGACCAAGCAGTTTCTCCTCCCCTCGCGGCGGATCCGGCCGCTATGGTGAGTGCGGCGGTTCGCGAAGGCGCTACTGCCATCGTGAGCACCTATAACGAACCTCTCATCACTGCCGAATGGTCGGTCGCCGTTTTCAGGGAAGCTCGTACTGCAGGCCTGGTGACCGGGTTCGTGTCGAATGGCAATGGCACCCCACAGGTATTGGAGTTTCTAAGGCCTTGGACTGATCTATACAAGATCGACTTGAAGAGTTTCGATGACCGGCAATACCGCAAGCTCGGCGGACGGCTTCAGCCCATTCTTGACACGATTCGTTGGCTGCATCAATCCGGGATATGGATCGAGATCGTCACCTTGCTCATCCCCGGCTTTAACGATTCTTCCGACGAGCTCCATAGACTGACTGAATTTATCGCCGGTGTTTCTCCTGACATCCCTTGGCACGTGACCGCTTTCCATCAGGACTACAAGATGACCGATCCGCGCGACACGAGCGCGGCGGATCTGCTGCGAGCCGCCGCCATTGGCCGCGAGTCCGGATTGCATTATGTCTATGCTGGAAATCTCCCGAGCCGCGTTGGCGATCTCGAGAACACGCGCTGCCACTCCTGCGGAGATCTCCTGATCGGTCGCTTTGGCTACTGCATCACCGACTACCGTCTCACGCCGCAAGGGACGTGCCCCTCGTGCCAAGCTTCTCTTCCCGGTCGCTGGGCGGCAAGATTCAGTGGACAAATCGCTGCTGCTCCATTTCTTGTGGGTTCTGGTTCACGGCTCACAAAGATCCGCAATCGATAATCGATTGCCGTTTGTCGCACGACGGTGTGTCTCCCGCAATTCGATTCAACCCGGAGCGGGTGGACTTCGCGACAAAGCAGTGAGGCTACCCCAGGGGTTTGAGGAACTCGACTCCGAAGCTGAAGCCGTCGCGGTTGCGGATGATGCCCCGCACTTTCGCCAGACGCGGCGTTTGGAAATCGACTTCCACAACATCGCCAGGTCGCGCCGGGATGCCGGCCACCAGGGTCATGCCTCCTTCACTCAAGTCGGTGCCACGACCAGGCACAAGCAGAGTGGCACGATCGAATCGCAGAGCGACGTGGACGGGCAGATTGACGAACTGACGGGACCAGCGTCGAGGGTACCGATAGGGGAGCATGGAGACCTCGGCCAGGTTGATTGGAATCCTTGTGGCCTGAATATTAGAGGAGAGTGGCCCCGTTCTGGAAGATGACGGGCGTGCAGGTGCGATGGTTACCCGCGTTGCCCAATTTAGCGGAAATCGCCTCAATTCCTGCCGGTTTCGAGGGTGTTCCCTGGAGTTAATGCGTCACCCCCGGCTGTGATAGCTCTCACTGCTGGCGGAGACGGGGCGGGGCTAGCCTCAGGTTGCCACGTGGAGCGGCTCGGTCGCTGCCTGCCTGAGAGCCGCGGAAGGGAACAACTATGGCTTTGAGGAACTCCGCCGACAACGCCGTCCGCCGTAACTACTCCATCGAAGAACTGAAAGATGAAGCGCGCCTGATGCGCGGCTACAATTTGGCCGCCCTGTGCGCGGCTGGCTCGGGTCATGCCGGCGGGACGCTTTCTATTATGGATATCACCACCGCTCTATATCTGCGCGTGGCGGATCATGATCCGGCCAATCCGGCATGGGAAGATCGCGACCGCATCATCTGGTCGACGGGGCACAAGGCGCCCGCGTTGTATCTGGGATTAGCGTTTGCTGGGTTCTGTCCCAAGGAGGATGTTGCACTGCTGCGAAGGCTGTACTCGCCCTATCAGGGGCATCCGCACTGGTTGAAGCTGCCGGGAGTGGAGGTGTCGACGGGGTCGCTGGGACAGGGATTGAGCGTGGCGGTAGGCATGGCGCTGGCGGCAAAGTTGAACGGGAAGAGCCATAAGATTTTCTGCATTATGGGCGACGGTGAGCAGCAGGAAGGCCAGATCTGGGAGGCTGCGATGGAAGCGGCACACCACAAGCTCGACAATTTGATTGGGATTGTGGATGTGAACCGGCTGCAGATTGACGGATGGGTTTCGGAAGTCATGAATGTGCAGCCGCTGGCCGAGAAATACCAAGCCTTCGGATGGGACGTTGTGCATGCCGACGGGCATGACATGAGCCAGGTAGTAACGGCGCTGGAGTCGGCGAAGGCGGGCACGGGGCGCCCGGTGGTAATTCTGGCCGAGACGGTGAAGGGCAAGGGCGTCAGCTTTATGCAGGACATCGCGGGCTGGCATGGCAAGACTCCGAACCGAGAAGAAATGCTGAAAGGCCTGGATGAAATCGGGGTGCGCGAGCGGGTTCCTTACGAGCAGATGCTGGCGCACGCCAAGAGTTATCAGGTGGAAGTAGACCGCAAGCTGGACTCGAAAACGCCGAAGTTTCACAAAGACTACTGGTGGAACTGCACGCCCAATATGAAAGTGAAGATGGAGCCGACGCGCAAAGGCTTCGGGCAATCGCTGGCGGAGAACGGCGATGATGAGCGTGTCGTGTGCCTGGGTCTCGACATTTCATCGTCGATCACGATTTCCGATTTCTATGCCGGGAAGCCGGAGCGCAAGGGACGGTGGATCTCCATGGGCATTGCCGAGCAGTCGGCGACGGCGGCAGCGGCCGGTTTGGCGCGGGAAGGGAAGTTGCCCGTGCTGGGTACGTATGCGACGTTTGCCGCGGCGCGCAACCTCGATCAGATTCGCACGTCAGTGTGCTACGGTAACTTCAACGTAATGATTGCGGGTGCGCACGGTGGCGTGTCGGTGGGTCCGGACGGCGCAACGCATCAGGCGCTCGAAGATTTGTTTGCCATGTGCGGGTTACCGAACATGGCGGTGGTAGTGCCATGCGATATTGTGGAGACAAAGCGTGCGACAACGCACCTGCTTTTGAACTACGTCGGACCCAAGTACATTCGCTTTGCGCGCGAGGCCACGCCCATTGTCACGAACGAGAAGACACCGTTCGTATTTGGGAAAGCAAACGTAATTCGTTTTCGCCGTGAAGCGGAGAGTTTTATCGAGGCGTTTGAACAGGTGCTGGCGTCGGCGTACGTCAACGAGAGGGAAGACCTGAGCATCGTCGCCTGTGGGCCAATGATGCCGGAGGCAATGCGCGCGGCGTGGATCCTGAAGAGTGAATTCGGCTGGGAGACGCGCGTCATCAACCTGCACACCTTAAAGCCGATTGACCGCGAGGCCATTGTGCGGGCGGCGAAAGAGACCGGTGTGGTCATTTCGGTCGAGGAACACCAGATCGGCGCATTGTCGGGACGAGTGAACAGCGTGATTGCGGAAGCACCCGAGGTGTATGGCACGCCGGTGATCACAGGCGCGATCGGAGTGAAAGATCGTTTCGGGGACTCGGGCGCGCCGTGGGAGCTGATCAAAGAATTTGAAGTCAGCGCCGAGCACATCGCGCAGAAAGCAGTAGAGCTGATGGCGCGGAAGAAAGGGCGGACGGAAGAGCCAGCTCGCGCCTTGGATTCGGTGCTTACGAGGTAGCCTGTCAACGTTGAGCGCGGCTGCTGGTCAGCCCAAACCGAAAAAGCTCCGTCGCCTGACGTCTGGCGAAAGCCAATCTCCGCTGGGATACTTAGCGAACCACGCCTTCCATCGGAGAACTGGCGGAAGCGTAAAGTTTTTTCTGCATACGACCGGCAAGGTAAGCCTGGCGTCCAGCCAGCACAGCGTGCTTCATCGCCTCTGCCATAAGCACCGGATCCTGAGCACCCGCAATCCCAGTGTTCATCAGGACGGCGTCAGCGCCTAACTCCATGGCAAAGGCGGCGTCAGAGGCGGTTCCAACTCCCGCATCCACGATGAGTGGAACCCCGGTGATGACCTCGCGCAAAATACGAATGTTTGCCGGATTTTGAATGCCCAAGCCGCTGCCGATGGGAGCCCCGAGGGGCATGACGGCCGAAGCGCCCGCGTCCACCAGGCGCTTGGCGAAGACCACGTCGTCGGAAGTGTAGGGCAGGACGACGAATCCTTCTTTGACGAGCACATTTGTGGCCTCGAGTGTGGCCTGAATATCAGGATGCAACGTGGTCTGGTCTCCGATGACCTCCAGCTTGATCCAGTGCGACAAGCCGACCTCGCGCGCGAGGTGCGCGGTACGGATGGCCTCATCCGCCGTATAGCAACCCGCGGTGTTGGGCAGCAAGAAGTACCGTTTGGGATCGATGTAGTCGAGGAGCGATTCCTTGCTCCGG